>Ga0209040_10000085_pt1 | contig 56621 bp, 55 predicted proteins | sample BogFormECP12_OM3_FD_188240 | JGI IMG/M metagenome (GOLD analysis project Ga0209040, IMG submission 188240) | Bog forest soil microbial communities from Calvert Island, British Columbia, Canada - ECP12_OM3 (SPAdes) (version 2) | ecosystem: Environmental > Aquatic > Freshwater > Wetlands > Bog ... | reverse complement strand
GACCACGCAAACGCCCAGGTTGATCCGCCGTACTGCATCCCGCCAGCGGATCACACACCATCCAAGCCAAGCAATGTGGGGCGTGTGCAACGCTTACTGAACACCGGATCGACGCCGTCGATCTGCACGCTGCCGTCGACCAGCGGCCGCACCCGGTCGTAGTCGCCGATCGCAACGGACAGTGCGAGCCTGCTCATTCCGCCACCGCGCTTTCCACACGGCCGAGCAGCTCGTTGTCTTCTGCCGTCGACATGCGGGCTCCTCAGCATGGACTGCTTGTAGTGCTCTATCCAAGGCGGATCTCGCGCTCCGTGTCCAGGCAGCACACGGGACGCTTGACTGTTGCGTAAGTTTTGGCTTACGGTAAGTCATGGCTAACGCTCCACGCGCCCTCGACAGCTTCGCCGCCCTGGGAGACCCGACCCGGCGGGCTATTTTCGAGCGCGTGGCGGCGCGGCCGTCAGCCGTCGGCGACCTGGCGCGCGGGCTGCCCGTCAGCCGCCCCGCGGTGTCGCAGCACCTGCGCGTGCTGAAGGAGGCCGGGCTGGTGAGCGAAACGCCGGATGGAACGCGCCGCATCTATCGCGTCGACCCGCGCGGCATCGCGGCCATGCGGGTCTGGCTGGACACGCACTGGGCCCTGGCGCTCGACGCCTTCAAGGAATTCGCTGACGAACAGACTGATCAGGAGAGACCGGAATGACCATCGCTCCCATCGTGCACGCCGTCCGGGTGAAGGCGACACCCGCCCGAGCCTTCGATCTGTTCGCGAGCCACATGGCGGACTGGTGGCCCAAGGGTGGGACCATCGGCAAGGCGCCTCACGCCGCCATCGTCATCGAGCCTCGATCCGGTGGGCGATGGTTCGAACGCGACGCGGATGGCAATGAGACCCGATGGGGCAAGGTGCTGGCATGGGAGCCGCCCTCGCGCCTGTTGCTCGGCTGGCAGATCAACACCCAGTGGGGCTACGACCCGGATTTGCTGACCGAGGTGGAACTGACCTTCGCGCTGGCCGAAGGCGGCGGCACGCTGGTCACGCTGGAACATCGCAACCTGGAGCGCTTCGGCGCCGATGCTGCACGCCACGCTGAGAGGCTTGGTGGAGGTTGGCCGACTCGCATCGCCCAATTTGCCCAATACGCAGACGCCCACTCTTGAGGAAGAAGAGCACCATGGCCGAGTTTATCGTTCACAGTGTCCCGGGAAGCCCGTTTGGCCGGGCGGTTCTCGCAACGTTGTTGGAGAAGGGCGCGAGCTACCGGTTCTCGCTCGTGACACCAGGCGCCAACCGGCAGGAACCGCATCTTTCGCGCCATCCGTTCGGGCGAGTGCCGGTGCTCGAACACGATGATTTCATGCTCTACGAGACCCAGGCCATCCCGCGCTATCTCGACCGGGTGCTGCCCAACCCCGAACTGACGCCCACCGATCCGAAAGCCGCCGCGCGCATGGACCAGGTGATGAATATCTGCGACCGGTATTTGTTCCGGGGTGTCAACAACGTCATCGGCTTCCAGCGGATCGTCAGGCCGCGCCTTTTGGGCTTGGAGCCCGACGAGGCGGCCATCGCCGATGCCATGCCGAAGGCGCATGTGGTGTTCAACGAACTTTCTCGCCTGCTTGGGAGCAAGACCTACTTTGCCGAAGACAGGGTGACGTTGGCCGACATCCTGATTGCGCCGCAACTCAGCTTCCTTGCCGCAACGCCGGAGTGGGAAGTATTGACGGCGGCGACTGCCAATCTCGTACCCTGGCTGCATCGCATGGAGGACCGCCCGAGCTTCAAGGCGACCACATGGGAGCGGGTCGCGGAGCTGGCGAAAGCGGCCTGAGCGGCGGTTGACCTGGGTCCAAGATCCTGCCGTGAACGACTGGCATCTCGGATGCGCCCAACGCCCCGTCACGTGACCTTCCGCGCAATCGCGTCTAGCCTCCGCGCCAAAACCAGGAGGACGCGCCTTGCAGCGCCAGGTCATCGCGATCGCCGGGGTCGAGCTTGAGCTGTTCGAGTTGGGCGAAGGCCCGCCGCTCCTGTTCCTCCACAATGGCGGCGGCTTCGATCCCGAGCAGCCGTTTGTCCGCTTGCTGTCTGCCAGGCATCGGCTGATCGCCCCCTCGCATCCCGGCTTTGGTCGCTCAACTCTGCCGGATTGGATCGATACGTGCGACGACATCGCCTACATCCATCTCGCATTGATGGACCGGCTCGGGCTGCGGCAGGCGGACATCGTCGGCTGCTCCATCGGTGGCTGGATCGCGGCTGAACTGGCGACCAAGTCGCCGGAGCGCGTCGGCAGGCTGGTGCTGGTCTGCCCGGAGGGCGTGAAGGTGGGCCCCTCCGACAGGCTCGACATCCCCGACATCTATGCGATGCCGGAGGATGAGCTGGAACGCATCTCCTATCACAACCCGGCGCAAATGCGGCTCGATCCGTCCCAGTTCGGTGACGAAGAGCTCGCCATCCGGGTGCGCAACCGCGAGACGACGGCGCTGCTGGTCTGGGAGCCGTATATGCACAATCCCAAGCTGTGCCACCGGCTGCACCGCGTCACTGCGCCGACACTGTTCGTGCGGGGAGAGAGCGACGGCCTGGTGTCAGCGGACTATGTCGCGGCATATGCGCGCCTGCTGCCGAACGCGCGGGTCGCGACGATCGGCGAGGCGGGTCATTCGCCACATCTGGAACAGCCAGACGCCTTCGCGCGCACAGTGCTGCAATTCCTGGAGGCGAACTGATGAAGGCCTGGCATTTCAGCGAGAACGCTTATCCCTATCTGCCACCGGCCGACCAGTACGAGTCGATCCGCGTCAGCCTGCCGAACCGCATCTACGATCCGGAGAAGGGTGCCGAGCTGTACGACCGCTTCCTCGACGAATGGCTGATCGCGGAAGACGAGGGCATGGAGATCATGCTCAATGAGCACCACCAGACCGCGACCTGCGTCGATCCCGCCGCACCGCTGGTGCTCGCAGCGCTGGCGCGCCTGTCGAAGAAGGCGCGACTGCTGATCCTCGGCAACCCGATCGCCAACCGCCGCCAGCCGGTGCGCGTGGCTGAGGAGATGGCGATGGTGGATGTGCTGTCGCGCGGAAGACTGGAAGCAGGGTTCGTGCGGGGCGTGCCGTACGAGGTGCTGCCCGCCAACAGCAACCCGGTGCGGATGAACGAACGCGAATGGGAGGCGCTCGATCTCATCGTCAAGGCCTGGACCACGCATGATGGACCGTTCAGCCATGAGGGCCGCTTCTTCCACTATCGCGCGGTCAACATCTGGCCGCGCTGCTATCAGCTTCCGCATCCGCCGATCTGGATCAGCACCACCAGCCCCGCCGGCGCGGCGCGGGTCGGCGCGCACGGGTTCGTGCAAGCGACGTTCCTTACCGGCTTCGACGGTACGCGCGCGATCTACGACGCTTATCGCCGCGGCTGGCGCGAGGCCGGGCGCGGCAAAGACGTGCCGGCGCACCGGTTGGCCTATGCCGCGATGGTCTACACCGCGCCGAACGAGGCGGATGCGCGCGCCGGGGCGGAGAAACTGTTGTGGTACGTCACGTCGAACAAGGTGCCGCCGCATTTCGCCAACCCGCCCGGCTACGTGCCGGTGCAGGCCAACGTGGCTATGCTGCGTGGCGCGGAACACCCGCTCAGCGCGTTTCGCAAATCCGCCAGCGTGGACGGCGCGATCGAGGCCGGCATCATGTTCGCCGGTACGCCTGATCAGGTGCATCGGCAGATGAAGAAGCTCTACGATCACGTGGGCGGCTTCGGCCACCTGCTGATCATGGGGCAGGCTGGGTTCCTGGAGCATGACGAGACCGTGCTGGGGATTCGGACGTTCGCGCGGGAGCTCTACCCACGGCTGAAGGAGGAGTTTCCCGATACGGCGATTACAGATTCACTGTCATTGCGAGGAGCATAGCCACGAAGCAATCCCCACCTCGATGGGGATTGCTTCGCTGCGCTCGCAATGACAAGAGGAAGTATGACTATGACTGACACCGCAACAACCGAAACCGGCCGCGATTTCATTCGCGACATCATTCAGGCCGATCTCGATGCAGGCCGCGTGAGCGGCGTGGTCACCCGCTTCCCGCCGGAACCGAACGGCTACCTGCACATCGGCCACGCCAAGGCGATCTGCCTGAACTTCGGCGTGGCGCAGGAATACCGCGGCCGCTGCCACCTGCGCTTCGACGACACCAACCCGACCAAGGAGGAGCAGGAGTTCATCGACGCGATCAAGCGCGACGTGCACTGGCTGGGGTTCGACTGGGGCGAGCACCTCTATTACGCCTCGGACTATTTCGAGCAGCTTTACCAATGGGCCGAGTATCTGATCCGCGAAGGCAAGGCCTATGTGGACGACACGCCACCCGACCGGATGCGCAGCCAGCGCGGCACGCTGACCGAGCCGGGACAGAACTCGCCCGACCGCTATCGTTCTATCGAAGAGAACCTGGACCTGTTCCGCCGCATGCGCGCGGGCGAGTTCCCCAACGGGGCGCGCGTGCTGCGCGCGAGGATCGACATGGCGTCGCCCAACATGAACCTGCGCGATCCGGTGCTGTACCGAATCCTGCACGCCGAGCATCCGCGCACCGGCAACGCCTGGTGCATCTATCCCACCTACGACTACGCACACGGCCAGTCGGATGCGATCGAAGGCATCACGCACTCGCTGTGCACGCTGGAGTTCGAGGATCACCGGCCGCTGTACGATTGGCTGATCGACAACCTGCCGGTGCCGGCGCGCCCGCACCAGTGCGAGTTTGCGCGGCTCAACATCGCCTACATGGTGATGTCGAAGCGCATCCTGACGCGACTGGTGAGCGAGGGCTGCGTCACCGGGTGGGACGACCCGCGCATGCCGACGCTGGCCGGTGTGCGCCGGCGCGGGATTCCCGCCGCTGCGCTGCGCGACTTCGTGCGACGCGGCGGCATCACCAAGTCGAACAGCGTGACGGAATACGCCGCGTTCGAGTATTCGATCCGCGAACTGCTGAACCGGATCGCGCCGCGTCGCATGGCGGTACTGCGGCCGCTGAAGCTGGTGATCGAGAACTGGGCGAAAGGCCGCACCGAAACGCTGGAAGCGATCAACAATCCGGAAGACCCAGGGGCCGGCACGCGCCCGATCACGTTTGGCCGCGAACTGTACATCGAGCGCGACGACTTCATGGAGGATCCACCGAAGAAGTTCTTCCGCCTGGCGCCTGGCCGCGAGGTGCGGCTGCGCTACGGCTACTTCGTTGCCTGCCGCGAGGCGATGAAGAACACCGCCGGCGAAGTGGTGGAACTGCGCTGCACCTACGATCCCGCCACTCGCGGCGGCAACTCGCCGCCCGACGGACGCAAGGTGCAGGCGACGCTGCATTGGGTGGCGGCGGCGGATGTGATCACGGCCGAGGTGCGGCTGTACAACCACCTGTTCGCGCGCCCCGATCCAGGGGCGGATGGCAACATCTTGGCCGACCTCAATCCGAATTCACTCGAGGTGTTGCAAGGCTGCCTGCTGGAGCCGGCGCTGGCCACCGCACCGATCGGCGAGGCGGTGCAGTTCGAGCGGCTCGGCTATTTCTGCGCGGATCCCGACTCAACGCCCGGCAGGCCGGTGTTCAACCGCACCGTCGGGCTGCGCGACACCTGGGCGAAGGTGCGGGGAAAGGGGGCATAGCGTCATGCATTTCGGCGCCGCGATGTTCTTCACGGATGCCTCCATGACGCCCAGCGAACTCGGCCCGCTGCTCGAACAGCACGGCTTCGAATCGCTGTGGGTGCCGGAGCACTCGCACATCCCGCTGGTGCGCACCAAGGCATTTCCCGGCGGCACCGAACTGCCGCGTCCGTATTACGACATCATGGACCCGTTCCTGGTGCTCACCGCCGCGGCGGTGGCAACTAGAACGCTCAAGGTCGGCACCGGCGTTTGCCTGATCAACCAACGCGATCCGATTCAGACCGCGAAGCTGGTTGCCTCGCTCGACCAGTTGTCCCGCGGGCGGTTCCTGTTCGGCGTCGGCAACGGCTGGAACAAGGAGGAGATGGAACACCACGGCACCAACTTCGAGACTCGCCACAAGCTGTCGCGCGAGCGCATCGAGGCGATGCGGGCGATCTGGTCGCGCGACACCGCCGAGTACCACGGCGAGTTCGTCAACTTCGCGCCGATGCAGACCTGGCCGAAGCCGGTGCAGCAGCCGCTCCCCATCATCGTCGGCGGCGCCTTCCCGTATGGCGCACGCCGCGCGGTCCGCAATGGCGACGGGTGGATCCCCGGCGCAGGCACCACGCGGCATGGCGATATCGCCGAGACCCTGCCGCAATTCCACCAGTTGGCATGCGAAGCGGGGCGCGATCCGGCCTCGCTGCCAGTTACACTTTTTCGTGTGGCGGAGGATTTGAAACGGCTGCACCAGTATCGCAAACTGGGCATTGCGCGGGTAGTTATCAGCCTGCCGGCGGCGCCGCGCGACGCGATCCTGCCGATCCTCGACCGCTGGGCGCCGCTGATGCGTGCCGTCACCGCCTGAGGGCGTCAAACGCTCTTTTTGCGCGCCCGGCCAAAAGCTGTGATCTACCTCACTGACGGACGGCACTTTAACAGTCGAGGCTGCATCCTGCCCCAGAGAGTAACTCGGGGAAGGGGTATGTCAAAATGGACAGCGTTGTCATCGACCGGGATGCGTTACGCGCGGGGCGAACCGCCGCCGCTGCGCATGACCGCAGCGATGCGGTCCTGAATGCCATCCGCGCGCAGAGCGTTCTGGGATTGCTGCCTGAACGGGATTTGCTGGCTCTGCTGCGCCAGTCGTCCATTCGGACCCTGCCGAAGAACCGCGTGCTGTTCCGCGCCGGCGACGAAGGCCACTCGGCCGTCCTCATCCTGCAGGGCTATGTGAAGCTCTCCACCACGGCGTCCAATGGGCGCGAGGTGGTGCTGGAGATAGCTGGGCCCGGATCGATCTTCGGCGAGCTTGCCGTGCTGACTGGTTGGCCGCGGCGGGCGGATGCGGCGACGCTGACGGCGTGCCGCGTGATGGCGATCGAGGGTGGGTTGTTGCGGCGCTCGCTCGCCGCCACGCCGGAGGCGATGTTCGCAGCGATACGCCTGCTGAGCGAGCGACTCTCCGCGACGACGATGCGAGAGATGGAAGCGGTATCGCTGCCGGCGCCGGTGCGGCTGGCGAAAGCACTCTTACGTCTGGCAAAGTTGCATTCGGAACGAGTCGAAGACGGTGTTCAGATCGGCTTCCGCCTGTCGCAGCGCGAGCTTGGTGCGATGACCGGCCTGATCCGCGAGAGCATCAACAAGCACCTCAAGGCCTGGCGGGCGGCGGGTTGGGTGGAGCTGTCCGGCGGCAGCGTGACGCTGCGCGATGTGCGCGCGTTGCAGGATTACGTGCGCGACAACGAGACGTCGTAGCGCGCTTCCTTCCGCAACAGAAATCGGGGGTGACCGAGTGAGTTGAGTCACTCCGCCGGTGGCGCGGACGCGCCACATTGCCGATGTCGGGTTGGTGAAGGCGGGAAGATCGCCGAACGCCGGCCTGGGACCAAGCCAGTCAATACCAACCGTCTCCGCCACGGGCGGAGCGCATGAAGGAGTCCGACGATGAGGAACACAATCTTTGCCGTGCTTGCGGTTCTGGGCATCTCGCTGACCGCGAGTGCGCTCGCGCCTGCGGCGAATGCTGGCAGCATGTATCCGCAAACCCAGTACGAGGGGAACAACAACTGACGGCGACACCGCCGGTCGCGCATCGCGGCCGGCGGCCAATGGAGGCGGCGATGATCGGGACATTTCTCATAGCAGTGGCGGCGCTGATCATCGCCGTTCTTGGCTGCGCGTGGGCGAAGCCGGTCGGGCTCAGGGAAACCCATCACGAGACCGCTGCCGATGACTGGACACGCGTCAAGCTGCCGAGAGACCGCGCGGTCAGGCCGCAAGAGCATTGAGCCGTCGTGTGTTGCACACATCCGTCAGGACAACCGTGTCCACGGACCTTGCAACGGTGCTCGTGATGCGCTGGGCGAGCGCCGACGCTCCCTGGTGAAGCGCTTCCAATCGGCTGGCTTCGAGCAGGGCGCCCGCGTCCGCATCGCCGGCGCGGATCAGGAACTGCCCACGGATCCAGCCGAGCAATGGCACGTACATGCGTGCCTCGATCGATTCGGTTACCTGTTCGGCCTCACGCAACGCCGCGAGGGCCTCGGAAAGGCGGCCGCTCGCCTCCAGGGCTTCGGCGAGCAGGATCAAGGTGTATGGCCGCAGGATCTCGCCCTGCGTCCGCTGGTAGCCGGCGATCCCTGCACGCAGTCGGACCAGGCCGCCATCGGTCTTGCCGCTCATTGTCTCGGCCCAACCAAGCAGAACCTGTGCCAGAGCCGACCAATAGACGATGCCGCGTGCGCTGGCGGTTTCCGCGGCTCGCAATGCCAGCCGATGCGCGTCCGAGGTGTCGCCTGCCAGTTGATGCACGAGAGCGGCAAAGCCGAATCCATAAGCTGTGCCGATCGGCTTGTTGGAGACCTCCGCGCGTTCCACCGCAACGGAGGCGCGCTGCCCGTGCCGCATCGTCACCTTCGACAAACCAAGCCAGCAGGGCGAGGTTGGCGAGTCCCATGACCTGCGTGTCGACATGAGCCGCTGCCACCTGGGCAGGATCCGCCTGCGAGATGTGAGCCAACGCTGCATCGAGCATCAACCGGGCATCCGCGAGCCTGCCACGGCACAACTGACACCAGCCTTGCCGCCGCTCGGCTTCCGCAAGCAGCAGGACATCGCCCTCCTGGCGGGCGAAATGCAGCATGCGCGCGCCGAGCTCAAGGGCACGGTGGAGCGGCACGCGCACCTGGTAGAAAGCGGTAAGTCCCCGCAAGACCGGCACCAGCTCACGGGCCTCCCCAAGTGTGAATGCGATTTCGGTCGCCCGCTCGAACACGGCCAGTACCTGCTCATTCGCGTAGCCGCGAGTGGCGATGAGCGCTTCCCCGAGCAGAACAGTGGCCGCCGGGATCGCGCGCGGCTGCGTGGCGTCGGTCACTCCCTCAGCAAGCCGGATGGCGCGGCGCGCGTGCCGTTAGGCTTCGACGAATGCACCAGCAGCCAGCGCCGACTCCGCGGCACGGCGGAATTGTGCGGTGGCAGCGCCGGATCGCCGGCAAGCTCCTGATGGCGCCCCAGTACCTCAGGCTCCACCGAGAGCGCGGTCCGGGACACCGTTTCCAGCCGATCAGCGATCCTGCGATGGGCGGCACGTCGGCTCGCGGTCGGCAGAGCCTGATACGCCGCCTCCGCCATCAGAGCGTGTCGGAACCCCAGAACTATGTCGTCCCCGACATGCCGTCGTGCCATCACACCGCTGTCCACCAGGCGCTTGGCGAGAGTATCGAGACTGGCCGGATCGAGATCGGATAATTCGGCCAGCAGATCCGTCGATACCTCGTTGCCGAACACCGCGGCGATCTGTGCAACCCGTCGCGCCGGGCCAAGCGAATCGAGGCGTGACAACATGAGCTGCGATATCGATCCCGGCAGCCGCCCATCCGAGGTGGTCTGGTCGGCCAGTGCGCGCGCGAATTCCTCCACGAACAGCGGGACGCCATCAGAACGTTCCACAATCGCGGCGCGGATCTCCTCGTCGAGGTCATTGGCGACCGAGGTCGCAATCGCGTGACACGCATGGATCGGCAGAGCACCCAGTGATATTCGTTCAAGCTGCGGCCAGTCCGGCCAATCAACCTTGAACTCGGGACGATGCGTGGCAATCAGAAGCAGCCGCTTCTGCCCGATCCGGCCGCCAAGGCGGCGGAGGAATTCCAGCAGCGACGCATCGGCCCAGTGGATGTCCTCAATCAGGACAAGCATGGGGCCTTTCGCCGTAAGCGTGTCGAACCAGGTCAGCAGCGCATCGAATGTCCAGCGACGAATCTCCGCCGCCGATGGTGCATCGGACGGCAGCGGCGTACCGAGCAGAGCTGCCAACGCGGCACCGGCCTGATCCGGGGGCAGTCCCAAATCGGCTGCAAATTCTGCCGTACGACCGAGTGTTTCCTTGGCCGTCGCATTGGAAGCAATACCAAGGGCGCCGGAGATCGGTCCGATGAGGGGGTGAAATGGGCTGTCCGCCATCGGCTCGGCGCAGAACAGCACCAGCGTCGTATGCGGATCCGGCGCGAGCGTTTCGGTCAGCCCGGTCAGCAGGCGCGACTTGCCGATACCTGCCTCGCCGGACAACAGGACCACGCGCCCGTTCCCGGCAATAGCGGCGATCCAGGCATCCGGCAATGCCTGCATCTCTACTTCTCTGTCAGCGAGAGGCGTTCGAGCCATCGCGCGCAACCGGCCGAGCGGATGCTCCCTGTCCACCGGTCCGAGCACGTACGCGGCGCGGACCGGTGCGGGAAGGTTGAGGTTACTGGTGTCTGCCAGTTCGACAACGAAATTGTCCCTGAGCAGCGGAAACGTGCCCTCCCCGACGACAACGCCATTCCGCCGCGCCAGGTGCTGGAGGCGGGCGGCAATGTTCGGTGCCTGGCCGATAATGCCGTCGCGCTCGGCCTCATGGCGCGGGCCGATTTCGCCGATCAATACCCAGCCCGTCTCTATCGCCATGCGCGCGGCCGGGTACGCGTCCAGGACGAGCGTATCGGTCTCGCTCAGGCGCTCGAGCTGCGCGCCGATCTCGAGCGCACACGTGACAGCGGATTGCGCGTCGCGTCCGCCGGCCCGAGGCCAGCCGAACGTCGCGACAATGCCATCGCCGATCACCCGGGAGACATGTCCCCGTGGCGACGAATCTGCTCGAATGCCACATGGCGATGTGCCGTCAGCACAGCCTCATACGACTCGGGGCCCAAGCGGAACAACTGCCCGGTCGAATCCTCCATGTCGCAGAAGAGCACGGTAAGAAACCGATGCTCCGTCGAGGTCGGTATGACGGTGCTCATGACCACAGCCTGGTTGAAGAAGGGGCGGACCTGATAGCGCCCATAGTGAGATTGCCGGCATAAATCCACGCCCGAAAGGTCAACGCGGCGTCGTACTGCCAACCCTGCACCACACAGCGTCTGCCACACCCCCGGTGTCGGCGGGCCGCGGAACACTTGCTTCCGAGGAGTTTTACTTCAGGAGACTCGCTGCGGTCCCGTTTCTCACCGAAAGCTTGCAATCAGTCAGGCGGCCAATCACTGCAATGGAAGCAATCACGGTCCAACACATGGAGCGTGGGGGTCATCATCACTCGCGGTACCGTGGACATCCGTCGGCGGACCGCACAGTCTCGTTGCGTCCATCGCATGGAGACCGTGATGACAGCGACGACCTGCATCCGCAACGCCGCCTGCATCGTCGCCTGGGACGCAGCGAACCGGCGGCACGCCTACCTGATGGGCGGCGACGTCGCCTTCACCGGCGACACGATCAGCTTTGTCGGCAAGCGCTATGACGGCACGGCGGATACGACGATCGACGGGACCGACCTGATGGTGATGCCCGGCCTGATCGACCTGCATTCGCACCCGAGCACCGAACCGTTTTTTCGCGGCGTGCGCGAGGAACACGGCGTGCCTGCCATGTATATGAGTGGCCTGTATGAACGCTCGGTCGCGTTGCAGCCGGATGCCGTGGCGCGCAAGGCCGGCAAGCGGGTGGCGTTCTGCGAGATGCTGCTTTCCGGCATCACCAGCGTCGCTGATCTGTCCGGCATCGACGAGGGCTGGATCGAGCTGGCGGCGCAAAGCGGGCTGCGGGTGTTCCTCGCCCCCAGCTACGCCTCGGCGCGCTGGTATCTCGACAACGGCTGGGCGCTGAAATACCGGTGGGACGAGGCGGCCGGGCGTCGCGGCCTCGATGCGGCGCTGGCGCTGATCGAACAGGCCACTTCGCATCCCTCCGGCCGCCTGTCGGGCATCGTCTCGCCGGCGCAGATCGACACCTGCGCGGTCGATCTGCTGCGCGACAGCTTCGCCGCGGCGGAGGCGCGCAACGTGCCGCTGACCGTGCACTGCGCGCAGAGCGTCAACGAGTTCCTGGAAATGGTCGACCGGCACGGCCTCTCGCCGGTGCAGTTCGCGCGCGAGCTCGGCATCCTGTCGCCGCGCACCGTGCTGGGGCACGCGATGTTCATCGACGAGCACTCCTGGGTGCGCTGGCACACGCGCATCGACCTGGGGATCCTGGTGGAGACCGGCACCAGCGTCGCGCATTGTCCCTCGCCGTTCGCGCGCTACGGGCACACGCTGGAGGACTTCGGCCGCTATCACCGCGCCGGCGTCAACATCGGCATCGGCACCGACGTCGCCCCCCACAACGTGATCGAGGAGATGCGGCTGGCGGCGATCCTGGCGCGCGTGGCGGCGCGCGACATCACCACGACCAGCCTGGGTGCGCTGTTCCATGCCGCAACGGTGGGAGGCGCGGAGGCACTTGGCCGGCCGGATCTCGGCCGGCTGGCCGCCGGGGCGAAGGCGGACCTGGTGCTGGTGGATCTGGCGAACCCGTGGATGCGCCCGGCGCGCGATCCGCTGCGCTCGCTGGTGTTCACCGCTGCCGATCGGGCGGTGCGCACGGTGTTCGTGCACGGGACGAAGGTGATGGAGGCGGGGCGGGTGCTGACGATGGACCACGCCGCCGCGCTGGCGGAGGTGGCGGAAGGCCAGCAGCGCATGCTGCAGGATGCGCCGTCGCGGGACTGGGCGGGCAGAACCGCGGAGCAGATATCGCCGCTGAGCCTGCCCATGCTGGGGTGAGGGGGCGACAATTTTGCTTCTGTTCTCATCGCGGCTGAAATAATGTAAGGAATTGCGCTGGTTGAGCGCGAGGGATGAGACATGCAGAGGGTACCGACCAGGTGAAGCGGCTCCTGATTCTGCTGCTCCTTGCAGTCGTACCGATGCAGACGTTCGCGCAGCCGGCGGCGACGCCCGAGCGGCGCGTGGCCTTCGTGATCGGCATCGGCGCGTACCAAAATGCTCCCAGGCTCGCCAATCCGGTCAACGACGCCAAGGCCATCGGCGAAGCGCTGCGTCGGCTCAATTTCCAGGTGGACGAGGTCTACGATGCCGATTTTCGCCAACTGAGCCGTGCCCTGCGCGAGTTTGGCATCAAGGCGCAACAGTCCGACGTCGCCGTCATCTACTACGCCGGCCACGGCGTGCAGGTGGGACGCGAGAACTATCTGCTGCCAGCCGACGCGGTGCTCCAGCGCGAGCGCGACCTGGTCTATGAGGCGCTGTCGCTCGACCTTTTCCTTGGCGAGATCGCGCAGGCCCAGAAGCTCGGGATCATTCTGCTGGACGCCTGCCGCAACAATCCGTTCGTCGACCGGCTGACGCGCTCGGTCACCGTCAGCAGCCGCGGTCCTGCCTCTGCCGGCCTGGCACGCGTGGACAACGTGCCACGCAATACGCTGGTGGCAATGGCGACCAAAGCCGACCAGACCGCCGAGGACGGCGGGGGCAGCCACAGCCCGTTTGCCGAGGCCCTGCTCAAGAACCTGCAGATCCCCGGGCTGGAGCTCAGCCTGTTCTTCCGCAGCGTGCGGGACAGCGTGCTGCAGGTGACGAACAACCAGCAGGAGCCGTTCATCTTCAGCTCGCTCGGCGCAGATCCGTTCTACTTCAATCCGCGTCCGCCCAACCAGCCGCCGCAGATCGGTGTCATCCCTCCGCTGGAGGTGCGCGACAATGCCGGGCCGACGCCGCTGCCGATCCCGAAGCCGACCGATCCCGACGGAGATCCGCTCACCGTGCGCATCACCGGACTGCCGCGCTCCGGCGAGGTACGGATCGAGGGCAGGCTGGTCACACCAGGCGCGGTCTACGGCGTCGATCGCTTCGCGACCGCGACCTACAAGCCTACCGGGAGTGCGCTGGGCGATGTGGGGACGCTCGACATCCTGGTGGAGGACGGCCGCGGTGGCAGCGTCCTGGGAAGCCTGCCGATCAGTGTCGTCACCTCGAATCACCCGCCCGTAACCGAGGCCCGTCGGCGTCTGCGGATCTATACCGGCGCGCTCGGTATCACACCGCCCACCGACCCGGACGGCGACAAGCTGACGGTGACTGTCCAGGGATTGCCGCGCGGCCTGGTGCGCTTCGGCGTGAACACGTTACGAACCGGCGATCGGCTCGAGCCCCAGCAATTGCCGGCCTTGGTCTATGTGCCGGAGCCTGGCTTCAGTGGACCCGCCGGAACCTTCCAGTACCTGGTCGACGATGGCCGGGGTGGCCGAGCGGAAGGCGATCTCGATATCGACGTCATGGACCCCGCCGAAGCGGCGGCGCAGATGGCGGAAGCCGCGCTATGGGAGCGGCTGCGAGCCAGCGGTCGGGTGGAGGACGTGGAAACCTTTCTGCGGCTCTACCCGAATTCGTATCTCGCCGCGACGGCACAGCGGCGCCGCGAAGAGCTACTCGCCCAGAATGCACCCAAGGCCGCGCCACCGGCCGCCGCTCCCCAACCGCCCACACCTCTACAGAGCGTAGCCAAGCCCGTCAGTCCGCCTCCGGCACCGCCGCCGGTGGTGGTGGCCGCGACACCGAAGGCGCCCGACAAGGTGGCTGCCCTGCAGCCGATTGTGCCGCCGGCTGAGCCGCCGCCACCTCCGCGGCGGGACCTCGCGATGGTCGTGCCGCCCGTCGCCGTGCCGCCGATCGCCGATGGCGACCATGGCTTCCAGGATTGCCCGACCTGCGTGCACATGGTCCGCATCCCCGGCGGCACGCTCATGATGGGGCAGGGCTCCAAGGACCCGACCGCCGTTCCGGTACACAAGGTGGTCCTGCGTTCGTTTGCGCTCAGCGAATATCCGGTGACGGTCGCGGAGTGGAACGCCTGCCACGCCGACGGGGTGTGCGGACCGCCACCGCGCATGGCCGCAACACAGGGTGAGACGCCGATCCACAACGTCAGTTGGGACGATGCGCAGCTCTTCGTCACCTGGATCTCGCGACGTGCCGGACACGCCTACAGGCTGCCGACCGAGGCGGAATGGGAGTATGCGGCGCGCGCCGACACGGCAACCCGTTACTGGTGGGGCGACCATCCGGGGACGGCACTGGCCAATTGCGCCGGCTGTGGCGGAACGCAGGACCCGCGGGCGCCGCTACCCGTGAACGCTTTCCAGCCCAACCCCTTCGGCCTCTATGGAATGCTGGGCGGCGTCGCTCAGTGGGTGCAGGATTGCTGGTTTCCTAGCTACAACAATGCCCCGATCGACGGCTCGGCGCACCAGGCGCCAAACTGTGTGAAGCGCGTGCTGCGCGGCGGGTCCTTCCGATCCAACCTGGATGAGATCATGCCGACCGCGCGAGGCAACTACGACGGCCCGGTCCGTTACCTGGAGAACGGCTTCAGAGTGGCGCGCAACCTGGATTGAGCCGCGTCATTGCGGTGCCGGCGCCGCGCCAGCCCCACGTACGTAAATGGTGATCCGACGGGACATCACCGGTGGGTCGTGCGGCACATGGTCGGCGTCGCCCATCAGCAGTTGCAGCGTGTGCTTGCCTGGGGGCAACTCGACCACCGTCTCGGTCTGACCAAGCCCGAAATGCAGGTGGTTGTGATCGTTCGGGATCGGCTGATCCAGCGGCGGCAGCGGCACGTCGATCAGCAGATGGTGGTGGCCGGTGTTGGCTTTCTGCACGCCGGCGGGCGCGATGCCGAAGTTGCGGGTCCCGAACCACACCTTGAACCTGGGGCCGACCGTCGCTCCATCGAGCGGCCAGCCGATATAGACATAGGCATCATGTGGCGCCGGAGTTCGCGGCGGGTTGGACGCGCTGGCTGCCGGGGCAGGTGCGGCCTGGCCCGATGGAGGGTTGGTTCCCTGCGCGGCGGCGCCCGTTGCGATGAGGCCGGCGGCCATAGCCGAGAGCCACAGCATCCGGCGGCGGATCATTGACATCCTGTCTCTCCTTGCGCGCCGGTGGCTACGGGACGACGGTGATGGTAATGCGCTTCGAGTAAAGCGGCGGCTGGTGCGGGACGTGGTTGGCGTCACCCAACAGCAGTTGCAGGGTATGCTTGCCGGGCGGCAGGTCGAGCCGCGCCTCGGTCTGGCCGAGTCCGAAGTGCAGGTGGTTGTGGTCGTTGGGGATGGGCTGGTCCAGCGGCGGCAGATCCACGTCGACCAGGAGGTGGTGGTGGCCGGTGTTGGCCTTCTCGACACCGGCGGGTGCGATACCGGCACCGCTGAGCCCCATGCGGACCCAGAAGCCGCCGTGGATCACCGCTCCGTCCGGCGGCCAGAGGATGTAGACCCTGGCGTCGGGCGGCATGGTGGTCTGTTGCGCGGCGGCATTGGATGCTGCCAGCACGATGCCGGTCAACACGACCGCGAGAACCGGGATGATCCGCATGAACTCTCCTGCGCTGCCGCGCCGGCATCGATGTGCCGGGTGGCGTTCGAATGTAACGATAGGCCAGGAACTGGGCCCCGGTCCAGACGGCGCTGTTCGCTGCGTCCTCGGTATCGGCTTGCGGCCCACGCAGCGCTTCCGATGCGGTCCGGCGGGTATATCCGGGGATGTGGCAGGTTCCCGAAGACTGCATCTCGCCGCTGTCTCAAAGTGACGAATCGCGAGACGATCGGTCATCGCATGAGACCACCGTCCGGGGAAATGCTCAGGTAATCCATCGAGTTGTCGAATAGGTGGCGCAACACGTCCGGCTTGCGATGCCCGGGCCTTGCCGGCGCATCGGCGCATTCCCTCGTGGCGTCATCGCTGTTCATGGGGTCTTGCCCCCACACACTCTGTGCCTGCTTCCGCAGCGCTCGCCGATGGGAGCGCGAGCCTGCGTGCGGTGCAGCCCACTGCCCGATTGATGACGGGTCGCGCGGTAATGGCAGCCAGGGGCCGATACAGAACATACGTGCCTCCCGGGAACGGCCAGTGCCGTGGGATGGTGCCTGTTCAACGCAGAGATCGCTGAGGGTCGCCGAGATCGCTGAGAAGAATTCTGCATATGCTTCGCGGGCAGCGCCTTTTGTCCGGTTTCCGAGACGCCCCCGTAATCCGGTTGCAGTGATTGCCATCGGTGTTGCCTCTGACGTTGCTGTCGTCCCTGCCGGTTCATGATATGTTCTAACCCAACCGGGAGCGCGGAGGCAAGATCTTCGCGGCGGAGCGAAGCACGCCTGCGATCGGCAGGTTCATTCGACGTGCGGCCCGCCGATAGGGCGTGCCGCACCTGCCCGATGGACATTACGGGACACAGCCGGCGTACTGCATCGGGCTGAAGCCGACTGCCAGCGTCGAGGGCGTGCTGTGCTGCGGTGGCCGGGTTCCGCACATAAAGGAAATCGCTGCAAACGAGGCGCCGAAGTTTGCGGCAAGCAGGGAAAGCGTGGAGAAGGCCGGGGCTTCGCCTCGGACTCCGCAAACGGATGGATTGCAAAGGTTCTGCCTTGCTGGGGGTCCAGGGGGCAAAGCCCACTGGCGGGTTCCAGAGCCTGCCCCGGACCCGATCCGGGGGCGGAGCCCTGACCTTGCTTCGTTCACCCGATTGCCGTGGTTCGCTGCGTCCCTCATTTCCGGCTTGGCCGCGTGGCGCCTATGCTGTAATCTTTCTGCATGTCGTTCCGCACGATCAGCACGCGAATTAGCCGCCCGGCTGCCTGAGCAGCCGGGGAGTAGCGCCCTCGATTTTCGCGTCGTTCGTCCGGAGTACCCTTCCATGTCTGCCGATCCGACCGTTGCCGTCCGCTTCATGCTGGATGCCGATGCCGCGCCCGGCCTGCTTAGCCGTCTGCTGCAGCCGTTTGCCAAACGTGATCTGATCCCCGACCGCATGTGGTCGCACCGCGCGGGCGACACGATGCATGTGGAGATCGCCTTGGCCGCCATGCCGAGCGATGTGGTTCACGTGGTTGACGGCAACCTGCGCCAGGTGGTGGGCGTGCGCAGCCTGACGCAGGTGCGGCCGGAGGCGCTCCGCCAGGCTGCTTGAACCGCGGGCTTGGTCGCGGCCATACTCGCCGCGTCGGTAAGCGCGCGAGGATGGCATGCCAGATGCAGATGCGGTCCTGCTGGCCCGCGTGCAGTTCGCCTTCACCATCGGCTTTCACATCGTGCTGCCTGCTCTCACCATCGGGCTGGCCAGCTATCTCGCGGTGCTCGAGGCGCTGTGGCTCGCCACCGGGCGCCAAGTCTACAACGATGTGTTCCAGTATTGGCTGCGGGTATTCGCCGTCGGCTTCGGAATGGGGGTCGTCTCCGGCTTGGTGATGTCGTACCAGTTCGGCACCAACTGGGCGCGCTTCGCCGACAAGGCCGGACCGATCATCGGACCTCTGCTCGGTTACGAGGTGCTGATGGCCTTCTTTCTGGAGGCTGGCTTCCTCGGCGTGATGCTGTTCGGCCGCCGGCGCGTCGGCCGTGGCGTGCATTTCGCCGCCACCATGCTGGTGGCGATCGGCACGCTGATCAGCGCGTTCTGGATCCTGGCTGCCAATTCCTGGATGCAGACCCCGCAGGGCTACACGCTCACGCCGGACGGACGGTTCCTGCCGGCGGACTGGTGGCAGGTAATCTTCAATCCGTCCTTCCCGTATCGCCTGGTCCACATGGTGATCGCTTGCTATTTGTCGGTCGCGTTCGTGGTCGGCGCGGTCGGCGCCTGGCATTTGGGGCGTGACGCGCAGAACCAGGCGGCACGGCTGATGTTCTCGATGGCGATGTGGATGGCGGTGGTCGTGGCACCGATCCAACTGCTCGTCGGCGATCAGCATGGACTGAACACGCTGGAGTACCAGCCGGCCAAGATCGCCGCGGTGGAGGGCGCCTGGGAGACCCAACCCGGCACGCCGCTGATCCTGTTCGGTATGCCGAACATGCAGCAGGAACGCACGGATTGGGCGGTGGAGATCCCCCATCTCGGCGCGCTGATCCTGACCCATAGCTGGGACGGGTCGATCAAGGGGCTGAAGGAATTCCCGCCGCAGGACCGCCCCTTTTCGCCGGTCACGTTCTGGGCGTTCCGTATCATGGTGGGTCTCGGCCTGCTGATGGCGGCGATTGGTGTGTGGGCGGCATGGCTAAGGGTGCGAGGAGGCCTCTACGCCTCGCCATGGCTGCGCCGCGCCGTACTGGCGATGGCACCATCCGGCTTCATCGCGCTGCTGGCCGGTTGGACCGTCACCGAGGTCGGCCGCCAGCCATTCACGGTGTATGGGATGCTGCGCACCACCGAAAGCGTGTCACCGGTCGGGCTGCCCGGCGTCGGCGCCTCGCTTGCCGGCTTCGTTGTGGTCTATGCGATTGTATTCGGCGCCGGCTTCGTGTTCCTGCTCCGCCTGATGGGCCGCCCGCCGACCGTGGGCGAGAGCGGACCCGAGACCGGTGTGCCGGTACGCAGCGCCGGCATCACGCCCGTGGCTGCGCTGCAGGATACGCACTGATGTTGACAGTGATCTGGGCGGGACTGATCGCCTTCGCCGTGCTGGCATACGTGCTGCTCGACGGGTTCGATCTCGGCGTCGGCATCCTGTTCGCGGTCGAACGGCGCGAGGAGGATCGCGATGTCATGGTGAACTCCGTGGCACCGGTGTGGGACGGCAACGAGACCTGGCTCATCCTCGGCGGCGGCGGTTTGTTCGCGGTGTTTCCGCTCGCCTACGGAGTGATCCTGTCGGCGCTCTATCCGGCGATCATCGGCATGCTGCTCGCGCTGGTGTTCCGCGGCGTCGGCTTCGAGTTCCGCTTCCGCGCCGCAACCGCGAGCGGGCGTTTGTGGTGGGACCGGGCGTTCCAGGCTGGCTCGACAATCGCGGCGTTCTGCCAGGGCCTGGTACTTGGTGGCCTGCTACAGGGTATCCGTGTGGAGGATCGGGTCTATGCCGGCGGCTGGTGGGACTGGCTGACCGGGTTCACCGTGCTGTGCGGCATCGCCGTGGTAATCGGCTATGCCTTGCAGGGGGCGTGCTGGCTGATCTGGCGGTGCGAAGGACCGCTGCAACAGCGCGCCAGGCAATACGCCCGCGCACTGGCGGTGGGCATGCTCGGGTTGATCGTGGTCGTGAGCCTGTGGACCCCGATGCTCGAACCGGCGTTCAGCGAGCGATGGTTCGGCTGGCCAGGGATTCTGCTGACCAGCCCCGTGCCGATCCTGGTGGCACTGGTCGCATGGCTGTTCTGGCATGGACTGTCACGGCAGCACCACTTCACGCCGCTGCTCTGCGCTCAGGCCTGGTTCGTGCTGTGCTATGCCGGGCTCGGGATCAGCCTGTGGCCGCTGATTGTGCCGCCTGACATCACGATCTGGGACGCCGCGGCACCGGCTTCGAGCCAGGAGTTCCTGCTTGTCGGCGCGGTGGTGCTGATCCCGCTCATCCTCGGCTACACCGGCTACGCGTACTGGGTGTTCCGAGGCAAGGTGCGGGCGGGGATGCACTATCACTGAGAGGTGCTCGGTGGCCGCGGGCAGCAAGGTCGCTGCCTTGGGGGTAGCTCATCAGGATTCTCCACTTATACTCGTTTCACCGACGGGGGGATCATGATGTTGGTACGGAATTCGGGGGCGCGCGCCAGCGTACTTGGCTTCGCGTGTGGGTTGGCGATTGGCGTCGTATTCGGCCCAGACGGTGCGCAGTCGCAGCCTTCCACGCCGCCGCCGGCGCCCGCCGCTACCGTTCCCGATTCGGAAGCCCCGGAGGTAACTATCCCACCGGCTCCTGCGCCACGCTTCTATGGCAGCATCGAATATCTGCACTGGTGGGTGAAGGGAGCACCGCTTGCGGTCCCTCTGCTCTCCACCGGGCCGGACGCCCAGCCCATCGAGAGTGGGTTCCTCAGGACTCCCCAGGCAACCATTCTTTACGGATCGCCGTTCTCGCCGGCGGTTGGCGGGAACAATACGCAGAGTTTCCCCGGCCTCTCAGGCAGCCGGCTGACCCTGGGCTACTGGCTCGATGACGACCAGCGTTATGCTATCGAGGGTGAGGGCTTCGTGCTGCAGAACGGCACCGCCACCTTCCAGGCGCACAGCGATGCGAATGGGTCGCCGGGGATGCGAATCCCGGTTTACAATAGCGTCCCTTACCGGGCGGGCGGCGTCGGCGAGGTCGTGCCACCGGTTGAGGATGGGGTGCCGGTCGCCCTGCCGAACGAACTTGTTGGCGGGGTAAGCTTCAAGAATAGCCTGCAATTGTGGGGGTTGGCGGCCAACGGTGTCCTGAACCTTCACCGCGACTCCTCGTGGGAGCTGAGCGGGCTCGCCGGGTTTCGCTATCTGAACCTGTCCGAGAGCTTCAACCTCAATGTCAACCTCATGGGCCTGGCCAATACCCAGTGGGCGGGAGAGAGCGGTTGGGCGAGCGACCGGTTCGGCACCGGGAACCAGTTCTATGGCGCAACCGTGGGTCTGCGCGGCCGATATAATTTCGAGCCGCTGTTCGTCGAGGTGACGGGGCGCGTGAGTCTGGGCGTGAACCACGAAACATTGGACGTTTCCGGCTACTTCCAGGACTTCAACACGCCGGTGGTCACGGGTCTACCAATGGTGACGGGCGGCCTTCGGTTCGTGACGCAGGGACCAAACGGCATTTTCGCGCAGCCTTCGAACGAAGGTAACAGCTCGGGCAACAGATTCGCCGTGGTGCCCGAAGTCGGGATCAAGCTCGGCTATAACGTATCGCCATCGATCCAACTCACGATCGGCTACAACTTCCTATACGAAAGCAGCGTGCTGCGGCCGACCGATCAGATCGACCGAAGCTTCTCCAAGGGGCTGCCCTTCCAACAGGATCCCGCCAGCACAGTGGGCCCAACACGGCTGTTCAGGACCACCGACTTCTACGCGCAAGGCCTGACCGTCGGCGTGGAATTCCGCTTCTGACGACGCTCGAAACCCGACATAGCATCGGTTCATTCGACCAACAGGCACTCGGTCAGCCGCCCGTCGCGCACGATGCCTTCGGGCGTTTCGCTGCGGCACCGCTCCTGCACCAGCGGACAGCGCGGATGGAAGCGGCAACCCGGTGGAATGTTCGCCGGGTCCGGATAGCTTTCGCCGAGCCCGACGTCCGGAATCCCTTTTCCCGGCTCCGGTGTCAGCACCGATGCCAACAAGGCGCGCGTATAGGGATGACGCGGATCGCGGAACAACGCATCGACCGGTGCCTGCTCGACGAAGCGGCCGAGATACATCACCGCGACTTCGGTCGCGATATGCTCCACCACCGCGAGGTTATGGCTGATGAACAGATAGGTCAGCCCGAGATCGCGTTGCAGCTCCGCGAGCAGGTTCAGGATCTGCGCCTGCACCGACACATCCAGCGCACTGGTCGGTTCGTCGCACACCACGATGCGCGGCCGCAGCACCAAAGCACGCGCGATCGCCACGCGCTGGCGCTGGCCGCCGGACAATTGTGCCGGCAACCGATCCGCCATGTCGGCCGAGATGCCGACGCGCGCCAGCATCTCCATCACCCGATCTCGCTGTTGCGCGATGGGGATGTTGCCCTGTGCCGCCAGCGGCAGGCCGACGATGTTGCGCACGCGTTGGCGCGGATTGAGCGATGAATAAGGATCTTGGAACACGGGCTGGATCAGCCGCGCACGTTCGCGGCGATCCATCGCGGCGAGACTGCGGCCATCGATCAGCACCTCGCCCTCGTCTGCCGGCAACAGGCCGAGGATTACGCGCGCCAGGGTGGACTTGCCGCAGCCGGATTCGCCGACGATGCCAAGCACGTCGCCAGCCGCTAGTGTGAACGATACGCCATCGACCGCACGCACCACGCGATCCGGCACGAGCATGCCGGCACGAGTGCGGAACACGCGCCGCACGTTGCGCACCTCGACCGCGTGGGTCATGCCGCCTCGGCGCGCGCCCAGTCCGACGGCAAGCGGCAGAGATAGTCGTGCGCGACACCGGCTTGTTGGCGTGGCACGGCACGCGCGCAGTCGGCAATGGCGTGCGCGCAGCGGTCGCGGAAGGCACAGCCGGTGTAGTCGGGTGCGATCCGCGGCACCACGCCCGGGATGCTGCCGAGAGGTTCGCCGCGGCGCACGCTACCTGGCACCGGAATGCAACGCAGCAACCCGCGTGTATATGGATGTGTAGGCGACGCAAACAAAGCATCGGTGGTGGCGCTTTCCACCACCTCGCCGGCATACATGACCGAGACGCGGTCCGCCATGCGTGCGACGATACCGAGGTCATGGGTGATCAGCAGCAGCGACAGCCCGAGTTCGCGTTGCAGCGTCTGCAGCAGGCGGAGGATCTGCGCCTGCACGGTGACATCGAGCGCTGTGGTAGGTTCGTCGGCGATCAGCAGCTCGGGTTCGCACATCAACGCCATCGAGATCATCACGCGCTGACGCAGGCCGCCGGAAAGCTGGTGCGGATACTGCCCAAGACGCATGCCTGGTGCGGTGATGCCGACACGGCCGAGCAGATCGGCGGCGCGGTCGAGTGCTGCGGCACGCGAGACGCCGCGATGGCGTTCCAGCACTTCAGCCATCTGCGAGCCGATCGTGTAAGCGGGGTTCAGGCTGGTCATCGGCTCCTGGAAGATCATCGCAAGCCGGTCGCCGCGCAGCCGCGCCACGGCGCGTTCGGGCAGGCGGGTGAGGTCGAAGTCGTGGAAGCGCAGCACATCGGCGGTGCGATGGGCGTTGCGGGTCAGCAGGCCCATGACGGCAAGCGCGGTGACCGACTTGCCGCAGCCCGATTCGCCTACCAGGCAATGGGTCTCGCCGCGGTTCACTGTCAGCGATACGCCGCGCACCGCCGCGACGGTGGTGCCGAAGGTGACGCGCAGGTTGGCTGCTTCCAGGACGGGGGTCATGCGGAAGCGCCGGTGCGATGTGCGGAATAAAAGACTTCAACACGGAGGAAGTGCGGAGGACCACGGAGAGCCACGGAGAAGGAAACATTGCGCTTCGCGCGAAGCGCCGTTCTCTTCCTCCGTGGCTCTCCGTGGTCCTCCGCACTTCCTCCGTGTTGAATCAACTTCACCGCGCCCGTCCCGTACCCAGAAGGTCGCGCAACCCATCGCCCAGCAGGTTGATCCCCAGCACCAGCACGAACAGCGCCACACCGGGTACCATGATCACCCAAGGCGAGAAGAACATGTAGTCCTTGCCTTCGGCGATCATCAGCCCCCAGGACGGCAGCGGCGGCGGCACGCCGAGCCCGAGGAAGGACAGCGCTGCCTCCAGCAGGATCGCCAGCGCCATCTCCAGCGTCGCTACCACGACGAGAGGCGTCAGGATGTTCGGCAGCACCTCGCGCAGCAGGATATGCACGCGCGATGCACCGGCGGCCCGCGCCGCGGCGATGTAGTCGAGGTTGCGCACCTGCATCGTGGTGGTGCGCGACACGACGGCGAAGCGCTCCCACAGCAGCAGACCGAGCGTCAGGATCACGACGGTGAGCGAACTGCCGACCAGCGCCACCACGGTGAGCGCCACCAGGATCAGCGGAATCGCCAGCCGACAGGTGATGACGAACATCACGACGTCGTCGACACGCCCGCCGAAATAGCCGCCGAGTATGCCCAGCGTGATACCGATCAGCCCCGAGGTGATGACGGTGAAGATGCCGATCGTCATCGAGATGCGCGCGCCGTAAATCAGGCGCGACAGGTAATCGCGGCCGAGCTGATCGGTGCCGAACGGATGCACGGACGAACCGCCATCCATCCACTGCGGCGGCACCAGGCGCAGGTTCAGGTCCTGCGCGAACGGGTCATGTGGCACGATGAGTGGCGCGACGATCGCCACCAGCAATACGGCCCCGACGATCAGCGCGCCCAGCGTGGTCGCGAGATGGCGCACCAACGGCATGCGGCGCTGCCGTGGCAGGACAGTCGTGCTCACGACGCGCGCAGGCGCGGATCGAGCACCGCATTCATCATGTCGGCCGCGAGCGTCAGGCCGATATAAATGATAGCCAGGATCAGCACGACGGCCTGCACCACCGGGAAGTCGTTCTTGCTGATCGACTCCCACGCCAGATAGCCGACGCCGTGCAGCGCGAAGATCGCCTCGATGACGATCGAGCCGCCCAACATGAAGCCAAGCTGCACGGCGGCGACCGACACCACCGGCATCGCTGCGTTGCGCAGCGCGTGCTTCAGCACGATCTTCGCGGTAGACAGCCCCTTGGCCCGCGCGGTGCGGATGTAGTCCGACGACAGGGCGTCGATCATGCCGGCGCGGGTCAGGCGCATCAGCGCGGGAATGGCGGAAAACGCCAGCACGATGCCGGGCATGATGTAGCCGTCCCAGGTGTCGACGCCGGAAATCGGCAGAAGCTGCAGGTGCAGACCGAGCCAGATGATCAGCACCAGTGACAGCCAGAAACTCGGCATCGCCTGGCCGAACAGCGCGAGCAGGCCAATCAACTTGTCGATCGCGGAGCCTTCGCGCATCGCGGCGAAAACCCCGAGGGGGATGGAGATGCTCAGCGCGATGACAAGGCCGGTGAGGCCGAGGGTCAGCGTGATGGGTATACGTTCCCTGATGAGGCCGGCCACAGGGGCGTGGTAAAGATAGGACCGCCCCAGATCACCCTCGGCCGCATGCACCGCCCAATCGATGAACTGCACTGGCAGCGGGCGATCGAGGCCGTAGTTCTTGCGGATGATCTCGATGTCCTGCGAGGTGGCGTTGGGCCCTGCGATGGAGATGGCGAGGTCGCCGGACAGCCGGGTCAGCGCAAAGCTGATTATCAGCACGGTGAGGCACACCAACAGGGCGAGCACCGCCCGGCGGAGCAGAAAGCGCAGCATGGCGCAGCGTAGGGTGCGTCAGTGATCAGTCGCAAGCGCCGACGCGCGGCACTGCAACGTCGATCAGCCGGGGTCCTTCGGCACTGTGTTGGCGATGCCGGGATTCTGCGCGAACGCCTCGTACCAGGCGGCAAGCTTCGGATGACCCGGCCGCCATGGCTGCGCGGCGAAGCGGAAATCCAGATAACCCAGCGCGCAGGCGATCGTGATCGAACCGATGTCGATCGGGCGATGCGGCGGATCGGCCTCGATCGCATCCAGCGTGCGATCGACCGCCGCCTTCTGCCGCGCGATCCAGGCGATTCGCCCCGCATCCTGCGGCTTCATCAATTCACCGCGGCGCGGCACCGAGGCGTCGAGAATGCCGTCGCCCATCGCCTGGAACTTCAACGCCCGCCAGCGCGCGGCGCCATGCCCGGGGAACATCGGCAGCGCATCGCCGATACCGTCGAGGTATTCGCAGATCACCGGGCTGTCGAACAGCGCGACACCATCTTCGGTCACTAGCGCCGGCACCTTCGACAGCGGATTGATCGCGACGAACTCCGGCAGCGAGGCGTTGGCGTTGGTCGGCACCAGCTCGATCAGGTTGTCGATCTCGCGCGTGATGGCGCAGGCGCGCACCTTGCGCACATACGGGCTGGTGGGGGAGAAGCAGAGCTTCACGTCAGAACCTGTCCTTCTTTGCGCGCAGATCGGCGAAGGTCGCGACATCGGGCGCGCGCAGGAAAGGATTGGCGTCGAGCTCGCTCGCCATCGTCGAGGGCACCGTCGGCTGGCCCGCCGCGCGTTGCTGATGTGCCTGCTCGGTGCGCGCCTTCAGCGCGGCGTTGGCCGGATCGACGCTGAGCGCGAAACGCGCATTGTTCTCGGTGTATTCGTGGCCGCAGCACACCTTGGTGCCGCCCGGCAGTGCCGCGAGCTTGCGCAGCGACGCGAACATCTCTGCAGCGGTGCCTTCGATCAGCCGGCCGCAACCGAGGCTGAACAGCGTGTCGCCGGACAGCAGAATCTCGCCATCGGGGATGAAGTAGTTGATCTGGCCGCGCGTGTGGCCCGGTGTGTCGATCACCTGCACGCTCGCGTTGCCGAACGCGACGGTGTCGCCCTCCTTCACCGACTGGTCCAGCTTCGGCAGCCGGTGAGCATCGGCCGCCGCGCCCACCACCTTGGCGCCGGCGAACCGCGCCCGCACCTCGTCCACCCCGGCAATGTGATCCGAGTGGTGGTGCGTCAGCAGGATCAGGTCGAGCCTGCCTCCGGCTTTCTCCAGCGCGGCGATGATCGGCTTCGCGTCGGCCGGATCGACGATGGCAACCGCTCCGGATCCGCTGTCGCGCAGCATCCAGGCATAGTTGTCGGACAGGATGGGGACGGGTTGTGCTGTGACTGTCATGGGCGGAGCCTAGCACCGCCCGAGGCGACCGGAAACCGCCGTTCATGTTATAGCTATCTGCCATGGCAGCCGACGCCCACGCCGCGGCCGATTTCTACGCCACGCCCCGCGGGGCGGTCGCCGCGCGGCTGCTGCGCGAGCGGCTGACGCAACTGTGGCCCGACCTACGCGGCCAGTCCGTGCTCGGGATCGGCTTCGCCGCGCCGTACCTACGGCTGTGGCGCGAGCAGGCAACACGCTGCATCGCATTGACGCCGGCACAGATGGGCGCGACGCGCTGGCCGGCCGGCGCCGCCACCCTGTCCTGCACCGCCGAGGAGGACGCGCTGCCGTTCGCCGATCTGATGTTTGACCGCGTGCTGCTGGTGCATGGGCTGGAGGCGGCGGAAAGCGCGCGCCGGATGCTGCGCGAGACGTGGCGGGTGCTGAAGGACGACGGGCGGCTGCTGGTGGTGGCGCCCAATCGCAGCGGCATGTGGGCGTACTGGGAGAGCACGCCGTTTGGCCACGGCCAGCCCTATTCGTTCGGCCAGATCGGCCGATTGCTGGCAGCCTCGCTGTATCGGGTGGAGCGGCGGGATACTGCGCTGTATCTGCCCCCGTCCAACTGGCGGCTGGTGCTGCGCAGCGGGCCGTTGTGCGAGCGGACTGGGCGGAAGTGGCTGACCGGCTTTGCCGGCGTGACGATCACCGAGGCGGTGAAGGACCTGTATGCCGCCATGCCGGTGGAGGCGGTGCCGCGCCGGCGGCTGGTGCTGGCGGAGGCGGCCTGAGCCGGCGAGCCTGACGGCCCGCCGGCGGATCTTCATGAGTTCGGCGGATAGAACACCATGGCGCGCACCTCGATGCTCTCCCGCGGTGGGGCGTCCGGCGGCGCCAGCGGGTTCTCGAACGAGGTATGGAACGACAGCCTGGCCCGCCCATCGTCGGCGCTGTCGTGGACCCGAATCAGTATCGCTTCGTCGGGCTGTTGCTCCGAGAAATAGTACCACCGATGCCCCGGCTTGAACTCGACCGATGTGGTCTCGCCGCGAACGTGCGGATAAATCAGGTCGCTAGCGATCAGGTCGTCATCGGTGAAGCTTCGGGCGTCACAGAGGGCGAGCGGCGAGTCCAGCACCGGCCCGCGGATCGGCCGCCAGACGTTCACGACACCGAATCGGTGCTGCAGCAAGGCCTCCGCCTCCGCGCCCAGATGGTCGCGCACCCGCCGCGGCGCTGAATTGACGGCATGGTCGTTGTGCACCCGGCGCGACGGCTGGGGAAGGTCGCTGCGTCCGCCGTTGCGCACATTGTGGTCGAACACGACGACGCGCGACGCGCCGAGCGTATCGCGCAGCAGACGCTCCACCTCGGGGTAGTAGACCGACTTGATTTCGTCGAGGTCATAGAAGTTGCGGACGGCGGTCGCCGCCTTGACCAGCGTGAAGCCGTTGCGATCCAGGGTGAACTCCGCCTCGCGGCCTCGCGCGTCTTCGATTCTCACCATGTGCGGATCGTCGATGCCGTTCCACACCGGCACGCCGGGCGGCGGTTCCATCACGTAGCGCGCGGGCCTTTCCGCCGTGCGCTTCAGGTAGTGCAGTTCCGCCGTGGTCGTCTGCTGGCGCGACTGGGCAATATCGAGCGGCATGGGTTGCGATCTCCTGTTGGGCTTGGCTGATCAGATGACCATCGTCGCCGACGTGGCAAACGACATGTTATCAGGCTTCGCATGATAAAACGTCATGCGGCTACTTCTCCCCTTCGGTCAGCCCGGCGACGAACCAGCGCTGCATCAGCACCACGACGACGATCGGCGGCAGCAGCGCCAGGACGGCGGTGGCCATCACCGCGCTCCACTCGGTCTGCGTCTCCACGCCGATCATCTTGACGATGCCGATCACGATGGTGTCGAGGCCCGGATCGGTGGCGACCAGCAACGGCCAGAGATACTGATTCCAGCCGTACACGAACAAAATAACGAACAGTGCGGCGATGTTGGCCGCCGACACCGGGATCAGGATGTCGCGCAGGAAGCGCAGCGGGCCGGCGCCGTCCATCCGCGCGGCCTCTACCAGTTCGTCGGGGATGGCGACGAATGCCTGGCGAAACAACAGCGTTGCAGTGGCGGAGGCGATCAGCGGCACGCTCAGGCCCGTGAAGCTGTTGATAAGTCCGAAGTCCGACATCACCGCGTAGGTCGGGATGATGCGCACCTCCACCGGCAGCATCAGCGTGATGAAGATCAGCCAGAACGCGGTGCGGCGGAACGGGAAGCGAAAGAACACCACGGCGTAGGCGGACAGGATCGAGATGACGATCTTGCCGCCGGCAATCGCCAGCGCCATGCCGCCGGAGACCAGCAGCATGTGCCACACAGGTTCGGTGCCCATGGTGCCGTGCGTCAGGACGCGCGGATAGGCCGATAGATCGAGGCTGGGCAGCAGCGACAGCTCGCCGCGGGTGATGGCGCCGGAATCCTGCGTCGATCCCGCCAGCACCAGCCAGACGGGCAACGCAAACAACAGCACGCCGAGCCCGAGCACCATGTGAGCGAGCCAGTCAGGCCGTTGCGCCGGGGAGACATCGGCCGCACGCGCCGCAAGGACCGCCTGACTCATGCGTTGGTCCGCCGGCCCATGAAGCGGAACTGGATCGCGGTCAGCGCGATCACGCCGGCCATCAGCACCACCGACTGCGCCGACGACGAGCCCAGATCCAGGTTCACCACGCCGTCGCGATACACTTTGATCACCAGCGTCTCGGTGGCCTTGCCTGGCCCGCCATGCGTCAGCGCGTAGATCGTGCCGAAGGTGTCGAAAGCCGCGTAGACGAGATTCACCACCAGCAGGAAGAATGTGGTCGGTGACAGCAGCGGGAAGGTGATGGTGCGGAAGCGGTGCCAGCCTTTCGCGCCGTCCATCCGCGCAGCCTCGGTCACCGCGCGCGGGATCGACTGCAGGCCGGCGAGGAAGAAGATGAAGTTGTAGCTCACCTGTTTCCACGCGCTGACCACGATCACCATCAGCATCGCCTGGCCGCCGTTGATCGTGTAGTCCCACGGCACGCCGTTCGCGTTCAGCCAGCGGCCGAGCAACCCGACCTGCGGGTTGAGGATGAACAGCCACAGCACCGCCGAGATCGCCGGTGCAACCGCGTACGGCCAGATCAGCAGCGTGCGATAGATCGCGCGGCCGCGGATCTCGCGGTCGGCGAACACCGCGAGCAGCAGTGCCACGCCCATCGACAACATGCTGACCGCGGCACAGAAGATCACCGTACGGACGATGGAATCGATGTAGAGCGGATCGCCGAACAGGTCGGAAAAATTCTCCAGCCCGACGAAGGCGGAGCCGAGACCGAACGGGTCCTGCCGGGTCATGCTCCACCAAATTGCCTCGCCGGCGGGCCAGAGGAAGAAGAACGCCGTCAGCAGAAGCTGCGGCAATACCAGCAGTACGGGTAGGAACCAGCCCTCGAAGACGGTGCGGCGCTCCATGCGGAGCGGCTATGCCTTCACCGACTTCTCGAAGTCGCGCAGTACCTTGTTACCGCGGCTCACCGCCGCGTCCATCGCCTGCTGCCCGTTCTGGCCACCTTGCAACGCCTTCTCCAGCTCTTCCTGGATGATGTTGCGAATTTCCGGCAACCGCCCGAGCCGCAGGCCCCTCGAATTGTCGGTTACCGCGCCGCGCGCAAGCTGTTTCACCGCCAGATCGGCGCCGGGGTTCTTGTCGTAGTAGCCCTGCCGCTGCGACAGCTCGAAACCGGCGAACGTGACCGGCACGTAGCCGGTGTTCTGCGACCACTGCGCATCGATCTCAGGCTTGCCGAGGAACTGCAGGAACGTTGCCACCGCCTTGTATTCGGCTGCCGAGCGCCCCGGCGCAGTCATCGTCCACACGCTCGCGCCGCCGATGATCGAGTTGAGCGGCGTCTTGATGATCTCCGGATCGTAGGGGAGATACGCGATTCCCCAGTCGTACTTCGCGCTCTTCACCAGGTTGCCGCGCGCCGCCGACGAGTCGAAATGGATGCCGGCTTCACCCGATACCAGCAACTGGCTGGGCGCGTTGTCGCGGCCAGCATACTTGAACGTGCCCTCCTTCGCCATCTCCAGCAGGCGGTCGATGTGCTTCACGTGCGCCTTGCTGTTGATCTCGAGCTCCGCGTCCAGCCCGTCGAACCCATCGGCCTTGCTGGCAAATAGCAGGTTGTGCAGTGCGCTGTACTGTTCGAGCTGGATCCAGGTTGGCCAGGATGTCGTCATCGGCACCGGCGCTGCGTTCTTGTCCTTGATCGCCTTGGCCGCCGTGACGACGTCCTGCCATGTCGCCGGCGGTTTATCCGGATCGAGGTCCGCCTTGCGGAACGCATCCTTGCTGTACCACATCACGGCGGTCGAGGAGTTGAACGGCATCGACGCCATTCGCCCATCGGCCAGGCTGTAGTAGCCGCGCACCGCCGGGATATAGGCCTTCGGATCGATCTGGACGCCGGTCTCCTCCACCAGCTCCCAGACCTGCTTGGTCGCCTTGCCGGCGGCGAGCATCGATCCGGTGCCGACCTCGAAGATCTGTGCCAGGTGCGGCGCCTGGCCGGCGCGGAACGCGGCGATCGTCGCGGTCAGGACATCCGGGTACTGGCCCTTATAGATCGCAGTCAGTTCCACCGCGTCCTGGCTCTGGTTGAACGCCTTGACAATCCGATCCACCTGCTCGCCGAGCGCGGCGGTCATCGCGTGCCACCACACGATCTTGGTCTTCTCGGCGGCGCGGCCGATCGCAGGCGCCGTAGCCAGGGCCGCAGTTCCGGCAAGCAATGTGCGGCGCTTCATTCTCTGTCTCCCATGCAGTCCACTGCGGACTAGCGATGCCGTGTTGCGGAGCTATTACGTCGCGATGACGCTTCGATGAAGCAGTGCGCTCAGAAGCTGAGCGGCTCCTGCAGCACCGGGACCCAACGCGTGTCCTTCACCACCGACAGGAACGACTGGTTGGAGGCGTGGTGGTTGGTTGAACTCAGCGACAGCGGCGGGCCCTCGAAGATGTCACGCCAGTCCTTCATGCTCTCCAACGCAGCGATGAAGCTGTCCACCGTCAGATCGCGGCCGGCCTTCTCCAGCGCCGCCAGCGCGAAGCTCGCCGCCGTGTAGCCGGCCTCGCCGAGGTAATTCGGGTCGATGCCATAGGCCTGCTTGAACTTCGTCGCGAACTCATGCACCGCCGGGTGCGGATCGTCGGGGTAGCGATACGGCGCCGGCGACATCGAGTAGAACCCCTCCGCGGGCCCACCCGGCGCCTCGGCCACCGCGGTCGAGTAGGTGGCGAAGTTGCCCATGAAAATTGGGTTCCAGCCTCCCTTATGCGCGGTCTGCAGGATGATCACCGTGTCCTTCACGATGGTGCCCAGCACGATCAGATCGCAGTTGGCGTCGCGAAGCTTTGCCACTGCGCCGTTGAAATCGGTGTCGGTCGGCTTGTGGCCGGTGGTGCCACCCAGCTTCAGGCCCATCGCCTCGACCTGCGCCTGCGCGCCCGCCAGCACATCGCGGCCGTAGTCGGTGTCCTGATACATCACGCCGACCGTCTTCACGCCCTTCGTTGCGGCGAAGTGCTTCACCCCGGCGCGCATCTGATCGTAATACGAGGCGAACTGACCGAACTTGAACCGGTTGAACGGCTCATACATCGAGCGCGCGCAGGTCGTCGGGAACACGTTCGGCACGTTCTTCTCGATCATCGATGGCAGGACCGCGTCGTTCATCGGCGTGCCGCCATTGCCCACGCCGAAAAAGATGTTGTCGCGGTTGAGCAGCTTGTTCATCGCCTGCACCGCCTTGGGCACGGTGTACTCCATGTCCTCTACTATGAAGCGGATCTTGCGGCCGTGCACGCCACCTCTGGCGTTCGCTTCATCGAATGCCATGCGCATGCCATCGGCATTGTTGACCCCCTGCACCGCGGTGACGCCGGAGAGGTCGGCCATGGAGCCGACGACGATCTCGGTGTCGCTGACCCCGCGGGTGGCGGCGCGCGCGATGGCGGGTGCGAACAGAACGCCGGCCGTCCCTAGCAGGACACTGCGGCGCTTCATTGCAGGCACAATTCTCATGGTCGTCTCCGTTTGGTGTTGTTCGATTGGAACCAAAGATACACACAGATATCCGTGTGTATCTTTGTGCATCCGTGGTTTACTTTATGCTGCGGCCAGCAGCGAGCGCCGGCTCGACAGGAACTCTTCCACCGCCGCCGCCAGCCGGTCGCACTCGGCGTCGCTGATTGGCAGGCACAGCGTGAACATCCCGCGCCGCGCCAGCCAGATGCCCTGCGCCAGCATGTCGAAGAAGAACAGCTCCTTCAGCTTCGCATCGCCCTTCGCCGCGTCCGCCGGCGAATGCACCGGATCGCGGGTGAAATGCACTGCTAACATCGAGCCGATGCCGGTGAACTGCATCGGCGCATGGTGCGCGCGGCACAGCGTGTTCAGCCGCTCGCGCAGGGCGTCGCCGCGCGCGTTCAGCGCCCGCGCCGCATCAGGGGTATAGACTTCGGTCAGCCCAACCAGACCCGCCGACATGGTCAGCACATTGTTGTTGAACGTGCCGGCATGCGGCAGCGCATCGGGACGGCGCGGATCGAACAGGTCCATGATGTCGGCGCGCCCGCCGAACGCGCCGAACGACATGCCGCCGCCGATATACTTCCCGAATGTCGTCAGGTCCGGCTTGATGCCGCGCACCTGTTGCAGCCCGCCCGGCGACAGGCGCGACGTCATCACCTCGTCCAGGACCAACAGCGCGCCGACCTTGGTGGTCGTCTCGCGCAGCATGGTCAAAAACTCCGGCGCGGCGGCGATGCAGCCGCCACCACCCATCATCGGCTCCAGGATCACCAGCGCCAAGTCCGCCGCGTGCTGCTCGATCAGCGCCCGCGTCGCCGCCATGTCGTTGTACGACGCCAGCACATAGTCGAACGGCGCGTTGATCGGCGAGCCGCCGCCGGCGAAGCCGAACACCGCGCCGTGGTAGCCGCCGTTGAACACCATCACCTTCGACCGCTTGGTGAAGATGCGGCCGACCGAGATCGCCAGCAGGTTCGCCTCTGTGCCGGAGTTGGTGAACCGCACGCGCTCCAGCCCGAAACGGTCGCATACGGCGCGGGCGAACTTGGCCTCGATCAGGTTGCTGCCGCCGAAGTTGATGCCCGCATCCAACGCACGATCCAGCGCGGCGCGGATCTTCGGATGCGAATGGCCGTAGATGGCGGCGGTGTATTCGCCGAGGAAGTCGATGTATTCGGCGCCGTCGAGGTCCCACAGCCGGCAGCCCTCGCCGCGCGCGATGCCGATCGGGAACGGCGCGTAGTGCAGCACCGTGCGGGTGTTGCCACCGGGCATCACTGCGGTGGCCTCGACAAAGCGGGCAAAGCTCTTCGGATTGCGCGTTACATAGGCTTCCTTCGCCTCGGTCAGTGCCGTGTCGATGTCGGCGTTGCGCAATTCCGTCTCGCTCATGGCGTCCTCCGCTCGGTCGCGGGCAGTGTGCCCGCCAGTGACGGCTCTGCGCAAACCGAGCCAGCTTGACAGCGCCGGCGCCCGCCCGCCAGCCTCGCCACATGGCCGAAACAGAACTGCCGATCACCGGCTATCTCGATCGCTTCTCGCATCGCCCGGGCGAGACCTTCACCGCGCATGTCGGCGTGCGCGACGGTGGTGCCTATCGCGCACGTCTGGTGCGTGTGCTGAGCGGCGATCCCAATCCCGACGGGCCTGGCATGCGGTTCGAGGACCTGTCGCATCGTTTCGACGCATCATTCGCGGGACGCCGGCAGCCGATCCATCACGGCTCGTACGGCATCGTCGATGCGGGCCCGGTGCGCGACGCCGGATCGGCGTGCACATGGACCGTGCTGGTACGTCCCGGCGTCGTCGATGCCGGACAGGTGCTGTTGGCGGAAGAAGCCAGCGCGGCCGGCGTCGCACTGCTGATTGGCGAGAACGGAGCGACAGCGCAGATCACGTCGGGCGGCACGACGACGGAGCTGGCAACCGGAACAACGATCCAGGCGGCGCATTGGTACCGCGTGTGGCTGGCCATGGATCCTGCGAGCGGACGTGTGCTGGTCGGGCAGCAGCCCCTGGATGGCGTGCCGGTGACGGCGGAGGCGGTGGTGCCAGCGCTCGATTTGCCGTCCGGCGGCGCGATGCTGTTCGCGGCCGACAATGCGGCAGCGCCCAACCATCATTTCACCGGCAAGCTCGAGGATCCAGCGATCCTGCGCGGCTTCGTCGCGTCGTGGCCCGATGTCGGCGCGTCACTTGAGGCGCTCCCCGGTGACCTGCTGGCAGGCTGGGATTTTGCGCGTGGCATCGACACTCAGGCGATCCACGACATCGGTCCGCATGCGTGCCACGGCCGGCTGGTGAACATGCCGACGCGCGCGATGGTCGGCACGCGCTGGAGCGGGCGCGAACAGTGCTGGCGTCACGCGCCACGCGACTACGCCGCGATCCATTTCCATGCCGACGACCTGGGTGATTGCAATTGGCAGGCGGATTTCACCTGGACCGTGCCGGACGAACTGCATAGCGGCGCCTATGCGCTGCATCTGAGCTGCGAAGGCGGCGAGGACTGGCTGCCGCTCTACGTGCTGCCGAAACGGCAGGGGCCGTTCGCGCCGATCGCGTTCCTGGCTTCGACCTTCACCTACCAAGCCTATGCCAATCACGCGAGCACCAGTCTTGACCAGGCGTACTATGATCGCGTGGCGGCGTGGGGCGCCTCTCCTTACAATCCGAATGACTATCCGATCTACGGGCGCTCGACCTACAACAAGCATCTCGATGACAGCGGCATCTTGTTCTCGTCACGGCATCGGCCGATTCTGACCATGCGGCCGGGGTTCCTGACCTTCCACGATCCGCGCGGCTCCGGCATGCGGCACTATCCGGCGGACCTGCATCTGCTGGCGTGGCTGGAAGCGAAGGGCTTAGACTTCGACATCGTAACGGACGAGGACCTGGACGACGAAGGCGTCGCACTGATCGCTCCGTACCGCACGGTATTGACCAGTTCGCACCCGGAATACCACACGCTCGGCACGATCGATGCGCTCGCCGCTTACACGCGAGAGGGTGGCCGGCTGTGCTATCTCGGCGGCAACGGCTTCTACTGGCGCGTCGCGCGTGACAAGTCGGCGCCGCACCTGATCGAGCTGCGCCGAGCCGAGGGCGGCATCCGCACCTGGGCGGCGGAGCCGGGCGAGTACTATCACCAGACCGAGGGCCAGTTGGGCGGGCTGTGGCGGCGCAACCGGCGGCCGCCGCAGATGCTGGCCGGTGTCGGCTTCTCCTGCCAGGCGGCATTCGAGGGCACGCACTATCGCCGCCTGCCGGCCTCGCGCGAGCCGCGGTTTGCCTGGATGTTCGACGGCATCGAGGAGGATGTGCTGGGCGACTACGGATTGTCCGGCGGCGGCGCGGCCGGCTTCGAACTGGATCGCGCCGACCCGATGCTTGGCACGCCGGACGGCACGGTGATCCTGGCGCGCTCGGAGAATCCGCTACCGTCGTTCCTTACCGTGCCGGAGGAACTGCTGTCCAACACGGTCAGCATCAACGGCGAGCCGATCGAGGACCTGGCGCGCGGCGAGATCGTGTATTTCGACACGCCGTCCGGCGGCGCGGTATTCTCGGTCGGCTCGATCACGTTTTGCGGCAGCCTGTGGCGCAACGGCTTCGAGGGGCCGATCTCGCGGCTGCTGGAGAACGTTGTGCGGCGCTTTGCCGCGGGGTAACAGTGCTGTTCTGTCCTACCGGAGTCGCGCGATATGACGTCCGATAGCGTCCAACAGCTCGTAGCCGGGTGCTCGCTCGGTCGGCACAATTTCGTGGCGCAGAGCGGACTGGACTCACCTGCGCGGCAGGAAATTCTGGCCTCCATTCTCGCGAAGATCGACGCAGAAAAGCTGGAGGTGGTGCGGGTCGGCTTCGTCGATACGCATGGCATCGTCCGGGTGCGGCCAGTCGAAGCGCGCCTGTTTGCACAGGCTGCCCGGAATGCAGTCCCGTTCACCACCGCGCTATTAGCCATGGATTCTGCCAATAACATCTTTCAAAACGTCTTTGCTCGCGATGGCGGCTTTGGCCGCGATACCATGGGTGGCGCCGGGGATATGTTCGCGGTACCAGACCTCAGCACGTTTCGAGTCTTGCCTTGGGCGCATAAATGCGCCTGGGTTGTGAGCGACCTTTATCTCTCATCCGGCGAACGCTGCCCGTTCGATCCCCGTCTGATCATGCAGACGGCCTGCGAACTGCTGGCCCAGCAAGGCCTCACGTACGTCGGCGGCGTGGAAGTTGAATGTCACATCGTGAGGGTCACTGACCCGCGAAATGACCTTGCCGATGGTACCCAGCCTCCAATGCCGCCGGAAGTCGAGGCTCTGCGCCATGGCTATCAATACATGTCCGAGAACGTCCTGGACGAACTGGAGCCGGTCATCACACGCATTCGTCATGCGTTGATCGGTGTCGGCTTGCCGCTTCGGATTGTGGATGCGGAGTGGGGACCGGGTCAGATCGAAATATCGCTTGAACCCATGGAGAACACGACAGCAGCGGACGCGGTGATCATCTTGCGGGCAGCCGTCAAGCAGGTCTGCCGCCGCATGGGCTTGCTGGCGTCCTTCATGACAAAGCCTGGGCTCCCGAATGTGCTGTCGTGTGGCTGGCATCTGCATCAATCGCTGTTCCACACGGTGAGCGGGAAAAATGCCTTCGCCGAAGCTGGCGCCCTGATGTCGACTACTGGGATGCACTTTGTAGGTGGCCTGCTCGAGCATGCACGTGCGACGATCGCCTTCTCGAATCCGACGGTCAATGGCTACAAGCGCCTGAGTGACAATCCGTTGGCGCCCAGCCGGGTCGTGTGGTCGTTCGACAACAAGGGCGCGATGTGTCGGCTGGTTGGCGGCATGGGAGACCCGGCGACCCATGTCGAAAATCGGTCCGGCGAGCCGGCAGCCAATCCGTATCTCTACATGGGCTCGCAAATCATCGCCGGCCTGGACGGCATGGCCAACGAGATCGATCCGGGCAGCCCGCTGCCGGATCCCCATGCACAGGTACAACTGCCGCTGATGCCGCGCAGCCTTGACGAAGCGGTAGATGCCCTCTCTGCATCAACGATGTTCCGGAATACGCTGGGAGACGAGTTCATCGATCACTACGTGGCCATGCGTCGTCAGGAAATCGGACGTTTTAGGCGGCACGTGACGGACTGGGAACATCGCGAGTATTTCGAAGCTTTCTAGGCCGGGGCGGTTTATTGCAGCAGTTCTCGGCATTCGGCGAGAACAGGGATGTCAAGGCTGGGCGGAAACCAGTCCACGATGGCGCGCAGTTCTTCAAACGCCGCAGAGGAACCGTCTGCTGCGGCGCCGAGCCTGGCGAGGTCGCGGGCGGCGTGCAGCTCGAACAGGCGCGCCCGTTGTTCACGTGACCGTGCGATTGCCCGCTGAAAGCAATGTCGGGCCTTTTCGTGATGGCCTTCGCTCTGCCAGATGCGGCCGCGCAGCCGGATGATTTCCGCGAGGTGATCCTTTTCCTCAGTCGTTTCGGCGAGGCGCTCGGCTTCCTCGAGGCTGGCCCTGGCCTGGTCGAGGCGATTCGCCTGGAGCTGGTAATCGGCCAGCATCATCATGTTCCGTGCGAGCATGAAGATGCCGCTCGTCTTGCGCCATAAGCCGATACCACGTTCAAGGTCCGCCAGTCCTCGTTCCGCCTCACCGAGTTCAAACAGCATCGGCCCTCGATGCAGCAGAACGTTGCCGATGCGTGCATCGAAGCCGTATCGCTCGCAAATCTCGATGGCATGATCGGCGCAAGCCACTGCTTCAGCGTAGCGGCCGAAGCCGCCCAAAGCGGAAATCCGCGATACGCTAGCCCAGACAATAGAGAACAGGTGCCCGCGATCAAGCGCCATCGCCATGCTCTGCTCGGAGATGGCCAAGGACCGTTCGAAATCGCCGGTCAGCCGTGACACCATTTCCGCATAGTCACGCGCGACGATGGCGGGGTCTGCCGCCGCCCAGGGCGCCTTGTGCGTGCACTTGACTTCATCGTCCAGCTCGATCGCCTGCTCCGAGAAAGCCAGTGACTGCTGGAAGTCGCCGGTGTGGCAACTGGCCCCTCCCATCATGACCCAGACGTGCACCAGCGTTTCCGGGCGCAGGCGACCCAGGTTTCCCCCGAGGATGGTGTTGCCGATTTCCATGACATCGCGATGGCGGCAGCTCCCGAACAGGAATGGCGCCATCCGGATGCCGGCTTCCGCGGCCTCGTCCGCCTGGTCCAGTGCCAGCGCGACGTCACGCGCTTGCCTGTACCACTGCGATACCTCCTCGGAGTGATAGCCGTCCATTTGCATCTGGGCATTCCCCAGCTTCATCAGGAGTTCCGGGGTTCGGGCGCGCTCAGCGGTGGACGGGTCCGCTCGCTCGGTCAGTTGCTTCGCGGCTCGGTAATGCGCAACGGCTTCGTGGTTGGCGCCATGTTGCTCCGCAACGTCACCGGCTGCGATCCAATAAGCGAACGCCTTGCCGAGGTCTCCGGCCTCCTGGAAATGGTACGCCAACAACTCCGGCTCCGTGGCGCGGACAAGACCGTCGTCAAATTCCTCCAGCACGTTCGCGATGCGCCGGTGGCAGCTTTGACGGCGGCTCCTGACCAAACTGGCATAGGCCACATCGCGGGTAAGCGCGTGGTTGAACGTATAGACGGCATCGCTCGGCGCGCCGCGTCGGGATGCGAGTCCGGAGGCGGTCAGCTCCTCGAGCCCTCGTGTCAGCTGCGCGTCCGGCAATAACGCGGCGGCGGCAATCAACGACTGCGGGAATTCCCGGCCGATCACAGCACCGATCTGCGCCACCTGCTTAGCCGCTGGCAGCCGGTCAAGCCGCGCCATCAACGAGGCTTGCAGCGTGCCCGGAACGGCGAGCGGTGACGCGGCAACATCAGATTCCACGGACGTTTCCAGCACCGCCTTGGTCAGTTCCTCGATGAACAGCGGCACACCATCGGTCTGCGCGACGATCCGTTCCAGGAGCTCACGCGTGAGGACGCGCTCGGCGGTCACCCGCGCGGCCAGCGTCTCGGAATGCCTGCGGTTCAGCCGGCTCAGCGCGATCAGGCTGGTGCCGGCGCGGCCGACCCACGGGGCGGTGAATTCGGGCCGGAAGGATATGGCCAGCAGGATCGGCATCTGCTCCAGTCGGTCGATCAACGTGTCAAGCAATTCGAGCGAACTGGGATCGGCCCATTGCGCGTCCTCGAACAGAATCAGTACGGGATGGCTTCGCGCCACCCAGTCCAGCCGACGTAGCAGCGCGCCGAATGTCCGCTCCTTGCGCCGCTGCGGGTTGAGCTCAAGCTGCAAGTAACGATCATCGGTCGGGACGGACAGCATCGCCGCGATCAGCGCGACATCCTCGGGCGGCAGGCCGGCCGGTGCGACGATGGCCTCCAGCTTGCGCAGGCGCGCCTCGGCCGAATCCCCTCGCGCGAAACCGGCCTCCTGCTCCCAGCGCGCCACGATCGGATGCAGCGCGCTGTCCTGATGCAGCGGTGAGCAGAAGTACCGCAGACTCGCATGCGGTTCGGCGGCCAATTCTTCTTCCAATGCCGCGAGCAGGCGCGACTTGCCGATCCCCGGCTCGCCGGACAGCAACACCAGACGGCCCTCTCCAGACTTCGACTTCGCCTGCTGCCAGGCCCGCAGCAGCGCATTCAACTCCTCCTCGCGACCGACCAGCGGCGTCACCGCCGCGGCATAGAGCGCCTCGGAGCGGCTGCCGAGCGCGCTCGCGCCCAACACCTGCCACCCCCGCACCGGACCGGCGACGCCCTTAACGGCGAGCGACCCGAGGTTACGGTAGGTGAACAGTTCGCCGGCCAACCGCCGGGTGCTGGCAGCGATGATGACCTGCCCCGGTTCGGCAAGATGTTGCAACCGCGCCGCTTCCCCCGGCGTCTCGCCAAGCAACTCGCCGCTTGGGTCTGCAACCACGAGGCCGCTGGCCACGCCGGCTCGTATGGTCAGTCCGGCGGGAAGCGCCATCTCCCCCTCGGGCAAATGCTCGGCCAGGGCGAGAGCGGCGTGGAGCGCACGCTCAGCGGCGTGCTCCTGCGCCACCGGATAACCGAAACAGGCGACCGCCTCACGAACCCGGGTTGCTGCCATTATCCCGCCATGCCGGGCGACGACGGCAGCGGCGTAGCGGCGATAGGTATCGATGAGGACGCGCGACTCCTCCGGATCGCCCGGCAGGTCGGTCCCATCTGCCGCAAGCACCTCGGCGGCCAGAGCCGTGACGTAACGCCGTTCGGCACCGGCAGGGTTGGCCGGGGGCGGCGTAGCGGCCGGTTCCGCCAGCGCGGCAGCCTCAGCCTGCCGCACCTTCGCTGCGAATTTGTAACCGCTGTTGGGGATGGTCACGATCAGGCTCGGGTGCTTGCGGTCCGGCTCGATCTTCCGGCGCAGACGGACGACCTGCATGTCGATGCTGCGGTCGTACGCCTCAGCGCCGCGTCCGCTCAGCAGCTGCAAAAGCTGTTCGCGGGACAGCACCCGTCCTGCCCTCTGCACGAAGACGCGCAACAGAGCGAACTCACCGTGCGTGAGTGGGATCTCCTTCCCGGTCCGATCCACCAGGCTGTGGCCGCTGAGGTCCAGGTGGTAACCGGCGAACTCCAGCACTGGCTCGGCCTCAGGCTCGGCGACAGGTGTCAGCGCCTCAGCCACCCGGGCGAGTAGTCCGGCCTCGTCCGAGATATCGAGCAGATCGGAGCGCTGCTCGCGCTTGCTGCCGGGCGCTGCGACGAGGAGGACACTGCCGACCGCGGCGCGCAGCTCCTGCATCAATCCGCCTCCCTCGGGGCCGAACCCGTCGGGGGCGACGATCGCCAGCGCGATCCCATCGAAGCCGATGCGGCAGGCGTGCGAAGCGCTCTCCGCAATCTCGACGCGGTAACCGCCCGCGTTCAGCAGTCGTGCGAGGCGGGCTCGCTGCGCCACGTCCCGACCGACGACCATGATCCGGCTGCGCATCCAAGCCACCCGCGAACCTGCCAGCACATGGCGACCGTACCCCAACGCGGCACCTTGTTACCAGCCAGTTACCCGCGGGTGATCCTCCAGTGGCATCGCGCAGGGACGATCGGCCGGCCTGCGAGGTTCAGAAGTGCCGAATACCTCAAATCGGGAGTGAGACAATGAGTGCAGCCGATATCGCCGCCAACAATCGCGCGTTCGAACATGCCGTCGAGACGGGGAATGTGGAAGCCATCGCCGCGCTGCTCGCACCCGATGTCATATCCCTCCCGCCGGACAGCCCGATTGTTGCGGGCCATGAGGCAGTCAAGCAGCTCTGGGCGTCTGCGATCAGCGAGTACGGCATGACGAGCTTCCGGATCACCACCGACGAACTCGATATCGTCGGTGACCTGGCAAGCGAAGTTGGCCGCGCAACGATGACGATGGCGCCGCCGGGTGGCAAGAGCGAGACGGCAAGGGTCAAGTTTCTGGTCGTATGGAAGCGGCTGAACGGCGAGTGGCTGCTGCATCGCGATATCTACAACGCGCTCCCGGAATAGACCCTAAACACAAACGAACAGGAGCAAATGACGATGGTTTCGCAAGCTGCCACGGCGGCCTTCAGAGCATCGTTGCGCGGCGTGTCATTTACGCCGGGCGAGCCGGGTTACGACGCGGCGCGCGTCGTCTTCAACCGGATCGTCGATCGGCGCCCCGCCATCATCGCGCGCTGCGCCGGTGCGGCGGACGTCATCGCATGCGTCGGTTTTGCCCGCGAACAAAACCTTCCCGTGTCTGTGCGTGGCGGTGGTCACAGCATCGCGGGCAAGGCGATTTGCGACGACGGACTCATGATCGATCTTTCGGCCATGAAGGGCATTCGTGTCGATCCTGCCACGCGCACGGTGCGAGCCGAACCTGGCCTCACCATCGGCGAGTTCGATCGCGAGACGCAGGCGTTCGGTCTGGCAACCACAATGGGTGTGATCTCCACCACCGGCATCGCCGGATTGACCCTCGGCGGTGGCATGGGCTGGCTGGTCGGCAAGCACGGCTTGGCGTGCGACAACGTGGTCACCATGGATGTCGTCACCGCGGATGGGCGATTGCTCAGGGCCAGTCAGCAGGAGAACCCGGATCTGTTCTGGGGCATGCGCGGCGGCGGCGGCAACTTCGGCATCGTCACGTCGTTCGAGTATCGGCTGCATCAGCACGGCCCCGTCTTTGGTGGCGGAGTGCTCTATCCGGTGGACCAAACCCGCGAAGTGCTGCGTTTCTATCGCGACTTCGCCTTCTCCGGCCCGGACGAGCTCAGCGCGCAAGTGGGGCGGATCTGCACACCGGAGGGCGTCCCCGTCATCGGTGTCGCCGGTTGCTATTCCGGTTCACTCGACGAGGGCGAGAAAGTGCTTGAGCCGTTGCGCCGGTTTGGCTCGCCGGTGGCGGACCTGTTCGGACCGATGAGCTATCTGCAGATGCAAACCATGTTCGACCCCTGGTTCCCGCCTGGGCGTCAGGCTTATTGGAAGGCGAACTTCCTGCATGGCTTGCCGGACGACGGCATCGAGATCTTCCATCGTTATGCGCTGACGGCACCCTCGCCCTACACTTCCGGACCATGGCTTGAAAGCGTGCATGGTGCGGTTTCCCGCATCGGCCCCGCCGAGACGGCGTTCGCCCATCGCCTCCACCCGTTCAATTTTCTGCTGCTGTCGAGCTGGTCCGAGCCGTCCGAGGCGGAGCGGAACATCCGGTGGACGCGCGAATGTTGGGACGCCATGCGCCCGTTCATGGTTCCCGGCGCCTATGTCAATTATCTGGAAGAGGAGGCCGATCCCCGCGAACGCGCCGCCTATGGCGCCAACTACGACCGGCTCGTGGGGCTGAAGAACCGATATGATCCGAGCAACCTGTTCCGGATCAACCACAACATCCGGCCGACCGTTGGCACGTAGGTCGCTAAAACAGCGACATCTGCGCTTCCGTCACCTTCACCCTGCCATCTTCCGGCGCTGCGAACTTCCCGCAATCTAGCCCCTCGCGCGCCTCGTCCAGCCCCCACTGCCGCGTCGCCCGGGCGAACCGGCGCAGCAGCAGGTCGGCATACACGCCCTGACCGGCGAACCGGTGATGGAACCGCGCATCACTCAGTGCGCCGGAGCGTGTCTCGCGAATCAGACTGAGCACGTGCTTCGCCCGGTCGGGGAAATGCGTCGCCAGCCAGTCCTCGAACATCTGCCGCAGCTCGTGCGGCAGGCGCAACAGCACGTACCCGGCATGGCGAGCGCCCGCGCGCGCCGCGGCCTCGACGATCTTCTCCATCTCGGCGTCGTTCAGCCCGGGGATCATCGGCGCCACCATCACGCCGGCCGGCACACCGGCCCGCGTCAGCTCGGCGATGGCGTGCAGCCGCCGTTCCGGCGTCGCCGCCCGCGGCTCCATCCGCCGCGCCAGCGCCGCATCCAGCGTGGTGACCGACACATAGACCCGCGCCAGTTTGCGCTGCGCCATCGAGCTCAGAATGTCGAGATCGCGCAGAACCCCGGCCGACTTGGTGACGATGCCGACCGGATGGTTGTAGCGGTCCAGCACCTGCAACACCGACCGGGTCAGCTTCAGCGTCCGCTCCACCGGCTGATATGGATCGGTGTTCGACCCCAGCGCCAGGGTGCGCGCGGTGTAGCCCGGCTTGCGCAGCTCCTTCTCCAGCAACTCCGCCACCTCGGGCTTGAAGGTTAGCTTGGTCTCAAAATCCAGGCCGGGCGAGTAGCCGAGATAGGCGTGTGTCGGCCGGGCGTAGCAGTAGATGCAGCCGTGCTCGCAGCCACGATACGGGTTCACTGCCCGGTCGAAGCCGATATCCGGCGAGCTGTTCCAACTTATCGCCGACTTCGACGCATCGCGCGTCAGTGTGGTGGCCAGTTTCGGTAGCTCGCCGAACTCGGCCGTCAGCGTGTCCCAGCCATCGTCGAACGGGCTGATCACCTGGCTGTCGAACCGCACCGGCGGATTGGTCACGGCGCCACGGCCCTTGCGGGCGAGCGAGGGCATGTTGCCAGCATCGGGCTGATCGCGCATGATGTGTTCCCCGTCCGTTCATGGCGTACAGTGGCAAAGCGGGGCCTGCTGGTCAAGAACAATAGTGGAACATGCTGTCGGTTGTGATCCCGACCTTGAACGCGGCCACTTTACTGCGGGACACGCTGGCCTCGGTCGCGGCGGCGGACGAGGTGGTGATCGCCGATGGCGGCAGCAGCGACGGGACCAAGGCCCTGGCGGTCGAGTTGGGCGCTCGCGTGGTGACGGCGCCACGCGGCCGAGGTGCGCAACTGGCGGCAGGCGTGGCAGCCGCGCGCGGTGAGTGGCTGCTGCTGCTGCACGCCGATACGCGGCTCGAGCCGGGCTGGCGGCGGGCGATGGTGGCGCCCGATTTCGCCGGCTACTTCCGGTTCGCGCTCGACAGCAACGATCCACGGGCACGGCGGCTGGAACGTCTGGTGGCGCGGCGTTGCCGGGTGCTGGCGCTGCCCTATGGCGATCAGGGCCTGCTGATCCATCGCGACCTGCTGCGCGAAGTGGGCGGGATCCCGCCGCTGCCGCTGATGGAGGACGTCGATCTGGTCCGCCGCCTCGGACGCCGGCGGCTGGTGGCACTCGACATCGCCGCGGTCACCTCGGCCGCGAAGTGGCAGCGCCAGGGCTGGTACCGCCGCTCGCTGCGCAATCTGGCGTGCCTGACGCTGTATTTCGCCGGCGTGCCGCCGCGGCTGATCGCGCGGCTGTACGGATGAGGGACACCGTGGTGGTCTTCGCCCGCGCCCCACGCCTGGGCGCGGTGAAGCGGCGGCTGGCGCGCGAGATCGGCGATCGGGCGGCGTTGCGATTCCACGTCGCGACGCTGACCCGGCTGCTGCGCCCACTGACCGCCGACCGGCGCTTCCGCACAATACTGGCGGTCACGCCGGACCACGCGCGGTTTCGCCTCCCGGTGCGGGTGGAGCGGATGGCACAGGGCAGCGGCGATCTCGGCGAGCGGATGCATCGCGCATTCCGGCGGTTCCCGCGCGGCCGTGTGGCCATCATCGGTTGCGACATTCCCGATGCGGGACCGCAGGATGCGCGATCGGCGTTCCGTGCGCTTGGCCGTGCACCGGCGGTGTTCGGGCCGGCGGCGGATGGCGGCTACTGGCTGGTGGCGATGTCACCGCGCCGGCCGGCGCACCCGTTCGCCGCGGTGCGCTGGTCCACCGCACATGCGCTGGCCGACACGCTGGCGAATTTTTCCGGGCGGCGTGTCATCATGCTACGCACGTTGCACGATGTGGATACCGCGGCCGACCTGCGTCGTTCGCCGACCATGAGGAGGACCATCCATGACCGCCACCCGCATCGGCCTGCTGCTGTTCCCACGCATGACCCAGCTCGATCTGACCGGGCCGTTCGAGGTGTTCACCCGGGTGCCAGGGGCCGAAGTGCTGCTGCTGTGGAAGACGCTTGAACCGGTCGCGGCCGATACCGGCCTGCGGCTGCTGCCGTCCGCCACGCTGCGCGACTGCCCGCCGCTCGACGTGATCTGCGTGCCAGGTGGACCGGGCGTCAATGCGCTGATGGAGGATGCAGAGGTGCTCGACTGGCTGCGCCGGCAGGCGGAGCAGGCGCGCTATGTCGGCTCGATATGCACCGGTTCGCTGGTACTCGGCGCCGCCGGCCTGTTGCGCGGCAGGCGCGCCACGTCGCACTGGGGCTCGCGCGATCTGCTTGCCGCGTTCGGCGCGACGCCGACCGCCGGCCGTGTGGTGCGCGACGGCAATCTGTTCACCGGCGGCGGCGTCACCGCGGGCATCGATTTCGCGCTGACCATGGCGGCGGAACTCGCCGGCCCGGAGGCTGCGCAGGCGATCCAGTTGCAGATCGAATACGCGCCGGCGCCTCCGTTCGATGCGGGAACGCCGGAAACGGCGCCACCGGACGTGTTGTCAGTAGCAAGGCAACGCAATGCCGGGACACGCGCCGAACGCGAGGCGTTGGTGGCGCGGATTTGCAGCGAGTAGGTGCTGCGGTATGGCGGGGCCGCCAGAGACAAGCGATGTCCGTGAGTGTAGCAACTGATCCCGTGCTCGTCCGCTTCCGCAAGGCGCTGGACGAGGTGTACGGCAATCGCCTCGACCGCATGGTGCTGTTCGGTTCGCGCGCGCGTGGTGATGCACGCCCGGATTCCGATTACGACGTGGCGGTGTTTCTCAAGGAACCCGGCGAGCTATGGGACGATCTCGGCAAGCTGTCGCATATCACCACGGGCATTCTTGTTGACACCGGGGCGGTGATCTCGGCCAAGCCGTTTCCCGCGCACGCCTATCGGGAGCGTTCACCGCTGATGCACGAGATACACGATGACGGGCTTGACCTGTGACGCCAGAGGCTGCGCGGTTTCTCGACAAAGCCCGCCAATGCCTCGCTGACGGCGTGCGGTATCAGCCGCTTGTGCCACGCATCGCCGGACGCGAGGCTTACCTTGCCGCGTTCCACGCAGCGCAAGCTCTGCTCTATGAACGGACCGGCAAGATCGCCAGGACGCATCGCGGTCTGCGTGCGCAGTTCGCCCGCATCACCAGAGACGAGCCGCGCACTGCATTACCAACTTGATCACGGCAGAGGACTCCGCGCCGTGAACAACATCGTCGCTGCCGCTGCAGCCACGATGCTTGTTCATGGTGCCTCGAAACTACAGACTGACGGCTGACCGCTTACTCCGCTGCGGGCTTCAGATGCTCCTGCAGCCGCGGCATCAGTTCCACCAGATTGCAGGGCCGGAACCGGTTGTCGAGCTGGGACACCAGGATGTCGTCCCACGCATCCTTCACCGCCCCGGTGCTGCCGGGCAGCGCGAATAGATACGTCCCGCCGGCAACGCCGCCCAGCGCCCGCGACTGCATCGTCGAGGTGCCGATCTTCTGGTAGCTCAGCATGCGGAACAGCTCGCCAAAACCTTCGATGCGCTTCTCCAGCACGCGGTCGAATGCCTCCGGCGTCACGTCACGACCGGTGATGCCGGTGCCTCCCGTGGTGATCACCACGTCGATCTCCCGATCGGTGATCCAGCCGCGCAAATGGCGCTCGATGGCGCCGGCATCGTCCTTCTCGATCGCCCGCGCCGCGACGCGGTGGCCGGCCTTGGCGATCCGCTCGGCCAGCGCCTCCCCCGAGGTGTCGTTGGCCAGCGTGCGCGTGTCGGAGACGGTGAGGATGGCGATGTTCACCGCGATGAACGGGCGGGTCTCGTCGAGTGCCATGGTGCTGCCCTCCTGATCGCGCGCAATCTAGGCAGATGCGGCGTCTTCATCCAGCGTGCGGCGCAGCAGGCGCAGATCGTCCCAGGCGGCGCGGCGATTCTTGGGGTCGCGCATCAGTTCGGCAGCGCTGAAGGTGGGCAGCGCCGGCAGGACCAGCGACGTGCCGGGGATCGCGGCGTCCATCCAGGCCCCGCGCGGGCGCCGCCGCGAAGCGGCCTGCGGCAGCAGCGAGCGCGCGGCAAGCGGTCCCATCAACAGCAGCCGGCGCGGCGCGACGAGGGCGATCAGGCGGTGCAGGAACGGCAGGCAGAGTGCGAGCTCCGCCGGATTGGGCGGCCGGTCGCCGGGCGGGCGCCAGGGGATCAGCGGCGTCAGCATGAGCTGGCCGCGGGCGAGGCCGATCGCGGCGAGCATCCGGTCCAGATAGGCGCCCGCCGATCCGGCGAACGGCAGGCCCGAGCGGTCCTCGTCTGCGCTGGGCGGATCGCCGATCAGCAGCAGGGAGGCGGAAGGATCGCCCTCGGCGAACACCAGGTTGCTGGCGGTGTCGCGCAGGGCGCAGCCGTCGAAGGCGGCGATGGCGGCGCGGAGTTCTGCCAGCGTGGTGGCGGTTGCGGCGGCCTGCAGCGCGCGTTCGGCGGGAGTGGCGCGGGGTAGCACGGCCCCCTCCCCCCGACCGGAATTCTCCCCCTCCCCTTGCGGGAGGGGGGCGGGGGGAGGGGGCCTCGCCACAGCCCGCAGCCGATCGACCGGCGCCTCCTCCAGCGCCTCGTCCGCGCCCCACTCGATCTGCAGCTTCAGCGCAGCCAGATCATCCATCCGAGCGCGCTACTCCGCCGCCTCGGCGCGTGCGTAGTCGATCGGCTCCGCGCACCAGCCCTCGCGGCGGAACCGCCAGTACGCATCGTGCAGCCGCTCGGTCACCGGCCCGGGCCGATCATTCCCCAAGATCCGGTCGTCCAGCCGCGTCACGCCCATCACCCCGCCGGCGGTGGACGAGATGAACACCTCATCGGCATTGCGTAACTCCGCCAACGGCACGGTCCGCGCCTCGCAGCGCAGCCCCAGCTTCTCGCACAACTGGATCACCGCGAGCCGCGTGATCCCCTCCAGCACGCCGCGATCCGGCGTCGCCACCACACCATCGGTCACCGCGAACACGTTGAACCCCGGCCCCTCGGTCACGTTGCCGTCAAGATCGAGCAGCACCGGATTGTCGGCACCCTTGTCCTGCGCCTCGAACAGCGCCCGCGTCATGTCGGCCCAGTGAAAATTCTTCGCCCGCGGATTGACGCACACCTCGGGGATGCGCGGCGTCGACGCGACGATCAGATGCGCGCCGCGCTCGATCACCTCACGCGGCATCAGCCAGACATACGGCACCGCGAACGCCAGCAGATAGTTTCGCGCATTGGCCGGATGCCGGCGCAGGTTCGCCGGCGCCGAACCGCGCAGGCAGTCCATCGCGACATAGGCCTCGCGCAGCCCGGTGCGCCGCACCAGCTCGTGCAGCACGCCGCGGATGTCATCGTCGCTCTCGCGCGGAGCGAGGCGCATCCAGTCCATCGAGGCGCGGAACCGCCGCATGTGATCGTCCAGCTTGAAGAACGCGCCGTCCCACACGCTTACCACATCGTAGGTCACATCGGACCGGCGATAGCCCCATTCGGTGACCGGGATCGTCGCCTCGGCGATCGGCATGAAGCGGCCGTCGATATAGGCGGCGCCGGTCGGCCACATTGCAGCGGTTGCGGACATGGTGTCGGCTCCTTCCCCTGGGATCGCGCGATCATAACAGAAGGAGGCCGCGGATGAACGACTTCGCCAAGGGAAGCGTCGTGGTGCTCGGGCCGGAGGAGGGCCCCTCGTTCTGGCAGCCGCTGCCCTCGACCGGCTACATCGTTAACAAGCTGACGCCGTACAACACGCCGTACGACAGCTTCTCGCTGGGCATCCAGGTGCTGGAGCCGGGCGCGCATATCCGCCGCCACGCGCATGAGCGCCAGCACGAGGTGCTGTTCTGCTACGCGGGCGAAGGCTGGGCCGAGGTGGGCGAGCAGCGCTACGAGGTGTGGCCGGAGACCACGATCCTGATCGGTCGCGCGGTGCAGCATAAGGTGCAGAACACCGGGCCGGGACAGATGCGGCTGCTGTGGATGATCGCACCCGCGGGGCTGGAGGATTGGTTCCGCGCCATCGGCCGTCCGCGGAAGCCGGGCGAGGCGATGCCGGCGCCGTTCGAGCGGCCGGCGGATGTTGCGGAGGTGCAGGCGCGGATGCGGTTCATCCGGTCGGAGGAGGGGTAGCAGGGGAAGCTTGCCCCGGCCGAGCGGGTGATAGGACAGTTCGACTGCCTCGTTATTGCGATCTGGCATCTGGCGGTAACCTGCAATATGACCAGCGACCGAACCGTTGTGACATATGACCCTCAAGAGGATTCGGCGAAGGGAGCTTAGTACTGAATGTACGACTTCCGCACTCTCTCCCCGCTGGATTTCGAGGAATTGGCCAGGGATCTGCTGCAAGCGGAATTTGGGCTGCGGTTTGAAAGCTTCGGGCCTGGGCGTGACCTAGGTATAGATTTTCGGTTCGCCACTGCCCGTGGCGACGCAGTCGTCCAAGCCAAGCACTATCTCGATAGCCGGCCGGATAGTCTCATCCGTGCAGCACGGTTGGAAAATGACAAGGTGGCTAAGCTCAAGCCCGCGCGGTACCTACTGGCAACCTCACTGTCACTGACACCGCCGTTAAAGGCGAAGCTCAAGGAGGCCTTGCCCGCGGCACCACTGGTGGAAGAGGATATCTTCGGCCGCGCCGACATTAACAATCTACTTGGGCGTCATCCGGAAATAGAGAAGAAGCACTTCAAGCTTTGGCTGGCTAGCGCATCCGTCCTCGAGCGGATTCTACACAGCGGCGTATATAACCGCACGCAAGCTGAGATGGACGTGATCCGCGCTGTCGTGCCGAAGTTTGTGCACAATGATAGCGTGCCACGTGCGGAAGCCATACTAGAGAAATGCGGCGCGCTGATCATCGCTGGTGAGCCCGGCGTTGGCAAAAGCACGCTTGCGCGCATGCTCGTGTGGCTGCATGCCGAGCAAGACTGGAGAATTTCCGTCATTGACGACATCAGGGAAGCCTTTGAGATCGCCGACGAAGGTGAGAGGCGACTTATATTCTTCGATGACTTTCTGGGGCAGGTTCGGCTTTCGACGGACCTGATCCGTGGCATGGATCAGCGCTTCCCTCCCTTTCTCCAGCGCGTACGGTCGAACAAGGATCTTCGGTTCATCCTGACCACGCGGGACTACATCCTGCACCAAGCCCAAGCTCAGTCGAGCCGGCTCACCACACCTGCAATCAATGCAAGCGAGTTTGTTCTGAATGTCGGATACTATACCCGCTCTGCCCGTGCGCAGATGCTCTTTAACCATCTTTATTTCTCTGACATCAGCGCCGTGGAGCGCGAGGCGATCCTCGACAACGACTTCTTTCTAAACATAATAGACCACAGGAACTTCAATCCGCGTCTGATCGAGCTGCTCACGTCGGCGGATTATGTCTCGATTACAGGGATGCCAATACGCAAGACGGTCGAAGCGGTACTAGACAATCCGCAGGAACTTTGGGAAAAACCCTACCGAACGCATATCAGCGACGAAGGCCGGGCGGTAATGCTAGCGCTGTTCTTTAATGCGGAACGTACGCCGATCGTCTTACTTGAGCGCAGCTTCTCTCGAATGGTTGGTGCCATGGGCCTGACGTTTGCGAGCGCGGACCTCCCGGCGAAGTTCAGATCTGCCGTCAGGGAGATTGAGGGATCGGTCCTTGCCATTCAGGACCGGCAGGCTCGTTTTGCCAATCCCGGTATCCGTGACTTTCTACAGCGTGCCATAATAGAGGACAGGTTCCTTCCAGCTGCTATTGGTGTCCTCGCCGAATTTCCAGAGATTGATCTGGCTTGGCGGTTGTTCAAGGCGTTAAATGACCACAAGACTACGCCCGGGCACACCATGGCCGCGGCATGGATCGGTGCAGCAGGGCGACTGATGGATCAGGACAGCGGGACCGCGCTAGAGCGATTGGATCTGCTGGTCGATATGTACAGCCAGTTCGATGCAGGAGAACTTCTACCACTTGTGCATGAAGCAATTCGGGAGCTTGAAATAGCAGGCATCGATGCAACAAAAGCGGACAAGTGCTGCAAGGTGCTTGAGAACATTGTCGTGTCGCTACTCCCGATGGCCCTCCTGGACGATGCTAGGAAAGTTGTGTCGAACGTTACCGCGACGATGCTCGCGGACTACGGCGATGCCCTGACGCTGGAAGAGATCCGATCGGCCGCAGAGGCACTGTTTGAGTCTGGCGCCGACCAGAATGCGGCAGGCGCGGCTGTTCGGGCGGCTCTGAACGGGTATGTCGGAGAATTATCAACGACTTTGGATGAGCTTGGATCGTTGAGCGAACTGGAAGATTATGAGAAGGAGCTGCGAGGCTTAATGAATGACTACGGCATTTCGGACGCGCGGGTTGCACGACGCATAGAAGACCGAAGGGAGCAGCTGATTGACAGGGAGGAACGCAGTAGCGGAGGCTATAGCGGTTGGAGCGCAGGTGCGCGCGGGTATGTATCCAATGACCAGATCCGATCGATGTTTGTCGGGCTACGCAACCCGTCACATGGTCGTTAGCTAAGACGAATTGTGGGTTCGTGGCACTGGTAACGGCTGCGCACGAGTTTTCGTGCGCCGCAAAGCTCTATTATTGCCGGCGCTCATGAGATAACGAAGTAGAACGGACCACTACTTGAAGACGAGGACACTACAGAATGGTTGAAGTGGCCCGGTGAGTGTCAAGATAGTTGGCGTCTGGGTTCCGTAACGATCCTCCCTATTGTCGAAGCCGCTGCTGTGGCGGCTTGTGTGTCCGAAGGTGCGAACCTCCGAGGGATGACGAGTGTGCCACGGTGCTCACTGCGGAGAAGGTCCGGTGCACGCCATCCTCGCCATGCTCGCGCGATAGGGCGCACTGCGCGTGGCTGCGGGTGGCTCCGCTCCGCCCATCTGCTTCATTGCGCGCCGTGGTTTGGGCGATCCCAGGTCGGGACGGGAAAGCAGGCTCGCCGATCGAACCGGAAAGCTGGATTTGCGGCCTCGCCTGGGCGAGCGCATCACGCTCGGGATTGAGCGCGACGACACCGACCGGCGTCCAGTTGCGGGTGTTCCCGCTCCAGCGCCGCGGATGATGGTCCCTCGCCCTTCGATAGACCGCGTGGCGGGCGGCGAGCACAAGGCCATCCTGCCCGGCATGACGCTGCGCCGGAGTGACGTAACGGATGCCGCTGTGCCGGTGCTCGTGGTTGTACCACTGTACGAAGCGCATCGCCCATCGGCATCGAGGTCGGCAAATCCCTTGAGCGGGAACTCCGGCCGATACTTCGCAGTGCGGAACAGCGCCTCGGCAAAGGCGTTGTCATCACTTACCCGCGGGCGCGAGTAGGAGGGCTTGATGCCGAGCCAGTGCAGCATGGCCAGCACGGTCGTGGCCTTCAGGGTGGCGCCGTTGTCGCCGTGCAGCACCGGACGCAGCGGCATCGCGTGCACTCCCTCGGCCAGCGCCGGAACGATCCGCGCCGGCGGCGTCGCGGCAAAATGCGGCTCGTTGGCCACCGCGATGATCCGCGCCCGTTCGGCCACGCTCAACGCATGCACGGGCATCGGCCGATCGGCGGTCGGCCGACGATCGCCTCGCACCAGGCCGTCGACCGTTTTTTTCAGCGACGCAACGTGCGTGCATCGATGCCGGCCAGAGCACAGGCCGGGGCAAGCCGCGCTCCCTCTGCGCAAGCTTGCGCGATGTCCCGCATCAGGATCTGGCGGTCTTCCAGACGGGTCATTCGTCCGCGTCCTTGTGGAAGACCGCCGACAGTTTTTTTGACAGCACAAGCAAGGCGGCCGTTTCGGCCAGCGCCCTGTCCTTGCGGTGCAGTTCCCGCTCCAATTCCTTTACCCGCCGCCGGTCCTGCCGGGCTTCCGCCGCACTGGCCGTACGTGGCTCGCCGAGGCCGGCGATCGCATCCTGCTTCCAGCTATCCAGCTCTGCCGAATACAGCCCGTGCTCGCGGCACCAGGCGCTTCGCGTCGCCTCGTCCATGGCGGCCGTGGTGATCACCGCTTGCAGTCGCGCCACCGCCGTCCAGCGTTGCCTGCCGATGCCAGTTCGATCGCCGCAGCCATTGGCCAAGGCGTCCGCACGCCAACGCTCCAGCGTCGCTGCGCTCACCCCAACTTCACGCGATACATGCTCCACCGAAGAACTCTCCGGCGGCAACAGCCGAGCCACCACCCGGTCTTTATACGCTTGTCCGTATCGAGCCACTTCCTGATGTCCGCGCCCCCAGAGGTTCCAATCCTATCCGGGCGACAACTTCTCTGACACAGAGGGGGCCGAGCCCGACCACAAGCTCTTGCCGCTCGCGGAGATCCGGGACGTGCTGGGCTTATTGGCGCCCGCAAATTCGCCTGTAGAAGGCATCTTGAACGCGGCCGCTACACTGTTTGGCCCTCGGCTTCAAAAACGAAACGCACGGGCAGTGGCTCAGGCGTCCGAGACCTTAACCCAGTGCTTCGCGAGATGCAGGCAGCGCCGCACAATGGATAACGCTGCGGATCGCTCCATGTCAGGCCGTTCCCGGCGTTGGCTGCCGCAAGCGTCTGCGGACCCACTCAGCTTCTACACGTGTAATCCCGTCGAGCTTTATGTCGTTCTTTCCGTACTCGAAGACGACGCCATCGGGCTCTACCCTGAGGTTCTTTATATGCTTGCGGAAATATAGTTTTGGCAGGTTCAAGGTGAGGATACGACACAAGTCGATCATCACGTCCGGCTCTAAAACCAAGTAGCGACGGCCAAAGGCCCTCGCGATCACCCTGAATAGAGAGTTTATCACGGCAAATTCTGCAGCAATTGCGCCTACAAGCCAACCAAACGTAAATAGGGGAGCAAACCAATTCCACTCGCTATCGCCTCCGATGCCTTTTCCAAAGACAAGGCTAAAGAATTCGGATCCTACGAAGAAGATTCCCGCAGTCCATCCGATCAACCACCCACTCATGAAAAAGGTGTGGAATAACATCCCTCCACCGCGTGGCATCTTTATAATCGTCCGATCGCCAGAGCGAGCAAACATTAGGTCAGAGTCAAAAGGGACCGATTCATCGCGTTCAAAAGGAATATGACTGACTAGCTGACCGGCCTCTTCTGTTGCCCGAGCGGCAAGGCCTGTCGCATTTGCGGCTCCGCCGGCAGCTTGCTGCGGTTTGTGGATAACATGGAAATACACCGTCAGAATGGCAGCTAAGAGAGTAGCAGACGCGGTTATGATGGCGCTCACGATGATCGGACTCATCGACTCTCATTCCCCTCTCAGGCCCCTCCGCGACGTGCGGGGGCGCGCGGCTGACGCCATGGCGCGGCCAGGCGACACGGATCGGCGAGACCGTTGCATTTTGTCGACAGGTCGACACTAACTAATTCTGACACTGTAGCCGAGATCGTTCAGGCTGTGCAGCTATCGAGTCGAGTCGCGGCGGGTATTGCGTCAACCATTCCGCTGAGAATAACCCAGAAACAGCAAACCCAAGGCCATACCGTCGGTTGTCAGGTAAACAACGTTAGGCCAGAACAGAAGTGAACGTTCCTGTTTATAACTTGCTGGTTCCGGAACCGCCCCACCTGTGCATGCGTTCTCTGACGGCAGCTCGCCAGCCGTCTCTCGTCCATGAAAATACGGCCAGCGATTATCACCTCGCAAAACGACGCTGAATGGCAGGTGTTCCCAGAATGTTCGACCTTCGCGCCACACGCTCTTACACTGGTGCCCCTTTGCTGCGACCGTTCACTCCGTGATGGCTGGGTCAAGCCCGAGGACATCGCCCGGCCACGCCGAACACGAACGACTCCTGCTTTTATCTGCGTGCTTTGCGTGAATCTGCCGGGGTCTGGGTTCAATACAGGGCTGTTCAACGCTCTCAACTGAAGCTCCACTTGAGGAGTTGTTCGAGACCGGCGAGAGCGGCAGCGTAGCGATCCTGGCTGAAGGTTGAAGTCT
>Ga0209040_10000084_pt1 | contig 56672 bp, 53 predicted proteins | sample BogFormECP12_OM3_FD_188240 | JGI IMG/M metagenome (GOLD analysis project Ga0209040, IMG submission 188240) | Bog forest soil microbial communities from Calvert Island, British Columbia, Canada - ECP12_OM3 (SPAdes) (version 2) | ecosystem: Environmental > Aquatic > Freshwater > Wetlands > Bog ... | reverse complement strand
CAGCGTCACCTCCTCGCTCCCGAGGTAGTCGCTCGAGAGCGCCATCCCGGCCGCGATCGGCAGGTTGCCGCCCACGATCCCGTAGCCGCCCATGAAGCGTCGCTGCAGGTCGAACATGTGCATCGAGCCGCCGCGCCCGTGGCAGAGGCCGTCGACGCGGCCGAACAGCTCCGCCATCACACGCTCGGGCGGCGTGCCGCGGACGAGCGCGTGCCCGTGCGAGCGATACGTCGAGATCAGGTAGTCCTCGTCTCGCAGCGCCCGCGCGCTGCCCACGATCGTGGCCTCCTCGCCGATCGACAGATGCAGGAAGCCGCCCACGCGCGCCCGCGCGTACATCTCGCCTGCGCGCTCCTCGAAGCGGCGGATGAGCGTCATCGTCGATAGCCACTCGCGCGCTGACTCCGGTGCGGGAAGCGAGGCCATCAGCCCTCCACGGTACTCCAGCGTGCCACGAACTCCTCGGCGTCGAGCCGCATCAGATCGCCGCGCAGCGCTCGCGCCAGGCGCGCCGCCTCCAGCGGCGCCTGATCCCAGAACAGCACTACTTCGCCGCTCTCGATCTCGACCACCTCCACGTGATCGACGCGCGTCGGATGCGCGAGCAGCGCCGGCGCCATCCCGCCGCGGGTGACTTTCAGGCGATAGGCGTCGCGTGCCCTCATCCAGCCGCCGTCATCGCGCGCAGGTACTCGCCGGCCCGGTCGAGCTCGCGCTCGCCGCAGAAGACCCTCCTCCCGTCGCCGTCCCCGTCGGGGCGTACACAGGCGAGCACCGCCGGCACCTCCCGCACGCCCGCGGCGGCTGCAGCGCCCGTCGCCCGCGCGAGCTCCTGCGCGACGGATCTCGTCTCTGCGGCGCGCAGCACGGCCATCGGGTGCATCTCGCAGGCCGCCGCTGCGATCAACACGTAGTCGGGATCCTCCAGCGAGTGCCCGCCCGCGAATGCCTGGCGGAAGGCGGCCTGCGCGAACGGCACCCCTCGTCCGATCGACTTGGCGTAGATCGCGACGCGCATCGCGAGCGAGCTGTCGAACGGGAACGGCTCGGGCCAGCGCAGCGCCGGCAGCCCGAGCTCGCAGGCGCGTCGCTCGACGTCCTCGCGCAACGCATCCGCCTCCCGCGCGCTCGGAGACGACGCGAGCGCCTCGCCGCCGGGGAGCTCGCGCGCACCCTGAAGGGCAGAGGCACCCTGAAGGGCAGAGGCACCCTGAAGGGCAGAGGCACCCTGAAGGGCAGAGGCACCCTGAAGGGCAGAGGCACCCTGAAGGGCACAAGCACCCTGAAGGGCACAAGCGAGCACCGGCTGCCAGGGCACCGGCACGGAGGCGCCCCGACCCGCCGGGGCACACCCGGAAGGGCGCGGGCGAGCGAGCACGTGCAGAGCGCGCTCGCATGCGAGGTAGGCGAACGGGCTGGCGAGATCGAAGTAGAAGGCAGTTACGGCACTCGACATATAACCGACGCCCGCGGCCTGTCCTCAGCCGTGGATCAGCCAGCCGTCCGCGGCGCGTCCGGCCTCCATGACCGCCTCGGACAGCGTCGGGTGACCGTGAACGATCCGCGCGACCTCCGGGAAGCCCCCCTCGAGCATGCGCACGTTCACGAGCTCCTGGATCAGCTCGGTCGCGCGCGAGCCGACGATGTGGCCGCCGAGCAGCTCGCCGTAGGCACGCTCGCCGACGAGCTTCACCATCCCGCTGCGGTCGCCGTAGACGGTGCCGCCGCCGACCGCGCCGTAGGGCACCTTGCCGACGACGACGTCGTAGCCCTGCTCGCGCGCCTGCGCCTCGGTGAGACCGAAGGAGCCGACGTTCGGCATGCAGAACGTCGCCCGCGGTATGTCCGGGTAGGAGAGCGGGTGCGTGGGCAGCCCGGCGATGTCCTCGGCCGCGATGATGCCCTCGTCGGAGGCCTTGTGCGCGAGCGCCGGTCCGGGCACGAGATCGCCGATCGCGTAGATCCCCGCGCGCGAGGTCCGCAGCGCGCCGTCGACCTGCACGAGGCCGCGCTCGTCCAGCGCCACGCCGGCCTCTGCGAGGCCTAGTCCCTCGACGTCGGCGCCGCGCCCGGCCGCGATCACGAGATAATCCACATCGGCGTCCTTCTCGCCGTGCGAGAAGCCCACGCTGCTATCGCTTCCGACGAGGTCGGCGACGAGCGTATCGGTGTGCACGCCGATGCCCTGGCGCTTGAGCCCCCGCTCGACGATCCGCGAGATGTCCGCGTCCTCGGTCGGCAGCACGCGCTCGAGCGCCTCCAGCAGCAGCACCTCGCTGCCGAGCCTCGCAAAGCCCGAGGCGATCTCCGCTCCGGAGGCCCCCGCTCCGACGACCGCGAGGCGTTGCGGCACCTCGGGCAGCGCCCACGCCTCCTCGGTGCCGATCACGCGACCGCCGAACTGCACGCCGGGTATCGGCCGCGGCACCGAGCCGGTCGCGAGGATCACGCTGCGTGCCGCGATCGTCTCCTCGCCCACCCGCACGTCGCCCTCCGCCGTGAGGGTCGCGTCGCCCTCGATCAGATCGATGCTGTTTTTCTTAAACAGCCCCGCCACTCCCGACGTGAGCGTGTTGACGACCTTCTCGCGACGCGCCTGCACCGCCGCGTAGTCGATCCGCACGCCCTCCACGTGGATGCCGAAGTCATCCGCCTCCTCGATCTCAGTGAGCAGGTCGGCCGAGCGCAGGAGCGCCTTCGCGGGGATGCAGGCGTAGTTCAGGCAGCGCCCGCCGACCTTGTCGCGCTCGATCACCGCGGTCCTCATGCCGAGCTGCGCCGCCCGGATCGCCGCCACGTAGCCGCCCGGCCCGGAGCCGATCACTACGCAGTCGTAGGAACTCTCTGCCATTGCGGGCTGAGCCTATCGAAGCGGCTGTTGCTCGCTTGCCTGCGGCCGTCAGGGTGCGCCCGTCAGGGTGCGCGCCCGGGGGTGCCGTCGCGCTCACCTGCCTGGATCCGTCCCATCACGCGTATCAGCTTCCAGAACAGCCACCCTCCGAGACCGACAGCGACGACGCAGATCAACGCGGCGCGGACCGTCGAGGCGACGACGAGCGCGAGCGAGGTGACGATGATCTGAAACGCGAGCAGCGCCTCGAAGGAGAGCACCGCCCAGTAGCGGCGCCTGTACATGCCCGCGGCCATCGCTAGCAGCAGCGCCGCCAGGAGCGCCGCGCCGGGCAGCGAGCCACCGTGCTTGTTGAGATTGTGCACGGTTAGCGCGCCGATCAGGACTGCGATCGCCAGCACGACGGCCACCGCGATCGCCACGTTCAACGCCGCGGGGCGCTCCTGCGGCCCCAGCGGCGCGAGCGCCGCCCGCGCGAGGCGGTCGCGCTCGCCCGACCCGCCTGACCTTCCCCCGGGAGGACGCGCCATGCTCACAGGCTCGTCCCGTCGTTGCCGGCGAGGCCCGCGCTGCGGCCGGAGCGCTCCTCGCCGCTGGCCTCGAGGGCCCGCGCGAGCTCGCGCGCGGCGCGCTCGGGATCGTCGGCGTCGGTGATCGCGCGCAGCACGCATACGCGCTCGGCGCCGGCGTCGAGCACCTCGCCGACGTTCGCCGCGTCAAGCCCGCCGATCGCGAAGAACGGCACCGGTGCGTGCGCTGCCGCGTAGCGCACGAGCTCGACACCCACCGCCGGGCGCCCCGGCTTGGTCGGCGTCGCGTGCACCGGGCCGACGCCGATGTAGTCGACCAGCGAGGGGTCGGACGCGTCGATCTGCGAGGGCGTGTGCGTGGAGAGGCCGACGAGCATGTCATCGCCGAGGAGCTCGCGCACTTCTCCGACCGGCATGTCGTCCTGGCCCACGTGGACGCCGTCGGCGCCGATCTCCGCCGCCACGGGCGGGCGGTCGTTGACGATGAACAGCAGGCCCAGCTGCTCGCAGAGGATCCGCGAAGCGTGCGCGACGGCTGCGAGCTCGTCGTCGGGCAGGCTCTTCTCGCGCAGCTGCACCACGTCCACGCCCCCGGCCGCCGCCGCGCGCAGCAGGTCGGGCAACTCGTGGTGGGCGGGGGCGGCCCCGAGCACGAGGTACAGGCGCGCCGCGGCAAGCCGCGCGCGTCGCGAGCCCGCTTGCCCGCTTGCCCGCTTGCCTGCGCCCGTCACGGTGTGCCCTTCAGGCTGCGCCCGCCAGGGGGTGCCCTTCAGGGTGCGCCCGCGAGGGTGTGCCCGTGAAGGTATGGGATCCTCGCCCGCCATCGGCTGCAGTCTCGCAGGCGCGGGTAGCATCAATCGCATGAGCCGAAGCGTTCACGTCGATGTGGCCGTCGCCGGAGGCGGCATCATCGGCATGTCGCTCGCCTGGGCCGCTCGTCGCCGCGGCATGTCGGTCGCCGTGCTCGAGCGCGAGTCGGTCGGCGCGGGCGCATCGCGCGTGGCCGCCGGCATGCTCGCGCCGGTCTCCGAGGTGGAGTACGGCGGCGCCGGCCGGCGGCTGTTGAAGCTCGGGCTGCGCTCGGCCGCGATGTGGCCCGCGTTCGCAGAGGGTCTGCGCGACGCCTCGGGCGTCGACGTGGGCCTGCGCCGCACGGGCACGCTGCTGGCGGCGCGCGACGGCGACGAGGCGCGCGAGCTCGAGCGCCAGCTCGACCTGCGGCGCTCGCTCGGGCTCTCCGTCACGAGGCTGCGGGGCAGCGAGGCGCGCGAACGGGAGCCCGCGCTCGCCCCGACCGTGCGCCTCGCGCTCGAGGTGCCCGACGACCACGCCGTCGATCCCCGCCTGGTGCTGCGCGCGCTGCGCGGCGCGTGCGAGCGGGAGGGCGTGCGTGTGCGCGAGGGCGCGAAGGTCGCCGGGGTCGAGCTCGACGAGTCCGGCTCGCGCGCCACGGGGCTGCTGCTCGAGGACGGCGAGCGTGTCGGCGCCGGGCAGGTCGTGCTCGCGGCTGGTGCGTGGACGGAGTCGATCGGCGGCCTGCACGCCGGCGCGCGGATCCCCGTGCGCCCGGTCAAGGGCCAGATCCTGCGCCTGCGCGACCCGTCCGGGCCGGGCTTGCTCGAACGGGTGCTGCGCTTCCAGGGCGGCTACCTGGTTCCCCGCGGCGATGGCCGCTACGTGCTCGGCGCGACCGTCGAGGAGCGCGGCTTCGAGCTCGCAGCCACAGCCGGCGGCGTCTATGAGCTGCTGCGCGACGCCTACGAGCTCCTGCCGGGCGTGGCCCAGCTCGAGATCGAGGAGCTCTCGGTCGGGCTGCGCCCCGGAACACCAGACAACGCGCCCGTGATCGGACGCGGGGCGCTCGATGGCCTCGTGTGGGCGAGCGGCCATCACCGCAACGGCGTCCTGCTCGCGCCGCTCACGGCAGAGCTGATCGCGGGCGTGCTGGCCGGCACCGGCGAGGCGGAGGCGCTGCACGGCCGCCCGCTCGAGGACGAGGAGCGGCACATCGTCAACCGGCCCCGCATCGCCGGCGCGCACGGCGCGCTGCTGCAGGTCTGCTCTGCCGCGCGCTTTGCCCCCTCCCAGGAGTCGGACGCGCACGTCAGCTCGACGGCGGGGGCGGCGCGGTGATCGTGCTCAACGGGGAGCGCACGGACGTGCACGCCGGCGCGACCGTCGCGGCGGCGCTGGCACGGGTAGGTGTCAAGCCCGACGCGCGCGGTGTGGCCGTCGCCGTCGACGGCGAGGTCGTCCCGCGCTCCACCTGGGAGGCCTTCGCGCTGGCCGAGGGCTCGCACGTCGAGGTACTCACCGCGATGCAGGGAGGATGAGCGACGCGATGGCCGACGTGCCCGCAACGATCCTCGAGGACGACGCCGCTGCTCCCGGGCGCGACGCGGCCGCCGAGCGCGACGCGGCTGGCGTCGGGCGCGACGCGCTGCAGATCGGGGGGCTGACGCTGGGCTCGCGCCTGCTGCTCGGCACGGGCGGGTTCCCCTCGCTCGAGCTGATGGCGCACGCGATCGAGGCCAGCGGGACCGAGCTCGTGACCGTCGCCCTGCGGCGCGTGGGCAGCGGCCCACAGAACAGCGGCGCGGGTTCGCTCGTGGCGACGCTCGCGGCTGCAGGCGTCGCGCTGCTTCCGAACACCGCCGGATGCCACACCGCCAGGGACGCCGTGCTCACCGCGCGGCTCGCGCGCGAGGCCTTCGAGACCGACCTGATCAAGCTCGAGGTGATCGGCGACGAGGACACGCTGCTGCCCGACGCTCCCGAGCTGCTGCGCGCCGCCGAGGAGCTGGTCGACGATGGCTTCGTCGTGCTCCCCTACACGACCGACGACCCGGTGCTCGCGCGGCGGCTCGTCGACGTCGGCTGCGCGGCCGTGATGCCGCTCGGCTCGCCGATCGGCAGCGGCATGGGGATTCGCAACCCTTACAACATCGCGCTCGTACGCGAGGCCGTCGAGGTGCCGGTCGTTCTCGACGCGGGCATCGGCACGGCCTCCGATGCGGCGCTCGCGATGGAGCTCGGCTGCGACGCCGTGCTCGCTGCCTCGGCGATCGCCCGCGCTGCCGACCCCGTTGCGATGGCGCGCGCGATGCGCGCCGCGGTTGCGGCCGGCAGGCTCGCGCGCGGCGCCGGCCGGATCCCGCGGCGCCTGTACGCGCGGGCCTCCACGCCCAACGAGGGCCTGCCCGAGCTCACTTGACGACTTCGATCGTGCCGTTCATCGAGGCGGGGTGGATCGTGCACTGGTAGTGGATCACGCCGGGCTTGGTCGCCTTGATCTCAAACGTGCCGCCTTCGCCGAAGTCCTTGGAGGCGAACGCCTGTGGGCCGCCCTCGCTGGTTACGTTGTGTTCGACCGAGTCGTAGTTCGTCCACTTGATCGTCGAGCCGACCTTCACGCGCAGCGTGTCGGGGCTGATCGCGATGTTGCGGTAGGCGACCTGGACGACGCCGCTCTGCACCGAGGCGGAGCTCGACGGCGTGCCGTATTTCGGCGTGGTCGCCACTTTGATGCCTTCGCTCGACGCCGGCGACGTGGCACCGGCACCTGAGACGACCTGGCTCGGCCCGGTCGAGCTCGAGCTGCTCGATCCCGACGAGGAGCCGCAGCCCGCGGCGAACACGACCGCTGCGCAGCCCAACACGGCGGCGATGCCTGTTCTCATCGATGGGTCCTTTCTCACTGTTGCTCAGCCAGACCTTCTCACAACCCTGGGCCGCGTTCGCCGCCTACACTGGCCGCTCCAATGACAGCGCGCCACTTCCTCACCGGGGCCGAGCTGAGCGCGGCCGAGCTCGACGCGCTGCTCGACCGCGCGCTGGCACTCAAGCGCGAGCCCGCCTCCTCGCGAGCGCTGGCCGGGCGCAGCGTGGCGCTGATCTTCGAGAAGCCCTCCACGCGCACGCGGGTCTCGTTCGAGGTCGGCGTCTACGAGCTTGCCGGCCACGCGGTCGTACTGCGCTCCGATGAGCTACAGCTCGCGCGTGGCGAGGCGCTGCGCGACACCGCGCTCGTGCTCTCCCGGCACGTCGCCGCGATCGGCCTGCGCACGGGCCCCGACGCCGTCGTGCAGGAGCTCGCGCAGTACAGCTCGGTGCCCGTGATCAACATGCTCACGGCTTCTCATCACCCCTGCCAGGCGCTTGCTGATCTGCTCACGCTGCGCGAGGCCTACGGCTCGCTCGCCGGTCTGCGGCTCGCCTACGTGGGGGACGGCAACAACGTCGCCCGCTCGCTGGCGATGCTCGGAGCGCTCGCGGGGATGGACGTGGCCGTGGCCTCGCCCGCGGGCTACTCGCTGGAGGATGCGCTGGCGCTGCCGGCCGGCTCCTCGGGCAGCGTGACGCTCTACGAGGACCCGCACAGGGCGGTCGCGGGCGCCTGCGCCCTCTACACGGACGTGTGGGTGAGCATGGGCGATGAGGAGAGCGCCGAGGAGCGCCGGCGGGCCCTTGCGGGCTATCGCCTCGATGACGCGCTGCTCGACGAGGCCGCGCCGGGGGCGTTCGCGATGCACGACCTGCCCGCGCATCCCGGCGAGGAGATCACCGCGGAGCTGCTCTACGGCGGGCGCCAGCGCATCTGGGACCAGGCGGAGAACCGGCGACACGCGCAGAAGGCGCTGCTCGAGCTGCTGGTGGCCCCGTGAGCGAGGTCGTTCAGAGCGCGCCGCGCCCGCAGCTCGGCGACGTGCTCGAGCTGGAGATCGAGTCGCTTGCGTTCGGCGGAGAGGGCGTCGCGCGGCTGCCCTCGGGGCACGCAGGCGAAGGCGGCTATGTGGTGTTCGCGGCCGGCGCGATCCCGGGCGATCGCGTGCGCGCGGTCGTGCACAAGCGCAAGCGCAGCTACGCCCATGCGCGCACGATCGAGGTGCTCAGCCCGAGCCCGCAGCGGATCGCGCCTGTGGCCGACCACCCGGGCGTTCCCTGGCAGGTGATCCCCTACGAGAGCCAGCTCGAGATCAAGCGCGCACAGGTGCAGGAGGCGCTCACGCGCCTCGGCGGGCTCTCGGGCTTCGAGCTGGCGGAGACGATCCCCGCGCTCGAACGTTGGCGCTATCGCAACAAGCTCGAGTACTCCTTCGGCGGCGGGCACGACGACCAGGAGCTCGTGTGCGGCTTCCACGTCTCCGCCGGGGGCAACCGGGTGGCGGCGATGGACGACTGCCTGCTGGCCTCCGAGCGCGGCAACCGGGCGCGTGAGATCGCGCTGCGCTGGTGCCGCGAGCAGGGCCTCGCGGCGTGGGAGCGCACCCCGACGGGCAGAACCGGGCGCGCACCCGGCGCGGCGCGCGCCCCCCAGCGCACGCGCCGTGGGGCGCGAGCCCTCCCTACGGAAGGACAGGCGAGCGAGCACGTCCCGGGGCCGTCGCCCGACGGCCGCGCGCGGCTGCGCAACCTCGTGGTGCGTGAGGGCCGGCGCAGCGAGCGCCTGCAGGTGCGCCTCGTATCAACGGAGGGCGAGCTGGACGCCGACGGGCTCGCCGCGACGCTCGCCGCCGAGCTCGGGGAGACGCTCTCGGGCGTGCTCTGGACCCGCTCGCGCAGCCTTGCCGAGACGACCGCGGGCGGGGAGACGGAACTCGTCTGGGGCGAGCCACAGCTTCCGGAGCGACTCACCCTCACGGGCACACCCAGATCGGCGCAGGCAAGCGGACAGCTGGACCTGCGGATCTCCTCCGAGGCGTTCTTCCAGACCAACACCGAGATGGCCGAGGTGCTCTACGGGGTCGTCGCCGAGTACGCGGGCCTGCAGGGCTGGGAGCGCGTCTACGACCTCTACAGCGGCATCGGCACGATCGCGCTCACGCTCGCCCCGCGGGCGGGCGAGGTGTGGGGGATCGAGCTCGTCGCGGAGGCCGTCGCCGACGCGATCGCCAGCGCGGCGCGCAACGAGATCACGAACGCCCACTTCTTCGCGGGCGACACGCGCCTGGCGATGCGCGAGCTGCTGCAGCGATCGGGCAGGCCCGACGTGCTCGTCGTCGATCCGCCGCGCGCGGGGCTCTCGAAGAAGGTCGTACACCGCATCGTGGAAGCGGCCCCCAGGCGCATCGTCTACGTCTCCTGCAACCCCACCACGCTCGCGCCCAACGCCGCCGAACTCGTCGAGGCCGGCTACTCGCTGCGGCGCGTGCAGCCCGTCGACATGTTTCCCCAGACGCACCACATCGAGTGCGTCGCGCTGCTGGAGCGCGAGGACGCGCCGCGGCGCGAGGGCTCCGACGGGTCCGCGTCCTCGCCCGCCAGCGCAGCGGGATAGGCTTGCGCCGATGCGCGCGGCGACGATCCGTGACGGCGAGGTCCTCGTCGAGCAGCACCCGGACCCCGAGCCCGGCAAGGGCGAGGTGCTCGTGCGCGTCCGCGCCGCCGGGCTAAACGGCGCCGACATGATGCAGCGCCGGGGGCTCTACCCGGCGCCTCCAGGCTCGCCGCAGGACATCCCGGGGATGGAGCTCGCGGGCGAGGTCGCCGCGCTCGGCGCGGGGGTTGAACGCTTCGCGCCCGGAGAGCGCGTGATGGCGATCGTCGGCGGCGGCGCGCAGGCGGAGCTTGCGCTCGTCGGCGAGCGCCAGCTGATGCCCGTGCCCCTCGGCCTGGAGTGGCCCGCCGCCGGGGGTCTGCCAGAGGTGTTCATGACCGCCCACGACGCGCTGTTCGCGCAGGCGCAGCTGCTCAGCTCAGAGCATCTGCTCGTGCACGGCGGCGCCGGCGGGGTCGGCACCGCCGCGATCCAGCTCGCACGCGCGGTCGGCGCGCGGGTCACAGCGACGGTTCGCAACGAGGCCCTGCGCCCCGCCGTCGCCGAGCTCGGCGCCGAGGCGATCACGGTCGAGGGCTTCGCCGAGCAGGGGCCCTTCGACGTGATCCTGGAGCTGATCGGCGCACCGAACATGCCCGAGAACGTGCAGGCGCTCGCGACGCGCGGCAGGATCACCGTGATCGGCGTGGGGGGCGGCGCCAAGACCGAGCTGAACCTGGTCGCACTGATGGGAAAGCGAGCGCGGATCTTCGGCTCGACGCTGCGCGCGCGCGCAGCGGAGGAGAAAGCGCTCTCCGCGCGGCGCCTGGAACACGAGGTGCTGCCGCTGTTCGAGCGCTGCGCGCTGCGGGTAGTCGTGGCCGAAACGCTGCCGCTCGAGCAGGTCGCCGCGGCCTACGACCGCTTCGCCGCCGGCGGCAAGTTCGGCAAGATCGTGATCACGCCCTAGCGGCGCGGTGTCAGTAGGGCGGCTAGTAGGGCGGCTGGGCCGCGTACCAGTCGCCGAGCGCGCGGAACGCCTCCCAGAACTCGCGCTTGGCGTCCTGCTCGTCGAGCGAGTCGTCGATGTTCGGCACATACAGCGCCTCGATCGTCGGCGTGAGCTGCTGCACCTCGCCGAGCGTCGGCGCCAGCGGCCGCGCCAGCGGTACGTCCATCTCGCCGAGCGCCGCCAGCGCGTCGGCACCCATCACGACGATGATCCGCGGCTGCACTATCGCGATCTCGGCGACGACGCGCGAGATGCAGGCGAAGTCGGCGAGCGCGGCGTCGCTCAGCGGGCACTTCGCGCAGAGCGTGCCGTAGACGGCCAGGGGATCGATCTGCAGGCGCTTGAGCGACTTCATCAGCGCGCTGCCCGCGCGCCCGTAGAAGGCCACGCCCTCCTCGATCTCCGACGGCAGCGGCGCGTACTTGAGCAGCATCACGTCGGCCTGGGGATGCCCGGAGCCGAGCACCGGCATGAGGTTGCCGCGCGGGCAGTGCGGGCAGGCCTGCAGATCGCGCGTGAGCGTATTCAGCTCGCGGATCGCGCGCTCGAGGTACTTCTCGCGAATCTGGTCGTCTGTCACGGGCATCGACCCCGAGGGATTAGACGGCGCCCCGCCTTGTCCTTGACCGTGCATCAGTAGTTGCGCGCGCCTATCGATGCCGAGCGCTCCCGGAGGCCCGCCGCGCCCTGCGCACGCGCCGCGCCTTGCTGGCCTGGCGGGCCGAGCGCGGCGTCGCCCGCGTCTGCAGGAACTTCAGCGCCTGCACATACAGCAGCGAGGAGGGGCGGGTGTGAATCTCGGCGCCGCGCAGCGACTGCAGGAACTCCGCCGGCCCGTCGAAGTCGCGCAGGCGCACGCGCACCGATCCGAGGCCCTGCGCGACGTGCGAGTCCGAGCCGGCGCCGGCGGTGATGCGGTACTTGGCGGCGAAGCGCTCGGCCTCGTCGTTGAACGCCCCGATCGCCACGCGCGGGTTGAAGATCTCGAGCGCGTCGACCTCGTCGATGACCGGGAGCAGATGCTCGTAGTCGGGCACCGCGTGCATCCTGTCGAACGGGTGCGGCACGTAGACGAGCCCGCCCTGGCTGCGGATCTCGGCGATCGTCTGCTGCAGGCTCAGCCCGCGCGGGATCTTCTCCTCGATGAAGAGGCCGATCACCTCGCCTTCGCCGGCGGTCTTGATCTCCTCGCCGACGATCACCTTCACGCCGGCCTGCGCTGACTGTGCGCGCGCCTCCAGGGCACCGGAGATCTCGTTGTGGTCGGTCACCGCGATCGCCCCGAGGCCCTGCTCGCGAGCGGTCGCCAACAGCACCTCGACCGGGGTCGCGCAGTCGTTGGAATGGTCGGTGTGCATGTGCAGGTCGATGTCGATCAGCGACCGCCGCTCCAGGCGCTCGGCGATCGCCGGGTCGCTGACGTGCTCGTGCCGGCGCAGCGCGAGCTCGCGGTAGATCGCCTCGAGCCCGTCGGCCGACTGCGGGCCATCACCCCCCGGGGCGCGAGCGGGCAGCAGCCGGTAGTCGCCGGGGAAGTAGCGCGCCATCAGCGCGGCCGTCTCGGGCGTGCTCGCGGTGCGCGCGTCGAGCCGCCCGAAGAAGCCCTCTACGTAGCGCCGCGCGAGCAGCGTCGAGAGCAGGCGCTCGCTGGAGGAGTGGAACGAGCCGACGTTCAGCGCGCGCGAGTGGCGCAGCGCCGCGCCGGAGGTGCTCGGGGCGAACGGTTCGTGCACGTGGACGAAGTCGAGCTCGAGCATGCCGAGCAGTTCCTCGACGGTGCGCGCGACGTCGATCGGCAGCGCTGGTGGGCGCCGCCTGGCGGCGCCCACCACGTCGAGCACCTCGCCGACCGCGATCACGCGCGGCGTGCCCGAGTCGCTGCCGGCGAGCAGCTCGTGCGGTTGCGTGCGCGCGGCGCGCAGCGCTCGCCGCGAGTCGCGCACCCGCTCCTGCGAGCGCGAGGGGGCCAGCACGAGCACGCGGTGCCCGCGCGCGGAGAGCGCCGCGGAGATCTCGGCGACGTGCGCGTTGACCTCGTTGTCCTCGGCCTCCCACGGATAGGGGGAGACGTGGGCGATCGAGAACGTAGGGGCCATCGACGCGATTATCGTCGCCCGGGCGCCTCCGTGCGCACTATTTCGTCCGCGGGGCTGCTGAGGCGGCCGCCGCCGCGCGTTTGCGTTTAGCGGCGCCGCCTTTGCGCTTGGCCTGCGTGTGCCCCGGTGGGTGCGGGCGGCTGCTCGGCTGGCCCCCGTAGCGCGCGATGAACGCCTCGGTGTCGCGGCGCGCCTGCTCGTCGGGGCGCTGCTCGTGGGGCGACTTCATCAGGTAGGAGGACGGTCCGTCGAGCTGGCCGCCGACGCCGTGGTTGAGCGCGAGCTTGCAGCAGCGTGCGGCATCGATCACGATACCCGCCGAGTTGGGCGAGTCCCACACCTCCAGCTTGAGCTCGAGGTTCAGGGGCACGTCGCCGAAGGCCTGGCCCTCGACGCGGATGTGCGCCCACTTGCGGTCGGTGAGCCAGGGGACGTAGTCCGAGGGGCCGACGTGGATGTCGCTGGCCGGCAGCTCGTGGTCCATGATCGAGGTGACCGCGTTCGTCTTGGAGATCTTCTTCGACTCCAAACGCTCGCGCTCGAGCATGTTGTAGAAGTCCATGTTGCCGCCCACGTTCAGCTGCGAGGTGCGCTCGATCTCCACGCCGCGCTCGGCGAACAGGCGTGCGAGCGTGCGGTGCACGATCGTCGCGCCGACCTGCGACTTGATGTCGTCGCCGACGATCGGCAGGCGTGCGGCTTTGAAGCGGCGATCCCAGTAGTCCTCGCGGGCGATGAACACGGGGATGCAGTTGACGAACCCGCAGCCGGCCTCGAGCACCTGCTCCACGTACCACTTCGTCGCCTGCTCGGAGCCCACCGGCAGGTAGGAGACGACCACGTCGGTGCGCGTGTCCTTGAGGATCTTGACGATGTCGGCGGTCTCCCCGGGCGCCTTCTTGATCTTCTCCTTGAGGTACTTGCCGAGCCCGTCGTGGGTCATGCCGCGGTGCACCCGCACGCCCAGCCTTTTGGGAACCGCGCGCGTTCCACGGGCGAACTTGATCGTGTTGTTTTCGCCGGCCCAGATCGCCTCGCCGAGGTCCTTGCCGACCTTCGCCGCGTCGATGTCGAAGGCGGCGGTGAACTCGATGTCGCGCACGTGGTAGCCGCCGAGGTCGACGTGCATGAGCCCCGGCACGCGCTCGGCCGCGTCGGCGTCGCGGTAGTAGTGCACGCCCTGCACGAACGCCGAGGCGCAGTTGCCCACGCCGATGATCGCGACGCGAACCTTTTCGTGCTGGTAGCGCGCCGCGCCGTTCGTGCTCGCCGCGCCGCCGGTCGTCTCGCCGGTCTTGCTCGAGGCGGCGCCGTTGCTTGAGGCGCGGCCGTTGTTGTGCTCCTTCATCAACGTCTTCCTTTGTGAGGGGCGCCGGCACCCGGGGGAGGATGCCGTGAGGGCGCCTGCTTCTCAGGGGGGACGGTGCAATGGAGGACTCGGTCCCCGCCCCGTCGGCAGAGACTACTCCGCCACCCGCACAAGGTCACACCGTCAGCGCCTTGCGCACGTGCCAGATGCGCTGCGCGACGGTGATCACGCTCAGCGCTGCGAGCACGTAGACCGCCGGCTCCAGCAGTTCGAAGTCGCCCAGCCCCGCGCCCTTCGCGAACACGAGGCCGATCGCCAGGATCACGACGCGCACAGGTCGCGTCGCGATCCCCACCTTGCACTCCACGCCGAGCGCCTCGGCGCGGGCGCGGGTATAGCTGACCATCAGCGAGGCGAGCACGGCCACGACCACGGCTGCGGCCCCGACGCGGTCGCTGCGCAGCGCGAAGTAGCCGGCTACGGCGGTCAGCACGATGCCCTCCTCGATGCGGTCCAGCGTCGAATCGAGGAACGCGCCGAAGGGCGTGCCCTTGCCCGACATGCGCGAGTAGCGGCCGTCGAGCGTGTCCATGATCGAGCCCACGATGAACGCGATCCCGCCGAGGAAGAAGAGCTGTTCCCACACGAGCACCGCTGCCACGAGGTTCAGGACCAGGCCGGTGAGCGAGATCGTGTTGGGCGTCAGGCGCGACTCGATCAGGCGGTTGCGGACCAGCTCGCGGCGCTGACCGGAGCCGATCGGCGCGCGCACCCTCGCGCGTGCGGCGCGATGGGAGCTGCGCCGCGCTCGCCGTGTCGCGGCTCGCTGCCTGGGTGCCATGCGCGCGCGGCTCCGCGCCCTAGCCGCTCGCCGTCACGCTGGCGGCGGGGACGGTCGAGAAGCGCCACGCGGCGGGGCGCGCTCGCGCGAGCCAGACCGCGACGTAAGCCGACACGCCAGCCGTGATCGCGCCCAGCAGCGCGTCGACGATGAAGTGGTTGGCGGTGACGACGATCACGAACGTCATCAGGAAGGGGTACAGGATCCAGAGGACGGCGGCGATCGGCGAGCGCACCAGGCGCGCCAGCGGCCAGCCGATCATGAGCGCGAAGGCGACGTGCATCGAGGGCACGGCGGCGTAGGGGTTGAAGAGCGCGCTCATCGACGCGCTCGTGTGGGTCACGTTCACCGGCGTGAAGTCCGAGACCGTGTCGATGAAGCCCCACTCGGGCATGAAGCGCGGCGGCGCGGTGGGGAACACGACGTAGGCGACCAGCGCGATCGCCATCGCGAGCATGAACATGTTGCGCACGAAGTAGAAGCTGCTGTTGTGGCGCAGGTAGAGGAACAGCAGCGCGGCGATCGTGATCGGCCCCTGGGCGTTGACGTACAGCCAGCTCGCGAGCACGATCACGAGGTGGCTGCCCGAGGCCCAAGCCTGGATCGACGGCTCGATGAACACGTGCAGCCCGCGCTCCAGCGAGATCAGGTCGCGCGCGTGCGCGAACGCCGCGGAGGCGTCGCCCTCGGCCCACCCGCGCGCGAGCCGGTAGGCGAGGTAGGCGAGCGCGAACAACAGCACCTGACGCGTCGCATCCAGCCAGCCGCGCGGTAGCAGCCGAGCCTGGATGGAGCGGACGCGTGCGACCATCGTCGGAAGCCTAGACGATGCTCAACGGCAGCGGGGACCGTGATCGAACACGCGAGCCGGCGAGAAGCGGATCACGACATGCATCGTCGTGGCGCTGCGCGCGCGCAGCTGCGTCCAGGAGCCGGCGCCTTCCTGCACGCAGCCGCGGCCCGTGCTCAGCGCCCAGTAGGGGGTGAAGCGGATGCGCACCTGGAAGCTTCCCGGGCCCGGCGCGCGCAACGTGAACGAGTTGCGTCCGGCGCTCGTGAGCAGCGCCGGCGGCTGGGCCAGCGGTCGCGCTCCGAGCACCTCGAACAGCCTCCAGTGCGCCGAGCGCCAGACCTCGCGCAGATAAGCGGGCGCGGCGCCGTTGCCGGGTTTGCCTTCGCCCCGCAGCAGGCTCCCCTCGGCCCGCGCGGAGTAGTCGAGCGGCGAGTCCGGCAGCGCCACGTATGAGATCGCCTGTTCCAGCAGCCACGCACGGTAGGAGGCTGCGCTGAGCGATTCGTCGTCTTCGTAGAAGAGCGAGTTGCGCTGGACGTCGAGCTGGCGCTCCCAGCCGCGCGCGATCATCACGTGGGGCGCTACCCATCGCGCCTCCCAATGATCGGTGCTCGGCACCACCTCCACGCGCGCCGGCCGGGCGCCGTAGCCGACGCCAAGCGAGTGCAGCTCGCGCACGAGCGGGGCGTAGTAGGACGCCTCGACGGCGGGTTCGTTGACCGCGCTCGCGAAGTCTGCGACGGGTGCGTTGACCTGCCAGTAGAGCAGCAGCGGCGACAGCGCGATCAGGGCGCGGCGGCGCAGCAGATCCACGGCCGGACCGGCACTCCCCGGCGTCCACCCGACGGGGCGCGCGCAGGCCAGCGCGCAGGCGGCGATGGGGCCGGCCGCCAGCGCGCCGAGGCGGTCCGCATTACCGCCGACGGCGGTCGGAATCGCGTAGGAGGCAGTCAGCGCGATCGCGTACAGCGCGAAGCCGATACGCAGCTCGCGCTGCTCGGGCGGCAGCAGTGCGCCGACGACGATCACACCCGCAAGCGCGGGATAGAAGGACGAGGCCGCGAACGGCTGGGTGCCGCCTTCGGGGAACACGAGCGCCAGCAGGCCGATCGGCGCGAGCGCGACCAGTGCGAGCATGGTCGGCCATCGGCGGTGCGGACCGGCAAGCGCCCACGCGATCAGCGCGAGCGCGAGAAACGCTCCCGCGACCGGGCTTGCGATCGAGGCGAGCACGCTCAGCGTGACCGCCGCGACGCGTGCCCGCCGCTGGGCGGCTAGCAGCGCGCCGAGGCCGAGCGCCAGGCCGAGGTCGAACGGCACGCGGCAGGAGAGCAGGCTCACGGCCGCGCCGAACGCGAACCACAGCCCGCCGATGCGGGTCGCGCGAGCAGGAAAGCGGCCCTCGATCAGCGTGGCGAAGAGCGCCGCCGCGACGATCATCGAGACGGTGGCGAGCAGCTGCGGGCCGATGGCGGCGCCGAGAGCGGGCGCAAGCAGCGAGTAGGCCGGCAGATGATGCCCGCCATACCAACCGCTGTCCCACAGCGAGAAGCCTTCGGTGGAGAACAGGTAGCTGCGATAGCTCGCCGCTGCGAGGTCGGGACTCGGCGGAGACGCGATCAGGTAGACGAGGCCGAGCGCCGCGGTGAGCGTCCACGCGGGCGCCCGCGCCGGCGAAATGCGCGAGCGCGTGGCGGACGCAGCGGGTGCCAGCGCGGCGTCGCTCACTCGGCGCTCATGAAGTCCGTCAGCCCGGCAACGAGGTCGGGACGGTCGAGCCACGGCCAGTGCCCGGCGTCGTCCAGCTCGAGCAGCTTGGCGCCGCCGAGCGCGGCGGCGTACTCGGCGGCGAAGCGCGGGGGGATATACGGGTCGCGCACGCCCCAGGCGACCAGAGCCGGCACGCGCACGCGCCCCAGATCCAGCCCGGCGCCCGCGAGCACCTCGGGCGGCGAGCTGCGATACAGGCGCAGGATCGCGCGCTGGGTGCCCTGGTCGAAGTGGTCGAGCACGCTCGCCAGGAACTCATCGGGGAGCGGGCCCGGCTTCGCGTTGCCCTCGCGCGAGAGGAGCTTCAGCGTGAAGCGGTTGGTCGTGCCCATCGCCAGCTCGCCCAGCAGCGGCGTGCGCCAGATGCGCGCGGTCCGGTGCCAGCGGTAGCCGGGCAGGAACGGCACGGCGTTGACGACCGCCACCCGCTCCACGCGCTCCGGCAGGCGCTGTGCGAACGCGAGCCCGACCGCGCCCCAATCGTGCACGAGCATCCTTACCCGCTCGACCCCGAGCTCGTCGAGGAAGCGCTCGATGAAGCGGTCGTACTCGTCGATCGTGTAGCGCCGTGAGCCCGGCTTGCCCGAGCGGCCGAAGCCCGGCAGATCGGGGGCGATCCCGCCGCTGAGCGCGAGGAAGGGCAGCCAGTCGTCGGAGCTCGTGGGCACGCCGTGCAGGTACAGCGCGGGCGCCACGCCACCGGGCGTCTCGGCGCTGCGCCAGAAGACGGGCAGGCCGTCGATCTCGCCGTGGCGATCGCTGACGTCTGGCACGCGGCGAGGATATAGCCGCGGCGCGCGCGCAGGGTACGGTGGGGCGATGTCCCCCCAGCGAGCAGCGCCGTGGCGTCCTCCCTCGCGCGCGCGGGTGGGGCGCGTGCGCTCGCGCCTGCGCGAGGTCTACGGGATCCCGCGCATGGCGCCCCACGGGCACCCGATCGCCGAGCTCGTGCTGACGGTGCTCTCGCAGTCCACGAACGACCGCAACCGCGACGTGGCGTTCCTGCGCCTGCGCGAGCGGCTGCCGCGCTGGGAGCAGGTGCGCGACGCGCCGCTGGCGCAGGTCGAGGAGGCGATCCGCCCGGGCGGTATCTCGAAGGTCAAGTCCGCGCGCATCCAGGCGATCCTGCGCGCGATCACCGAGCAGCCGCTGGACCCCCCACACGAGCTCTCGCTGAACTGGCTCGCCGCCGCGCCGCTCGGGCAGGCGCGCGAGTACCTGCTGGCGCTTCCCGGCGTCGGGCGCAAGACGGCGGCGTGCGTGCTGCTGTTCGCATACGGGCGCCGCGAAGTGCCCGTCGACACGCACGTCTCGCGTGTGGCGAGCCGCCTGCGGCTGCTGCGCCCGGGCGCGCCCTTCACCGAGCTGCACGACCAGATGCTCGCGCTCACGCCGCCCGGCGGCGAGCTCGAGCTGCACGTCAACCTGCTGCGGCACGGTCGCCGCACCTGCCACGCGCGCCGCCCCGCCTGCGAGCGCTGCGCGCTCGCGCGGATGTGCCCGAGCCGCGCGCTGTTCGCCGCGCCTCAGCCGCGCGGCAGCACCGCGAAGGCGATCACCGCGTAGTGCAGCGCGGCCGCGGCGAGCACGAGCACGTGGAAGATCTCGTGGTAGCCGAAGACCTTCGGCCAGGGGTTCGGGCGGCCGCTGGCGTAGATGACCGCGCCGACGACGTAGAGCAGCCCGCCGGTCGCGAGCCCGGCCACGCCGAGCCAGCCGATCGAGGCCGGCAGTTCGCCCATCACGGCCGCGGTGACGAGGCCGAGCGCGACGTAGACGGCGGCGAACAGCCACTTCGGCGCATCGATCCAGAGCAGCTTGAAGACGACCCCGCCGAGCGCGCCGGCCCACAGCACGATCAGGATCGTGCTGGCCAGGGAGCCCTTGAGCGCGAGCAGCGCCACCGGCGTGTAGGTGCCGGCGATCAGCACGAAGATCATCGAGTGGTCGAGCCGTCGCATCCAGCGACGCGCGCTCGGTCGCCAGGTGACGCGGTGGTAGAGCGCGCTCGTGCCCAGCAGGGCCGAGACCGCGGCCGCATAGATCACGGCCGCAACTCGCGCGCGGCCGTCTGAGGCGGCCATGATCAGCGCCACCCCGCAGACGAGCGAGACGAAGAAGCCGTACTCGTGAAAGACACCGCGCAGCCGGGGCTTGACCGGCTCCACCTGCGGCATGTTCATGCAGAGACGGTACCGCTCCTCAGCTTCGCGCGCGCGCCCTCGGACGTCACGCCACAGCACGACGCCCGCCGCGATCACTCCCATGAATGGGATCACGACCGCGGCGATATTGACATTGCGCTCGAGGCGTGTCACTCAAAGGGAGCACACCGTCCCGCGCACGGGCTACGGCGCGAAACCCCGACCCGAGGGTCGCAGAGCGGCGTGTGTCCCCTGGCGCGGCGCGCCAGCGCCGCGATCGTTGGACGCGGCCGAGCCAGGACCCCTGGCCGCCTTAAAATGCCTCAGGAAATCTGCCACAATGTGACTCAGATTTTAGTCATTTACCATCTCAAGGAGCAAACTCAATGGCCAAGACCATAGGTATCGACCTGGGTACGACGAACTCGTGCATGGCCGTGCTTGAGGGTGGCGAGCCGACCGTGATCGAGAATGCCGAGGGCGGGCGCACGACCCCCTCCGTCGTCGCCTTCACGGCCTCTGGCGAGCGCCTCGTCGGCACGGTTGCAAAGCGTCAGGCGGTTACCAACCCGCAGAACACGATCTTCTCGATCAAGCGCTTCATGGGCCGCAAGGAGGCCGAGGTGCGCGAGGAGGAGGCGATCGTCCCCTACAAGGTCGTCTCGGGCCCCAACGGCGACGCCCGCGTGGAAGCCGCCGGCGAGCAGTACTCCCCGCCCGAGATCTCGGCGATGATCCTGCAGAAGCTCAAGTCCGACGCCGAAGCCTACCTCGGCGAGGCGGTCGACTCGGCCGTGATCACGGTCCCCGCGTACTTCAACGACGACCAGCGTCAGGCGACGAAGGACGCCGGCAAGATCGCCGGCCTCGACGTCAAGCGCATCATCAACGAGCCCACCGCCGCCTCGCTGGCGTACGGGCTCGACAAGGAGTCCGACCAGACGATCCTCGTCTTCGACCTCGGCGGCGGCACGTTCGACGTGTCCGTGCTCGAGATCGGCGATGGCGTCTTCGAGGTCAAGTCGACTGCGGGTGACAACCACCTCGGCGGCGACAACTTCGACAAGGCGATCGTCGACTGGTTGGTGGCGGAGTTCAAGAAGTCCCAGGGCATCGACCTGGCCTCCGACCCGATGGCGCTGCAGCGGCTCTATGAGGCTGCGGAGAAGGCGAAGATCGAGCTCTCTACGACGCAGGAGACGCAGATCAACCTGCCGTTCATCACGGCCGACGCGTCGGGACCGAAGCACCTCGACATGCGCCTCACCCGCGCCAAGCTCTCCGAGCTCACCTCGGGTCTGCTCGACCGCGTCGTGGCGCCGGTGCGCCAGGCGATCGAGGACGCCAAAGGCAAGGGCGTCAAGGAGATCGACCACGTCGTGCTCGTCGGCGGCATGACGCGCATGCCCGCCGTGCAGGAGAAGGTCAAAGAGCTGACGGGCAAGGAGCCCCACCGCGGCGTCAACCCCGACGAGGTCGTGGCCGTAGGCGCGGCGATCCAGGCGGGCGTGCTAGCCGGCGACGTCAAGGACGTGCTGCTGCTCGACGTCACGCCGCTGACGCTCGGCATCGAGACCAAGGGCGGCGTGATGACGAAGCTGATCGAGCGGAACACCACGATCCCGACCCGCAAGGGCGAGGTCTTCTCGACGGCCGAGGACAACCAGCCCTCGGTGGAGATCCACGTCCTCCAGGGCGAGCGCGAGATGGCCCAGTACAACAAGTCGCTCGGGAAGTTCCAGCTCACCGGCATACCGCCGGCGCCGCGGGGCATCCCGCAGATCGAGGTCGCGTTCGACATCGACGCGAACGGAATCCTGAACGTGTCCGCGAAGGACCTCGGCACGAGCAAGGAGCAGAAGATCGAGATCAAGGCCGGCTCGGGCCTCTCGGACGAGGAAATCAAGAACATGGTCTCCGACGCCGAGTCGCACGCCGAGGACGACCGCCGCGCGCGTGAGCTCGCGGAGGCGCGCAACAACGCCGAGAACGCCGCCTACCAGGCCGAGCGCCAGCTCGCCGATCTCGGCGACCAGGTCGACGCCGAGTCCAAGGCGCGCATCGAGCAGGCGATTAAGGACGCCCGCGACGTGCTCGAGTCCGAGGACGCCGACGCGATCAACGCCCGGGCGCAGGAGCTTCAGAGCGCGTTCCACGCGGTCTCCGAGGCGATGTACCAGCGCGCCCAGGAGCAGGCCGCGGCCGCCGGCAACGGCGCCGCGGCCGACGGCGCCGGGGCGGGCGGGACCTCGTCCTCCGATGAGGAGGACGTCGTCGATGCAGAGGTCGTCGACGAGCCGAAGGCCTAGCCCGGATGAGCGACAGAGACACCCCTCAGCATCACTCCGAGCAGCACGCTCAGCCCACCCCCGGCGCGCAGGCGCCGGGGGATGGCGCGCTGGCGACCGAGCGCTCGCCCTACGAGGCGGCGAGGGACGGCTCCTCGCCGCCCATCGACGGCGACGCTGCCGAGGTGATCGAGGCGCAGGGGGCGGCCGAGGTCGAGGGCGACCTCGACGCGCTCGTGAAGACGGCCGCGCAGCGCGATGAGTACCTGGCGCTGGCGCAGCGCACGCAGGCCGACTTCGAGAACTACCGCAAGCGCGTCGCGCGCGAGGCCGCCAGCGCCGCCGAGCGCGGCGTCGTGAGCCTCGCCAAGGAGCTGCTGCCCGCGCTCGACAACCTCGATCGCGCGATCGAGGCGGCCGCCACCGACGACCCGCTGCTCGAGGGCGTACGACTCGTCCGCTCCGAGCTCGCCGCCGCGCTCGCGCGCACCGGAATCGAGTCCTACTGCCCCGTCGGCGAGCCGTTCGACCCCTCGCTGCACGAGGCCGTCGCGACCGCGCCCTCGCCCTCGCCGGCCTGCGCCAGCGGCTCGGTGCTCGAGGTCTACCAGCCCGGCTACCGGTTGGGAGCGCAGATAATCCGCCCCGCGCGCGTCGTCGTGGCGGCCTAGGAGGCCCGATGGCGAGCCGTCCCGACTACTACAAGACGCTCGGCGTCGACAAGAAGGCGACGCCGGAGGAGATCAAGAAGGCCTATCGCAAACTCGCGCGCCAGTACCACCCCGACCGCAACCCCGACGACAAGAACGCCGAGGCGCGCTTCAAGGAGATCTCGCAGGCCCACGACGTGCTCGGCGATCCGGAGAAGAAGAAGCAGTACGACAGCGGCAGCGGCCCCTTCGCGACCGGCGCCGGGCCCGACGGCGGCTTCGGCGGCTTCGGCAACTTCGACTTCGACGGCGCCTCGATGGGCGACATCCTCTCGAACCTCTTCGGCGGCTCGACGAGCGGGCGCCGCGTGCGCACCAAAGCCCGCGCCGAACGCGGCGCCGACCTCGAGGCGCAGGTCTCGATCAGCTTCGACCAGGCGATCTCGGGCGCCCAGATCCCGCTGCAGGTGCCGATGCACGCGACCTGCTCGACCTGCCGCGGCACCGGCGCCAAGCCGGGCACGGCCCCCACGGTGTGCCCGCGCTGCGAGGGCCGCGGCATCGAGACGCAGGGCCAGGGCATGTTCTCGATCTCGCAGCCGTGCTCGCTATGCGGCGGGGCCGGCACCGTGATCGAGGATCCCTGCCCGACCTGCCATGGCTCGGGCGCGGTGCGGACCGTCAAGCGCCTGCGCGTAAACATCCCCGCGGGCGTTCGCGACGGCAGCCGCATCCGCATCGCCGGCAAGGGCGAGGCCGGGCGCAACGGCGGCCCATCGGGCGACCTCTACCTCGTCACGCACGTCTCGCCCTCGCCGCTGTTCACGCGCAAGGGCGACAACCTCGAGGTCGAGGTGCCGCTGACGATTCCCGAGGCGCTGCGCGGCGCCGACATAAAGGTGCCGACGCTGTCTGGCACGAAGACGCTGCGCGTGCGCCCGGGCACCGCGCACGGGACGGTTCAGCGCCTGCGCGGCGAGGGCCCGCCGAAGCTGGGAAGCTCCAAGAAGGGCGGCACGCTGGAGAAAGGCGACATCCACTACCGCTTCGTGATCGAGGTCCCCGAGAAGCTCAGCGCCGAGCAGGAAGAGGCGATCGACGCGCTGTCGGCGACGATGGGAGGCGACCCGCGCAAGGGCCTCTTCTCCAACGGCGCCGGCGGCGAGGGCGCGAGCGCCACCGGCGCAGCTCGACCCAGCGACGGCGCGGACGGTGAGGGCCGATGAGCGCTCTCCGGCGCGAGGACGCCCTGGAGCCCGGCAACGGGCGGCCCGCGGCGCGAACGACCCACCGCGTCAAGGTCGAGACCGACCGCGGCGTATTCATGATCTCGGTCGCGGCGGAGCTCGCGAACATGCACCCGCAGACGCTACGCATGTACGAGGCCCGCGGGCTGATCGAGCCCAAGCGCTCGCCCAAGGGCACGCGTCTCTACTCGCAGGAGGACGTCGAGCGCCTGCGGCGCATCCAGGAGATGACCGCCGACCTCGGCCTCAACCTCGCCGGCGTCGAGCGCGTGTTGAGCCTCGAGGCTGAGATCGAGCAGATGCAGAGCCGCATCGAGGAGATCGAGCTGCAGGCGCTGCAGGCGCAGGTGCGCCTCGCCGAGGAGATCGAGCGCGTGCGCCGCTCCTTCCGCGCCGAGCTCGCGATCCCCTACCGGGGCGGTGTCGAGCTCGTCCGTGCCGCCGACGCACGATCGCCTTTCGCCCGCAAACCGCGACCGAGGAACTAGAGGAAGATGCAGGCAGACCGCTTTACGATCAAGTCGCAGGAGGCCCTCGCCGCCGCCGGCAGGCTCGCGCAGGAGCGCCGCAACCCGCAGGTCACCCCGATTCACCTGCTCTCGGTGCTGCTCGCCCCCGGCCCCCAGGGCGCGGACACGCCCAGCGCCGACAGCCCCGGCGGCGTCGTGCTGCCCGTGCTCGGCAAGCTCGGCGTCGAGGTCGACGCGCTGCGTACGGGCGTCTCGCGCGCGCTCGGCGAACTCCCCGTCGCCGGCGAGGCCTCGCCCGCCGACGCCGTCGCCCAGCCCGGCACCGAGCTGTTGACGGTGCTGCGTGCGGCGGAGACGCAGGCGGGCAAGCTCTCCGACCAGTACGTCTCGACCGAGCACCTGCTGCTCGCGCTCGCGTCCGAGCGCAGCCGTGCTGCCGATGAGCTGCGCCGCGTTGGCGCGACGCCCGAGCGCCTGGTGAGCGCGCTGTCGGAGGTCCGCGGCTCGCACCGCGTCACCGACCAGGCGCCGGAGGAGAAGCTCGAGGCGCTCGAGCGTTTCGGCACCGACCTGACGGCGGCCGCCGAGCAGGGCAAGCTCGACCCGGTGATCGGGCGCGACGAGGAGATCCGCCGCGTCATCCAGGTGCTCTCGCGCCGCACGAAGAACAACCCGGTGCTGATCGGCGAGCCGGGCGTCGGCAAGACCGCGATCGTCGAGGGCTTGGCCCAGCGGATCGTCTCCGGCGACGTGCCCGAGTCGCTGCGCGAACGGCGCGTGATCGCGCTGGACATCGGCGCGCTGATCGCCGGCGCGAAGTACCGGGGCGAGTTCGAGGACCGGCTGAAGGCCGTCCTCAATGAGGTTTCCGAAGCCCAGGGCAACGTGATCCTGTTCCTCGACGAGCTGCACACGATCGTGGGCGCGGGCGCCGCCGAAGGCGCCGTTGACGCCGCCAACCTGCTCAAGCCGATGCTCGCGCGCGGCGAACTGCGCTGCGTGGGCGCGACGACGCTAGACGAGTACCGCAAGCACATCGAGAAGGACGCCGCCCTGGAGCGGCGCTTCCAGCCGGTGATGGTCGGCGAGCCGTCGGTCAGCGACACGATCGCGATCCTGCGCGGCCTGAAGGGCCGCTACGAAGACCACCACAAAGTGCGCATCCAGGATAACGCCGTGATCGCGGCCGCGACTCTGTCGGACCGCTACATCGCCGACCGCTTCCTGCCCGACAAGGCGATCGACCTCGTCGACGAGGCCGCCTCGCGGCTGCGCATCGAGATCGACTCCGTGCCCACGGAGATCGACGAGGTCGACCGGCGCGTGATGCAGCTGGAGATCGAGCTGACCTCGCTGGAGAAGGAGACCGACGCCGCGTCGGCCGAGCGCAGGGAGGCGCTGCAGCGGGAGCTCGCCGAGCTGCGCGAGCGCTCGGCGGCGATGAAGGCCCAGTGGCAGACCGAGAAGCAGGCGATCGACGAGGTCTCCGACCTCAAAGAGCGCCTCGAGCAGGCGCGCCTGGAGGCCGAACGGGCAGAGCGCGAGGCCGACCTGCAGCGCGCCGCCGAGCTGCGCTACGGCGTGATCCCCGAGCTGGAAAAGCAGATCGCCGAGCACGAGGCGGCCGAACGGGAGGCCGGCGATGGCTCCCAGCCCCTCTTCCTCAAGGAGGAGGTCGACGCCGACGACGTGGGAGAGGTTGTCTCACGCTGGACGGGCATACCCGTCAGCCGCCTGCTCGAGGGCGAGACCGAGAAGCTGATCCACATGGAGGATCGGCTGCACGAACGCGTCGTCGGCCAGGACGAGGCGATCGAGGCCGTGGCCAGCGCCCTGCGCCGTTCGCGCGCCGGCCTGCAGGATCCCGACCGCCCGATCGGCTCGTTCCTGTTCCTCGGCCCGACCGGTGTCGGCAAGACCGAGCTCGCCCGCGCCCTGGCCGAGTTCATGTTCGACTCCCAGGACGCGATGATCCGGATCGACATGTCCGAGTACATGGAGAAACACTCCGTCTCGCGGCTCGTCGGCGCGCCCCCCGGATACGTCGGCTATGAAGAGGGCGGCCAGCTGACGGAGGCCGTTCGCCGGCGGCCCTACTCGGTCGTGCTGCTCGACGAGATCGAGAAGGCCCACGCCGACGTCTTCAACACGCTCCTACAGGTGATGGACGACGGCCGCCTGACCGACGGCCAGGGGCGCACCGTGGACTTCAAGAACACCGTCCTGATCATGACGTCGAACATCCCGGTTCCCGCCGGCGCGAGCGACAGCGAGATCCGCAGCGCGCTGCTCGAGCACTTCAAGCCCGAGTTCATCAACCGCCTGGATGACATCGTCCGCTTCGATTCCCTCACCCGCGAGCAGATCTCGGAGATCGTCGACCTGCAGGTCGCGCGCGTGATCGCCCGCGTCGCCGAGCGCGGCATCGCCGTCACGCTCACCGACGACGCGCGCACGCTGCTCGGCAACCTCGGCTACGACCCCGCCTACGGCGCCCGGCCGCTGCGGCGCGTGATCCAGAAGCAGCTCACCGACCGCCTGGCGCTCGCGCTGCTCGAAGGCGAGATCCGGCCCGGCGACGAGGTCCTGGTGACGGCGCGCGACGGCGAGCTCGCGCTGGAGAAGGCCGCGCCGGACGCCGAGGAGGACGCGCCGGCCGGCACCGACCAGCAGGCAACCGCGGCGGCGTAGCCCCGGGCCCCCGGGGCGGTGATCGGGGGCGCTCGCGAACTTCACTTCTGGGTCGAAGCTCAGGCACGCCGCTCACAGGCCAGATCGGGTAGAACGGAGCACGCGCGCGCCGCCGGCGCTACCGCTACCCGCCAACCGACGGAGGGAGCCAAATGCCCACCTACATCATGCTCTCGACCCTCACGCCCGAGGGCGTGCAGACGGTCAAGAACAACCCGCAGCGCATACTCGAGGTCAACAACGAGGTGAAGCAGCTCGGCGCGACCGTAAAGGCGCAATGGGCGACGCTCGGGCACGTCGACTTCATCTCCGTGATCGAGGCGCCCGACGAGGGCACGATGGCACGCGTCTCGCTCGAGCTCGGCTCGCGCGGCACCGGCCGCTACGAGACGCTCGCGGCGATCCCGATCGATGACTTCATCGCCTCGCTGTAACCTGCGCGCGCACGCCGCAACCTAGCCAGGGACAACAGGATGGAAGAGCTCATAGCGCACGGGGTCGACCGCGAGGGCGCCGACCCGCGGGGTGACCGCGGGTCGTTCGGGCCCTCGGGGCAGGAGGGCCGCCCGCAGGGCGCGCCGGGGATATCGCTCGTGCCCGAGCCGATCGACGAGGAGGAGGTCCAGGCCGAGCTCGAGGAGATCGACGTCGACAGCCCGCGCGTGGGCATCGTGATGGGCTCCAAGAGCGACATGGAGGCGATGGAAAAGGCCGCCCGGGAGCTCGAAGAGCGCGGCATCCTGCACGAGATGCGCGTGATGTCCGCGCACCGCGAACCCGACCTCGTGGCCGAGTACGCCAAGAACGCGCGCATGCGCGGCCTGCGCGTGATCATCGCCGGCGCCGGCATCTCCGCAGCGCTGCCCGGCGCGGTCGCCGCCCACACCGACCTGCCCGTGATCGGCGTGCCCCTCTCGGGCCGCCTGTCGGCGGCCGGCGGCCTCGACGCGATCCTCTCGATCGTGCAGATGCCCCCCGGCGTGCCCGTCGGCTGCGTGGGGCTCGACAACGCCCGCAACGCAGCCATCCTCGCCGCCCAGATCCTCTCGTGCTGAGCGACGCGGCGCAGCACGGGGTGGGCGCCGTGCCGCCGCCCGCCGTGCACCCCTCGCCGCCTCAGGGCGGCGATAATAGAAAAGAGTGATCGCCCGCTATACCCGTCCCGAGCTCGGCAGCCTGTGGAGCGAGGAGGCGCGCATGGATGCCTGGCGGGCGGTGGAGCTGGCGGCCGCCGAGGAGCTGCCGGAGCTGCTCGGCGCGCAGGGACCGAGCGCGCAGGAGATCGAGGCGATTCGCGGCGCCACGTACACCGTCGCGGCCGTGCAGGAGCGCGAGCTGCTGACCGAGCACGACGTCGCGGCGTTCGTCGACGTGCTCGCCGCCTCCGCCGGCGAGGCCGGCCGCTGGATCCACTTCGGCCTGACCTCCTCGGACGTGCTCGACACCGCGCTCGCGCTGCAGCTGCGCGCCGCCGGCGAGCAGATCCTCCCCGGCGCGCGCGCGCTCGTGGACGCGCTCGCCACACGCGCGCTCGAGCAGGCGGGCACGCTGACCGCGGGGCGCACGCACGGCGTCCACGCCGAGCCGACCACGTTCGCGGTCAAGCTCGCCGGCTTCGCGTTCGAGGCCCACCGCAACGCCGAGCGCCTGCAGCGCGCGTTCGACCAGGTCGCCGTCGGCGCCCTCTCCGGCGCCGTCGGGACCTACTCCGCGACCAGCCCCGCCTACGAGGAGCGCGTGCTCTCGCGCCTGCACCTGCGCCGCGAGTCCGTCTCCACGCAGGTCATCCCGCGCGACCGCCACGCCGAGCTGCTCTGTGCGATCGGACTCGCCGGCACCGGGCTCGAGCGCCTCGCGGTCGAGGTGCGCCACCTGCAGCGCACCGAGGTGCGCGAGCTGCAGGAGCCCTTCCGCGCCGGCCAGAAGGGCTCCTCGGCGATGCCGCACAAGCGCAACCCGATCAAGAGCGAGCAGATCGCCGGTCTCGCGCGGGTGCTGCGCGGAAACGCCCAGGCGGCGCTCGAGGACGTCGCGCTGTGGCACGAGCGCGACATCTCGCACTCGTCTGTGGAGCGCATCATCCTGCCCGACTCGACGATCCTGCTCGACTACCTCCAGCACCGGGCGATCGCGCTCGTGCGCGGCATGACGATCGACGCCGAGCGGATGCGCGCGAACCTCGAGCTCACCCACGGCGCGCTCTTCTCTCAGCGCGTTCTGCTCGCGCTCGTCGAGGCGGGATCCTCCCGCGAGAACGCATACAGGCTCGTCCAGGAGCTCGCCCAGCGAGCCTTCGACGAGGGTCTAGAGCTGCGCGATCTGCTCGCCGCGGACGAGCGCGCGCAGGGCCTTGACCTGGAGGAGATCTTCGACTACTCGCACTTCGTCCGCTACGAGCCAGAGATCCTCGCGCGCCTGCAGGAGATCGCCTCGGGCGCCCCGGCGGGCGTCTGAGCGACTGGTAGCATCGCGCCACGTGAGCAGCCTCGCCGACCTGCCCCTCCTCGCCAGCGGGAAGGTCCGCGAGATGTACGAGATGCCGTCCTCCGGCGAGGGGGAAGGCGACGGCGCCGGCGAGCTGTTGATGGTCGCGAGCGACCGCATCTCGACCTACGACGTCGTCCACCCCACGCCGATCCCCGACAAGGGCAAGGTGCTCACCGGGCTGTCCGTGTTCTGGTTTCAGAAGACCGCCCACATCGTCGCCAACCACCTCGTCTCCTTCCGCGAGGGCGTGCCCGACTCCGAGCGCGGCCGCGCGCTCGTCGTGCGGCGCCTGCGCATGCTTCCCGTGGAGTGCGTCGTACGCGGTTACATCACCGGCTCCGGCTGGAAGGACTACCAGGCCACCGGCCGCGTCTCGGGCATCGAGCTGCCCGCCGGCCTGCGCGAGTCCGAGCGGCTGCCCGAGCCGATCTTCACGCCGAGCACGAAGGCCGAGGTCGGGCACGACGAGGCGATCGACCTCGAGCGCGCCGCCGAGCTCGTCGGCGACAGCGCGCTGATGCGCCGCGTCGCCGACGTGGCCGTCGAGCTGTACTCGTTCGCGGCCGAGCACGCGCTCGCCAACGGCGTGATACTCGCCGACACGAAGTTCGAGTTCGGTATTGATGAGGGCGGCTCCGCCGCCCGGGATGGACTGGTGGTTGGCGATGAGGTGCTCACGCCCGACTCCTCGCGCTACTGGCCCGCAGACGGCTACGAGCCCGGAAGCCCCCAGCCGAGCTTCGACAAGCAGTACGTGCGGGACTGGGCGAGCGCGAGCGGCTGGGACCGCACGCCGCCCGCGCCGGCGATACCCGAGGACGTCGTGCAGGGAACGCGCGCGCGCTACGTCGAGGCCTACGAGCGCATCACCGGCGAGCGCTTCTCGGCCTGGCTGCAGCGCAGCGCGCCCGAGACGTGAGGGCGCGCGTGCTGATCCGCCCGAAGGCGGGCATCCTCGACCCCCAGGGGGTGGCGGTCGAGCGCGCCCTGCCCGCGCTCGGCTTCGCGGGCGTCGAGAACGTGCACGTCGGCAGGCTCGTCGAGCTCGACGTGCAGGACCCCTCACAGCTGCAGCCGATGTGCGAGCGGCTGCTCGCCAACCCGCTCGTCGAGGACTACGAGATCATCCTCGAATGAAGTTCGCCGTCCTGCAGTTCCCCGGCTCCTGCGACGAGGTCGACGCGCTCACGGCCGCCCGCCGCGTCGGCGACGCCGAGCTCGTCTGGCACCGCGAGCGCGACCTCCGCGGCGCCGACGCAGTGATCGTGCCGGGCGGCTTCTCCTACGGCGACTACCTGCGCGCCGGCGCGATCGCGCGCTTTTCGCCGGCGATGGAGTCGGTGATCGAGTTCGCCGCCGCCGGCGGCCTCGTGCTCGGCATCTGCAACGGCTTCCAGGTGCTGTGCGAGGCACGCCTGCTGCCCGGTGCGCTGCTGCCCAACGCCAACCTCCGCTTCACCTGCCGCCAGGTCGAGCTCGAGCTCGTCAACGCGCGTACGCCGTTCACGATCGCCTGCGCCGAGCGCGCGCGCCTGTCGATCCCGGCCAAGCACGCGTGGGGCCGCTACTACGCCGACGCCGACACGCTCGCTGCGCTCGAGCGCCACGACCAGGTCGTGCTCCGCTACGCCCCGGGCCACAACTTCAACGGCTCGCGCAACGACATCGCCGGCGTGTGCAACGCCGCCGGCAACGTGTTCGGGCTGATGCCGCACCCCGAGCACGCGGTCGAGCAGCTCACCGGCGGCTCCGCCGACGGCCTCTGCATCTTCAGCTCGATGGCGCTCGCCGCCGAGGGCGCGCGTGCCTGACAGCGCCACGCTGCCGACGCTCGAGGACGCGCTCGCGCTCGGGCTCACGCGCGCCGAGTACGAGCTCGTGTGCGAGCACCAGGGCGCGGCGCCCAACCAGGTCGAGCTCGCCATGTACTCGCTGCTGTGGAGCGAGCACTGTGCCTACAAGCACTCCAAGAAGCTCCTGCGAACGCTGCCCACGGAGGGCGACCACGTCGTCATGGGCCCGGGCGAGAACGCCGGCGCCGTCGACGTCGGCCGCGGCCTCGTGTGCGCGTTCAAGGTCGAGTCGCACAACCACCCCAGCGCCGTCGAGCCATTCCAAGGCGCCGCCACCGGCGTCGGCGGGATCCTGCGCGACATCTTCGCGATCGGCGCGCGGCCGATCGCGGTGCTCGACTCGCTGCGCTTCGGCGACCCCCATGCCCCGGGCGCGGCCGGCGCTCGCTCGCGCTACCTGCTCGACGGGGCCGTCTCGGGCATCGGCCACTACGGCAACTCGATCGGCGTGCCAACGGTCGGCGGGGAGGTCTACTTCGAGGCGCCCTACGAGCAGAACTGCCTCGTCAACGCGATGGCGCTCGGCCTCGCCCGGCGCGAGGAGCTCGTCACGAGCGCCGCCGTCGGGCCGGGCAACGCGGTGGTCCTGTTCGGCGCCTCCACCGGGCGCGACGGCATCGGCGGTGCCTCCGTGCTCGCCTCCGCCGAGCTCGACCACGACGGCGAGGACGCCGCCGAGAAGCGCCCGACGGTGCAGGTCGGCGATCCCTTCGAGGAGAAGAAGCTGCTCGAGTGCTCGCTGGAGCTGCTGCGGTCCGGGCTGCTCGTCTCGCTGCAGGACCTCGGCGCCGCCGGCCTCACCTCCTCGGCCTCGGAGATGGCCTCCAAGGGAGGTGTCGGCATCGACCTCGACGTCGCCCGCGTGCCCCTACGCGAGCCCGACATGGCTCCATGGGAGATCATGGTCAGCGAGTCCCAGGAGCGCATGCTGTGCGTCGTCGCCCCGGCCGACGTGGCGGCCGTGCTGGACGTGTGCGAGAAGTGGGAGGTCTCGGGCGCGGCGATCGGAGCCGTCACCGACAGCGGGCGCGTGCGCGTGCTCAGCGACGGCGTAACGGTCGGCGACATGCCCGTGCGGGCGCTTGTCGACGACTGCCCGCTGTATGACCTGCACCCGCGCCGCCCCGAGCGCGGCGGCGCGAGCCTCTACCCGCCGCCGCCCGCCACGCTCTCGGCGCAGGCCCCGGCGCAGCAGGCGCTGCTGGCGCTTCTCGGGAGCCCCAACCTCGCCTCGCGCCGGGCGCTGTTCGAGCAGTACGACTCGATCGTGCAGTCGCGCACCGTGCGCCGGCCCGGCAGCGCAGACGCGTCCGTGCTCGAGCTGCCCGACGGCGGCGCGCTCGCGGCGAGCATCGACGGAAACGGCCGGCGGATCGCTGCCGACCCCTACCGCGGCACGCTCGCCGCCGTGCTCGAGTGCGCCGCGAACCTCGCCTGCGTCGGCGCCGAGCCGCTCGGCGCGACGAACAACCTCAACTTCGGCAACCCCGAGAAGGAGCACGTCGCATGGCAGCTCGTCGAATGCGTGCGCGGCCTCGGCGACGGCTGCAGGGCGCTCGCCGCGCCGATCGTCGGCGGCAACGTCTCGCTCTACAACGAGGGGCCCGCGGGCCCGATCTACCCCACGCCCGTGATCGGCATGGTCGGGCGCCTGCCCGACGCCGCCCGCGCCGCCGGCCTCGGCTTCGCCGCGGATGGCGAGGCGATCGCGCTCGTGGGCGCGTTCATACCCTCGCTGGACGCGGGCGAGCTCTCGAAGCTGCTCGGCCAGCCGCTGCGCGACGGGCTGCCCGAGCTCGACCTCGACGGGATCCTGGCGACGCTCGCCGCGGTCCGCGAGGCCGTGCGCGCGGGCACGCTTTCGAGCGCCCACGACCTCGCCGAGGGCGGGCTCGCGGTCGCGCTCGCCGAGTGCTGCATCGCCGGTGCCACGGGCGCGAGCGTACGCCTGGACAGCGCCGGCTCGCCCGCGCAGACGCTCTTCGGCGAGCTTTCGGGGTGCTTCATTCTCAGCGGCCCGCAGCAGGCCCTGGCGGCGCTCGCCGAGCGGGCGCCGGTAGCGCAGATCGGCGTCGTCGGGGGCAGCGCGCTGGAGGTCGCGCTCGACGACGAGGAGCAGCCGGCGATCGCCGTCAGCGTCGCCGAGCTCGCCGCCGTTCACGACCAGGGTCTCGCGGAGCTGTTCGCCTAGCTTGCGCCCGTCGATGCCAGATCCGGGGCCGCGAGGCGCCCCGCGCGGCCCGGGGCGCCCGCGCCGGGCTGGTAGCTTGTGAAGACGATGCGTGAGGGACCGCGCGATGAGTGCGGAGTTTTTGGACTTTATGCGCCCGGTCACGAGGTGTCGCGGCTGTCGTACTTCGCCCTCTACGCGCTCCAGCACCGCGGGCAGGAGTCGGCCGGGATCGCCGCCGCCGACCGCGGCGGGCACATCATCACCCGCCGCGAGCTCGGGCTCGTAAGCCAGGTATTCACCGAGAACGACCTGCGCACGCTCGCGGGCGAGCTCGCGATCGGCCACGTGCGCTACTCCACGACGGGCTCCAACGCGTGGGAGAACTCCCAGCCCGTGCAGCGCTCGCAGGGCACCAACGGGTCGCGGCGCGAGGTCGCGCTCGCCCACAACGGCAACCTCATCAACGCGCTCGAGCTGCACAGGGAGCTGCTCGAGCGCGGCGTCAGCTTCAGCTCCACGTCGGACTCGGAGATCATCGCCGCGATGATCGCCACGCACCCCGCCGAGCACGTCGAGGACGCGATCGAAGACGTGCTGCCGCGGCTGCGCGGCGCCTTCTCGATCGTCGCGATGACGAAGGATCGCGTCGTCGCCTTCCGCGATCCCCACGGCCTGCGCCCGCTCGCGATCGGCGTGCTCGACGCGCCCACCGAGACGGACCCCACTCACCCCGCACACAACGGCAAGACGGGCGCGCTGCAGTACTGCGTCGCGAGCGAGTCGTGCGCGTTCGACATCATCGGCGCGAGGTACCTGCGCGACGTGGAGCCCGGAGAGGTGGTCACGCTCAGCGAGGCGGGCCTCGAGAGCCGCAGCGTGCTGCCCGGCCAGCGCCACGCGTTCTGCGTGTTCGAGTACATCTACTTCGCGCGGCCGGACTCGCGCATGAACGACCGGGTCCTGCAGGTCGCACGGGGGCGCATGGGCGAGCTGCTCTGGCACGAGGCGCCGGTCGAGGCCGACCTCGTGATCGCCGTGCCGGACTCGGGCAACCCGGCGGCGCGGGGCCTCGCGCGCGCGGCGGGCCTGCCCCAGGACGACGGCTTCGTCAAGAACCGCTACGTCGCGCGCACGTTCATCCAGCCCGGCCAGGAGCTGCGCAAGCACGGCCTGCGGCTGAAGTTCAACCCCCTGCCCGAGGTGATCGCGGGCAAGCGCCTGGTCGTCGTCGACGACTCGATCGTACGCGGCAACACGACCCGCCAGATCGTGCAGATGCTCCGCGACGCCGGCGCCAGCGAGGTGCACATGCGCATCTCCGCGCCGCCGATCAAGCACCCCTGCCACTACGGCATCGACATGTCCACGCGCGAGGAGATGATCGCCCACGGGCGCACCACCGAGGAGGTCGCTGCCGAGCTCGGCTGTGACTCGCTGCATTATCTGTCTCTGGCCGGCGTATACGAGGCTGTCGGCGCCAGCCGCGCAACGCACTGCGACGCCTGCTTCACCGGCGAGTACCCGCTCGCCGACAGCGCCGGCGCGGGCGGCAAGTACGCGCTCGAGCAGGACGCAGAGTCGCTCGCGCGTGCCTGAGGGGACGTGTAGCCCAGCGGAGCGGGCCAGCGGCGGTACCCGAGCGGGGCGAGCTCGGCCTGGTCAGGCCTAGCCGAAGTGGTCCTCGCGTGCCCCCGACGCGTCGTTGTAGCGGTTGTTGTAGGGCCTGCGAGAGATCAGCCCGCCGCGCCTGCCGGCCTGCAGCGAGTAGCCGAGCGCGGTGCCTATGAGGATCGTGATGAGGATTGCTACGGGCATGGCGTGTCCTTGTCTTGAAGCGCTAATCGCCGAGGCGCGGCGCCGCGACGACCGGGTTGGGCACTCTCCACCCTGGATCTAGTCTTCCGCAGGTCCGCGGCGGCCTCTGTGAGCTGCGTCACAGCTATCGTGCGCCGGGGTGCCTGGTCGACTGCCAACAGCCGTGCTCGTCTCCGGCGCCGGCACCAACCTGCAGGCGCTGCTCGACAGCGTGCACGGGCACGCGGCCGAGATCGTCGCGGTCGCCTCCAACAGCGCCGACGCGGCCGCCCTGGGGCGAGCCGAGGCAAGCGGCGTCCCGAGCGCGGTGTTCGCGCGCGCCGACTACCGCGACCGCGACGCGCGCGATCAGGCGCTCGCCTCGTGGCTGCACGAGCGCGGAGCGCGACTGGTCGTGCTCGCCGGCTACATGGAGCTGCTCGGCGAGGGCTTTCTCGCGAGCTTTCCCGGGGCCGTTGTCAACGTGCACCCCTCGCTGCTGCCGGCCTTCCCAGGGGTGCGCGCGATCGAGCAGGCGCTCGCCTACGGCGTGAAGGTCTTCGGCGTCACCGTGCACTTCGTCGACGCCGGCGTCGATTCCGGCCCCGTGATCCTGCAGCGCGCCGTCGAGCTCCCCGACGCGCGCTCGCCCGAGGAGGTGCTCGCGGCCCTGCGCCCGATCGAGCACGTGCTGCTTCCGCGCGCGGTCGCGCTGATCGCCCGCGGCGCGATCAGCATCGATCCGCAGAACCCCCGCCGCACGATCGTCGCCGACGCGGACGCGTACACGGGCTAGGAGGGCGGGGAGCGAGAGCGCGGCTCGCGGGGACGCGGATCGGCGGGGACGCGGGATAGGCTCTAGGCAGATGTCCTCCGAGGGCGACGTGATCACCACCGACGAAGCCGGCCTCGTGCGCGCGGCCCCGGGAGAGGTGCTCATCAGGCGAGCGCTGCTGTCGGTCTCGGACAAGACCGGCCTCGCGGCCTTCGCCGCCGGCCTGGCCGAGCTCGGCGTCGAGGTCCTGTCCACCGGGGGCACCGCGCGGGAGCTGCAGCGCGCCGGCGTCTCGGTGCGCTCGATCGAGGACTTCACGGGCTTCCCGGAGATCATGGACGGACGCGTCAAGACGCTGCATCCGCGCCTCTACGCCGGCCTGCTCGCGCGCCGCGACGACGAGAGCCACCTGCGCGCCGCCGAGGAGCAGGGGATCGAGCCCGTGGACCTCGTGTGTGTGAACCTGTACCCGTTTGAGCAGACCGTCGCGCGCGGCGACGCCTCCGAGCAGGAGGTGATCGAGAACATCGACATCGGCGGCCCGACGATGATCCGCGCCGCCGCCAAGAACAGCGCCTTTGCGGCCGTCGTCGTGGACCCGGAGGACTACGAGCGGGTGCTCGCCGAGCTGCGCGAGAGCGGCGGGCGCATCTCGCTCTCCACCCGCTCGCGGTTCGCCGCGAAGGCCTTCGCCGCGACCGCGCGCTACGACGCCGCGATCTCGACGTGGTTCTCGCTGAACGTCTACGAGGGGCAGTTCCCGCCCTCCTGGCGCGACGCCTACGAGAAGGTGAGCGACCTGCGCTACGGCGAGAACCCCCACCAGCAGGCCGCGTTCTACGCGCGCGTGGGCTCGCCCTCGCACCTGCTGCAGGGCGTCGCCCAGCGCCACGGCAAGGAGCTCTCGTTCAACAACCTGCTCGACCTCAGCGCGGCGCGGGAGCTCGTCGAGGAGTTCGATGAGCCCGCCTGCGCGATCGTCAAGCACAACAACCCCTGTGGCTGCGCGGTGGGGGAGGGCGGTAGGGAGGCCTACGAACGCGCCTTCGCCTGCGATCGGCTGAGCGCCTACGGCGGCGTGATCGCCGTCAACCGCCGAGTCGACCTCGCCTTCGCACGGGCGCTCGCCGAGCAGTTCATCGAGGTCCTGCTCGCGCCCGCATACGACGCCGACGCGCTCGCCGTGCTGCAGGAGCGCAAGAACGTGCGACTGCTCGAGCTCGCCGACTGGCCCGAGCCCACCGATCGGAGATCGGCCAGCGAGGTCGAGAGCAAGGCCGTGATCGGCGGCCAGCTCGTGCAGACCCGCGACGTCGTCTCCGAGACGCGCGAGCAGATGCGCGTGATCAGCGCGCGCGAGCCCGACGAGCGCGAGTGGCAGGACATGCTCTTCGCCTGGCGCGTCTGCCGGCACGTGCGCTCGAACGCGGTCGTGCTCGCGACCGACCGCGCGACGGTGGGGATCGGCGCGGGCCAGATGAGCCGCGTGGACGCCGTGCGGATCGCGGTCGAGAAGGCTCGCGAGGCCCAGCCCGAGCTGCTCGGCGGGGCGGTGATGGCCTCGGACGCCTTCTTCCCCTTCCCCGACGGCGTCGAGCTGGCCGCGCAGGCTGGTGTCAGCGCCGTGATCCAGCCCGGCGGCTCGATCCGCGACGAGCCGGTCGTCGCCGCGGCCGACGCCGCGGGCATGGCGATGGTTGCCACCGACCGGCGCCACTTCCGCCACTAGCCCTCGAGCGGCGTGAGCTTTCCCGCGCGTCCGGCTCGACAGTCGCGGGCTGGCGAGCAACCGCGGGCGATGAGGGGAGGCGGGACTTGACCGACGACGTTGGGACTCGGGATTTCGCCGGGGACTTGACATCCTGGACATAACGATATATCGTGAGCGTACTTTGATAGCTCAAGATAGGAAATAGATATGTTTGGATGTTCTTACCCATCAGATGTAGGGCCCCGCGGGCGGCATGGACGCCACGGGGCACACCGCTACCGCGGCTTTGCGCCCGGAGGGCGCGGGGAGTGGGGCGGATTCCCGTTCGGCGGCCCTGGCGGACCGGGAGGCCCGCGCGGCCGCGGACGCAAGGCGCGCCGCGGCGACATTCGCACCGCCGCGCTGTTGCTGCTCGCCGAGGAGCCGCGCAACGGCTACCAGATCATGCAGGAGGTCGAGGAGCGCAGCGGCGGCGTCTGGCGCCCGAGCCCCGGCTCGGTCTACCCGGCTCTCCAGCAGCTCGAGGACGAGGGCCTGATCAGCACCCAGGAGGTCGACGGGCGCAAGCTGTTTGCGATCACCGACGAGGGCCGCGCCCTCGTACAGGAGCGCGGCGAGGACCGGCCGGCGCCGTGGGAGGAGATGAGCAGCGACCTCAGCAGCGGAGCTCACGAGCTCGGCCGGCTGATGCGCGAGGTCGCATCGGCGTTCGTTCAGGTGATGCGCACCGGCAGCGAGAGTCAGGTGGCCAAGGCACGCGAGGTGCTCGACCAGACGCGCCGCGAGCTGTACCGCATCCTCGCCGACGGCGAGGGCGACGGCGAGGGCGAGGGAGGTCCCGCGACGGGCGGTAACGTGGACGAGGCGTGAGCGAACCCGCCATCGAGAGCACTAGCCCCGCAGCCGTCTCAGTGAAAGGCCTCGTCAAGCGCTATGACGAGGTCGAGGCGGTGCGGGGCATCTCCTTCGAGGTCCCCGCGGGCGAGACGTTCGGCTTCCTCGGCCCCAACGGAGCGGGCAAGTCGACGACGATCGGCATGCTCTGCACGCTCGTGCGCCCCACCGGCGGCTCGGCGCTCGTGGCCGGGCACGACGTGGTCAGCGAACGCGATGAAGTGCGCCGGCACATCGGCCTCGTCTTCCAGGACACGACCCTCGACGGCTACCTGACCGCCGAGGAGAACCTGCGCCTGCACGCGGAGCTCTACGGCGTGCCGCGCGAGGCGGTGCGCGAGCGGATGCGGCAGGTGCTCGAAATGATCGGCCTGTGGGAGCGCCGCGGAAGCCTCGTGAACACGTTCTCGGGCGGCATGAAGCGGCGCCTGGAGATCGCGCGCGGCCTGCTGCACTCCCCGCGGGTGCTGTTCCTGGACGAGCCCACGGTCGGCTTGGACCCGCAGACGCGCCGGTCGATCTGGAGTTACATACGCGAGCTGAAGACGCGCGAGGAGATCACGATCTTCCTCACGACCCACTACATGGACGAGGCCGAGTTCTGCGAGCGGATCGCGATCATGGACCAGGGCTCGATCATCGTGCTCGACAGCCCCGAGGCGCTGAAGGCGAGCGTCGGCAAGGACCGCGTGCAGATCCACACCGACGACGACGAGGCCGCGATCGCGGCCCTGCACGCGCGCTTCGGGATCGAGGCGACGGTCGTCGAGGGCGCGGTCATGTTCGGAGTGCCCGAGGGCGAGCAGTTCGTGCCGCGGCTGTTCGCCGAGCTCGGCCAGCCGATCCGCTCGGTCAACGTCTCGCGCCCTTCGCTCGATGACGTCTTCATGTCCTACACCGGCACGACGATCCGCGACGCCGAGTCCTCCAACAGCGACCAGATGCGCAACGTTGCGAGGATGATGAGTCGCTGATGGCGACCAAGACCACGACCACGACCGCGCCCGCGCCCGCGCCGCCCCGCGCACCAGGTCAGCCCCACGAGCTCGCGCGCGTGCGGGTGCCGGCGCGCAGCGCGCGCAGCGAGCTGCGCGCGATCAGGGTGGTATGGAAGCGCGAGCTGATCCGCTTCAGCCGCGACCGCCTGCGCATCCTCACCTCGCTGATCCAGCCGTTCCTGTTCCTGTTCGTGCTCGGCACGGGCATCTCGACGCTCGCCAAGGCCGGCACCCACGGCGTGAACTTCAAAACCTTCATCTACCCCGGCGTGCTCTGCCTGGCGGTGATGTTTACGGCGATGTTCTCCGCCGCCTCGATCGTTTGGGATCGCGAGTTCGGCTTCCTGCGCGAGATGATGGTCGCGCCGGTGCGGCGGAGCTCGATCGTGCTCGGCAAGTGCCTCGGCGGCGCCACCGTGGCGTCCTTTCAGGGCCTGATCGTGATTGCGATCTCGCCGCTGGTGGGGATCCCGTACAACCTCGGCCTGATCCTCGAGCTGATCGGGCTGTCGCTGCTGCTCGCGTTCTCGATCACCGCCTTCGGCGTGATGTTCGCCGCTCGCGTCAAGCAGATGCAGTCGTTCATGGCCCTGATGCAGATGGCGATCATGCCGATGTACTTCGTCTCCGGCGCGCTGTTCTCGGTCGCGGCGCTGCCGACGTGGCTCGCGGTCCTCAATCGCCTGGACCCGCTGACCTACGCCGTCGAGCCGATGCGCCGCGCGATCTTCTCGGACCTGAACGTCAACCCGGCGGCGCGGCACGCGCTCGACCCGGGCGTGACGTGGTTTGGCTGGCACGTCCCGACGGCTCTCGAGGCCGCGGTGATCGCGCTGCTCGGCCTCGTGATGCTGATGATCGCGATTGCCGAGTTCAGCCGCGCTGAATAACACTGGTAGGGTCGCCGCATGACCCCGCCCGGACCCGCCTCCTCCGCCCTGGAGCTCGCTGCGGCGCTGCGCCGCAGAGAGCTTTCATCCGTCGAGCTGCTCGACGCCTGCCTCGCAGCCGTCGACGAGCGCAACCCCCGGCTGAACGCGGTCATCTGGCGCAACGACGGTGGCGCGCGCGAAGCCGCGGCCGAGGCCGACCGCCGCCTGCAGGCCGGCGAGCCCGTCGAGCAGGCGCCCTTCCTCGGCGTGCCGATCCCGATCAAGGACCTCACGCCGGTTGCAGGCTGGCCCGTCACGTTCGGCTCCCACGGCGCGCCCGAGGGCCCGAGCGCCGAGAGCGAGCTCGTCGTCGACGCGCTCGTCGACGCGGGCTTCGTGCTGTGCGCGCGCACGAACACGCCCGCGTTCGGCGTGATCACCGTCGCCGAGAACAGCCGCTACGGGATCACGCGCAACCCCTGGGATCTCGAACGCTCGCCCGGCGGCTCAAGCGGCGGCGCCGCCGCGTCGGTCGCGGGCGGGATGTTCCCGATCGCGCACGCCAACGACGGCGGCGGCTCGATCCGCATCCCCGCCTCCTACTGCGGCCTCGTCGGCCTGAAGCCGAGCCGCGGACGCGTGCCGCGCCTGGCCCAGAGCTGGCTCGGCGCGGTCGTCGAGGGGGTCGTCTGCCGCACCGTCGCAGACTCGGCCGCCGTGCTCGACATGATCTCCGGCCCCGATCCGCTCGCCTGGTACAACGCGCCCGTTCCCTCGATGCCGTTCTCGCAGGAGCTCTCGCAGACGCCCGCGCCGCTGCGCATCGGCCTGATGGCAAAGGCTCCGCTCGGGATCCCCACCGACGAGTCCTGTGTCGCCGCCGCGCGCGACACCGCCGAGCTCCTCGCCGAGCTTGGCCATACCGTCGAGGACGTCGAGGTGCCGACGATCTCCGAGGAGATGATCACTCCCTTCATCGCGCTCACGCAGTGCGGCTTAGCCGACTACGACGGCATGGACTGGTCGCTCGTCGAGCCCCACATCGCCCACCAGCGACGCGCCAGCAGCGAGCTCGGCGCCTACGAATACGCGCTCGGCGCGCGCGCGCTGGAGCTGCTCAGCCGCCGCGAGGTTGCGCGCTGGGGCCGCGACTTCGACGTCCTGCTCACGCCCACCTCGGCGATCGCGCCGCCGATCGCGGGCTCGCTCTTGGAGGCGCAGCACGCGACGCCCGATGCGGCCGTGCCCGAGGTCGTCGCGAGCGTCTCCTTCACCGCCTTCGGAAACGTCACCGGGCTGCCCGCGATCAGCCTACCGCTGCACTGGAGCGAGGACGGGCTGCCGATCGGCGTGCAGCTCGTCGCCGGGCCCTGGCAGGAGGCGCAGCTGATCTCGCTCGCCGCCCAGCTCGAGCAGACGCGGCCGTGGTCTGACCGCAGCGCGCCCCTCGCGCAGGCGGTCTGAGGTCGGGGCCGGCGCCGAGCGCGCTCAGGCGAACGCTGCGTCGAGCCCGCGGTGCGCTTTGTGAAGCACCCAGCCGGCGTAGATCAGCAGCAGGCCGCGGAGCATCATCACGATGCCGACGATTACGGCAAACGTGGTCAGGCCGAGCTGGGGCCAGGAGAGGATCACGATGCCTGCAGCCAGGTCGATGAGCGCGCCGAGGACCGTGGGCCAACGGGTGCCGACCATCGAAAACACCGACACGAACCGCACGATGCCGGCGATCACGAGCCAGATCCCCACGATCAGCGCAAGCACGATAAGCGAGTTGAAGGGGTGCTTCACGAGCACGAGGCCCGCGATCACGCTGAGGATGCCCACGATCGCGAGCGTGCCGCGGCTTTGCGTGGCACCGGCGATCGCTCCAATGATCAGCACGACGCCGTCGATGAGCAGCAGGATGCCCAGGATCACCGTGAACACCTTCAGCGTTTCGTGCGGCGAGATCACGAAGAACAGGCCAACGCCGAACGTGACGATGCCGAGCAGCGGCACCATCCACCACAGGTCGAGCGTGTCCGGCCGGTTATCGGGCGTCATGAGAACATCATCCCCTCGTGCTGCTATTCGACGGCGGCACTCCTAATTCCTGTCCGCCACGACTCGCAACTCCAACCAACGTAGTCCGTGCGCGGCCACCCCACATCATCTAGAACGGGTTAATCGCCTTCCGGCTGCGTCGCCTACCTGCGATCGCCCGCTCGCCCCTGCCCCGCGACCGGAATCACGGCGTGATCGCGATCAGCCCCGCGGTCGTGGCGACGATGCGCAAGACCGAGCGCAGGGCCAGCCGCCGCCACTCGCGCGGCTCCAGGTGATCGAAGGACGTCGGGCTCAAGGCGCGGTTCCGGCCTGCGTCAGCGGCTCCTCGGCGCCCGGCTCGGGGTCGGCGCCGGGCTTCGCGCCCGTGGAGAGGGAGGCGCCGAGCTTGACCGCCCGCACGGCCCCCGTGGCGCCGGCCTGGAGCGCAACGCCGATGAGCAGCAGAAGGATGCCCGGTACAAGGAGGGCTTTCGAGCCGAGCATCAGGATCCCGAGTCGGCCGAGCAGGTAGGGCGGGGTGCAGACCGTCGCCGAGACTGCGCCGGAGAGGGCCGACGCGGTGAGTTTGTCGCGTTTGGAGGCCGCCGGCTTGACGCCGATCAGGCGCGAGGGCACGGCGACGTAGGAGATCATCATCACCGCGACGACCGAGCCGAGCGTGAGCGTGAACCACGGTTTGCCCCAGCGGGGGGCGACGAGCGTGGCGATCGCAAGCGCCGCGCCGATGATCGCGCCGTAGATCGCCACGGTGCCCCGCCGCTGCCAGGCCAGTCTGCGCGAGGCACGGATCGCGGGTGGCTTGGGTCCGGTGATCGCGTACGCGAACCAGGCGTTGAAGAACACGCCCACGATCGTTATAGCCACGATCACGAGGCCGATCGGGATCAATATCGGCCCGCGGATCATGTGGAAGGACTTGCCGCGCAGCACGTGCACCTTCAGGTCGAGCATCGCCGCCCACACCCACAGCGCCGGCAGCATCTGAATCAGCACGAGGCGCCAGTTCGAGAGCAGCAGCCGGAGCCCCTCGAACAGCAGCACCAGGGCGCCCACGCAGAACGCGAGCGGTGCGAAGATCTTCCGCGAGCGGCTCAGGCGGATGATTTCTTCGGTGAGCCGCGGGTCGTCGTCGCGGATCGCGCGCACAACCGTCGCAATCCCGCCGACGAGGCTTTCTCGGCGCGAGCGAAGGCTGTTCTTGGCCACTCCGTCGAGTCTAAAGCAGCGCTTGCGGGGGCAGGACGGGGAGCCTCACCCGGTATGGATGACGCCGGCGGCTGCACGGCGCGGAATCCTGGTGGGAGCCTTCAAGACCCGTCCAGCATCTGACGAGAGGAGACGACATGAGCGACCGCCCCGTGTTTCTTTATGCAGCGACCTACGGCACCTACGCGGACGCCGTCGCTGACTACGACGCCCTGCTCGACCTCCACGCGCTCAACCTCGTGGGCACCTACGACGTCGCGCTGATCCGCAAGGACGGCGAGGGCAAGGTCCACGTCGAGAAGCACGAGAAGCCCACCCAGCACGGAGCCTGGGGCGGGATCGCCGTCGGGGCGGTCGTCGGGATCCTGTTCCCGCCGTCGGTGCTCGGCGCGGCGGCCGTCGGCGGCCTCGTCGGCGGCGTGGGCGCGCACCTGAAAAAGGGCATGTCCCGCCGCGATACGAAGGAGCTCGGAGAGCTGCTCGAAGAGGGCGAGGCCGCGCTGATCGTGATCGGCGAGTCGCGCGTCGAGGAGGAGCTCGACAAGGCGCTCACGCGGGCCGAAAAGCACATCGAGAAGGAAATCGACGCCGACGCCGCCGAGCTCAAGAAGGAACTCGAAGAGGCGGAGAAGGAGACGGCATGACGACACAGGCCGACTTCACGCCGCAGGAGTGGGAGCTGGTGCGGGAGGCGCCGACGAGTGCCGGCATGATCGTCATCACCGCAGAACACGGCGGCACGTTCCGCGAGACGTACTCGATGGCGAAGGCGTACGCGGAGGCGCGCCAGCACCATGGTCAAAGCGAGCTGCTGGACGAGATCGTCGCCAGCAAGCCCAAGACCGACCACACGCGCTACCACTCGCCGGAGGAGCTCAAAGATCACGCGCTGGGTCACATACGGGAAGCCGTCGCGCTGCTCGAAAGCAAGGCGCAACCGCAGGAGCTCGACGAATACAGCGGCTTCGTGGTGAGCCTCGCGGAAAGGGTGGCCCACGCGCACTCCGAGCATCGTGGCGAGGCGGGGTCCGTGAGCGAGGCCGAGCAGGCCGCGATCGACGCGATCAAGCAGGCCGTCGGGAAGGAGACCGCGTAGGGCGAGCCTTCCGCGGCCGGCCCCGGAAGCCTCGCGCCGAGAGCGTCGATGCGGTCGAGCACCGTCTTGATGGCGCCCGCGGTGTCTTGATGGCGCCCGCGGTGTTTTCGTCGAGACGGTCGAGCGCTAACGCCTGAGACTGCTTGACGCTCTCGACGTCGTCGCACGTCTTCGCCGCTCGCGCAGCAGGCGTCGTGGAGGCGCCGCCCACCCGCCCATCGCTACCCGATCACAGGCCAGCGACGCTCGGAGGCCAGGTCATCGAGGGTTCGCTGCATGAGCGCCGTGATCGTCTCGTAGACCTCGTCGACGTCCGGGTTGGTGCCGAACCGCTCGTGCAGGCGGATCGGCTCGAGCACCTGGATCGTGATCTTCGCCGGCAGGGCGATATGGCCGAGGAAGTCCCCGATGTCGAGGCCCCAGGGAAGCGCCAGGGAAATGGGAAGGACCTTCAGGCGCAGCCGCCGGTCGATCGTGAGCGCCCGCGCAACGCGCTCGCCTCGCGTGAGGAACAACGCGGTCTCCTGCCCTCCGATCGAGACCACCGGGACGATCGGCACGCCTGCGTCGAGCGCCAGGCGCACGAATCCCTCTCGCCCTGCGAACTCGATCCTGTGACCGTGCCAGGACGGCCTGTGCGTCTCCCAGTCCCCGCCGGGATAGACGAGCACGGCGGCGCCACGGTCCAAGGCGGCACGGGCGCTTCCAAAGCTCGCCTCGATGGTCCCGTACTTGCGCAGCAGATAGAGCGGTGGCGCCACCATCACGAGGTGGTGGGCCAGCTGGAAGAACGGCCGCTCGACCCCGAACCGGCGGTAGAAGCCGAGAGTGAACGCGATCGTGTCCGGGACGACGTTGCCACCGGAGTGGTTGCCAACCAGAAGGACGGGGCCCCGGGCGGGGATCTGGTCGAGGCCGCGGATGTCGGGACGAAACCACGCGGCGATCAGTGGCCAGAGGAGCGGGAGCGAGAGCCTGATGTAGTCGGGGCTGCGCTCGCTCAGCGCCGGCGGGAGCGGATCTTCTCTGACACGCGCCAACGTAGACGCAGAAGCCCAGCTTGTCATGGCTCTGCCATTCCCCACGCCATCGCCCAGGCATACCCGCTCGGGAGGGGCGGCGCATCGGTAGTTTGTCGTCCTCGTGCTCCGGGGATGGCCCTCCAACCCTGAGAGCGTGGCGGGACTAGGCGACATTTCCCGGATAGCCACAGCCTCGCCGCCGCGGTAGCGTCTCGCCGAGCCATGGCTGAGCCGGAGGGTCCCAGAGTTGGTTTGGTGTTGGGTGCCGGAGGCGTGCTGGGCGGGGCGTGGCTGACGGGCGCGTTGCACGCGATAGCGACAGAGACGGGCTGGGATCCGGGAAGTGCTCAGCACGTCGTCGGGACATCGGCGGGCGCGATGGTGGGCGCGCTCCTGGCGTGCGGAGTGCCGCCCTGGTTCATGGTGGCTCATTCCTCGGGCGAGCAGTTCCTCGGCCGAACCGACCCCCGCGGTCAACCGGCTTCGAGTGCCAACCGCTCGGCAGGAGCGAGCTTCAAGCTCGAGCGCGGTACGCCGGCGCTCGGCCCGGGCTCTTGGCGCCTCGCGTTGTCCTCGCTGGCTCGTCCTTACCGCTACTCGCCGGCTGCCGTGCTCTCCGGCTGGCTGCCTCTTGGCCCGATCTCCACCGAGCCTCTCAAGGACACCGTGAGGCGAGTCTGTGTCGGGTCATGGGCTCCGCACCCGAACTATTGGGCGGTGGCCGTCGACTACCAGACCGGAGAGCGGGTGGCCTTCGGGAGCGACGGGTCACCGCCGGCGCCCCTCCCCGATGCGGTGGCCGCCTCCTGCGCGATACCGGGCTTCTACCGCGCGGTCGAGATCGAGGGCCGTCGCTACGTCGACGGCGGACTGCGCTCGGCGTCCAATCTCGACATCCTGGCGGAGGAGGGCCTGGATCTGGTGATCGCGCTGAACCCGATGTCCTCGCTGCACGCCAGCTCCCCGCGTACGCTGGGCGAGCGAGTCGCCTTCTCGGTGAGGCAGAACTCGGGCAAACGGCTTGGCAGCGAGGCCAGGCGACTGCGAGAGCGGGGAACCGAGGTGCTCCTGATCCAACCCACGGTGCACGATCTCGACGTGATGGGCACGAACCTCATGAGCCGTGGCCGGCGCCACGACGTGATCGAGACGGCGGTCGAGACCATGAGCGAGCATCTGCACGAGAGCGCCCTGGGCGAGCGACTCGCGGAACTGCCGCCCGGCGTCCCCGAGCTGGTGCGCCGGCCCAAGCAGCGGCTTCGCGCGTTGCCTGACTTCACGGAGCTCGCCGCGGCGCGCTGGACCCAGCCGGCGGCACGGGCGGCACGGGCGGCCCCGGTGATCAGCGCCCCCTAATCCGCGGTGAAGCGCTCGGTACGAGATGTGACTCCCGAAGTGACACACAACGACCAGCATGAAGCCGTGTCGTCGTCGCACTGCACGTGGGACGGAGGCGACTAGAAGGTCTCGACGTGGCCGTATGCGGGCCAGCCGGGATCCCCGCCGACAACGAACCGCACCCATGAGGCGTGCATCCTTGTGGCGAGCTCCTGAGGCCCGCCCTCGACGCCGAGCAAGGCGTCGTCGGTGCCGGCGGCGCCAGGTGTGTCGAGTGCGTCGAATACGAACGGCAGATCCACCGCGTGCGCTGCACCGAGGCGCCCACCGAGAGCCCCTGAGCGCCAGCTGAACCGGTATGCATACGTGTTCGCATCGCCGCCCGCGGCATGGCTTTCCAGAAGCCGCGTCGTCGGCCCGTGGAACGCCACGTCGGTGATGACGCGCGCTGCGAGCTCGCCGGGGGTGGCATCGGGCTGCTCCCCGCGGTAGGCGGCGAGCATGGCGTCCGGATCGGGCGCGAGACGAGCGGCGAACGCGTACGCGGCCTGCTCGGGCATCTCGTCGAAGCCGGGCACGCCGGCCAAGTACAGCAGGCCCTCCTCGCTCGTGTCGCCCGCGAGCAGGTCCACAGTGACGCCGTCAGCGAACGCCTGGAGCGGATCGTTCGCCACCACGTCGCCGTCGCGGACCGGCACGATCCACAGCATCCCCCCAGTGGGGTCGCGATCCACCTCCGTGTTCAGTTCGAGCTGGTCCGGTGTGATCAGGCCCTGCTCCTTCACCACGCGCGCCACGGGCAGCGCGCGCATCGCCGCAGCGGTGGGCTCCACATTCAGGCGCGAGGCCACGTGCGAGGCCACCCGCTCACCCTGCTCGGGCGAGTAGGTGAGGTCTAGACCGCCGCTCATGCTGATCGCGCGAGCGAACAGCCCGCGCGATCTCGGGGAGCCAAGTAGCCACCCGATCGACATCGCGCCCGCCGACTGGCCGGACACACACACCCGTGCAGGATCGCCGCCGAATGACTCGATCTCGCTCTGCACCCACGCCAAAGCGGCAAGTTGGTCGTGAAGCGCCACGTTGCTGTCGCCGCCAGCGAAATGGACGAAGCCTTCGATCCCGAGCCGGTAGGCGACCGTCACCAGCACGACCCCGTCCCGCGTCCAAGCGGAACCGTTGTAGATCGGCTGGCGGGGCGATCCCGCCACGAACGCCCCACCATGCAGCCAGACTAGGACGGGCAGCCCGCGTGCTCCCGGGTCGGGCGTCCACACGTTCAGCGTGAGCTCGGGATCGCCCCCATCCCAGCCCCCGAGCAGCGTCTCGCTGTTCAACCCCGGCACTGTCCGCACCGGCTGGGGCAGAGCCGGACCCAGCTCGCTCGCATCACGTACGCCCTCCCACGCTGGGGGCGGCGCCGGTCGTCGAAAGCGAAGCTCCCCGACCGGCGGCGAAGCGTACGGGATGCCGCCGAACAGGACACCGGTGCGGTAGGCGCGCCCGCGTACCGCACCGCTCGAGGTCCTTACCACCGGCTGGTCCATGAGCGCACGCTATCGGCATCGTGGGACTCCAGGGGTCCGACGGGATCGTGACCCGGCGCGCCTGAGCTCATCGGGGTCGACATGGGAGTGGCCAGCCGCTAGCCACGCAGCACGCCGGGTCGGGTCTGTCGCGAGTCAGACCGTGAAAGTGAGCTTGCGCGTGGCCTCGGAGGAGCTCTGTGTGACGCCGCTGATCGTCACGACGACGACGACGGCGGTGAGGGTGAAGTGGCCTCTGCCCTTCGGCTTGAACGTGTAGCTCGCCGAGCGCGCGTTCGCTGCCGCGACCTGCGCGTGCGTGCTCACCAGGCGTCCGGCGCTGCGAACCGTCCATACGAAAGCGAGCCGCGCGCCGGTTGGCAGGTGGCGCCGGCCGGTGGCGATCGTCAGCGAAACGGTGCCGCGCCGGCCTCTCTTGGCGGTGAGCGTCCTGATCGAGGCCAGATGCGCCGACCGCGCGTGATTGGCGACGACGATCGAGCGCCCGCCGATCGTCATGCGAACCGTCGAGCTGCCGAGCGAGCTCCAGCGGATCGCCCCTATCCGTGCGCTCTCGTTTGCCCCGATATGCAGCGGGCCGCTCTGGAAGACTGTAGGCGCGCTCCTCGGACCCAGCCCCGAGAGCGTGAGGCTGAACGTCGTCGCGGTGCCGTGGTGGGTGAACGTGAGTCCGTTCTGGGACCCGGTGAACGCCAGCATATCTCCCGGGCCGCGGAAGCTCATCGTCGAGATCTGCGCGGTGCGGCGTTCCTTGGACAGGGCGCCCACGAGCATGAGGGTGAGCGGCTTGCGGGCGAGCTGCGTGGCAAAGCCGATCTCGCCGGCGCCGGGCACGAGCGTGAGTGTGTCCTTTGCACCGTTGGCCGACGTGGTATCGATCTGGCCGGCGAAATCGTGTCCGATCAGGGTGTGAGTATCCGGGCCCGCTCCGGTCCCGGTCACCGTGGCGTGCAGGATGCCGGTGTCTGGGGGTAGTACGATCATCTGCGCGGCCCCCGTCTTGGTCGTCGCACTGTGTCCGCTTGAGCCGACGAGTGGCGCGAACGGAGCCGCCTGCAGTCGTGTCGCCGGGTTGTAGTTGAGCCTGCCGTCCGGTTGATACAGCGTGTGGCCGGCGGCGTCGGTGAGCTGAGTGACATTGCTCGCGGGCGCGGGCGCGGAGGCGCTGCCGGCGGTATCGCCGGGTCCGGCGCTGCCGAACAGGCCACCGCCGATGGCCTTCAGCAGGCCGAGGCCGGTGGGCATCGTCGGATGCGTGGGCAGTTCGCGCGGGGCGGTGACGACAAGGCCCGTGACGCCGCCGCTGATCCCAGTGCTCGGCAGCGACCATTCGCCGTCGGAGCCGACGTGGATGCGGCTGCGTTCCCAGTTTTCGTCGTGGTGTTTGCCGTCGGACGTCTCGTCGCCGCCTTCGCCGAACGGTAGGTTCGAGTCGTAGACGTCGATGTAGTAGTTGCCGGGGGCGCCTTCGAGGTCATACGCGATCACGACGTGCCCTTCGCCGCCGTTCTGCAGCGCCACCAGCGGGTGTTCGCCGCGTTCGAACGAACTCCGGATCTCGGCGTAGACCGACTGCGACATGCTCACCCCGCCGGCGGTCCCTTGCGACGTCGAGGCGCCGAGCCAGTGGCTCAGGAACTCGGTGCTGAGCTGGGAGACGTGCATCGCGTTGATGAAGTTCGTCAGCTGTGCGGACGGCGCGCCGTGGCTATCGAGGCCGAAGATGTTTGACGCGCCTCCGGGGGGGAATTCGCTCAGCGCACGGTCGCCTTCGAGGAAGCGCTGGCTGCTGAGCGACATCCCGAAGCAGGCCCCGCTGTCCAGGCTTGCGTTTGCGATCGCGTTCAGGATCATCGCGAAGGGGTCACGGAAGCTGACGTTGCATCCGAACGGCCAGCAGAGGTCGATGGTGTCGTAGGTCTGGCTTTCGCCGAACGCGTCGGTGAGCTGTTCGAAATCGATGCTCGGGAGGTAGTTGTGGAACTGATAGCCGTTGACGTTGCGGTAGCTGTCGATCGTCATCGGGCTGGCGCTTGCGCCCGCGACCCCGCCGCTGATCACACTCACCGGGCCGGTCGTTGCGAGCGTGGGGACGTTGACCGTGAGCTGCGTTCCATTCGAGTTCACGGAGGTCGGTGTCGCGATCGCGCTGCTGTTGCCGAACTGAACGGTGGAGCCGGGACAGAAGCCGCTTCCGCTGATCGTCACCGGCGTGCCGGGTTGCAGCCCCTGGGGCGTGTGGCCAGCGTTCGGGTTGACCGAGCTGACGGTCGGCGGGCCGCGTGTGACATTGACGGTCGCCGCCGGCTCGGCGAACACGCCGCTACGACCCGCTACGTAGACGCGGAACGAGCCGCTCGGAGCACTGGCGCCGTTGCGCGCCAGGTGAAGGACCTGCTGATTGACTCCGGCTCCGAAGTCACCCGGTTCGAGCAGGTATTTTTCCAGTGACAACGAGCTTACGTCGGGTGTCGCGCCTTCCGTCGAGAGGGCGAGGGTCACCGGTTCGGTGAAGCCCGGTTCTGTCGTCGTGCGCACGCCGACCGCTGCCGTCGAGCATGGTGGGACGGTGATGTTGGTGGACGCGGGGATGCTCGAGGCGAGGCCCACGTAGACGCTGAAGGGAGCGACCACGGAGAGCGTGACGGGAACGGACGCGGCGACTTTGCCGGCTTTGATGTCGAGCGGGGTGGCGACTATCGCCCCGGTGAGTTCCTCGATCGGCGCGCCGCTGTCGGCTGTGAGTGTGACTTCGCTTTTCGTTTCAGTACCGGTGAGGGTGTCCGGTTCGAAGTTCGCGGTCACTCCGTTCGGGAGGCCGTTGGCCGACAGTTCGACCGACCCCTGGGAGTGGTTGTGGCGCACGATCGACACGTGCCCGTGCATCTGTGTGCCCTGCGCGATGCGCCCGCCGAGAGTCGACGCGACGCTGATCGCCGGGGCCAGTTCGCTGCTCGTGACGAGTTCGACGTCGTCGATACCCGTGAAGAAGCCTTCATCGGCGATGGGACGCGTGCGCCAGATCGCGAAGTACGCGATTTCAAAGCCTCCCGCTTCGAAGCTGATGGTCGCGTTGATGCCCTGTGAGTACGACGTCGCTTCGGCATGGCCGATCAGTTCTTTTTCGACGTTGTACGCGTCGAGCCTGAACACGTTTTCTCCGTTCGCGCCGGCATCCCCCACTTTGGCGGTGACCTTCCTGGCGTAGTTGGTGAGCACGCCGAACGTCCCGGCCTCAGGGAACTCCCCACCTCCGCAGCTGATCGTCGCCTCGTTGGGGAGGGAGCTGGTGAAGGCATCTTCCCGCGTCCAGGGAGGGCCGCAGAACGCCGGGGCTTCGGCCACCCCGTTCGCTGGTTCCCCGATCGCGAAGCCATAATCGGAGGGGCTCCCGAAGATCGCACCTTCCGCTTCGTACTGGTTGGTCACCCGCGTGAGCGAAGGGAGATTGTCGAAATCGATCTTGATCGTTTCTTCCGCCGCCATCGCCGGCGAGGCGAGAGCCAGCATGGCGACCAGTGCTGCCAATGCCGGGAGGGATCCCGCCAACAATCGAACGGTCGTCAGCCGCAGCAGCGGGACTCCGAGCACGCAAGCAACCTAACACCGGCGGGCGTGCTCGCGCAATAGCGCGGACGTTCGGCTCGGCAATCGTTCGAGCCGCCTGCCCGCCGCTCGTTCGAGACTGGCTCGGCACTTCGCCGTCAATGCAGCATCCAGTGAGCTCTACGCACCGCTCACCCTTACTAGCGGGCTTGGCCGTGGTCGGCTCGCCCGGGAGGCGCGTTTGCACCTACGACGCCCTGCCTTTCAGCGGCGAGCGCTTTCCTGCAATGCAGTGCCGGCCGACCCTCGCCGAGGCCAGGTCCGGGTTGGCCCAGAGGTGTACTCCCGTAACCAACCGGACCGGGACGGATGATGCTAGTATGCGCGTATGAGACGCACCACCATATCGCTTCCCGACGATCTTGCCCAGGCCCTCGAACGCGAGGCACGAAAGCGCCACGTTTCGGGTTCGGAGGTTGCGCGGACGGCTCTGGAACAGCATCTAGGGCTCTCGGGGAGCGGGCCTCGCGAGCTCACGTTCGCCGGTCTGGGACGTAGTGGCCACCGCAGCACCGCCCGTGACATGGAGCGGCTGCTCGAGCAGGAGTGGAGTGACGAGCCTGGCCGTCGTTGATGCCGGACCGCTGTACGCGGCGGCCGACTCCGACGACGAGGATCATTCCGCCTGCATCGCTGCTCTATCGCGACCAGACCTGCGCTTGGTCGTCCCGGCGCTTGTGGTAGCCGAGGCCACCTACTTCGTTGGGCGGCGGCTTGGCGCCGCGGCAGAGGCAAGATTCCTCCGCGGCGTCGGCGAACTCGACGTCGAGGGCCCGAGCGAGGCAGACTTCACGCGCATGACTGCACTCGTAGGAAAGTACGCTGACTTCCCGCTCGGCGGAACCGACGCCTCCGTCGTCGCCTTGGCAGAGCGCCTCGACGCGCCCGCGATTGTGACCCTCGATCGCCGCCACTTCGCGGCTATCACCCCGCGGCACCGCACAGCATTTGAATTGCTTCCCTGAACGCTGTTCAGCTCGGGCTCACCATCCACAGAAGCCCCGTGCTCGGTCGGCCGACGGGACCAGGGTGAGGGTCCAAGACCTAACAGCCGCCCAGCCGTCGGCTCACCTATTATCGGCCCCCGCTGGAGCTGTAAGGCGGCGATCAGGCACCATGCTCCCTGCTCGTCCCATGCGATAGCCAGAGCCCCGCTCGGACGCACGCTTGCTTTGCTGCCGAAGAAGCATTCTCGCTCTGCGGTCGCCGGTGGATGCCAAGTCGGCCGCCAGTACTGCGCGGCGCAGGTAGTCGTCAGCGTCCGGCTCCTAGTAAGGTCGTCCCTTCGGCACGCTAGGGCGACCCCCCAGCGCCGAGGTGTGGAATGCGCGCAGCCGATCACGCCACCAGGACCTCCGACGGCGACCAATCCAAAGGCTCAATGGCGCCACGGCGGTTCACGCTGCCTCAGTTCGGCATCTTTGCCCAAGGCACGCATGCCCACCATTTCCTCGAGTTCGACCTGAAGCCGGGTGTCACCCCTAGCGGCGCCGTGGCGGCGTTCCGGCTGCTGCGGACACCTGACGTCTCGGCTGGAGGCGTGAATATCGTCGTCGCCTTCGGAACTGACACCTGGCGTGGCGTGGCCCCGTCGATGGCCCCAGACGACTTGAGCCCGTTCCAGCCGATCAATGGAAAGGACGGACGGCGCGCGCCAGCGACTCAACACGACGCCTGGCTGTGGATCAGCGGCGCCGAGCCAGACGTGACATGGCAGAGCGCACACGCTGCCGTGCTCGCGGTCGCCGATGCGGCGGATGTGGCCACCGAGCAACAGGCGTTCACCTACCTGGGCGGCCGGGACATCACGGGCTTTATCGACGGCACAGCGAACCCGCAGGTCCGCCGCGCCGCTGACGTCGCGCTGGTCCCTCCCGGTCACGCCGGAGAGGGCGGCAGTCACGTGCTGACAATGCGCTGGGTGCATGACCTCGTGGCGTTCAATCGGCTCCCGGTCACCGAGCAGCAGCGCGTGTTTGGGCGGACGAAGGCAGACAGCGTGGAGCTGTCCGACGCAGAGAAGCCTCCCACGGCCCACATCGCACGCGTCGAGATCACCGAAGCCGGCGAGGAGCTCGAGATCTTCCGCCGCAGCGTTCCGTATGGGACCGCTGAGGAGCATGGGCTGTATTTCGTCGCCTTCAGTGCCGAGCGTTCACGCTACGACCGGATGCTGGCGCGCATGTTTGGAACGGCCGCCGACGGAGTGCGCGATCACCTCACCGACTTCTCGCGCCCAGTGACAGGCGCCTACTACTTCGCTCCGTCGCTCAACGCGCTGAACGAGCTCGCAGGACCCTGAACAGCGCTGATCGAAGACGAGACTAATGCTCGCAGAGCGAGCGAGCGCGTCCGGTGGCCCCCGTCAGACTGCCGCTGCGGACGAAGACCAGGTGTCCTTTCGGCCTGAGGCTGCCCGCCTGCATACCGCCGGAAGCGAAAGCCGCCCAGCGACATCGGGCGGTTGGAATGAGGCGACTTCGGTCTCTCAGAAATGGACCTAACCGGACACCATTCCAACCCCTCGCGACCCCTGAGCGCCGTGCTCGCTTGGGCCGCCACGGTGGCCGAGGGCCGCGATTCGAAAAGGCCGCTGCGCGTTGAGGCCAATCGTGCCGCCGGCGCGATCGGAGCAGCGCATCAGCGCCACGACCGGGTTGTTGCCGCGGTCGTCAGCGTGCTCGAGATGCACGCGGCCCCGATGCACGCGCGCGACGTGCACCGAGCGGTCGAGGCGCTGATGGGGAGGCCTGTTCGTTGGACGTCGGTGAAGGCCTGTCTCGCGTCGAATGTCGCGGGCGCGGCGCCGCGCTTCGTGAGGGTGTCGCGCGGACAATACCGGCTCGCCGGCTGACAACGCTCGACTGAGAACACAGGTGCGACCTTCTCGGAAAACGAACCAGGCTCGGGGGAGCGCCGCGCCTACCCGGACTGCATCGAGAGATGCCTCGTTTCGGCGCAAGGGAGGTTCGCGCGACCATGACCCGACTGACCTACTCGCGGTCGGAAGGAGCCCTCCGGCCGCCATCGAGGCGCGTCCTGCCTTTCCTTGCGAGCGCACCGCGAGCGACTTGCCCGATAGCCGTTGGGATCGGTCTTGGCCGACTTGCTCGTACTGTCTTCGCCTGCTGGCGCGTCGTGGAGCCTGCTTCTAAGATATGGCTGGCAGACGATGAGGAAGGACGAGGAGGCTTCGACGGTGACCGAGGACCAGCAGGCTGACCATTACAACGTCGCCGAGTGGCACGGCAAGATGCTGATCGATCGTGACGGCGAGAAGATCGGCAAGCTGCAGGACGTCTACGTCGACGTCGAGAACGATCAGCCGCAGTTCGCCACTGTCAAGGAGGGCTTCATCGGCCGCCACCTGACTTTCGTGCCGCTGGGCGGGATCACGGTGGGTCCCGATGACCTGCAGGTAGCGGTTACCAAGGCGCAGGTCGAGTCCGCGCCGAACATCGAGCAGCACGGCGAGGAGCTCTCCCAGGCCGACGAGTCGGCGCTCTACCACCACTTCGAGCTCAACTACACCCCACCTGACACGGAGAGCGGACGCCGGCTCGCCCGCCGTTGACCCGTCACCGCGGCGAGAGCCCGGCCACCGCGCCCCAGAGCGCTAAACCTCATGTTCACCAGGCGTCTGGACGATATGCGGGCACAGGCTCAGCACGCGCGTCAGCGTTACGACTTGTACAAGGCCAGAGCCTATGGGCAACGGCCGACCGGCTTGGCACGTATGCGAGAGCTCGAGCGAGCCTGCGAGGGGGCTGAGGCACGTCTTCGCGCCGCCGAGGCTGAGGAGCGGCGCGCTCGCAGCGCGTGCGGTAGGCCGCCGGGTCCGAGCTGACGCCAGCGTCGCGCCGCGCGGCGTCAACGCACCTGCGCTAGCACGTAAGCAGGGCTGTGGCGCGAAGCGGCAGGAGACCCCCTCCTCGCCCAAAAGGAGGTGCACGCCATGGCTCGTGCGCTCCTGCTCGCCACCAACACCAGCGACCCTGACCTCCAACGCGGCGGTCGTGTGCGCCAGCGGAACTGGTTGGAACACGATCGACTACCTCTGGCGCAATGGAGCCAGCCGGGATCGAACCGGTGACCTCCTGCTTGCAAATCGCCCGCTCCGCCCAGCGATCCAGCGATTGCAGGGCGGTCATCGTGCTCGCGTGGGAGGCTCACCGCGTGGGCCTGACCTCGTCACCGTGTCCTACCCGCTGAGATCGAGGTAACTACGTGCAGGAACGATCACGAGCAGGCGCTCGGGCAGCCGCGGCTGTCGGCTCTGGTCGTGGTCGGCGTTCTGGATAGTGCG
>Ga0209040_10000083_pt1 | contig 56951 bp, 50 predicted proteins | sample BogFormECP12_OM3_FD_188240 | JGI IMG/M metagenome (GOLD analysis project Ga0209040, IMG submission 188240) | Bog forest soil microbial communities from Calvert Island, British Columbia, Canada - ECP12_OM3 (SPAdes) (version 2) | ecosystem: Environmental > Aquatic > Freshwater > Wetlands > Bog ... | reverse complement strand
CGCCCAGAGTCGCTGAGCGCCAACGCTCAACGCCGATGGAGCAAGACCGATGCAAAATGCACTTGACAAACAAACCCCCATACGAGCCCCGCCATGACCAACCCCATTGCAAGACCGTGCGTGGGCATTGCAACATAACGGCAACACTGATCGAGCGGGAAGGGGAGCGCTGATGAAGTCGAGCCGCATGACGACCTATATCCTCGTCGCGATGGTGCTTGGGATCGCCGTTGGCGGCCTGTTCCACGACCAGTTCACCAATCCAGCCACCCAGAAGATCTTTGCCGGCTACATCTCCATCGGCAGCATGATCTTTCTGCGCCTGATCAAGATGATCATAGCGCCGCTGGTCTTTTCCACCCTGGTCGTGGGAATCGGCCACATGTCCGACGCGGGGGCCGTCGGGCGCGTCGGCGGCAAGGCCATGCTGTGGTTCGTCAGCGCCTCGCTGGTGTCGCTGTCGCTCGGCCTCATCCTGGTCAACCTGTTCGAACCTGGAGTCGGTATCCACAAAGTTGCGAGCGGCGTCAGTTCGGGGATCGACGCCCATGCAATGACGCTGGACGGCTTCGTCAAGCATGTCTTCCCGGACTCGGCGATCCGTCCGATGGTCGAGAACGAGATCCTGCAGATCGTCGTGTTCTCGATCTTCTTCGGCGTCGCCTGCGCCGCCATGGGTGAGCGCGCCAAACTGGTGCTCGAAGGCATCGAAGGCCTGTCCCACATCATCCTGCGCGTGACCGGCTACGTGATGAAGCTGGCGCCGCTCGCCGTGTTCTGCGCCATGGCGGCGACCATTGCCACCAACGGCCTGGGGATTCTCGTCAACTACGCCAAGTTCATGGGCCAGTTCTACTTCGGCCTCGCGTGCCTGTGGCTCATCCTGATCGTGGTGGGCTTCATCGTCCTCGGCCCGAGCGTGAGGCGGCTGATCCTGCTGGTGCGGGAGCCGTTCCTGCTCGCCTTCTCCACCGCCAGCTCGGAAGCGGCGTATCCTAAGATGCTGGAGCAACTGGCGAAGTTCCCGATCTCGCGGAATATCTCCAGCTTCATCCTGCCGCTCGGCTATTCGTTCAATCTCGACGGCACGATGATGTACTGCACGTTCGCCAGCGTGTTCATCGCACAGGCCTACGACATTCCGCTGAGCACCGGCACCCAGATCGCCATGCTGCTGACCTTGATGCTGACCAGCAAGGGCGTTGCCGGCGTGCCGCGCGCGTCCCTGGTGGTGATTGCGGCAACACTCAGTCAGTTCAACCTGCCGGAGGAAGGACTGTTGCTGATCCTCGGCATCGATACGTTCCTCGACATGGGTCGCTCGGCGACCAACGTCATCGGCAACTCGCTGGCGACCGCGGTGGTTGCCAAGTGGGAGGGGCAACTGATCGCCGATCTCGACACCCAGGAGATGATCGAGGAAATGGAAGTGGAGCCGGTATGAGGCGCCTGGGCCCGGCTACGCTTCTGGTCGTTGCCGCACTTTGGAACTGCGCCGGCGTGCGCGCGGAAGAGGGCGAACTTCTTACCGGCACGCTGAAAACGATCCACGCTCGCGGTACGATCTTGATCGGCTACCGGCAAAACTCGCTGCCATTTTCCTTCCTCAACAAGGCGGGGCAGCCGGTGGGCTTCTCGCTGGACCTGTGCCACGGCATTGCCGAGGACGTGGCGCGCACCCTGAACAGCGACCTGCTGGAACCTGATGCGCCGGGGTGGCAGGTGGGGGTGCGTATCGTCTACGTGCGGGTGACCGCGAGCGAGCGGCTGCCGAAGCTCGTTTCCGGTGCGATCGACCTGGAGTGTGGCTCGACAACGGCCAATGCCGAACGTGCCCGGACCGTCGCGTTCTCGCCGGTGTTCTTCCTCGCGGGAACCAAGCTGATGGTTCCACTGGCGGACGGACGTGCCACGGTGTCCTCCTATCGCGATCTGGCGGGGCGGACAGTGGTGGTCGGTGCCGGCACCACCAACGCCGAGGTGATGCGGCGTCTGGCCGATCGCGTGTCACCGCAGATCATTGTGAATGAGGCACCAGGTCTCGATGCCGCTTACGCCATGCTGGCGGCAGGCAAGGCGGATGCCTTCGCCTCCGACGACATCCTGTTGTCCGGCTACATCGCCACGCGCCCGGACGGAAGGCGTTTCCGCGTCGTGGGCGACTACCTGTCCTATGAACCATACGCGATTGCGCTGCGCCGGGACGATCCTGCCTTCGCCGATCTGGTCAAAGCCAGTTTCGAACGCATGGCGAGCGAGGGAACGCTGAACCGGTTGTACACGCGTTGGCTGGTCGATCGGCTACCTACCGGCGAAACGCTCAACGTCCCGATGAGCCCGCACCTTGCGGAGATGTATCGGGCGCTCGGCCAACCGGATTAGATATGCGGAAGAACCGATCGTGTCACGATGAGCCGCCTTGATTGTGCCCTGGCAGCCCGTCGGGAAACAGGTTCGCTGCCAACAGCCCGCCATCCACGTCGAGCGTCGTACCAGTGATGTAGCTCGCGAGGTCCGAGACGAGAAACAGCGCAGCCTTGCCGATGTCGTCGTTTTCGCCGCGATGGCGCAGCGGGATCAGGCTGTTCGCGTAGGCATCGACACGTTGCGGCGTGTCATACAAGCGCGGTGTGACGATGTGGCCAGGCGCGATAGCATTGACCCGGATCCGATGCGGTGCCCACTCCACCGCCATCGTCTGCACCAGACTGATCAGCCCGGCCTTCGCCACACCATAGGCGCCGCGCATCGGGCTTGCCCGCTGTCCGTCCACCGAGGCGATGCAAACAATCGCCCCCGGATTGCCGCGTTTGATCATCGCCGCCGCCACTTCCTTTGCGCACAGGAAGAAGTAGCGCAGATTCAGATGCAACTGCTGGTCCCAGATTGCCGCTGTGGTGTCCAGCAAGGATCCCCAGACCGCGGCGCCGACGATGGACACCATGACATCGATCCCGCCGAGCTGCTGTTCGGTGGAGGCGACGATCAACGGGATCTGCGCATCGTCGAGCACGTTGCCGATGATGGGCACACCGCGGCACCCGATTGCGTCAACGATGCCGGCCACACGCTCCGCACGTTCACGCTCGATGTCGATCACCGCCACGTCGCAGCCGGCACGGGCCAGGAATCGCGACGTGCTCTCGCCCATGCCCTGACCGCCGCCAATCACCATGGCCTTCTTGCCGGTCAGGCCGAGCAGTGATGCTTCCATTGCCATCACAGCGATACGCCGCCATCGATGGTGACTTCGGCACCGGTGATGTAGGCGCTTTCATCGGACAGCAGGAACAGCACGAGCTTCGCCACTTCCTCCGCCGTACCCATGCGCTTCATCGGCACCTGTTGTATGCGGCGCCGGTTCTCGTCCGGACTCCGGACGTTCAGCATCTCGGTATCGATCGGCCCGGGATGGACAGAGTTCACGCGGATTCCGCGCGGCGCGAAATCGATGGCGGCCGCCTTGGTCATGCCACGCAACGCCCATTTGGTCGCGCTGTATGCGATGGCACCGGGTGAACCACGCAGCCCCGCAACCGACGAGATATTGACGATCGAACCGCCGCCAGAGCGTTCCATCGGTGCGGCGACGGCCTTCATCCCGAGAAAGCAGCCAAGCTGATTGACGCGCATATGCCGCTCGAACAGTGCCGCATCGGTTTCCAGCAGCGGGCGAGGGATGAAGATGCCGGCGTTGTTCACCATACCATGCAGGCCACCGAGCGCTTCGGCGGCGTCGACAGCCTTGGCCCAATCGGCCTCGTCGGTGACGTCTTGCCGCAGAAACACCGCGGCACTGCCGAGTTCGTTTGCCAGGTGGCGGCCCTCTGCTTCGAGCACGTCGCCAATCACCACCTTCGCGCCCTCGGCAACAAGCAGGCGCGCCTCCGCCGCACCCTGTCCGCGCGCGCCCCCGCTGATCAGCACCACCTTGTTATGAAACCGTGCCATCGTTTCCTCCCTTGGATGTGCGTGTCCCTCAGGTCTTCTTCAGGTTCCAGGACAGAATTGTCGGTGACCTGACGATGTCCACAACATTGGAGCGGAATGCCGTCGGATAGAACCACTGCCCGATCGGGATGAAGGGAACCTGCTCGAAGGCGTATGCCTGCATGTCGGTGCAGATCTTCTCCTGTGCGGCGAGATCGGCCGCGTCGAACCACGAGTCGCGCAGTCCTTCCATCTTCGAATCGGTAGGCCAGCCGAACCAGGCGCCGGCGCCGTTGCCGCGGATCGGGAAATGACCGCCCGGATCGGCGACGGCCAGGCCGGACCAGGAGGTGCAGAATGCGTTCCAGCCACCCTTGTCCGGCGGCTCGCGGGAGGCACGGCGGGCCACCAGCGTCGACCAGTCCATCGCATCGTACTTGACGTTGATGCCCACCTTCTCGAACACCGCGCGCGTCACCTGTGCAACCTGCTCCAACGCGGGCTGGTCGGTCGGCGACATCAGCAGCACCGGCTCGCCTTTGTAGCCGCTCTCGCCGACCATGCGCTTCGCCTTCTCGACGTCGCGTGGCCCGGTGAGCGCCTCCATGCCGGCCATGTTCGCCATGGCGCTGCCCACGGTGAAGAACCCTGCCGGCAGCTTGCCGAGATCGCTCTGTTCGCCGATCACGGCGGCAAGGAATTCGCGCTGATCGATTGCAGGCAGTATGGCCCGCAGGAGCTTGCGATTGTCGAACGGCGGATAGAGGAAGTTCGGGCGGATGATGCCGAGCCAGCCCAGCGGATCGTAGACCGCGACCGTCACACCCTGGCTCTTCTTCAACATTGGTACGAGATCGATCTGCGGCACATGCACCCAGTCCACCTCACCGGTTTGCAACGCAGCCGCGGCAGTGGCCTGGTCGGGCATGACGGTGTGCTCGACGCGATCGACATACACGCGCTTGCCGCCGGCGTAGAAGTCCGCCGGCTCGTCGCGTGGCACGTATTTGTCGTTCTTCACCCATACGGAGCGCGCACCGGCGATCCATTGATCCTTGACGAACTTGAATGGACCCGACCCGGTGGCGTCGTCGATCTGCTTGAATGGATCGGTCGTCGCTATTCGCTCCGGCATGATGAAGCAACCGGCCACACCGAGCGCATAGAGTGTGAGGGCAAACGGCTTCTTCAGGTGGATGGTGAAACGCCGGTCGTCGAGCGCGGTCATCTCATCGGTCACCGCACCCAATGCCTGGCCCCAGGCGGAACGCTTGGACCATCGGTCGATGGATGCGATGCAGTCCGCGGAGCGGACCTTCTCGCCGTCGTGGAACACCAGTCCGTCGCGCAGCGTGAATGTCCAGGTGCGGCCGTCATCCGAGACCGTATGCCCGGCGACCATCTGCGGGCGCGGCGTCAGCGACAGGTCGACGCCGTAGAGCGTGTCGTAGACCATGTAGCCGTGGTTGACCGCGACCGTCGCGGTCGTCCAGATCGGATCGATGGTGGCGAGATTGGCCTCCGGTGCGCAGCGCAGCACCTTGGCATTGCCCTGGGCAATGGCCGGAGCGGCGAGTGCGCCGGTCACGGCGGCGGCGGAGGCTTTGAGCAACGTCCTGCGATACATACCGAACTCCCGAATTCCGGTTGATGGACGAAGCCTCCCCTGATCGCATTCTTAAGGCCCTGCCTCTTCCTGCGCAATTGGGTGAATGGACGGGGCTGTCGCGATAAAGAAGTATCCAAACACGGAGGACGTGCGAGGGCCACGAAGTGCCACAGGAGTCGGAGCCGCTCGAACTCCTGTGGCTCTCCGTGGTCCTCGCACGTCCTCCGTGTTGAGTCCTTTCTTGGAGTTCGCCCGATTGCCCCGCTGTGTATACTGGTCCTTTTCCTGCAATTGCCGCATACTCGCTGCGACCCATGAGCGACATTGACCCTCCCTATGTCGGGCGCTCGCTGTTGCGGCGCGAAGACCGCCGGCTGTTGACCGGCCAAGGACAGTTCATCGCCGATCTGGTCCTGCCGCGCATGCTGCACGCCGTCATGGTACGCAGCCAGGTCGCGCATGCGCACATTCGCTCGGTAGATCTGTCCGCCGCCGCCGCAGCGCCCGGCGTGGCGTTCGCGCTGAATGGGGCCGATCTGTTGCGGCTGGTCCCGTCGGTGCCCGAGGGGCAACTCTCGTTGCCGAGCAAATGGACCTCGGTTGTCCAGCATGAATTCCTTAGTCCACAGCAACCTTTATTGGCGCATGACAAGGTGCGGCATGTCGGCGAGGCGATTGCGGTCATTGTCGCCGAGAGCCGTGACCAGGCCGAAGACGCCGCCGAACTTGTAACAGCCGATCTGGAGGATTTGCCGGCCGTCACTGATCCGGAGGCGGCGATGCGGCCGGACAGCGCCATTGTGCATGATCGATTTCACACCAACCTGATTGGCAGTTTCTCGGTTGGCCGCGGCGACGTCGACGTCGCACTGGCGCGTGCGCCGCACCGGCTGCGGCGCCGCTTCTATCACCACCGCTACGCCGCAGTGCCGATGGAATGCCGTGGCGTGGTCAGTGCCTATGACGCACGCAGTGATTCAATGACGATCTGGTCCTCGACACAGGTGGTTCACTGGGTGCGTCGCGAGGCTGCATCTCTGCTGGGCATGCCGGAGGCGCGCGTCCGCTGCGTCGCACTCGATGTCGGCGGAGGGTTTGGCGGCAAGGGCCACGTCTATCCCGAGGACCTGCTGGTCACGTTCCTCGCGCGCAAGCTCGGGCGGCCGGTGCGATGGATCGAGACCCGACGCGAGCATATGATGAGCGCGACGCATTCGCGCGACCAGTTGCACGACGTCGAAGTCGGCTTTGACGACGACGGCCGCATCACTGCGCTGCGCGACGATTATCTCGTCGATTGCGGTGCCTGGAACCCGATCGGGCCCAGCGTTGCCTATAACACCGCGGTCCACCTGACCGGCCCTTACAGGATCGAGAACTTTGCCGCGTCGGGCAGGATCGTCACCACAAACAAGGTCCCGAATGCGCCTTATCGTGGAGCCGGGCGTCCCGAGGCCGCCTTCGCGATGGAGCGGACCATCGACATCGTGGCGCGCACGCTGGGGCTGGAGCCGGCAGAGGTGCGACGGCGCAACATGATTCGCGCCGACGAGATGCCTTATCGGGTCGGCATCCCGTATCGCGACGGCGAGCCGATCGTCTATGACAGCGGCGATTATCCGGGCGCCCTGGCGAAGGCGCTCGATGCGGTCGGTGGCGTCGCGGCATTCCGATTGCGCCAACTGGAGGCGCGAGGGGAAGGCCGCTATCTCGGGCTGGGCATCGGCTGTTATATCGAGGGAACCGGTGTCGGGCCGTTCGAAAGCGCGTTTGTCCGCATCGACCCGTCCGGCAAGATCTACGTTGCATCCGGTGCCTGCCCGCAGGGCCAGGGCATGGAGACGATCTTCGCCCAGGTGGCGGCGGATATCTGGAAGGTCGTGCCCGAAGACGTCGTGATCGCGCTCGCCGATACGGCCGCGATCGCGATCGGTTTCGGGACGATGGCGAGCCGCAGCACAGTCACTCTGTCGGCGGCGATGCATCACGCGAGCGAGCGGCTTCGCCACAAGGTCTTCGCCATCGCTGCCAATCTGCTGGAATGTGCGGAGGCCGATCTGGAATTGCGGGTCGGCGGCGTCGGCGTGGTCGGCGTGCCTGGCGCGATGGTGAGCCTCGCCAGGATCGCCCAGGCCGCCCATCCGGCCTGGGAGAGCGAGCGTCCGCCAGGAGTCGAGGCTGGCCTGGAGGAAACGTTTTACTGGCAGCCGCAGACAGTCACCTGGAGCTATGCCGTCCATGCCGCGATCGTTGAGGTGGACCGCGAGACGGGTCGCATCGGAATTGAGCGGTACGTGATCGCCCACGATTGCGGCGTCGTGGTGAATCCGATGCTGGTCGAGGGTCAGATCATGGGTGGCGCTGCTCAAGGGCTCGGCGGCATCCTGTTCGAGGGGATCGCCTATGATGCCGCCGGTCAACTGCTCAGCGGCTCGCTGATGGATTACGCGCTGCCGACTGCCGGCGACATCCCGGCGTTTCAAATCCTGCACCAGCACTCGCCGTCACCGCTCAATCCACTCGGCGTCAAGGGTGTCGGTGAAGGCGGTGCAGTCGCCCCGCCGGCGGCGATCGCCAATGCCGTCTGCGACGCCCTGGCTCCGTTCGGCGTGGAGGTGAACGCGACGCCAATCAATGCCGAGCAGCTCGTCCGTGCGGCACGCCCGCGCGTAGAGTGCTGACCGACAGCGCGCTCACTCATCGCGGCGGCCAGCCCGCCGTTGCGGCGGATCGCATCGAAGCGATCGGCCTCCGGCGAGCCTGTCGCGTCCCCAATCTTTAGAGGCTGGTAGTTCGTCGGCTCAGCGGTGTTCTGGCAGGCGCGCTACGAGGCGGGCCCCATTGCCGCCATGATCACTGCGAAACCGACGCCCCGGTACGCGCCGCAGCAAAGGAAGATCCTCGGCAGTCGCATGTTGCTGCGCGAGTTACGCCCGCATCGCTTTGGCGGTGCCCCGCATCAGGATCTGCGCGTGTGCTCCGGTGATCGCAGCGTGGTAGGCGACCGCGGCGGGCGACATGTCGGCATCCGGCCGCTGCTCCGGCTCGAAGTGGTGGTAGCGGTCCTCGCCGCGCACCAGCGTCGCGCTGTCGTGGCTGCCGGCAACCTGGCGCACATAGGTCGGGATGTAGCGGATCGCGAACCCGATCCGCCGGTCCTCCGATGGGTTGGGATCGGAGCCGTGAATCAGCCGCACATGGTGCAGCGACATCTCGCCCGCCGCCAACTCCAGCATCGCCGCCTGCCGTTCATCGACCTCCACCATGATCTCCTGGCCGCGCGACAGCAGGTTGTCGGCCGCGAAGGTATCGCGATGGGGCACCTGATTGAGCTTGTGCGTCCCGGGGATCACCCGCATCGCCCCGTTCGCCGCGGTGCTGTCGGTGAACGCCACCCAGGCGGTGATGATGTCCGGCGGCTCCAAGCCCCAGTACGTGGAGTCCTGATGCCACGACACGAAGCTCGGGTTGCGCTTCTCCTTGATGAAGAACGAGGTACCCCAGCACAGGATGTCGGGGCCAATGATGTCTTCCACCGCGTCGAGAATGCGCGGATGGCGGATCAGGTCGTTCAGCCAGGTGAACAGCAGATGCGGCTTGTGGCGCACCGCGCCCTGCATGCCGGTGCCGAGCGCCTCGAATGCTTCGAGCTGGTGACGGAGAGCTTCGGCCTCGGCGCGGGTTAGCACCAGGACCGGCGCGTAATAGCCCAAATCCCGATACTGCCGCACGGCGGCTTCGGTCAGAGACTTCATGAACGTGCCTCCAGGTAACGGCAGCCTGGAAACGGACCCCCGACGCTGTCAAGCGCGGGCCGCGACAGTCCTGTCTTACCAACAGGCAAGAAGAATGACGTACGGCGTCTGCGCGCGGCCGCGACGGCGGAGGCACCAGTGCAACTGTCGATTAGGACGGCGGGACCGGCCTGAGCTGGCCCCGTACGTGACGCCTCGGTCGTCAGACGAGGGCCCTCGGGCCAAGCCCGAGGATAAAGTTCAGGGCGGCCCGGTGCCGCCAGGCGCCTCGAACCGCAAGGTCGGTTGTCGCAATGCGGGCCGAGCGACTCGGGACGCGGCACGTGCCGCCAGGGGACATGCCTGGTCGAGGATGTCCGACACCAAACCGGCAAGGCTGCCGCCGTGCCTGATGATGGCCAGTTGCACGTCCCGCCACAGCGGGTGGCTCGGCACGATACCGAGATCGCGGCAGATATCGGCGATAACGGCGCCGATCGGCCGGCGGCGGACCTCGGCCGCGATCTGCTCCGCGGTGGGCAGGCGCGCGAGACCCGGATCGACCTCGGCGGCGCGAGGGGCGGCCGGTGCCTTGGCGGCGGATCGAGCCCGGCCGGGCCTCGGTCCCGCGTCGAGGTGGGCAGCGCGCTGGAGCACTCTCGCCTCGAGCGCGTTGGCGAGGAGCAGGCCGCGGGCAATCCGCGCGAGGATCAGCGCGAGATCGGTGGTGCCGAAGCGGATCGTTGCGAAGAAGGGTTCGGTGACGGTGCGCTGGCGGATGGTAGCGGTGAGTTCGCGACCGTAGTCGATCAGCTTGCGGACCAGGTTGAGCAGGAGGCCACTACGGCTGGGCTGGTCAGCGGCGGCCGAATTCGGCTGGGCGGTGGGGGCTGGGGTTTCGGCCGCTGCGGACATGAACGTAACAAGAACACCAGTGGTGGGCGGATGTCAAGGAATATTTTCCGATGCCTCCGTGATGTCTCGGTTTGCAAGAGTGTCGCTGCATTCTGGCCCACGCCCGTGGATGGTGTGGCCGGCCAAGGAGCAGACAGTAGTGCCGGATTTAGGTGCATGCCAGTCGCCGGCTCACGCCAATGCGTCGAATAGCGCCTTTGCGTCTTTCAGATCAGGGGTGTCGAAGCCTTCGGTAAACCAGCCGTAGACGGGCGCGAGAAGATCGCGGGCTTCGGCCGAACGGCCCTGGTCGCGGCGGAGCCGGGCGAGGCTTGCGGCCGCGCGCAACTCCCAGAGCTTGGCCTCCTGCTCTTGGGCGATGCTCAGGGCTTTCCGATAGAGTTCCTCGGCGGCGTGGGTATGCCCTTGCCGCAGCAGCAGATCGCCTTTCTGCCTGTTCAGCTCCGCTGCGTACCAGCGCTCTCCGGTTCTTTCAACGATAAGCAAGGCATCGTCAAACTGGGTCAAGGCTTCTTCAATTTGCCCTGCGATGTCACATGCCCTGGCCAGGAGGGCGATATGGTGGGCCACCCAAATCTCCGTCCCAATGGCGCGGAAAGCCGCCACGCCGCTGCGCAGGAGAGACAATCCGTCCGTCACATCGCCATTTTTGACCTTTATCCACCCGCGACAAATCGTTCCCAGCGCACGCCAGAAGGGGAACCCCTGTTCGATCGCCACCGCAACGATTTCGTCTACCCGTTCGGCGAGGGCTGCGTTGTCTCCGGCGAGCGAAAGCAGCACCACGCCGACTCCCAGGCTCGCAGTCAAAGACGCCCGGTGCGCCAGGCTTCGAGCCTCAGCGATTGCCGCGTTGCCCTGTGCCAGTCCCTGGTCCGGAAAGCCGAGACAGAAAAGGACGATCCCCAAAAAAGCGTGTGAGGTTACGTGGGGGTGGAATCCGGCCTGATGGACAAGCGAGCGGTGAGAGTTCGGGTCGTAAAGCGAAAGCCCCTCTGCCAGATGCGACCGGGATCGCGCAAACTCGCCCTTGTGCATCAGGTTTCGGGCGGAGGACAGATGAGCCATAACGAGGCCGGCCCCGTCGTCGCGCTGATGACTCAGACGCAACAAATCCTCGGCGAGGATCTGCGCCAGATCCAATTCACCACGGAACTGGTGATAAGTCGCCAGCCCAAAGGGAACCTGAAGAAAGTCCGCGGGGGAACCCAGCTGCTGCCACCGCTCTCGGGCGCGGGCAAAGGCATGTCCCGTTTCCGGCGCCGCATAGCCTTTGACAGCCATCAAGACGGCGCCCAAGGCGCACCAAAATTCGAGCTCCTGTCGCTGATGTTCGGGGTTGTCCGGCAGCAGCGCCAACTGGTCCAGCCCCTTGTGGAATTGTGCGGCCGCTTCCGCCGTCGCCGAGCGGGCGGCGGACCTCCGGCCCGCTTTGCCCCAGCAGACAACGGATTTTTCAACGAGCCCCGCCTCGGCGTAATGCTGCGCGAATAGCTCGGACTGGCTGTCCATCAGCTCGGGAGAATCGGCTGCGAGCGCCTCGGCGATCTGCGCGTGCAATTGCTGCCGGGCACTGCGCAGCAGGCTGCCGTGCGCCGCATCCTGCACCAGCGCGTGCTTGAAGCTGTAGACCGCGTCGGGCGGCATGCCGCGCTGGAATACCAGCTCGGAGGCAACGAGGCCCGCGAGAGCGGTTTGCAGCTCGTTCTCGGGAAGGCTGGAGACGGCATGCAGCAGCACGTACGAAAACTCGCGTCCGATCGCTGCGCCGATCTGCGCCACCAATCGCACCGACGCCAGGCGGTCGAGCCGTGCCATCAACGAGTCGTGCAAGCTTGTCGGGACCGCGAATGGCGGCAATGCGCCGTCGAGCAGGTAGCGATCCGCTTCCTCGCGCAGCAGGCCGCTCTCCAGGACGCTCTTGGTCAGCTCCTCAACAAACAGCGGCACGCCGTCGGCGCGCTCGACGATCTGGTCGACAACCTCGTCGGGCAATGCCTTGCCGCGGGCGAGCTGCCCGACCAATGCGATCCGGTCGCGACGGTCCAGGCGGTTGAGCGCCACCACGCTGACCTGCGGCTGGCCGGTCCAGGGCGGCTGGAACTCGGGGCGGAACGTCACGATCAGCAGCACCGGCAGACTGCGCACGCGCTCGACGGCGAGGTCGAGCAGCTCGCGCGAGGTCGGGTCGGTCCAGTGCGCGTCCTCGAAAACCATCACGACCGGCTGTCGGCGCGCCAGACCTTCGAGTTGCCGGATCAATGCCTCCAGCGTCCGCTCTTTCTTGCGATGCGGACTGAGGTTCGGCAGCGGGTGGCGCTCCGAAGCCGGCAATGACATAAGATCGGCGAGGAATGCCATATCCTCGTCGGGCGGTGCTGCGCGGGTCAGCAAGGCTTCGAGCTTTTCCAGCCTGGCCGCAGGCGGATCGTCGCGCACAAACCCGGATGCCCTGCCGAGTTGGTCGATGAACGGAAAGAGCGCGCTGTCCTGGTGATAGGGTGAGCAGAAATAACGCAGCCGCAGATATGGCTCGGCCTGAAGGCGCTCCGCCAATGCTGCGATGATGCGCGACTTGCCGAGGCCGGGCTCGCCGGAGATCAGAACGACCTGGCCGTCACCGGCCTTGGCGCGGGCCCAGCGGCGCAACAGCAGGTCGATCTCCTCGTCGCGGCCGACCAGCCGGGTCAGCGCCGATCCACGCAACGCCTCGAACCGGCTTTCGACGGCGCTCGGCCGCAATACTTGCGAGGCCGGCACCGGGGCGGCGATGCCCTTCAATTCGACGGCGCCGAGATCGCGGTACTCGAAGAGATCGCCGACCAGCCGGCGCGTGCCGGCGGCGATGACGATCGCGCCCGGCTCGGCCAGGGCTTGCAGGCGCGCAGCAAGGTTGGGCGTTTCGCCGATCGCTGTCTGCTGTCGCGCTTCGCCCGTTCCGATCGGTTCCCCTACAACCACAAGGCCCGTCGCTATGCCAATGCGAACCCGCACCGACTGGCTCAGCGTCGGGGCCTCATCGATCGCAGCGATAACCGCAAGCGCGGCACGGACCGCCCGCTCAGCGTCGTCCTCGTGCGCTTGCGGATAGCCGAAGTAGATAAGCACCCCGTCACCGACGTAACGGGCGATAAAGCCATCGAAGCGCGCGACCGTTGTGGCGACACAGGCTTGATAGCTGCGGATCAGCCCGCTCAGATCCTCGGGATCGAGGCGCGCTGACAATGCCGTCGAACCGACCAGATCGCAGAACATCACCGTCAGCTGGCGGCGCTCGCCGCTGCCGGCGGCTGGCTCCGGGGCGTCGCGGGATGCCGCCGTCATCGTGGCGGCAGGCATTTCGGCGCTGAGCCCGGCAATGGCAGCAAGGAGTTTGCGGCGATGGCCGACCGAGGTCACGCCGATGCTGATCAGGTCGTCGGATGTCAGCTCCGGCAGTACTTCGCCATCGACATCGTTGTCACGGAATGCAGGCGCGTATCGTTCGAGCCCCAGGCCGCGTAGCCACGCCACTACGTCCATGCGGTGATCCTCGGCTCCGAGGAGCGGCAGCTCCTCATGATACAGGATATCCCTCTGCCCTTCGGTCGGCCAGCGGTACTGCTGAAATACGATGGGGCACCATGGGGCGCCGCCGTCCGGTGCGCGCGTGTGCTTAGACGCGGCGGATGCCGGTGAACAGGATCAGGCCTTTCATCATGTCTGTCAGGTCGTTCCGATACGCAACCGGTTGGTAGTAGAGACCCAGCGGCAGGCAGGGCACGTCCGTGAACGCCTGCAACTGGATGCCGCTTGCGAGAGCCTTCTGCGTCGGCATGTCGGGCGCGTGCAGCCATTGATCGCGGAGCGATTCCATCTTCGGCAGCGTGGGCCAGCCGGCCCAGGCGTTCGGACCGTTGCCGCGTAGCATCGCATGGCCGGCTGGGCTGTACCAGTCGTAGCCGCCCCACATCAAGCCGAAGATGCTCCAGCCACCCTCGGCGATCGATTGCTTGCGCTGCATGCGCTGCACGACGGTGCCCCAGTCCGTGGAGATGTAGTCGACGTTCAGGCCGATCTTGCTGAGCATGTCGGCGCCGACCTGACAGATCGCGCTGATGCGCGCGACGTCGGTGGCGCCGAGAAAGGCCACCTTCTCGCCCTGGTAGCCGGCCTTGGCGACTGCGTCCTTGAGTTTGGCCAGGTCGGGTTTCGCGCTGAAATTCTGCATGCCGGCGTCGGACGCGTAGGGGGAGCTGGGGGAGAAATAGCCAACGTGGTCGTTGATGACGTTGGCGTCGGTCTCACCGGCAACGGCTGCCATGAAGTCGCGCTGGTTCACCGCCTGCAGGGCTGCCTGGCGGATCGCGGGATTGTCGAACGGTGGGTAGAGGAAGTTGAAGCGCAGCACGCCGATCAGGCCGGTGGTTTCCACCACCTCGACCTTCAGGTTCTTGTCACGGCGCAATGATGGGACGAGGTCCATCACGGGTTGTTCGACCCAGTCGACCTCGCCGCGTTGCAGGGCGGCGGCCTGGGTGGCGGGGTCGGGCGTGGTGAGCCATTCCACACGATCGAAATGCGCGATGCGCGGGCCGGCGCAGAAGCTGGCGATACCGTCTCGCGGTTGGTAGGCGTCGAACTTCGCGTAGACGTTGCGGGCCCCGGGGACGCGCTGGTCCGGCAGGTAGCGATAGGGGCCGCTGCCGACCATCTCGGTGAGGAGTGCACGCGGCGGCGTTTGCGCCAACCGTTCCGGCATCACCACCGCCATCGGGTTGGTGGGTTTCGCCAGGGCCTGGGGGAGCAGCGGGAAGGGTCGTTTCAGACGGAACTGGGCCACTTTGTCGGAGGGGGCGGACAGTTCGTCGGTTGCGTCGAACAGCGCCTGGCCGAAGGCGTCCACCACGCCCCAGCGATGCAGGCTGGCGACCACGTCGCGGGCGAGGACCTTGGTGCCGTCGTGGAAGGTCAGGCCGTCGCGCAGGGTGAGCTTCCAGGTCTTGCCGTCGTCTTCCGTGGTGTACCCGGCGAGCATCTGCGGCTGGGCGTTGCCGGCGGCGTCGAGCGCGAACAGCGTGTCGAACACCATCATGCAGTGGTTGCGGGTGACGAAGGCGCTGACATTGGGGTCGAGCAGGGCGAGGTCGGCGTAGGGCACGAATTTCAGCGTGGTGGCGGAGGCGGCGCGCACAAGGGCTGGGCGGGAGAGGCTGGCGGTGCCGATCGCTGCGGCAGTGCGGGCGAGGAATTGGCGTCTTTTCATGCGGAGCCTCCTGGGAATTCAGAACTCCAACGGCGAATTTTACCGCTGAGCCGCTCCAGGCTGTCGCGCCAAAGCCTGCGGCCGCGGCGATGACGGTGGTCGGCCTCACTGGTATTGTCATTACCAAGAGGCGTCGAGGACGGCGCAGATCGATATGACGTGTAATTGAAGGGAAGATCGGTAGCAAGACGTTGCGCGTGCGGAGACCAGTGCGTCGGCTCGCTCAACTCCACCCGCCTCGCGCCCCACTGGGGCATCAGCGCTCGACATTGCTTGGGGTTTTGTAGTCAGCGGGATAGTCTCACCAGCAAGTCGGGAGGGAACAACAACAACCTGGGAGACTTTGTCATGCGAAGACGCACTTTCCTTGCAGCCTCGGCCGCCACGCTGGCGTTGCCCTCGGTGGCGCTGGCCGAGAACCAGCGGGTCCTGAAATTCATCCCGCAATCGGACCTGGCAATCCTCGATCCGGTGTGGACCACCGCCTACGTCACGCGCAACCACAGCTACATGGTGTTCGATACGCTGTACGGGCAGACCGGCCAGAAGGATGGCTTCAAGGCCACGCCGCAGATGGTCGCCGGCCATGCCGTCGAGAACGACGGCAAGACCTGGAAGCTCACCCTGCGAGACGGCCTGATGTTCCATAACGGCGAGAAGGTGCTGGCGCGCGACTGTGTCGCCTCGATCAAGCGCTGGGGCGCGCGCGATGCGTTCGGCCAGGCGCTGATGGCGCGCACCGACGAACTGTCCGCCTCCGACGACAAGACCATCGTGTTCCGCCTCAAGCAGCCGTTCGCGCTGCTGCCCGACGCGATGTGCCATGGCGCCTCCAACATGTGCGCCATCATGCCGCAGCACATTGCCGAGACCGATCCGTTCAAGCAGTTCACCGAGGTCGTCGGCAGCGGGCCGTTCCGCTTCAAGGTCGATGAACGGGTGCAGGGCTCGCTGTTCGTCTATGAACGTTTCGACAAGTATAAGCCGCGCGAGGACGGCGAGCCCAGCTTCACCTCTGGCCCGAAGATCGTGCATTTCGATCGCGTCGAATGGCATGTGCAGCCGGATCAGGCCACCAAGGCCGCGGCGATGCAGGCTGGCGAGATGGACTGGTGGGAGAACCCGGCAGCCGATCTGCTGCCGGTGCTGAAGAAGGCCAACATCAGGACCGAGTTCACCGACCCCACCGGCGGGCTGTTCATGCTGCGGCCGAACCATCTGTATCCGCCGTTCGACAAACCCGCGGTGCGCCGCGCGCTGCTGGGTGCGATCGACCAGAGGCAATACATGATCGCGATGCAGGGCGAGGACACCTCGCTCTGGTCGGTGCCATGTGGCTTTTTCCCGTCGGTCTCGCCGTTGGCGAGCGATGCCGGTCTCTCCGTTCTCACTGGCAAGCGCGACTATGCTGCGGTGAAGAAGGCGTTGGAGACCGCCGGCTATGCGGGCGAGAAGGTCGTCATCATGGGGGCGACGGATCAGCCGTTGAACTACCCTTTGGCCGAAGTTGCCGCGGACATGCTCAAGCGCGTCGGCATGAATGTGGAATACCAGGCGACCGACTGGGGCATGGTGGTGCAGCGCCGGGCGCTGACCAAGCCGCCGGCGGACGGTGGCTGGAACCTGTTCGTCACCGGTTTTTCCGGCCTCGACTTCTTCAGTCCGGCGAGCCATCTCCCGTTGCGCGGCAATGGCAAGGGTGCCTGGTTCGGCTGGCCCGACGATCCGAAGATCGAGGCGTTGCGCGAGGCGTGGTTCAACGCCCCGGACCTCGCGGCGCAGAAGATGATCGGTGTCGAAATCCAGCTACAGGCGTTCGAGAACGTCCCGTACTATCCCCTCGGGGCAGCGCAGAATGCGACGGCATTCCGCCAGGACATCACCGGCGTGCTGGAGGGCTTCGTGACCTTCTGGAACGTGCGCCGTACCTGAAAGAGCCACGGTAGGCAACGAAGAACGAATTGGGTGCGCCGTGCGCGCAAGAATCGAACTCCGTGGCCCACCGTGGCCCTCGCGCGTCCTCCGTGTTAAGGTGCCTCTGCCCTTCGAAGGCATCGGCCGTTCACCCAATTGCCCTGCGTTCGTCTCACTCCGCCTGTTCCGGCAAGAGGGTGGCAAACAATGATCAGGGAGGCTGAACCAATGCGCAGACGGACATTCCTTGCGGCCTCGGCCGCGACCCTGGCGCCGCCCGCGGTAGTGCGCGCGGAGAACCAACGGGTACTGAAATTCATCCCGCTAGGGGATCTCACGGTGGTCGACCCGGTCTGGACCGTGGCGTACATAACCAACTACCACGGCTACATGGTGTTCGACACGCTGTACGGACAGAACGGCCAGAAGGACGGATTTAGCTGCACGCCGCAGATGCTTGCCGGCCACACCGTCGAGAACGACGGCAAGACCTGGAAGCTAACGCTGCGCGAGGGGCTGCTGTTCCACGATGGCGAGAAGGTGCTGGCGCGCGACTGCGTTGCCTCGATCAAGCGCTGGGGCGCGCGCGACGCCTTCGGCCAGGCGCTGATGCAGCGCGGCGACGAGATCTCCGCGCCTGACGACAAGACCATCGTGTTCCGCCTCAAGCAGCCGTTTGCGCTGCTGCCCGACGCGCTGGGCCACGGCGGCCCCAACATGTGCGCCATCATGCCGCAGCGCCTCGCCGAGACCGATCCGTTCAAACAGGTCACCGAAGTCGTCGGCAGCGGCCCGTTCCGGTTTAAGGCGGACGAACGGGTGCCGGGCTCGCTGACTGTCTATGAGCGCTTCGACAAATATCAGCCGCGCGGAGACGGCGAACCCAGCTTCACCGCTGGCCCCAAGATCGTGCATTTCGACCGCGTCGAGTGGCACGTGCTAGCGGATGCCGCCACCAAGGCCGCGGCGATGCAGACGGGCGAGATGGACTGGTGGGCGCTTGCCGCCCCCGATCTGCTGCCGCTGTTGCGACGGAGCAACATCACGATACGGCCCAATCCCGCGGGAAACCTGTTCTTCTTGCGGCCAAACCATCTGCATCCGCCGTTCGACAAGCCGGCGGTCCGTCGCGCATTGATGGGGGCGATCGACCAGAAGGAGTTCATGATCGCAATGATGGGCGAGGACACCTCGCTCTGGTCGGTTCCGTGCGGCTTCTTTCCACCGGTCTCACCGCTGGCGAGCGACGCCGGCATGTCCGTGCTGGCCGGCAAGCGCGACTACGCGGCGGTGCGGAAGGCGCTGGACGTGGCCGGCTATCAGGGCGAGAAACTGGTGCTGCTGGTGCCCACCGACGACCCGTTCGACAAGCCGGCGAGCGACGTCGCCGCCGACATGCTGAAGCGCGTCGGGGTCAACGTGGACTACCAGGCAACTGACTTCGGCACGTGGGTGCAGCGCCGAACTCTCACCAAGCCGCCGGCCGAGGGCGGCTGGAACCTGACCATCTCCGGCTTCCCCAGCCTCGACTTCCTCACCCCGGCGACCCACGCGGCGCTGCGCGGCAACGGCAAGGGCGCGTGGCCCGGCTGGCCTGACGATCCGAAGATCGAGGCGTTGCGGGAGGCGTGGTTCGACGCCCAGGACCTGGCGGAACAGAAGAGGATCGCTGTGGATATCCAGCTCCAGGCCTTCCAAAGCGTGCCCTTCTGGCCACTCGGGCTCGCGCAGCTCGCGACGGCGTTCCGCCATGACATAACCGGGGTGCTGGAAGGGTTCGCGAAGTTCTGGAACGTGCGCCGTACCTGACAGACTCGCGCCTCGGACCCCTCCACGGGCTTCACCCCGGACCGCACACTTGGAACCTCGCGTGGCCGCGCCCGCTTGCCGCGGCCAGGTGGTGCATCGTAATCCTCGGCCATGACGGACGATGCCGACGATACGGCGGCCGCGGGATACGACCTGTTCCTTGCCGCGCCGATGAGCGCTTTGGACGAGTCCGACTATGCCACGGAGCGCGCCGGCGTCCTCGCGGTGGTCGAGCAACTCGGCGTCCTGCCCGGCTTCGCCCGCGTCTACTTCGCCGGTGCGGAGATCGGGCATCCTGGGGGTTTCACCGGCGAAGCCGACGCGCTTCGGCGCGACCTGACCGCGTTGCGCCACGCACGCCTGTTCGTGCTGATCTACCCCGGCAAAATCGTCACCAGTGCCCTGGTGGAGGTGGGGTATGCTCTGGCGTTGCGTCTGCCGTGCCTGCTGCTGGTGCGCGACAGGTCCGATCTGCCCTACTTGTTGAACCAGGCCGAGCAGACCGACGCCGGCGATCTGCTGCCGCCGATGCGCATCGAGCTGCTTGGCGAACCTGCACAGTCGGCCCGACAGATCGCGGCATTCCGTGACCAACTGCACCTGGCCGCCGCGCCGTGAGCGACGACAAGGACGGTACCGGCTTAGTCTCGGGCGGAACCACGATCCTGCGCGCCTACGGCCTGGGCGGCCTGCTGCTGGTGATCGGCTTCGTCCTGATGGGCCTGGCGATCTACAAGGGGCCGGATTTCACGGAAACTTCGACCCAGAACGGAGTCCTGGTCGGTGGCCTTGTCGTTGGCGGGTTTGCCGTCATCGTCGGTCTCGTCCTGCTGCGTCGCGCCCCGCCGCCGACACCCGCGCCTACACCGACTACCCGCCCGCGGCCAACGCCACGGCACGACGTCTACATCGCCGCGCCGATGGCCGGCTTCGGCACCGACGAGGCGGGGCGCAACGCGGCCGTGGAGCTGGTCAACGCGGTGCAGGCTGCGCTGCGGCGCCTTGGGATCGAGGATGTCTATACACCTGTGCTTGCTCGGCCGGACGCCCCCTCCTACGAGTCTCCGGGCACCGGGTTCGATGTCGAATGGGAAGCGCTGCAGAGCGCAAGGCGCTATCTATTGATTCTGCCGCCCACCATGCCGGCCGGGACGAGCGTGTTGATGACAGCCGGTGCCGCGATCGCTCTCGGCATCCCGTGTGTGATCCTGAGCCACGAGAGCCGGTCCGCGTTGCCATATATGCTCGAGGGTGCGGTGCAAAGCAGGCAGGTCAACGTCCGCCTGCACCCTTACCGCGACATCGACAGCATCGAGTTGTTGATCCGCAATGACGGTCTGCGCTTGTTCGGCCAGGAGCCGGCATGACACGCTGCATTCATCGGGGAGCAAAAGCCATGGCTGACACGGTTCGCCCGCCCGCGATCCGCGCCGCCGAGGCGCCGCCGCGGGCGCGGGCCTCGGGTTATCCCGCCGATCTCGCGGCACGGGTCGCGGGACGCGAGAAGCGGCCGCTCGGCGATGTGTTCGGACTAAGCATGTTCGGAGTGAACCTCACGCGTCTGGCACCCGGCGCGTGGTCCGCGCTGCACCACCGGCACAGCCGGCAGGACGAGCTCGTCTATGTGCTGGAAGGCACGCCGACGCTGGTCACCGATGCCGGCGCGACACTGTTGTCGCCCGGCATGTGCGCGGGCTTTCCGGCCGGTGGTTCGGCGCACCATCTGGAGAACCGCAGCGGCGCCGATGTGGTGATCCTGGAGATCGGCGACCGCACGCCGGGCGATGAAGGCTTCTATCCGGACGACGACCTGAAAGCCGCCATGGGGCCGGACGGCAAGTACTTCTATACCCGCAAGGATGGCTCGCCGCTGTAGGCGCTACCGTTCCGTCTCGTCGGAATCCGGCTGGACCTCGATCTCCGGACCGATCGTGTCGGCATCGTCCTCGAGGTCGTCGGCGTCCTCGATCAGGGCTTCCTCGGCTTCCTCCTCGACGCCCTCCACTTCGATGTCGGATTCCTCCAGGCCCGGTGCAGGCACCGGCTTCTTCGGCCGCCGCTCCTCGGCGACGTTGCCGCCGGTGCGGCGGGGGCGCGGCTGGTCGATCGGCTGCTCGGTGCCGCATTTGGGGCAGACCGCGGGGACCTTGGTGAGGTCATAGAAGCGTGCGCCGCAGGCGACGCAGACGCGCTTGGTACCGAGTTCGATCTTCGCCATCCAGTTGGCCTCGCATGGGTTGGCGCTGCGGAGAGCCGGCGCCCATGCCACTGCGGCGAACGGGTGTCAAATCGATGGGGATGGGCTAACGGTTGCCATCCGACGATCGGAAGCACAGGTTAGCCATCCACGCCGACGATTGCAGGATCGGAAATGCACATACGCCGGTTAGACCACGTCCAGCTCGCGATGCCGGCCGGACGCGAGGACGAAGCCAGGGAGTTCTATCAACGGATGCTTGGCATCCCTGAAATGCCCAAGCCCCCGCACCTGGCCGCACGCGGCGGGTGCTGGTTCGAGAGCGGCCAGGTGAAGGTTCACCTGGGGGTCGACAAGGATTTCACACCGGCCCGGAAGGCTCATCCTGCCTTCATCGTGGATGACCTGCGGGGACTGGCGGTCAGTCTGGAACAAGCTGGATACCGCGTCGTGGCAGACCAGCCGCTCGAGGGATACGACAGACGATATGTCGATGACCCGTTTGGCAATGGGATCGAGTTAATGCAGCCAGACACCTGACCAGGCAGGGCGACGTGGACGAGACTTGCCACGCCTTCGCCGTCACTCGATGTCGATGCGCACCACGTCGCGCACCGAGCGTCCGCCGCGGCGTTCGTCGGGAACGATCAGGCGCAAGCCCTGGTCAGGGATCGGCGCGCCGTTCATCCGGTCGGCAAGCTGGATCGGTCTACCCGCGAACTGCGGCGACAGCTCGGCCAGGCCGAACACCGCCGTCCAGCCATCGGCGCCGGTCACATGCACGGCGAGGTGCACCGCCTCCGCCGGTTTCTGCGGATCGACCGCACCAGCGTCCGCCAACACGTCCCACAGCAGCGGACCTGTCCATTCCCGATCGTCGTGTTCGATCGCAGCGTGCCGGGAGATCGCGTGCAGCGCGGCGATATGTTCGTATGACAATAACCGTGGCGGCTGGCCGGCTCGCTGCACCAGCAGATCGTGCGACAGTTGCGCCGGTTCGGCGAGCGCCACCGGATCGAAGCCATGCGTCCGCAGCGCCGCCTGGCCAATTTCGGACATGATGAACACAGCGAAACGCAGCGTCAGCGGGCGGGCATTCAGCAGCACCATGCCGTAGGCGGGACCGACGGTCAGCTCAGGTGGCAGCGGAACGATCTCCAGACCAGGCACCGCGCGCGCCACCGTGCCCGCGCTGCTGCAATAGCCGAGCATCGCGTCCGCGCGATCGGCGAGGAACACGCCCTCGACAGCGCCCTTGCCGGGCACCAGCAGGGGTGTCTTGTCGCCGCCGCCGACCAGCTTCAGCGCCTTCGCCTCGAGCACGGCGCGCGCGCCGGGATGTACCGTCTCGGCGCGGGCGAACACCGCCCAGGCATAATCGCCGCCGGGATCGGCGCCGGGTGTGGAGGTGGCGAGCCGCACGGATGGATCCAACAACCGGTCAAGCATATTGGCCGGAGTCAAACCGATCCCGCTGCGTGCCAGCACACAGAGGCGGTTGCGGGTGAAATTGATCACGCTGCGCTCGGGGTGGCCGAGAGCGAGACGCCTGGCATGATCCATGTCGGCGGACGCCAGAATGTCCGCCGGCGCGCCGGCCTCGATCTTATCGCGCAACATGCCAGAGGGACCAAACTCGGGCGGCGCCACGCTATCCGGTCCGGCAGGGAAGCGGCGCAGCAGGTCGGAGAATGCGTCGGTGAGGCTGCCTGCGGCGAACACGTGCAGCGTGTCTGCGTGGGCGGTTGGTACGAGCAGCAACAAGGTTGCCAGGACGACGGCGATGCAGCGCGGCATGAGGTCTCTCGACGATCCGTGGTTATATACGATCATGCACAGCGTACATCGCACCCGTGGAAAGCGCCACTACAGCTGCCGTCATGTCGCGGTCAGCCGGCGACCTCGACGATGCGATCGACCAGCGACTTTGCCAGGCTCGGCTTGTCGCTCTGCGGTCCGCCGATGCACTTGGCGCTGTCTTCCTCGCCGGCCGGTACCGGAGTGATCGCGTGCATCGTCGCCGCAAAGTCCAGCATCGCCAGGTAGCAGACGATGTGATGGTTACAACCGATACCAAAACGGATATCCGCCTGTGCGGTGGCTGGCTGGATAACCTGCCGCTTCGGCAGGGACTGGTAGCCGATCTCCGTCGGCGGCACGCCAGGGACGAGGTCAAGCAGGTAATTGTACACAGTATATAGTCAGTAACAATTTGGTCGAACAGCGTGACGAAGGACTGATCGCCGGGATGGGGCGAGGCGAAGTAGCAGCCGCTGACCCGCTGCCCCAGCGGGCCACGCGCGAGATCGAGTGTCAGGTAGGTTGCCAGCGGCGCCCCCAGGCTGTGCCCCGACACCACGACGGCATCACCTGGGCCCAGGATCATGGGCAACGCCTCGGCGATGGATCCGAGCGGGGCGCCGGCGGTATCGGTGAGCGCAAGAGTACGGTAGATGCCCCAGAAGCCCAATTCCACCTGGGCTTCCGGTGTTCCTGGCGGCAAAGGGATCATCGGCACGTAGCGGATCAGCGGGAACTGGCCGTCCTCGAGCCACTCGGCATAGCTGTCGGTGCCGCGGAGCGCCACCGCGACCTCGTCGGGCTGCGCCGGACCACGGTGCCATAGCAGACAGGTTGATTCAACTCGCCGACCGGGCCGGGTCCGAGTTGTGGGTGGCCGGGAATAATGCTGTCGGTCCCGAGGACGTAGCCGATGATCTCACCGCCGCCGGTGGGTGGCGGTGGCTCGGTAAACGGCGCCGGAGGGCACGTCTTCTGCCGGAATATGTCCATCGCGTGCATGACCAGAAGGCCGTACGGAACCGCACTGCTGTTGGTGAATGGCATCGGCGCCCCCTCTTCTGGGTCGGCCGGCAGCGCCGACCCATCGAGACAGTCTCGGCCAGCCCCGACGCTGGCGCAACGGGTTGGCGTTGAGCGCTCCAACTTCCTTGCCATAAGGCAAATCCCTCGCCGCACGCCAAGGTTCCAACCCGCCGCATTTGAGTCGCGTGCCCGCGCGATTTGCGGCAGTATTGCCGCCGCACTCTGGCGGCGCGCCGCCAAGGGTGGCCGGATCCTGAACGACAACAAGCGGCCGGATATTGTACCGGCCGGACAGGGAGTGTGTCTCGATGATCAGAGCGCGCGGCCTCGCACGCCGCGTCTGAACGCCGCCGCGCGGCACACCGCAGCAACGTCGCAAACATCGGCGCAGGCACCCACCTGCGCGACCATGGGAGGCAGCCATGCAACGGAATGACCCGAATCGAACTGCGCTGGGTAGGCGTCACGTGCTGGCGGGCAGCGCCGCGGCACTCGCGGGCATCACTACAGCCACGGGTGCGCGCGCCGCACCGGTGGTACCGCAGGGCAAGCTGACACTGGCCTGGCACACCAACATCGCGGCGCGCTGGCTCGATCCGCAACAGCACGACGGCACCGCCAGTCCCGACAATTTTTTGATGGCGCTGCACGACGGCCTGATCAAGAACTACCGCAGCGAACTCTACGACCATCCGGCGCTCGCCGAACGCTTCGAGTTCGCGGAGGACTCGAAGAGCGCAACATTCTGGCTGCGTGCGGGCACCAGGTTCCATGACGGCACGCCGGTCACGCCAGCCGATGTGAAGTGGAGCTACGGGCATTATCGCGGCGCCTGGGGCGAGGTCTTGCGCGAGCGGACGCAGGAGGTCGAGTTGGTAGACGACAAGACCGTGCGCTTCCACTTCAAGGAGCCGTTCCTCGACTTCCCGATCCTGCTCGGCACCGGCAATGTGTGCGGCGCTGGCTGGGTGGTGCCGGCGAAATACTACCAGCAGGTGGGACAGGCTGGCTTCCTGCAGAAGCCTGTTGGTGCGGGCCCTTATCGGCTGGTGTCGCAGGAACCAGGCGTGAGGATCGAATTGGAGGCGTTCGCCGACTACTACCGTCCGGTCCACATCAAGCAGTTCACTATTGTCAGCGTACCGGAAGCCGCGACCCGCGTCGCTATGCTGGAACGCGGGGAAGCCGACATCATCTACTTCGTACCAGGCGAACTGATCGACCGCGTGAAGAGCAATCCGAAGCTGCGCCTGGCGCCGGTGGTCTCCGGCAACTGGTGGCTCGAGTTCCCCGGCTTCCAGAACCCTTCCAACCCATTCCACGACAAGCGCGTGCGCCATGCGATCAGCCTGACCGTCGATCGCGATGCGATCAACGACGCCGAATGTGGCGGCATGGGCGTGGTCGATGGCAACTGGATCAACAACGACGTGGAGTACGGAATAGAATGGCCGAAATGGCCGCGCGACGTCGCCAAGGCGAAACAGTTGATGGCCGAGGCCGGTTTTCCCAACGGGTTCAACGTCGATTGGGTGACGCCGGCGCCAAACTACTACTCGCGCGGCGAACGCATCGTATCGCAGTTGCAGGCGATCGGTATCCGTTCCAGGCTGCAGGTGATGGAGCGCGGCGTGTTTTTGAAGAAGATGCAGGGCGGCATGCGCGAATGGCCAGGTACGCAGATCATCTTCAACGCAACGCGCATCGGGGGTACCTGGTCAAACTGGTACGACTCGATGTTCAAGTGTGGCGGCTTCAACTCGAAGGACTTCTTCTGCATCAAGGACCTGGACGATAAGTTCACGAAGTACTTGGCTTCATACGACAGGAACGAACGCAAGCAGCTCGCCGAGGAGATTCAGAAGTCGATTCTGGACGAGTACTACTTTGTTCCGGTGTTCCGCCACGCCTTCGTCAATGCAATCGGTCCACGCCTTGCCATGCAAAAGTGGCAGGATGTGTTTCCGACGATCACCACCGGCTACGCCTATCCCTGGGAGGAGCTGAAACTGGCATAAAGGAGTACGGCGATGGGTCAGTTCATCTTCCGACGCACGCTCTATGCCATTGCCACCCTGTTCATCCTGAGCCTGACCATCTTCACGGTGGTCAGGCTCACGGGTGACCCGGTGACGCTGATGGCGGAGCCCGGCGCGCAGGAGGCCGATCTGGAGCTGGTGCGTGCCGAGTGGGGGCTCAACCAGCCGCTGCCGGTGCAATACGCCGCGTTCGTCAAGAACATCATCACCGGCAAGCTCGGCCAGTCGTTCAACTACGAGATGCCGGTGAGCACGCTGTATTTTCAGCGTCTGCCGAATTCGCTGGAACTGGCGCTGGCCGCGACGCTGATCTCGTTCGTGATCGGCATTCCTGCCGGCATCATCTCCGCGGTTCGGGTCAACAGCGCGTGGGACCATGTCGGCAAGACCATCGCACTGCTGGGGTTGTCGGTGCCCGGTTTCTGGCTCGGACTGGTAATGATCCTGGTGTTCTCGGTGTGGCTGGAATGGCTGCCGACCAGCGGGCAGGGCGGCTGGCGCAACCTGGTCATGCCGGCGGTGGCACTGGGCTGGTATTTCGCCGCCTCGCTGCTGCGGCTGACGCGGTCCAGCATGTTGGAGGTGCTGCGCAGCGAATACATCAAGCTGGCGCGGCTGAAGGGCCTGCCGGCATTCGCGGTGATCGCGCTGCACGCGTTCAAGAACGCGCTGATCCCGGTGCTAACGCTGGCCGGCATCAACCTGGTGGTGATGCTGAACGCAGCGGTGATCATCGAGGTGATCTTCGCCTGGCCCGGCATCGGGCGGCTGCTCTACGAGGGCATCTTCCAGCGAGACTTTCCGCTGGTGCAGGGTGTCGTGATGGAGGCCGGCATCATGATCGTGCTGATCAACCTGCTGGTCGACGTCCTCTACGCCTACATCGATCCGCGCATCCGGCTCACCAGGTAGCAAGCCATGTCTGTCACCACACTCCAGCCGATCCGCGCATTCAATCGGCGTCGCATCGTACGCGACCTGCCATTCCTGCCGCTCGCGATCCTGGTGCCGTTCGTGCTGATCGCAGTGTTCGCCAACGTGATCGCGCCGTACGATCCGACCGAACCAATCCCTGGCGCCAAGATTTTCGAACCGCCGTTCTGGTCATCGGGCGGCAGCGTGCACACCCTGCTCGGCACCGATTTCCAGAGCCGCGACGTGCTAAGCCGGCTGATCTTCGGTGCCCGCGTGTCACTGATCGTCGGCGTCATGGGCACCATCGTGGCCGGCAGCATCGGCACCACGCTCGGCATGCTGGCCGGCTACATCGGCGGTTGGGTCGATCAGCTCATCATGCGTGTCACCGACGCCTGGCTCGCGCTGCCGGCCATCGTGTTCGCGATCTTCCTCGCCACCATGGTGGGGCCCAGCATGTGGAACATCGTGATCATCCTCGGTTGCGTGTACTGGACGCGCTACGCGCGGGTAATCCGTGGTGAGGTGCTCAGCCTGCGCGAGCGCGAGTTCGTGAAACTGGCGGAGATCGCCGGGGCCAGCCGCACCCGCATCATCATGCGCCACATCCTGCCCAACGTGATGAACTCGACGATGGTGCTGGCGAGTTTGACGATCGGCGTGGTGATCATCGCCGAGGCGTCGTTGAGCTTTCTCGGCGTCGGCGTGCCGCCGCCAGAGCCGGCCTGGGGGTCGATGCTGGCCGACGGGCGGTCCATGTTGATGGTCGGCGACTGGTGGCTGACCATCTTTCCTGGGCTCGGCATTCTGCTGGTGGTGCTCGCCACGCAGTTGTTCGGCGACTGGCTGCGCATCCGCCTCGATCCGCAGCAGCGGAATTTGTGATGACCAAACTGACAAAGGGGCCAAGGGCTTAATCCATGCCCCCCCTGCTCGAAGTCTCTGATCTCCACACCCACTTCACCACCTTCGGCGGCAGGCGCGTCGTCAAGGCGGTGGACGGCATCAGCTTCAGCCTCGACGAAGGCGAAACCCTCGGCCTGATCGGTGAGTCAGGCTGCGGCAAGACCACCACCTGCCTATCGATCGTCGGCCTGCTGCCCAACTCCGCGCGCGTCGCCGGCGGCCGCATCACCTTCCAGGGTGAGGAGCTGACGCAGAAGACCTCGCGCGAAATGCGCCGTATCCGTGGCCGTTTGATCGGAATGATCCTGCAGGATCCGATGGCCTCGCTGAACCCTCTGTTTAGCATCTATCGTCAGGTCGCCGAGCCTGCCTACTACCATCAGTCCATGCGGGGCCGCACGCTGCGCGCGCGCGTGCAGGAACTGCTGCGCTCGGTGCGCATTCCCTCGCCGGAGCAGCGCATGCGCGACTATCCGCACCAGATGAGCGGCGGCATGCGGCAGCGTATCGTGGGCGCCATCGCGCTCGCCGGCGGGCCGAAGCTGATCATCGCCGACGAACCCACCACCAATCTCGATGTCACGATCCAGGCGCAGTACCTCGATCTGCTGAAGGACCTCCAGCGCGATACCGGTGTCGCGATCATCTTCGTCACCCACAACCTCGGCATCGTCGCGCGAATGTGCGACCGAATGGCGGTGATGTACGCCGGCAGGATCGTCGAGCACGGTTCGGTGCGGGACCTGTTCAACGCCGCGAAGCATCCCTACACACGTGCGCTGCTCGGTTCGATCGCCAAACTCGGCAGCAAGGAGCCGCTGTACGCGATCCCCGGCCAGCCGCCCAACCTCGCGCACCTGCCGACGGGCTGCGCATTCCATCCACGCTGCCCCGACGCCATGCCGCAATGCACGATCGACGCACCGCTAGAAACAAGCCTTGGCGAAAGCTGGACGGCACGCTGCTGGCGCGCCGCGGCGCAGCCCGCAAAGGAGGCATATGACCGCGCCAGTGCTTGAGGTGCAGGGACTTAAGAAATACTTCCCCGTCAGCACCGGCGGACTGCTGCATCGCCGCGCCGCCTGGGTGAAGGCGGTGGAAACCGTGGACTTCGACATCATGCCGGGCGAGACACTGGGGCTGATCGGCGAGTCCGGCTGCGGCAAGACCACCACCGCCAAGCTGATCCTGCTGCAGGAAAAACCGACCGAAGGCAGCATTCGTTTCGAGGGTGAGGAAATCCTCGCGCTGCACGGCGCCGCGCTGATGCGCTATCGGCGTGCGGTGCAGGTGGTCTTTCAGGACCCGTACAGCTCGCTCAGCCCGCGCATGCGCGTGCGCGACATCATCGCCGAGCCGCTGGAGATTCATACCGACATGTCGCGCGTCGAGATCCGCGAGCGCGTTGCCGAGGTGCTGGAGCTGGTCGGGATGCAGCCGGACGTGGCGGATCTGTTCCCGCACGAGTTCAGCGGCGGGCAACGCCAGCGCATCGCGATTGCGCGGGCGCTGGTGACCGACACGCGGCTGATCGTGCTGGATGAACCAGTGTCCGCGCTGGATGTGTCGATCCGCGCGCAGATCATGAATACATTGGAGCATCTGCAGGCGACACTCGGCGTGAGCTACCTGTTCATCGGTCACGACCTTGCCGGCGTGGCGCATATTAGCCATCGCATCGCGGTGATGTATCTCGGCCAGCTCGTCGAACTGGCCGAGGCCACCGAACTTTGCGCGCATCCGCTGCATCCGTATACGCAGGCGCTGCTGATCGCCGCACTGCCCGCGCATCCCGACGACAAGTACGAACGGCTGACCATCAGCGGAGAGGTTCCCAGCGCGCTCGCGCCGCCATCCGGCTGTCGCTTCCACACACGCTGTCCGCACGCCATGCCGCGTTGCACCGAAGAGGTGCCGGTGCGCAAGGACGTGGCGCCGAACCACAGCGTGGCGTGCCACCTTTACGGGTGAGCGACTGTCCAATCCCTCGCTCGCATGCTAATCGCCCGGCGATCCGGGGAGCATCGCTGGATGGACGTCGCCACACGCCGACTGGTCTCCCGCCGCGCTGCGGCGCCGCTTGCCGGCCGCATCACCGTGCCTGGCGACAAATCGATCAGCCACCGTGCGCTGATGTTCGGTGCGCTGGCCGTCGGCGAGACGCGGATCACCGGGTTGCTGGAAGGCGAGGACGTGCTGCGCACCGCCGCCGCGATGCGCGCGCTTGGTGCCGAGGTGTCGCGAGACGCGGGTGGCACTTGGCGCGTCGCCGGCCGTGGCGTGGGCGGCCTGGTCGAGCCGGCGGACGTGCTGGATATGGGCAATTCCGGCACCGCGGCACGGCTGCTGTGCGGCGTGCTGGCCAGCCATCGATTGTTCGCGGTGATGACCGGAGACGCCAGCCTGCGGCGCCGCCCGATGCGCCGGGTGATCGAGCCGCTGTCAGCCTGTGGCGCCCGTTTCACCGCGCGCGAAGGCGGACGGCTGCCGCTCGCCGTGCAGGGGCCGAAAGAGGCGCTGCCGCTCGAGTACCGCGTGCCGGTGCCGTCGGCCCAGGTGAAATCGGCGGTATTGCTGTGTGGCCTGAATGCACCAGGCATAACGCGCGTCGAGGAGCCGGAGGCGACACGCGACCACACTGAGCATATGCTGCGTCACTTCGGCGCGACCGTGCAGGTGGAGGCGGCGGGCAGGGCGCGCGTCATCACCCTGCTGGGCCAGCCGGAACTCCGCGCCGCCGATGTGGCGGTGCCGGGCGACCCATCATCGGCCGCGTTCCTGGCGGCGGCGGCGTTGCTGGTGCCTGGCTCACGGCTGACCATTGCCGGTGTCGGGCTGAACGAACTCCGCTGCGGTCTCTATGCCACGCTCAGCGAGATGGGTGCGGACATCGTCATCGAGAACCGCCGCATCCAGGGCGGCGAACCGGTCGGCGATCTGGTGGTGTCGTACGGTGCGTTGCGGGGCGTTGATGTGCCGTGGGACAGGGCACCGACAATGATCGATGAATATCCGACACTTGCGGTTATTGCCTCCCACGCCGTTGGAACCACGCGGATGCGCGGCCTGAAGGAATTGCGGGTGAAGGAGAGCGACCGGGTTGCCGCCACGGCCGCTTTGCTGGCGGTGAACGGCGCCAGGGTCGAGATCGAAGGCGACGACCTGATCGTGCACGGCGACGGCCGGCCGCTGTCGGGCGGCGGACTGGTCGAGACCGACATGGACCATCGGATCGCCATGGCGGCCCTGGTGCTCGGGGTGGCGACCGAGCAGCCTGTGACGGTTGATGAGGCGGCCTTCATCGACACCAGCTTCCCCGGCTTTGCCGAACTGATGAACCACGCTGGCGGAGCGCTGTTGCCGGCGTGACGAGCGGCCTTGTCATTGCCATCGATGGTCCCGCCGCGGCAGGGAAGGGGACTCTCGCCCGGCGCATCGCAGCGACCCTCGGGTTGCCCTATCTCGACACCGGCCTGTTGTATCGTGCCGTCGGCCAACGTGTGCTGGAGGCTGGCGCTGATCCCGCCGATCCGGCGGCGGCAGAGATTGCGGCACGTGCGCTGCGTCCCGCTGACCTGGAACGTGGCGATCTACGCGGGCCGGTGGCGGATGCCGCGGCTGCCGCGGTGGCAGGGATCCCGGCCGTGCGGGCGGCGCTGCTGGATTTCCAGCGGAGCTTCGCAAACGAGCGCGGCGCTGTGCTGGACGGCCGCGACATCGGCACGGTGATCTTCCCGGACGCGCCGGTGAAGCTGTACGTCACTGCGTCGCTGGCCGAGCGGGCGCGCCGGCGATGGCTGGAACTTCGGGCGAAGGGGATTTCGGCCGACCCAGCCGCCGTCGAGGCCGAGATGCTGGCGCGCGATACGCGGGATGCGCCGAACATGTGGCCGGCGCCGGACGCGGTTGTGCTGGACACGACGTCACTGGATGCGGAGGCGGCGTTTCAAAGCGCCTTGAGGGAAATACGGAGACGGTTTGGAATGTCAGACCAGACCAGATGAGTCGCACCGCGATCCGTTCGATCGCATGCTGATTGCCCAGGCACGCGAGGACGCGCACCGATCGTGAGTGCGGACAGGGTGTTCGCCTTCTATGGCGCGACCGTGATCTGGGATAGCCCGGAAAGCGGCTGCAACGCTTGACTTCATCGGCTCCGGGCGTATGTCTCCCGCATCGGCCTCGCTCCGCGAGTGTCATCGGCCACTTTCGCAACCCGGCCCGCGGTCACTCCCCGCGGGCAAGACGTGTTCCCGGCAAGGAACGCGCACACTGACGGCTCAGCCCGGGCATCCCGCCCGGCCCCTCCGTAACGGAACACAACCAACACATGGCTCTATCCGCCACTGTCGCCCGCACCGCCCCACCGGTCCCGATGCAGGACCATTTCAAAGGCGAGAACTTCGCCTCCCTCCTCGATGAAACCCTCGGCCAGGACACCGGCTTTGACGGCTCCGTCGTCACCGGTCGCGTCCTCCGCCTCACCGACGAGTTCGCCATCGTCGATGTCGGCCTGAAGTCCGAGGGCCGCATCGCGCTGAAGGAATTCGGCCCGCCCGGCACCAGGCCCGACGTGAAGCCCGGCGACATGATCGAGCTCTATGTCGAGCGCTACGAGGACAAGGACGGCGCCATCATCCTCTCGCGCGAGAAGGCGCGCCGCGAGGAGGCCTGGACCAACCTCGAGAAGGCGTTCGAGACCCAGCAGCGCGTCAACGGCACGATCTACGGCCGCGTCAAGGGCGGCTTCACCGTCGATCTCGGCGGTGCGGTGGCGTTCCTGCCCGGCAGTCAGGTCGATATCCGCCCGGTGCGCGACGTCGGGCCGCTGATGGGCTCACCGCAGCCGTTCCAGATCCTGAAGATGGACCGCGCGCGCGGCAACATCGTGGTCTCGCGCCGCGCAGTGCTGGAGGAAACCCGCGCCGAACAGCGATCCGAGCTGATCCAGGGCCTGAAGGAAGGCCAGATCCTCGACGGCGTGGTGAAGAACATCACCGACTACGGCGCGTTCGTCGATCTCGGCGGCGTCGATGGCCTGCTGCACGTCACCGACATCGCCTGGCGACGCATCAACCACCCGTCCGAGGCGCTGCAGATCGGCCAGCAGGTGAAGGTGCAGGTCATCCGGTTCAATCCTGAGACCCAGCGCATCTCGCTGGGCATGAAACAGCTCGAGGCCGATCCGTGGGACGGCGTCGCCGCCAAGTACCCGGTCGGTGCCAAGTACACCGGCCGCGTCACCAACATCACCGACTACGGCGCCTTCGTGGAACTGGAGCCGGGCGTCGAGGGCCTGGTGCACGTCTCGGAAATGTCCTGGACCAAGAAGAACGTGCACCCTGGCAAGATCGTCGCCACCAGCCAGGAGGTGGAGGTGATGGTGCTGGACGTCGATGCCTCCAAGCGCCGCATCTCGCTCGGCCTGAAGCAGGTGCAGCGCAATCCGTGGGAGCAGTTCGTCGACGAACACCCGATCGGCTCCGAGGTCGAAGGCGAGATCCGCAACATCACCGAATTCGGCCTGTTCGTCGGCCTGTCTTCCGATATCGACGGTATGATCCACATGTCCGACCTCTCGTGGGACGAACCTGGCGAACTCGCCATGGCAAAGTACGAGAAGGGACAGGTGGTGAAGGCCAAAGTGCTCGACGTCGATGTCGAGAAGGAGCGGATCAGCCTGGGCATCAAGCAGCTCAAGGACGATCCGGCCGCCTCGGTGCTGGACACGGTCCGCAAAGGCGAGGTGGTCACCTGTGTGGTGACCGCCATCCTGCCGAACGGCGTCGAGGTGAAGGTCGGCGATGTGCTGACCGGCTTCATCCGCCGCGCCGAACTGGCCCGCGACAAGGGCGACCAGCGCCCCGACCGCTTCGCCGTGGGCGAGAAGGTGGACGCCAAGATCGTCGCGATCGACCGCGCTGCCCGCAAGCTCAGCCTCACCATCAAGGGCAAGGAGGTCGAGGAGGAGAAGCAGGCGATGGCCGAGTTCGGCTCTTCTGACTCCGGCGCCTCGCTGGGCGACATCCTTGGCGCGGCGATCCGCCGCCGTAACCAGCAGGCCCAGCCGGATAGCGACTGACGCCGTTTGGTGACCCCTGACCGACGGCGATGAGCCTCGAGACCGACCTTCTGCTCGACCGCCGTCGGCTCAAGCGCCGGTTGGTGGTCTGGCGTAGCTTCGCCGTGCTCGCCGCGCTGGTCGCAGTGCTGGTGGCGCTGCGCGGCGAGAGTCCGCAGTTCGGCCGTTCGCGTCTTGCGCGGCTGACCGTGAGCGGGCTGATCAGCGACGACCGCAAGCTCAACGAAGCGGTGACGAAGCTCGCCGACAACGACAGCGTGAAGGCGCTGATCGTGGCGATCAACAGTCCGGGGGGCAGCGTGGCGGGTGGCGAGGGTCTGCACGACGCGATCGCGCACGTTGCCCGAAAGAAGCCAGTCGTCGTGGTGATGGGCGGCCTGGCGGCATCGGCCGGCTATATGATCGCGGTCCCAGCCGCACGGATATTCGCGCGCGAGGCGACGCTGACCGGCTCGATCGGCGTGCTGCTGGAGACCGGCGAGGTGTCCGGCCTGCTGAAATCCCTCGGCGTGAACGCGGAGGCGATCACCTCCGGCCCGTTGAAGGACCAGCCCAACTTCACCAAACCGCTGTCGCAGCAGGGCAGGGACGTGCTGCAGGGGCTGGTGATGGATATGTATGAGCAGTTCGTCGGCATGGTCGCCAGCGGTCGGCACATGGATGCCGCACAGGTGCGCGAGTTAGCCGATGGGCGCGCCTATACCGGGCGGCAAGCGCTGAAGCTCGGCCTGGTCGACGCGATTGGCGGCGAGCAAGATGCCCGCCTGTGGCTGGCGCAAAACAAGGGCGTTTCGGCTGATCTGCCGGTCGAGGACGTCTCGACCAGTGGCTTCGCCAGCCGGGCGCTTTCCGGGAGCCTCGGCTGGATGTTCGATGAGTTGTGGAAAAGCCTGTTTTCCCAAGGTGTTATCCTTGACGGAACGCGATTGGTCTGGCAACGTTTCGGAGGCTGAACTGAAACTCGGCTGCCGGGGTCATGACCAAGTCGGAGCTCATCGCGGAACTGGCCGGCAGCAACCCGCATTTGCGGGCGGCCGATGTCGAGTTGATCGTGGCGACGATTTTCGATCAGATCACCGGCGCACTGGCGCGCGGCGAGCGGGTGGAGTTGCGCGGCTTCGGCGCCTTCACCGTGAAGCGGCGCAATGCCCGCACCGGGCGCAACCCGCGTACCGGCGAGGCGGTGCCGGTGGACGAGAAGGCGGTGCCGTTCTTCAAGGCCGGCAAGGAACTGCGCGACCGGGTCAATCGCGGCCGGTCGGGGCGAAGCGCGACACCCCCTCCCTAGCCCTCTCCCGCTGCGCAGGAGAGGGGACGCCGGCATGCGCCTGCTGATCGCACTCCCGTTGCTGTTGCTGCTGGTGCTGTTCGCACTGTCCAACACCGCGCCGGCTCGCCTGCACCTCTGGCCCTCCGACTACACGCTGGAGTTGCCGCTCTCGCTTGCCATTCTCGGCGGCATGGCCATCGCCTTCCTGCTCGGCGGCGCGCTGGTGTGGCTGTCGGAGCTTGCCCAGCGCAGTCGCGCCCGACGGGCGGAGCATGCCGTGCGTCTGCTGGAGGCGCAGGTGCAGGAGCTGAAAGCCCGGCTGCCCCAGGCGCCGCCGCCATGACCATGCAGGTGAAGATTTGCGGCATCAACGATGCGGCCGCATTCGACGCCGCGATCGCGGCTGGCGCCGATTGGGTGGGGTTTAATTTCTTCCCGCCCTCGCCCCGCTATATCACGCCGGCCCGGGCGGAGGGGCTGTCGGCACGATCGCCTGGCGGTCCCCAGCGCGTAGGCCTGTTCGTCGATCCGACACCGGAGGCGATCGCCGCGACGCTCGACACGGTGCGGCTCGACATTCTGCAGCTCTACGGCCGGCTGGACCTTTCCGCGTTGCGTGCCCGCTTCGGGCTGCCGATCTGGCATGCGGTGGGGGTCGCGAGCGCCGCCGATCTGCCTGCCGCAACGCGCGGGGCCGATCGGCTGGTTGTGGAAGCAAAGCCGCCGCCCGGCGCGACGCGGCCTGGTGGCAATGCGGCGCGGTTCGACTGGTCGCTGCTGCGCGGCTGGCGCGCGCCGGCGCTTTGGATCCTGGCCGGTGGCCTGACAGTGGACAACGTCGCGGAGGCCATCCGTGTCACCGGTGCCTCTGCGGTGGATGTGTCCTCGGGGGTGGAACGCGCGCCGGGCGTGAAGGATCCGGCGCTGATCCGTGCGTTCATCGCCAACGCGCGCTCGAACGGCATACGGTTCCGGCGCGCCACATCGGCGGATGCCGACGCGCTCGGCGATGTGCATGTCGCGGCCTGGCGCGAGGCGTACACCGGCCTGATCCCCGACGAGGTCTTACGCCGCCTCGATCCGCGGCAGCGTGCGGCGATGTGGCGGGATGCGCTGGCCAAGGACGCCGTCGTGCATCTTGCGGAGCAGGGCAACACAATCGTGGGGTTTGGCGCGGGCGGGCCACAGCGCGACCCGACATTGCCCCAAGCTGGCGAAATTCACGCCGTCTACGTGCTGCAATCGGCACAGCGCCAGGGTGTCGGCCGTTCTCTGATGGCGGCCTTGGCGCGCGACCTGCTGGCACAGGGCAGTTGTTCCGCCGCGCTCTGGGTGATGGAGGGCAATACGCCGGCGCGTCGGTTCTACCAGCGGCTCGGTGGCCGGGAAATCGTCAGACGCGAGCAGCAGCGCGAGGGGTTCAGCGCTGTCGGCATTGCGTACGGGTGGGAGGACCTGAACTCTTTGATCTGAGGCCGTCAGGCCTTTGTCTTCGCCTCTTCCAGTTGCCGGCGCAGGCTCTCCACCTCGACGCGCAGCGCCGCGATTTCTTGCAGCTGGCCGGTGTCGCCGGTCTCCGCGCCGCGATAGAACGGGGTGAACAGGCTGAACGCACGCTCCATCATCGCCATGTTCTGTCGCCCGACCTCCTCCATGTTGCCGAACGGGAACATCGTACCGATCGACCCCATGGTCTTCTGCATCGCCTCCCGCATCTGCTCCTGCTGCTGCGCCAGCGCCCCCATCGCCTGCTCGAGGAAGCGCGGCACCATGCTCTGCATCTGATCGCCGTAGAAGCCGATGAGCTGGCGCAGGAAGGCGGTGGGCAACAGAGCCCGGCCCTTGCCCTCCTGCTCCACAATGATCTGGGTCAGCACGCCGCGGGTGATGTCTTCGCCGCTCTTGGCGTCGTACACCACGAAGTCGCGCCCCTGGCGCACCATGTCCGCCAGGTTGTCCAGCGTGATGTAGCAGGAGCTTTCCGTGTTGTAGAGCCGGCGGTTGGCGTATTTCTTCACCACCACCGGCTGCTGCGTCTCGCCGGTCTTGGCTTCCGGTGCGGCGCGGACGGTCTCGGCCATACATGCCTCGGTCATCAGGTTAGGCCTAGCATGCGGCTTATGCCGCACCTGCGAAAGCCCCTTCGCGCATTCTTCTCCATCTTGCGCGGCAGCGAGCCGATGGCCATGGTACTCGGATGAGTGCGGCCGCGTCTCCCCACATGCTGTCGCCCTGAAGGCCCCCGATATTATGCTCCTAAGCGTCAATCTGGGCACCGATGTCGGCGGCACGTTCACCGACCTCGCCTGGTGCATGCCGGCCGGCGAGCTGCACTGCTTCAAGGTCCCCAGCACGCCGTCAAAGCCTGGCCAGAGCATCCTGGAAGGCGTCGATGAACTATTTGCCGCGCTGGCGCCGGATGCCGCGACCTGGCAGCGCGTGCACCACACCCACAGCAGCACCGTTGCGACCAACGCGCTGATCGAGCGGCGCGGTGCGCGCATCGGATTGATCACGACCGCTGGCTTCCGCGACGTGTTCGAATTGCAGCGCCTGGCGATCCCGCATCCGATGCGGTTCGACTCGCGGCGGCCGGAACCGCTGGTGCCGCGCGCTCTCGTACGCGAGGTGCGTGGGCGCATCGGCCCTGACGGCATCGAACTCGAACCGCTCGACCAGGCGGATGTGGTCGCGGCTGCACGCGCCTTGCAGGACGCCGGCGTGGCGATCGCCGTCATCTGCCTGATCCACAGCTATCGCAATCCGGCGCATGAGCGGCAGGCGCGCGAGATCGTGGCGCAGCATGGACTGTCGTTGCGATTGGAACTTTCCAGCGAGATCTGGCCGCAGGCGCGCGAATACGAGCGCAGCGTGCTGACCGCGTTGAACGCATCGATCCGGCCGATTGTCGAAGCCTATCTCGATCGCCTGACCGCCGGGCTGGCGGAGCGTGGCCTCGCTCTGCCGCCGCGCGTGGCGCGATCGAATGGCGGCGCGGAACTTGCGACCACGCTGCGCGACCGCCCGGTGGTCGCCCTGCTGTCCGGGCCTGCGGCCGGTGTCGCCGGTGCTGCCGCCACGGCGCAAGACGCCGACTGGCCCGCGGCCGATCTGATGACGCTCGATGTCGGCGGCACCAGCGCCGATATCGGCGTGATCCGCGCCGGCAGGCCGGTGTTGAGTTCGGAAGAACAGGTCGGCGAACTCCCTGTGCTGGTGCCGACCATCGCGGTGTCCAGCATTGGTGCCGGCGGCGGGTCGATCATCTGGCTCGATCCGACCGGCTCGCTGAAGGTTGGTCCGCGCAGCGTCGGCGCCGATCCCGGGCCGGCGTGCTACGGCACCGGTTCGCTGGTCCCGGCGCTGACCGATGCATTCCTGGTGGCGGGCCTGCTGGAACCGGGTCAGCGCCTCGGCGGCAAGCTTGCGTTGCAGATGGCGCCTGCGCGTGCTGCGCTGGATGCACTGGCGGGTCGGATCGGCATCAGCGTCGAGGAAGTCGCCGACGGCGCCATCCGCGTCGCCACGGCGCTGATGGCGGCGGAGGCGTCGCGCGTGCTGGCGCGCCGCGGCGTCGATGCGCCGAGCTTCCGTATGGTGGCGTTCGGCGGTGCGGGGCCGCTGATGGCCGCGCTGCTGGCCGACGAAATCGGCATCGACGCGATCCTGATCCCACCGGTGCCCGGCGCACTGTCCGCTCTCGGCGCCGCGCGTGCCGACATCGAGGGCGATCTGGTGCAGCCGGTGTACCGCCGACTGCACAGCCTGTCGGCCTATGCGCTGACACAGCGGTTCCGCTCGCTGGCGGAGCAGGCGCGGAGTTGGGCCACGGAGCAGACCGCGCTTCTGCCGGTGCGTGAGGTGCGCGTCGAATACGCCGCCGATATGCGCTACGAGGGTCAGGGCTACGACGTGACCGTTGCATTTGAAACCACCTGGCTCGAGCGCGGCGATGGCGATGCCATTGCGACCGCCTTTCATGCTGTGCATCACAGCGTCTACGGTCACGCCAACGAGCAGGCAGAGGTGTGGATGAAGGAACTGCGCGCCCATATCATCGGCGTGATGCCGAAGGCGCGCGTTGTTGCGGCACCGGACACAGCTTCGGTGCAGGAACCGACGACACGCCCGATCCGTCTGCTCGGTAGGATGTTCGAGGCAAGCGTGATGGGCCGCACCACTCTCGGCGACGGGCGCGCATTGGCGGGACCGGCCATCGTCAATCAGATGGACACCACGACGCTGATCCCGCCCGGCTGGAGCGCGCGCATCGTGCGATCAGGCGCGTTGGTGCTGGAGCGCGCACCGTGACCGACGCCGTCACCACCGAAGTGTTCGCCAATCTGTTCAAGGCGATCGTCGATGAGATGGCGTGGGTGGTGCTGCGCTCGTCGCACACCACGTTCGTCAAGGAGACGCAGGACTTCGCCGTGGCACTGGTGACCGAGGCCGGGGAGACGTTTGCCTCGCCCTATGGCAGCGGTGCCACCACCATGATCGGCATGCCGATGCACGCCGGCACACGCGCGTTCGCGCAGTGGGAGCCGGGCGATGTGCTGGTCACCAACGACCCGTACAGCTCGGGCGGGATGGTGATGCATCTGAATGATCTCTACGTATTCCGGCCGATCTTCGCCGACGGCGAGCTGCTGTGCTTCGCCTGGGCGTTCATCCACTGCACCGATGTCGGCGGCTATGCGCCGGGCAGCATCGACATGCAGAACGCCGAGGTGTTCCAGGAAGGCCTGCGCCTGCGCCCGGTGAAACTGTTCCGCGGCGGCGAGATCAACCAGCAGGTCTGGGACATCTTCGCCGACAACTGCCGCATTCCGGCGCTGAACTGGGGCGATCTGACCGCGTGCCTGGCCGCGCTCGGCAAGGCCGAGCAGCGCATGCAGCGCCTGACGCAACGCTACGGCATCGGCGCGGTGCGCGGCGCGATCACCGCGACGATCGATCGCACCGAGCGTATTGCCCGCGACGTGCTACGACGGATCCCGGCGGGCGAGTACCGCTTCATCGATTACTTCGAGGACGACTACATCAGCGACCTGCCGGTGCGGATCGCGTTGAAGCTGACCTCGCGCGGCGACGGCACGGTGGAGCTCGACTTCACCGGCTCCGATCCGCAGGTGCGCGCGGCGCTGAACCTGCCCACCGGATCGATGCGGCACCATCCGTTCCTGTCGTTCGGACTGACCAACTTCGTGGTGACGCAGTCGGAGTCGATCCACATCAATGCCGGCATCATCCGCTGCATCGATTTGGTGCTGCCGGAGGCGTCGGTGGTGAATTCGCGCTTCCCGGCGTCGTGCGGCATGCGCATCACCACCGCGATGCGCATCCACGACATGGTACTCGGCGTGCTGGCGCAGGCGTTGCCCGGGACGGTGCCGGCCGGCGGCGGCAATACGCTGGTCATTACCTATATCTCTACGTCGGAACTCGGCACGCAGGGCCGCGTGGTGGTTGCCAATCCGGTTCCTGCGGGGTCCGGCGGCGGGCCGGACCGAGACGGTATTTCCGGCACCGACTTCTCGGTCGCGTTCCTGCGCAATGTGCCGGTGGAGGTACTGGAATCGGAAGCACCGGTGCTGGTTCACCGGTTCGGCTTATTGCCGGATTCTGAAGGGCCGGGGCGATATCGCGGCGGCTTTGGGCTGCAATACGAACTGGAGATCCGCCATCCGAGCGCGGTGGTGGTGATGCGCGGCAAGGACCGCCATCGCTTCAGTTCCTGGGGCGTCGCGGGCGGCCGTGCCGGCGCGGTGAACGGCAACGACAGCCTGGTGCCGGACGCGCCCGCACGCGACATTGGCAAACGCACGGTGTACCGGCCCGAGCTGCACGAGGTGATCCGGCTGTGGAGTGGCGGCGGTGGCGGCTATGGCGATCCGTTCACGCGCGATCCCGAGGCGGTGGCGCGCGATGTTGCCGCAGGTCTGGTGTCGCACGAGCGGGCAAGGGAGGTGTACGGCGTCGCGCTCGACGGCGATGACGTGGACCGGGAAGCAACTGCGCGGTTACGAAATCGGCCACGTGCAACAGCGGACTTCGATTTCGGGCAAGCGCGCGGCGAGTGGGAGCGGGTGCATGGTCTCGCAGCCGATCGCATCGCGTCGTGGCTACCCTCGCTCCCCGTCGGCGTGCGGCGGTATGCCCAGGCGCATGCGTATCAGCGACTGCAAGCAAACGGATGTGGTCCTTACAAGGCCGACGAAATCACCACGGTGCTGAACGCACTTCACACGGAACTATGCGATCGTGGATAGTCCTGTCATTGCGAGCGAATCGAAGCAATCTCCATTCGGCGTGCGCACCTCAGCGGGGCTTGCTTCCAGCCGGCAAAAAGAACGATGTACGGCACCTGCGCCAGGCTGCTGGGTTGACATCCACCCCCGCACCCGGGAGAGGTGTGATCTAGCTTAATGTGAGATATATCAAGCACTTAGGGTTTCTTGCTATCGGATTTGCCATCAGCGATTGGAAGGGCTGGGGTCAAGAAAAAGCCTGTGCCATTATGATGGGAGGGGACTTCGATTTTCGCACGCACCTGGATGCCAACGGGCTGCGCGCGGCGGCTATCGAGGTGGGCTACGGCCATTAGCCCGTCTTCGCGGATTGGAGGGTTTTTCAGGTCTCCGCTCGTTGTCGATCAAAGAGTTAGCCGGAAAGGTCTTCACTACAGGGCGTCTTGCACAACGCGTAGATTGCGATTCCGGCAGGTTTCTGTGGCGCCGCGCGACTTCGAGCTCCCGTATCGCCATCGTAGGCGCAGGAATCCAAGCGTGGAAATAGGGTAGGTCTTCACTACAGCCGATTTCAGCTATGGCGGCAAAAAATCTATGTGGAAAATCAAGATCGTATCCGACAGCAACCATCGGAAAATGGCTCTTCAGGGGGCGAATCCGCGAAGACGGGTTAGGGATGGCATTTTTTCGGTATTATACCAGAAGACGAAATTGCCGACTCACTGGCCGCCCCTCATCGTCATGGCCGGGCTTGTCCCCGCCATCCACGCCTATTCTTGCTGTTCGCGGTAAAGACGTGGATGGCGTGGCCAAGCCACGCCATGACGATGGGTCCACCGGTACGTCATCAAATCCGCCTTCTGGTATTATGTAGCAACGGCCACCAACGATGCCGGCGGGTTTTCGGACGCTATCTAAACCCTCACTAGGGACCGACCTGCCGCCGCCAATAGGCGTCCTGCGCTTGCGTCTGGCCACATACCGCCCACAGCAGGCAGACGATCCAGCCGACGCCGCTCAAGCCGAACAGCAGATTGACCACAAACAGCCAGCCGCTGTTGTTCACCTGCCGCTTGCTGCCGATGATCGCCGGCAGGAAATACAACGGCACCCCAATCGCCAGCATCAGCAGCACGGCGACGAGCGCAGCACCATCGCCGTTGCTGGCCCATGCCAAATTGGGCAGCAGCAGTCCGGCGGCGAGTAGAAATCGCGAAAACCGCGCCATAATTGGGGTCTCCTTTGCCCCGTCACATACCACAGAATCAGGGCGCAAGAAGTGGAACCGGGATCGCAGCGGTTCCACTCGCGGCGTTACATCGTCGCCGCCGACAACCCCGGCCAGCAGGCACGCGCTCCGGCCGCGAGGTTTGCCAAGCAGAGTTCGACCTAGCTCCGAACCGTTCGGGGCGACCCCGCAGGGCCGGCTGCAACGTGGCTCCCGAACCGGGGCCGAAAACCATTTGTCATAGCCGACCCAGCTGGCAATGCCCGAAACCGAGCGAAGGGTTACGAAGGTCATTTTGGGGACAATGGCAAAGTCAACAGCAATATCAAGAACTTGCCGAAAGCTTGCGAAAGCGGAAGTAAACCAGAAAACGTCTTGTTTGACCAGCCGGGTAGCGGTGTGATCTCGCCGGCGCATCCGAAAATATTCCTTGACATCCGCCGCCACTTGTGTTCTTGTTCCGTTCATGTCCGACGCGGCCGAAACCCCAGCCCCGACCACCGAGCCCAGCCGCAGCGGCCGCCTGCTCAACCTGGTCCGCAAACTGATCGGCTACGGCCGCGAACTCATCGCCACCATCCGCCCGCGAACTGCTGCCGAGCCCCTTTTCGCCAAAGTCCGCTTCGGCACCACCGATCTCGCGCTGATCCTCGCGCGCATCGCCCGCGGCCTGCTCCTCGCCGACGCGCTCGAGGCGAGGGTGCTGCAGCGCGCTGCCCACCTCGACGCGGGACCGAGGCGCGGCAGGGCTCGATCCGCGCCCAGGGCGCCTGCCGCCCCTCGCGCGGCCGAACCGAGGGACGCCGGCCTCGCACACCTTCCCACGCCGGAGCAGATTGCGGCCGAGGTCCGCCGCCGGCCGATCGGCGCCGTCATCGCCGATATCTGCCGCGATCTCGGTATCATGCCAGGCCATCTCGACCGGGCATTCTGGGACGAACTCAGCCAGGCCATCATCGAGCACGGCGGCAGCCTTGCCGGTCTGGTGAAGGACATCCTCGATCAGGCATTTCCCCTGGCGGCACGTGCCGCGTCCGCGGTCACACTGGCCGCAGTGCGACGACCGACCTTGCAGTTCGAGGCACCAGGCGGCACCGGGCCGCCCTGAACTTTACCCTCGGGCTTGACCCGAGGACCCTTGCCTGACGATCGAGGCATCACGCGCGGGACCAGTCATGGCCGGTCCCGCCGTGCTGATTCGACTCGTGCCAGCCGGGGATCAGGACTCGAGGAACTCGGCGAAATACTCCTGGGCGCTGATCCGCCGACCCACGATTCCTGCCATATGGGCCTGCTCAGCGAACACCTCGATCGTCTCGCGGTTCCGCTCGAAGCCGTCGGCGTGGAAGTTGGCGCCCATCAGCGCCTCGGCCTCCTCCAGCTCCGCCTCCAGCCACGGCGACACATACGGGAACGACCGCTGCGCTTTGGCAAACGCCTCGGTGCAGCGCATGAACGCATCGGTCAGCGCACCCGCGATCCACTTGTTGTGCTGCCACACCTCGCGCCGCAGCACGATGAGATGCTGCGGCGGGAACATGCGCGTGGCGCGGAAATATTGGCGCTCGATGGCGCGGATGTCCGGGAACAGCCGCACGATCGGGCCATTCACCGGATGATAGCGACGCGGCCGCGGCGGGCTGTAAAGCGCGTCCAGCTCGCCGGCCATCAGCATCGCGGACAGCGCGCGTCCCTCCGGCGCGGCGCGCACGCCATCAGGCAAGGTGTAGACGTGGCTGGTGATGTTCGGCTCGTCCACTGCGCCGATGCACCATTGCAGCTCCTCGGGCTTCACCTCGATGAATCGCAGGAAATGCCGGTACCAGATCGAGCCGCTGGCGACCCAGTCGTACATCCCGACACGCTTGCCGCGCAGATCGCCGGACGACTTCACCGGGCCATCCTTGCGCACATAGAGATCCCGCCCGGTGAAGTTGCGCAGCGGAAACACCGGCAGTGCCACTAGGCTGCGATCGCCCTCGTCGATCCGCCGCAGGTGACCCGCCATCGACGACTCACCGCCGTGCACCGTCGGATCGCTGGCGGCGCGACGCAGCATCTCGGCGCGCGCCGGCCACGACCCTTCGTGGCCGAGCACCATGGTCAGCGCGATGCCGTCCGGCTTCACCGCGCCGATCGCCAGCGGCATCACGCGCGCATAGTCGGCGCAGGTCAGACGGATCGGCAGATCGGCCATGTCGAATTCCTCAAACGAAACGGATCGCCAGCGCGGAGAAATCGTCCTCCAGCGGGCCCTGCCGTGCCGTCATGCGCACTGTGTTGTACAGCCGCCGCGGCCCACCGGGTACCGCCATCATCGGCAGCAGCGAGAGGATTTGCGACAGGCCCCATTCGTGGCCGTCGTGATCGGTGATCTCGAACACCCCGTCGCTGAACAGGAACAATGAGCTGCCCGGCGCCACCGGTGCGCGCGCGGCTGCGACTTCGCGATCCGCACTGATGCCGATCGACGGATTGCGTGTGCCCAGTGGCACCGGTTGCGTCGCGCCGGCGGCCAACAGGAACGCCGGATGATGCCCAGCAGTGGCGTAGCTCACCACGCGATCGATTATGTCATAGACGCCGTACCACATGGTGAAGAACAGGTTGTTGTGCCGCTCCATCGGAAACATTCGGTTGAGGCCGCGGATCACCGCACCGGCATCGCGGAAATTCACCTCCGGCAGCATGCGCTGGCGCAGCACGTTCGCCACCGTCACTGAGTACAGAGCGGCTCCTGCGCCGTGGCCCGCGACATCAAGCATGAAAGCGGCGAAGTAGCGGGAATCGAGCATTTGGTAGCCGAACGCGTCGCCGCCCAGGCGTGTGCACGGCCGATAAAACCACTCGGCCTGCACCGGTCCCGTCAGGACCGGCGGTGGCAGCACCGACAGCACGTAATCGTGCGCCTCGCCCAACTCGCGATCGAGAGCCTCCCATCCCGCCAACTCCTGTTGGCTGCGACGATGGTAACTCAGCGTGTGCGCTCCGATGGTGATACGCGCACCGTCCTCGAGCACGACCGGCGCCGTAACGCGCTCGCGGTTGACAAACGTACCGTTGGTCGAGCCGAGGTCGTTCAGCACAATGCTGTCGCCCTGCCGCTCCAGCTTGCAATGCCGGCGCGAGACCGTACTGCCTTCCAGGACCACCTCTGCCGGCGCGCTGCGTCCGACGGTCAGCGGCAGCAGGTGCAGCGGTACGTGGCGCGACGGTGCATTCTCCACATGGACCAGCAACAGATGCGCCGACGCCTCAACCTCCGATCGCGACCCCATGGATGCGCGAAAGCTGATCGTCCGTTCAGTGAAATCCTCGTCCGCCTCGGCCACCGCAACTCGGTCCAGATAATGACAAACGCGTTACTCTGGACGGTTGCGGTGGGGCAAGCAAGCGTTTCGGCTATCGTGCCAACGCCATCGCTGCCGGGATCGCCGACTGGATCAACTGCATGGTTTGCGCCCGGTCGCCCGTGGCCAACGCCTTCAACGCCTGCGACACCTGCCTCACGGCAGGATTGTCGCTCGGGTTGTTGGTCTGTCCCATCGGCACCGAGCGGTCGAGCAGCCGCGTCTGCGCCATCTCCAGCGACTGCTGAGCCTCACCCGTGCGGCCGGCCTGCAGCGCGGATTGCGCGGCACGCAAGTAGTCCACCGCGTTGGCGTTCGGGCCGATCGCCGGACTCGGCAGGTTCGGCGCGATGACCGAACGCGTGTCGCTGGCGTCGATGTTGCTGGCGTGTGTGCCCAACGGCAGTGACATGCCGGTGCCGATCTCGTTGCCGGGACGCGCGCCGGTCGACGGATTGGCACCAGGCGGCACACCCTGCGGCGTGACCGGAACGGCGGTTTGCGCAAACGCGGGCGCGCCGGCCAAGCCGGCCAGCACGGTGAATGACAGCGCCAGGGAACGCATCGGAACTCTCCTTCCCAACTGTGGCAACCCGCAATCGGTTATGTCCGCGGCGTGCCCCAATTGTGGCGAGGCGTCGCATCGCGCGATGACAAGCCGGTGAGCGTCAGCGCCAGCGTCGGTGGAACCACAGCCATTGGTCGGGGTGCTCCCGCACCCAGCGTTCGACCACCGATGTGATCATCTGGGTGGAGCGCTGCACGTCGATGCGTCCGACGGCGTCGCGCGGCAGGTCGAACGGCCCCTCGGCCGCCATGCGGAAGCGGTGGCCGGGCAGGCGGATCACCCGCACGCCGACCACCGGGCATTCGAACTGGCGCGCAAGTCGGGCGATCGACGGGTTGGCCTTGCAGCGTCGGCCGAAGAACGTAACATCGACGCCGCGGGAGAAATGCTGATCGACCAGCATGCCGAGGTGCTCGCCGCGTTCGAGCGCCGCGGCCATTTCCATCGGTGCCTGTGCGCGGGTGCGGATCAGGCGGCCCATCAGTGGCGCGCGGATACGGGCGATCTCGCGTGCGACCGCCTTGTTGTTCGGCATACGGTAGAGCACGGCGGAGGGCAGGCCGTGTGCCGCGGCCATCACCGCGGGCAATTCCCAATTGCCGAGATGCGCGGCAAAGCACAGCGCCGGCTTGCGGTCGTTCTGCAGGTCGACGAAGAGCTGGGCATCGTCGGTCATGATGCGGCCGTCGTTGGGATGTGCCGGGTCGTAGTCCCATAGCCGGCCGAGGTGCACGTATTCGCCGGCGACGCGCCCGAGATTGTCCCAGGCACCACGCAGCGTCGCCGCGATCCAGGCCGCGTCCTGGTCGGGGAAGGCCGCACGAAGGTTGGCGCGGCCGATACGGTGCGCGGGGGTCAGCGGGCCCAGACGACGGGCCATTGCGCCGCAGCGGTCGGAGGCGCGGTCGGGGTCACTGCGACGTAGGGTCGCCAGCATATACATCACCAGGCGGCCGAGCAGCCGGTCGCCGTAGAGCGCGAGGGTGCGGAGCACGTTGCGTCGGGCCGTCATCCCCACGAAAGCGGCGGGCGTCCATGCAGCCGCCCGCGGCGGGAGAGAGCGGTCTGTGAGAAAAAGCCTTTGGAACCGCAGATGAACGCAGATAAACGCAGATGCGGCCTGCGCGGCCGCTGTGTCTCTGCCAATATTCCGCTTGTCCTATCTGCGTTCATCTGCGGTTTTAATAGCCTTCGTGCCAACGGCATGCCTGCTACAATTCGACCAGCAGCTTCCCGAACACGTCGCGGCGCTCCAGCCGTTCGAGGCCGGCACGGAATTCCTCCAGCGGATATACCGTGTCGATCACCGGCCAAACGCCGGAATTAATCCGATCCAGTGCACGGCCCAACGCGCTCAGCGGCGAACCGAACGAGCCGATGATGCGGTACTGCTGCTGGAAAAGCTGCATCAGGTTGATGTTGCCGGCTGGTCCCGATGTCGCGCCGCAGGTCACCAGACGACCGCCGCGCTTCAACGACAGCAGCGAACCGCCCCAGGTGTCGGCCCCGACATGCTCGAACACCACATCGACGCCCTTGCGGCCACTGAGTTTGCGCACGACGCCCTCGAATCGCTCGGTGCGGTAGTTGATTACGTAATCGGCACCGAGCGCGCGGGCCTTCGCCCCCTTGTCGTCGCTGCCGACCGTCGTGATCACTGTGCAGCCGAGCGATTTCGCCACACGGATGGCGATGCTGCCGATGCCGGAGCCACCGGCGTGCACCAGGATCCATTCGCCCGATTCGAGTTGCGCGTTGTCGAACAACATGTGCTCGACCGTGGCGTAGGCCACGGCCACGCAGGCTGCGTCGCGCAGCTCGACGCCGTCCGGCAACTTCACCGTGAGGCGCGCCGGGTGGTTGGTGAGTTCCTGTGCGAAGCCGTCGACATGGAAGCCGCGCACGCCGGTGACGTTCTCGCACAGGTTGTCGCGGCCGCGTATGCAGGCGGGACAGGAGCCACAGACCAGCGCGGCATAAGGCACCACGCGATCGTCAGGCGCCAGCGTGGTGACGCCGTCGCCGACCCTAACCACCTCGCACGCCGCCTCGGCGCCGACGCTGAGCGGAAACAAACGCTTGGCGAACGCCATGCCGCGGAAGCTCCACACGTCGATATGGTTCAGTCCGACATAGCGGACGCGAAGCTGTACCTCGCCGGGAGCAGGGGAGGGAGGCAGGTCGCGTTCCACCACCGCCAGTTCGCGGTCGGCGAGCAGTTGCAGTGCCCTCACGGCAATCCCATCACCAGGCACACATTCTGCCCGCCGAAGCCGAACGAGTTGGAGATCGCATGCGCCACCTGCACATCGCGTGCGACGTTCGGAACGCAATCGACCGGCAGCGTCGGGTCAGGTGTGTCGTAGTTGATGGTTGGCGGCAGCCTGCCATGGCGCATCGCGAGTAGCGTGAAGATCGCTTCCACCGTGCCGGCCGCGGTCAGCGTGTGACCGATCATCGACTTATTGGACGAAATTGGGATCGACGCCGCGCGCTCGCCGAACACGGCCGAGACACCGACCCACTCCATCTTGTCGTTCTCCGGTGTCCCGGTGCCGTGGGCATTGATGTAGCCGATCGCGTCCGGCGCCAGCGCCGCATCGTGCAGCGCGTGCTGCATGCAGGCGATGATCGGCCTGCCGTCCGGCGAGGAGCGGGTGCGATGGAAGCCGTCGGCCATCTCGCCGCAGCCTTCCACCACGCCGAGGATCGTCGCACCGCGTGCCTTGGCGTGCGCCAGGCTTTCCAGCACCAGCGCGCCCGCCCCCTCTGCCATCACGAAGCCGTCGCGGTCCTTGCTGAACGGACGTGCGGCTGCCTCCGGCTGATCGTTGCGGGTGGACAGCGCGGACAGCAGCGAGAAGCGGATCAGGCTTTCCGGGTTCACCGACGCGTCGGTGCCGCACACCAGCGCCGCATCGGCCTCGCCGCGGCGGATCGCCTCGACGCCGAGCTGGATCGCGGTGGCTCCCGAAGCGCAGGCGGTGGAAGTCGCGACCGGCGATCCTTTGGTGCCAAAGCGCGCTGCCAGGTTCTCGGCCACCGAGCCGAACAGGAACCGCTCGTACCAGCGTGCGAACTTCCCGGTCCCGGCGGCGCGCAGCAGGTCAGAGTAGGCGACCGTCTCGTTGGCACCCGAGGCGGCGGCGAGCGCCAGGCGCTGCGGCCACTCCATTTCGACCGGCGGCAATGCGAGGAACATCGGTCCCGGAAAGTCGCCCGGTGTGCCGATGTCGGCTTCCGCCACCGCCTCGTCGATCACCAGTTCGGCGAGGCGCTCGGACAGGCCCGGCGCCGATGGCTCGTCGATCGGCACGAAGTCCACCGTCCCGGCGATGTTGGTGCGCAGTCCGCCGATCGGGAACCGCGAAATGCGCCGGATGCCCGAGTGGCCAGCGGTCAGTTCGCGCCAGTTGTATACCTTGCCGGCCCCAAGCGAGGTCAGTACGCCGGTGCCTGTCACCACCACCAGCGGCCGGCCGCGACTGTCGCGATTCGCGAATCCCATGCCTGCCTCCTACGCCGCTTCAAGCACGGCGAGCGCCTCGCCGCGCCAATGTCCCCAGGACGTCACGAGTACTTGCCGCAATTCCGCGGTCATTGCCTGTTCGTCCGGCTCGAGCGGCGCGAACAGACGGTGCCGGGACAGCGACAGCGCCGCCAATGCCAGATTGGCGAGGAACGAGGGTTCCAACGAGTGGCCAAGCGCCGTTGCGGTGCCGCGCATCGGCATGCCCAGGTCGCGCAGGAAGTCCGCCTCTTCAACCGTCGGCGCCGGCGCGCCGGACGCTCCCGAGATCACCGCGGCATAGGGCGGCTTCAGGTGATGGCGCATCGCCATAAGCTGATGAGTGGCGTTCGCGGTCGCCTCGCCGGGGCGGCGACGACTGCGGTCGGTGGCGACCGCGGCGATGTGCGCCAGCGCGGGTGCGCTGCGGGCGGCCGCGTGGGCGCGGCTCTCGATCACCAGGAAGCAGCCGACTGAGCCGAGCACCATGCCGCCGCCCTGCGCCAGTCGTGACCAGACACCGGCGAACGGACGTTTCCACAGCAAGAGGCCCATCTCGTAATGCAACAGCACATCTGGCCGCTGTGCGTTGTAGGAACCGCCAACCAGGAACAGATCGCCCTGACCAGCGGCAATGCGCGCGCAGGCGATCTGGACGGCGTCGGTTCCGGACGCCTCTTCGCCCATGAAGGTTCGTGACGACCCCACCACGCCGTGCACGATCGAGATGTTGCCGGCCAGCAGGTTGGAGAGTTGCGCCAGGAACAGCGTCGGACGCAAATCGGACAGCAGGTGCTCGTTCAGGAACGTGCCCGGGTCAGCCGCCGATGGCAGCGCAGACAGCAGCGCCGAATCCACGGCATAGTCACGCTCGCCACCGCCGGCGGCGACGATCATGTCCATGCGAGACAGCAGCGTGGTATTGCCCTTCAGCCCGGCGGAAGCCAGCGCCAGCCCAGCGGCGTAGGTGCCGATGCGCTGCCATGCTTCCATCTGCCGTTGATCACCCCGCTTGGGAATCTGCCGGTCCAACTCCAGCGGTGTCATCGGGTGCACCGGCCAGGGCGCATAAGTCGTCGCATCAACCACCGGCTGAAAGCCGCCGTTGCGGTTCAGCGCGGCCCAGTGCGCCTCGATCCCCTCGCCGAGGCAGGAGATCAGGCCGATGCCGGTGATCATCGCGTCGCGTGGACTAGCCATGCAGGAATGCCTCCGGCACGGCGACGCGCCGTGCGGTGTCCAGCATCTGAGCGCGCAACGTGTCGTTGGGGAAGGGGACGACGCGGTAGGTGATCTCGGCGTCCGCCACCTTCTTGCCGTCGGAACTGATGCTGCCGGCCACCACCGCGTAGCCCGAGCCGTCATGCAGCAGCCGCGCCTCGGCCTGCAGCACCTGGCCGGGGACGACAAAGGCGCGCAGCTTGGCCTCCTTCACCTTGGCGAGGAACGGCATACGCTGGAAGCGCAGTACCGCCAGCACCAACCAGCCGCCGGTCTGCGCCATGGTCTCGATCATCAGCACGCCGGGCAGCAGCGGATGGCCGGGGAAGTGGCCCTCGAATACCGGGCTGGCGTCGGGCACCACGCAGTCGGCGCGGACGGTCCACGCCCCCGGATCGAGTGCCACGATCCGGTCCACCATCTGGAAGTATTCCAGCCGCATGCCGGCTCAGGCAGCCTTGGCGGCGACCAGCCTGTCGATGTTGGCGCAGAGGTTGCCCAGAACGAAATACTCGTCGGTCGAAACCTTTCCCTCGTTCACGTCCTGCGTCCATTGCTCGAGTGGCATCTTGATGCCGAACGCCTTGTCGATGGCGAAGGCGACGTCGAGGAAATCCAGGCTGTCGATGCCGAGATCGTTGATGGCGTGGCTGTCCGGGGTGATCTTCTCACGCGGGATATCGCAGGTTTCCGCAATGATTCCGGCGACGGTCTCGAAGGTCGACGACATCGATCAGCCTCTGCAAACGCGGCCGGGCACTAACACCGTGGCCAGGGTGCCGCAAGTGCGGCCGGGATCGTTACATCCAATGCGCCGGTCGCCAAACCCAGCCCGCCGGGGTCTGCTCCCAGTACGGCTGCATCCAGTTCGCGCCGTGACCGGCCGCATCGATGTATTGGCCTGGTACCCAGACGTAGGAACTGCCGGTCCAGTCCCAGTGCCCCGGCTGCCAGCTCAGCCGTACCGGGCTGACCGGCGGCTTGGGGATCGCCTCGGCCATCGGCGGTGGCACGGGTGCCGGAGGGCCGCCAGCGACACAGGCTGCCAACAGGAGCAGGACGGCGACGGCGCAGCGCCTCATCTGACAAAATCCCTCAACCGGGCAGCAGCACGGTGGCGACGGCCTGGGCGGCGATGCCCTCGCCCCGGCCGGTAAATCCGAGTTTCTCGGTGGTCGTCGCTTTTACCGAGACACGCGAGACATCGACCCCAAGGATGCCCGCCAATCGCAATGACATCGTGGCAGCGTGCGGCGCAATCTTCGGCCGTTCGCAGATCAACGTCACATCAGCATTGCACAGCCGGCCGCCCCGCGCGGCTAAGCGTTCGGCCGCGTGGACCAGGAAGCGAGCGCTGTCAGCGTCCTTCCAGGCGGCCTCCGACGGCGGGAAATGGCGGCCGATATCGCCCTCGGCCAGCGCGCCATAGATCGCGTCACACAACGCATGGATGCCGACATCAGCGTCGGAGTGGCCTGCCAAGCCGCTGTCGTGCGGTACCGCAACGCCGCACAACATCAGCTTTCGGCCCGATTCCAGAACATGGACGTCGAATCCGGTGCCGACACGTGGGATCAGGGGGCCAGTCATAATGCGCTCCAGCCGGATCAGGTCTTCGGGGTAGGTCAGTTTGATGTTGTCCTCCGAACCGGGCACGATCGCGATACTTTCGCCGATCGCCTCGAGCAGCGATGCATCGTCGGTGGCGGTCCCGCCAGCGTCGGCGCGGTGTGCCGCGAGCAGCACCCGGTAGCGGAACGCCTGTGGCGTCTGGGCGCGGAACAGGCCATCACGCGGCACCGTGGCGGCGATCAGACCGGCCGTCACGCGCTTCAATGTATCGGCGACAGGAACGGCTGGGATCGCTCCGGCAGTGTTCTGCAATGCTGCGAGCAGGGCAGGGATGGTCCCCACCGGGATCAGCGGCCGCGCCGCGTCATGCACGAGCACCACATCTGTTGCCGACGCCTCCAGCGCCGCTAGCCCGGCCCGCACGCTGCTCTGGCGAGTCGCGCCTCCCGGCACCGGCGGCAGGTGGGGCAGGCCGGACAGCGCCGCCTCGATCGCCACTGCGTCGCCGACCGGTTGCAGCAGATCGACATGGGCGGCCAGTGCCTCGGCGGCGAGGCGGATCACCGGCTTGCCGGTGATCGACAGGAACTGTTTTGGCGTCTCGACGCCGAACCGGCTGCCCGACCCGGCAGCCACCAGGATCGCTGCTACGCGCATCTAGGCACCGTTGCCGGCCAGTCGGTTGGCGTCAAGGCGTCCAAACACCTCGCCCCTTTTGCGGGAGCAGGTGAACATCCGCATTGCGCATCGGCAGGCGTGTCGGTAATTTGCCCAATCAATGAGCAAGTGTCATTGCGATACCACAGATTCGCGCTGCAAACTGCCGCCGATCGACCTCGGTGGTGGCGTGCGAATTGACACGCCCGTCATCCTGGCACCGATGTCCGGTGTCACCGATCTGCCGTTCCGCCGCCTCGCCAAGCAGCTTGGCGCCGGTATGGTGGTGTCCGAGATGATCGCCTCGTGGGCGATGATCCGTGAGAACCGGAAGACGCTGGCGATGGCCGAGATGGACGGAGCTGGCGGCATCAGTGCACTGCAGCTTGCAGGCTGCGAACCCGCGGCGATGGCCGAAGCGGCACGGCTGGCAGTGGACCGCGGCGCCGACCTGATCGACATCAACTTCGGCTGCCCGGTCAAGAAGGTGGCGCTTGGCCAGCAAGCCGGTTCGGCGCTAATGCGCGACGAGACAGCCGCTGCGGCAATCCTCGCCAGCACGGTGCGCGCAGTTGCCGTGCCGGTGACGCTGAAAATGCGCACGGGCTGGGACCATGCCAGTCTGAACGCGCCGCGGCTGGCGCGGATCGCACAGGACTGCGGCATCCGCATGGTCACCGTGCACGGCCGCACCCGCCAGCAGTTCTACGCTGGCTCGGCCGATTGGGACTTCATCGGTCGGGTGAAGAACTCCGTCCAAATCCCTGTGATCGCGAACGGTGACATCGTGACCGAAGAGGATGCCGCTGCCGCGCTGCGCCGCTCCGGCGCAGACGGGCTGATGATCGGCCGCGGCTGCTACGGAAGGCCCTGGTTCATCGCCCAGGTGGCGCATTTCCTGCGCACTGGCCGGCACCTGCCGGACCCGCCTCTAATGCAACAGAAGGAAGTAGTGTTAAGCCATTATGGCTCGATTCTCGACCATTTTGGTGACCATGCGGGCGTGCGCTTGGCGCGCAAGCATGTGTCCTGGTACTCGCGCGGCCTGCCCGGTTCCGCTGAGTTCCGCGCCGCGATGAGCCGGCTACCGGACGCCGACTCCGTCGTCCGTCTGATCGAATCGTTCTACGACCGGCTGATCGCTCGCGGTGTCACCCGGGACGCGCCCCGGCGGGACGAGATGCTGGCGGAAGCCGCATGATCAACCCGGTCACCCGCGCCGCGCTGGCCTTGCGCGAACGCCGCAGGGCGCCCGACATGGCTCTGCTCATGGGTGCCTTGCCCGTGCCGGTCGTGCTGCTGGATACCGACAACCGCTTCCGCTTCGTCAATCACGCGGCCGAGCAGTTTCTTGGCATTTCCGCCTCCGGTCTCTCGCATCTCCGCCTGCGCGATCTGGTTCCCGAGGACAACCCGCTGTTTCTGTTGGTCGAGCAGGTCCGCAAGAATGGCGCCACGGTCTCCGACCACGACCTGTCGGTTGATAGCCCGCGGTTGAACAAACAAGGCATGACGGTGCAAGGCTCGCCCTTGCCGGAGGAACTGGGTGCGGTGGTGTTGGTGCTGCAGGATGCCTCCGCCGCCCGCGCGCTGGACCGCCAGCTTGCCTTCCGCGGCGCCGCGCGCAGCGTCACCGGGATGGCAGCGATCCTCGCACATGAGGTGAAGAACCCGCTCTCCGGCATTCGTGGAGCTGCACAATTGCTGGAGACCAGCGTCGATGAGCGGGACCGCGAACTGGCGGTGCTGATCCGCGACGAGGCCGACCGCATCCGCGCCCTGGTCGACCGGATGGAGGTCTTCGGAGAGAAGCCAATTGCGCGTAGCGCGGTCAATATCCATCGCGTGCTGGAGCATGTGCGCAAGCTCGCACAGTCCGGCTTCGCGCCGCATGTGCGGTTCCAGGAAATCTACGACCCGTCGCTGCCACCAGTCTGGGGCAATCGCGACCAGCTTGTGCAGGTCATCCTCAACCTGGTGAAGAATGCCGCCGAGGCGGCGACGCAGGAGGAGCAGCCCAATCCCGAGATCACCCTGACAACTGGGTTCCAGCATGGCATGCGCCTGGCGATGCCAGGGACCACCACGCGGCTGGATGTGCCGCTGCTGGTCGTCGTGCGCGACAACGGACCCGGCATCCCGGATGACATCCGGCCGCATCTGTTCGAACCGTTCGTGACCTCGAAATCATCTGGCAGCGGGCTCGGATTGGCGCTGGTCGCCAAGATCGTCGGCGATCACGGGGGGTTGATTGAGGTGGACAGCCGTCCAGGTCGTACTGAATTCCGGCTTCACCTCCCCGTGCTGACTGACGAAGAGGCCGACCTCGGCGCCTGAGCCATGGCGAAGGACGATCGATGACCCCACCCACTGTCCTGGTCGCCGATGACGACCGATCGATCCGGACTGTGCTGACCCAGGCGCTGGGGCGGTCGGGCTACCAGGTCCGCAGCACCGGCAACGCCGCGACGCTCTGGCGCTGGGTGGAGGACGGCGAGGGCGATCTTGTCATCACCGACGTGGTGATGCCGGACGAGAACGGCCTCGACCTCATTCCGCGCATCCGCAAGATTCGCCCGGACCTGCGCGTGGTGGTGATGAGCGCGCAGTCGACGCTGATGACGGCGGTCAAGGCGACACAGCGCGGCGCCTTCGAATATCTCCCGAAGCCGTTCGATTTGCAGGAATTATTGTCGGTGGTCGGGCGCGCCCTGGCGGTACCGGCGCAGCCCAGCGCCAGCGCCCCCGAACCGCGCGACGCCGATGAGCGCCTGCCATTGATCGGCCGCAGCCCAGCGATGCAGGAAATCTACCGGACCATCGCCCGGCTCACCACCGCCGATCTGACCGTGATGATCAACGGCGAGTCGGGTACCGGCAAGGAGCTGGTGGCCCGCGCGCTGCACGACTATGGGAAACGCCGTGCCGGTCCGTTCGTTGCCATCAACATGGCGGCGATCCCTCGCGAGCTGATCGAGAGCGAGCTGTTCGGCCACGAGCGGGGCGCCTTCACCGGGGCCATCACGCGCTCCCAGGGCCGCTTCGAACAGGCCAATGGTGGCACGTTGTTCCTGGACGAGATCGGCGACATGCCGCCGGAGGCGCAGACGCGGCTGTTGCGGGTGCTGCAGGAAGGCGAGTTCACCTCGGTGGGCGGACGCCAGCCGATCAAGGCGAATGTGCGCATCATTGCCGCGACCCACCG
>Ga0209040_10000082_pt1 | contig 57099 bp, 60 predicted proteins | sample BogFormECP12_OM3_FD_188240 | JGI IMG/M metagenome (GOLD analysis project Ga0209040, IMG submission 188240) | Bog forest soil microbial communities from Calvert Island, British Columbia, Canada - ECP12_OM3 (SPAdes) (version 2) | ecosystem: Environmental > Aquatic > Freshwater > Wetlands > Bog ... | reverse complement strand
TCCGTCGAGGATCTCCTTGAAGCCGCGAACGGTATCGGCCACGGGAACCTGTTTGCCTTCGCGTCCGGTGAACACCTGCGCTACGCTGAACGGCTGGCTGAGAAAACGCTGGATCTTGCGCGCCCGGAACACGGTTAACTTGTCTTCCGGCGAAAGCTCGTCCATGCCCAGAATGGCGATGATGTCCTGCAGGTCTTTATAGCGCTGAAGGACCTTCTGTACTCCACCGGCAACTTCATAGTGCTCCTTGCCTACGATTTCCGGCGCCAGCGCACGAGAGGTTGAGGCGAGGGGATCGACGGCGGGATAGATACCCAACTCGGCAATCGCACGATCGAGCACGATAGTCGCATCCAGGTGGGCGAAAGTGGTGGCCGGCGCCGGGTCGGTCAGGTCGTCGGCCGGGACATACACGGCCTGAAAGGACGTGATCGATCCTTTCTTGGTCGAGGTAATCCGTTCCTGAAGCGCGCCCATTTCCGCGGCCAGGGTGGGCTGGTAACCAACGGCGCTGGCGGTACGGCCCAGCAGCGCCGAGACCTCAGAACCGGCTTGCGAGAATCGGAAAATATTATCGATGAAGAGCAACACATCCTGGTTCTTTTCGTCGCGGAAGTATTCGGTGATGGCGAGCCCGGAAAGAGCCACGCGCAAACGGGCGCCCGGAGGCTCATTCATCTGGCCGTACACCAAGGCGATCTTGGACGCGCCCAAGTTGTCCTGCTTGATGACCCCCGCCTCCGACATCTCGTGATAGAGATCGTTTCCCTCCCGGGTGCGCTCGCCCACCCCGGCAAATACCGAAACGCCACCATGGAGTTTTGCAATGTTGTTAATCAACTCCATGATCACGACCGTCTTACCTACTCCGGCGCCGCCGAACGCGCCCACCTTGCCACCTTTCAGAAACGGGCAAATCAGATCGATGACTTTGATGCCGGTAGCGAGCACTTGCGGAGAGGTCGATTGATCCTCCAACGCCGGCGGCGTGCGATGGATTGGATAGTATTTCTCGGCCTTAACCGGTCCGCGTTCATCCACCGGGTTGCCGGTCACATCGAAGATCCGGCCGAGGACCCCGTCACCGACTGGCATGGTGATGGGCCCGCCCTTATCGGTAACCTCGAAGCCGCGTTTGAGGCCCTCGGTGCCAGCCATAGCAATGGCTCGAACTAATTTATCCCCGAGGTGCTGCTGCACTTCCAGCGTCACCTTCGCAGGCTGGTCATTAATCTTGAAGTCGACCGTCAACGCATGGTAGATCCCTGGCAACGCTTCCGGGAACTCGACGTCCACCACCGGACCGCTCACTTTTACGATCTTACCTTTGTTCATATTTTTCATTCCCAGTTCGCAACGACCAATACCTTTCGCTCACTCCGTCTGGCCACCAGCAATTTCTAGCAATTCCTTCGTGATATTGCCCTGCCGCTGCTTGTTGTATTCGAGTGACAAGTCGTGGATCAGGTGGTTGGCGCTATCCGTGGCGTTCTTCATCGATACCATGCGCGCACTCTGCTCGCTGGCCTTGGCATCCAGCAACACCTGATGAATGTATAAATTGAGGTAGTGCGAAAGCAGATACGCGACTACCGTGTCCGGATTGGGCTCAAACAGGGACTCGGTGTCGCCCGCCTTCAGCTCTTCCTCCGATTCCATGCCCGGAATTTTCAACTCTGTAATTGCACCCACGGGAAGGTAGTCCAGGGCGATCGGATCCTGTGTGAGGGTGTTCACGAAGCGGGTGGCTACGACCTGGACCTGGTCAACCTCTTTCCTTAGAAAGAGATCACGGGCGCAGGCTGCGATCGCTGCCGAATCGGAAAAGCGAGGAGAGTCGGCATATTCGAATTTCGCGGCCAACTGACGCCCGGTTCGAGCGACGAATTGGGCTGCTTTGCGTCCGGCCGTGATGAAGACCGTCGATTGAGGATCAAACCGGGAAGCCACACGGAACACATTGCCGTTAAGTGCTCCGCACAAACCCTTATCGGCGGCAATGAGAATTACCGCTCTCTTTCTGACCTCGCGCTTTTCCAGCAATGGATGGCTGAACTCTCCCATGCGGGTGGTCGCTTCCCGCTGGATACGGTACAGAAGGTAGGCAAAGGGGCGGCCAGCCAGCGCAGCCTGCTGCGCTTTGCGCATTTTTGATGCCGCCACCATCTGCATCGCTTTCGTAATTTGCGCCGTGCTACTGATGGACCGGATGCGTCGGCGTAAGTCCCGAATACTGTGCATAGATCAAAAGTCCAAAGGCTACTCAGGTGCTCATTTCCACGTCTGCTTGAACTCGTCGGCCGCAGCCTTCAATTCGGCTACCAAGTCTTTGCTAAGCGCTTTTTCGTTTTCGATTTTCCGGAGTAACTCGACCTTGCGGGTGGTCAGAAATTCCGTCAGTTTCGCCTGGAATTCTTTGATTCGAGCGACTGGAACATCGCTCACGTAACCGTTCTGCACAATCCAGAGAACTGCCACCTGAACCTCGACCGGGACCGGGCTATATTGCGGCTGTTTGAAGATCTCGATGATGCGCTTGCCGCCGTCGATCTTCGCCTGGGTCTTGGCATCCAACTCCGAACCGAATTGGGAGAACGCCGCCAATTCGCGGAACTGGGCGAGATCACCCTTGAGCTGCCCGGCAACCTGCTTCATGGATTTGAGCTGGGCGGCTGAACCAACGCGCGAAACCGAGAGGCCGACCGAAATAGCCGGGCGGACGCCCTGATAAAACAAATCCGTTTCCAGGTAGATCTGGCCGTCCGTGATCGAGATGACGTTGGTGGGAATGTAAGCGGATACGTCGCCTGCCTGGGTCTCAATAATGGGCAAGGCCGTCAGCGATCCGTTGCCATACTTCTCGCCGACGCGCGCAGCGCGTTCGAGCAAGCGGCTGTGGAGATAGAATACGTCGCCCGGATAAGCTTCACGGCCTGACGGCCGCTTCAATATCAGCGATACCTGCCGGTAAGCCACCGCGTGCTTGGACAAGTCGTCGAAGACAATCAGCGCGTCCATACCATTGTCCATGAACCATTCGCCCATCGCCGTTGCGGCGAATGGAGCCAGATACTGATTCGTAGCCGAATCGGCAGCGTGAGACGCAACAATGATGGTATAGGGCATCGCCCCGGCTTGTTCGAGCACTGCAATCGTCCGGGCAATGCTGGATTGCTTCTGGCCAACCGCGACATAGATGCAGTACAGCGGACGGTAATTCTTGTCGCCAGCTGTTTCGGCCGCCTGGTTGAGGCGGGCCTGGCTGATGATGGTATCGACACAAATGGTGGTCTTGCCCGTTGAACGATCGCCGATAATCAATTGGCGCTGACCGCGTCCGATGGGAACCATCGCGTCAATCGCCATGATGCCCGTTTGTACCGGCTGAGTGACGGGCTGCCGCCGGATGATCCCGGGAGCCATTTTCTCCACTGGATAGGCGACATCACTCTTGACGGGCCCCTTGCCATCCACTGGTTCGCCCAACATATTCACGACACGCCCCAGGAGGCCCTTGCCAACGGGCACCTGCAGCAACTTGCCCGTGCAGCGCACCTCGCCCCCTTCCTCGAGTAGGGTGTAGTCGCCAAGAACCACCACTCCGACTTCGGTCTCGTCGAGGTCCAACGCCAGTCCGGTGACACCGTGGCCAAGGTCCAGCATCTCGTTCAGCATTGCATCGCTAAGGCCTTCAACTCGGGCGACACCGTCGCCGACCTCGCGGATGACACCGACGTTCTGTCTGGCAGCCGTGGCCTTCGCGCCCGCGATTTCCGCCTCAATTTCCTGTAAGAGGTCCGCCATAGTTTCCTTTGCCTCGATCCATGAACTTCAACCCAAAGTTCTCCGAGACCGGTAAATTCCTTTTTAAAAACTCTTCCCCAGCACGGCCAATCCAGCTCGCACGCTGCCGTCATAAACATCACTGCCCACCTGGATTCGCATTCCACCGATCAACGCCGGGTTGAGCGCAAACGATGTGTTCATCCCCGGCCCATATCTGCGCTCGAGATTCGACAGGATGCTCGCTTGAAAAGCAGCAGGCAGCGAAGTGGCGCTCTGGACTTCCGCCGTGTGCCGCAAGCGCTCGAGTTTCAGCAAGCGTCGGAAGTGAGCGAGCAATGTGAGAGTGCCACGGCGTTTGGCCTCCAGGACTTTTCGCACTGCCTCTCGAACCCGCGCCTCGTCCAGCATTCCTCCGACCATGCACAAGCGGAACAACTGCTTGGCCTCGCGCTGGAGTTGTTTGGTCTTCTTCATTTTCTGATTCCCCTCGCCTTATGTGGCCAGGTGCCTGGCCGTTTCTTCGTCTAAGCGTTGCTGATCTTCCGGCGTCAGAATTTTGCCGGTGACTTTGGCAGTCGCGTCGACGAGCAGCCGACCGAACTCCCTCTTGAGCTCCGCCAGCATGCGCGTACGTTCCTGCGCCGACGCTTCTCGTGCCTTGACCATCACCTGCTCTGCGGCGGCGATGGCCTTCTGGGTTTCCTGCTCTTGTACGCGGGCCGCGGCGGCGCGAGCTTCTTCGATCAGTTTGTTCGCCTGGACATTGGCCTGTTCGAGCATCTCCTTGCGCCGCGCCTCGGTTCGGAACAACTCGGCCTTGATCTGTTCGGCGTTCGCCTTCCCTTGCGCGATTTGTTGCCTCCGCTCCTCCAGCATCTTGAGAACGGGTTTGTAGGCGAATCGCTGAAGCAGGACGCAAACAATACAGAAGCTGATAATTTGAGCGATCAAATGAGTCCAGTCCACGCCGAACGTCCGGGCGATCTCCTGGATCTGTCCACTGCCGCCCGCAGATACCAGCATTGCCATCGTATGCATAGTCACACTCTCATCTAAGCGGGGGCGCCGTGTACGTACTGGGGGCCCCGAGTTTCATTTGCTTTTTCTCTACTTGACCAGGAACAGGGTGTAAAAAACGATCGCTTCCGCGAAGGCGATGGCCAAGATTGACTGGACCAAAACCTTCGTAGATGCCACCGGATTGCGGCCCACCGCATCCGAAGCTTTCATGCCAATCAAACCTACGGCAATGGCCGCTCCGAATGCCGCAAGACCCACGTGCAGATTTCCCGTCATATGATTTCCTCTTTTCCTCGCCGACTCCTTCGATGCATGAGTCTCGTCGGCGAAAAGTCTTGAATTAACCCCGTCTGGCCGCAGGTTCTTCCTCCTGCCGGCAAATCAGCAGCGTGAAGACAGCGGTCAGCAACATGAACACCAGAGCCTGGACCAACCCCACCAGCAGCTCCAGAAAGTAAAATGGGATCGGCAACAACCAGCCAAGCTTAGGAACCAGGGTAGACATGGCCTCCAACATGTTTTCCCCTGCAAACACGTTGCCGTAGAGACGAAAACTAAGCGAGACCGGCCGGAACAGAATGGAGATAATTTCCAGGCAGCCGGAGGCGAAGAACACGACTACCATGACTACCTTCATCAGCCCGTCCGCTTCACCCTTGGGTGCGAACAATTCCTTGAGAAATCCAACCGCTCCGTCCTCCCGAATGGCCCAGATAATCCAGCATGCGAAAAAGACCAGGGCCATAGCCAGCGTCAGGTTGACATCTGCGTTGGCGCCGCGGAACAACGGCTGATCGATCTTGAATCCATGTGCACCCTGATGTCCCCAACCGATAGTGCCCACACCCGGAATCAGACCCAACCAGTTCGCGGAAAGAATAAAAATGAAAACGGTCGCAAAGAACCAAAATGTTCGTTCAACCAGGTGCGAGCCGATGATGCCTTCCAGAAATGTGTAGAGCCCCTCCACTAGCCATTCCCAGAAATTCTGGGCTCCTTGAGGAACCGGCTTCATGTGTCGCGTAGCAACCTGAGCGAAAACAATGAGGCCGACGGCAACAATCCAGCTGACCAGCATCGAATTGGTGATAGGGAAACCCAGCGGTCTCGCGATCTCCGTCGCCTTTTGTGACAACCCTTCTTCCTCGTCCTGCGGAGCGGTGCTAGCCTGCTTTATCTGCTCCGCAGCGCTGCCCACCAGTGCGGAAGCAGTCTGTGCTACCGGCTTCATCGCGCAGGACGCGACCGGACTTAAGCCAACGACCGCGATCGCAAGAAGGATCAATGTGATCTTGGTTCTCAATTCAAATACCTGGCCCGGTTCTTAGTCATTTCTCTGTTGACACTGCGGTAGCGCACCGATGTTCGTTTTTGCCAGCAGTCTGGTAACCCATGATGATGAAATAGAGTGTGCGGTCAAAGAACTGATCCAGAGAATGCAGCATCTCCATGCCACCCCAGAAATCAGCGGGTGCTTCGAGCAGGGTTTCGCTCTCCAAGTATTCCCAGAAGTACTGCCTGCTGGCACACACTGCCCAGAACGACTCGCTCAACGGCACACCCTCTTGGGCCCGCCGCGTTCCCAGCCTCAGATACGGCTCTTCACTTGAAGCAGTTTGGTTGAGCAGCCAATTCATGAGGTCACGATAGATCGCTCGGACACTTTGCTGCAGTTCCACGGCGGGCACTTTTCGCAAGAGCTCCCGACATCGATCTGAGCTATTGATCTTCCGCATGAAAAGCTCGCACAGTTGGTCGGCATGAGTGTCTACTTGATCCACAAACTTGCGGGCAAACATGCTCTCTCCGTGTGCACTCTTTGTTATCCGACCGCCCGTCCCAAACGACTCGACGGCACAGTAGTCCAACGGCTTCTCTGGTCTAAGCAGTCAGGCTTCCAATCCGGGGAGATTCTGGAGGAGTTCGACATATATCCAAACCGAAGGAGTTAAGCGAAGTTTGCTGCCAGAGATACGCTTCGGCCGGCTTGCAGTTAGCGCAACGAATGACTGTCTTTTGGCAGCTGACAGGCACGTTACCAATCCCGCCCAAGCAGTGGGATGAACTGAATGCCCGCATGGGAGTTTCCTTTCAGCTTGAGCCCACAAAAGCCGGCGGATCGAAAGATCAGAGATCGACAGAGTTGGGAAAACCGCTTCGATTCATTCAGTGGGAAATCGCGGGGCCGGCAACCTTAAGCAGCGATCCCAGCAACTGGCTCGCGCCGTTCCACACGATTTGCACGCCAATGCACACCAGGAGGAACGACGAGAGCTTCACAATCACATTCATTCCGGTCGGTCCCATAACAACGGCTAACCGATCCGCGAATGCGTAGCTGAGATAAATAGTTGCTGCCAAAAAGGCACAACCGATCGCGGCCGCCAGAATCGCCAGCAGATTCGCCCCGAAGTGATGTGGTTCGTTTGCGCCCAAAGTTATAGCAATCGAGATCGACCCTGGACCGACCGTCAAGGGCAGAGTCAACGGATAAAACGCGTCGCGCAGGACATCCGTACCGCTGACAGTCCGCCCCACCGCGTTTCGATCATCTTCATCTTTTTTCTTCAACAACGCCCAGCCCGCCGCAACTACGATCATCCCGCCGCCGATCTGCACTACCGGCAATGAAATCCCAAAGAAGGAGAGCACGTGGGATCCGATGGCGAAGGAGGCCACCAGCAATATAAAGCTGTTGATAGCGATGCGGCGGGCAAGCAGTCTCCGCGTCCTCGTGTCGTAATTGAGCGTGAGCGAGAGAAATACGGGGCTCCCGCCGATCGGATCCACGATCGGAAATAGGGCACTCACGACCAGGAGAATGCTCTGCGCGAGTTGAAGCACAGCCTCGTCCTCCGGAAGCACGTCTGACAATAGCGAGTCTGTTTCACGACTGTTGGAAACCCCGACCCTAGACCTGAGACGACGTCGTCTGCCCAAGATCGGCGCATTCGATCCTCAACCGCGGATCGTTTGCTGGAACCAAGCGCTTTGTGCTATCCGTCAGTTCCTGCAGCCATTCAAAGGCAGGGAGCGACAGCATGTCTCCAGGGCAGCGCCAGCGCCAGTTTCCATCGGCGCGGCCGGGCACATTCATCCGGCTTTCTGCGCCCAGGTTGAGAATATCCTGCAGCGGAGCGATTGCCAGTGCCGCCTTCGACGACCATGCCAGACGAATCAGCGCCGCAGCAGCTTCTTCGGTCCCATGGGACGTGCACTGAACATAATTGCAGAAGTTCTGCCGCTGGTAATCGGGTACCTCCTCGTACCACTCTCGAGTTGGCGCATTGTCATGAGTGCCGGTATAGGCGACCGTGTTGGGAACAAAGTTGTGCGGCAGATACGGGTTGTCGGAATGGCCGTCGAAGGCAAATTGCAGAACGCGTGTTCCGGGAAATTGAAATTGGTCGCGCAACCCCACGACGTCCGGAGTAATAACGCCCAGATCCTCGACGATGAACGGCAGGCCGCCCATCTCTTTGCGGACCTCTTCAAACAAGCCCGCGCCCGGACCCTGCACCCATTGTCCGGACTGAGCCGTGGGTGCGCCCGCTGGAATATGCCACGCAGCTGCGAATCCGCGGAAGTGATCCAGGCGAATTGCATCCACGTGGGCCAGCAGCACACGCATCCGATCGATCGCCCAGTGATAGCCGGTTGCGCGCAGCGCCTCCCAGTTGTAAGCCGGATTGCCCCACAACTGTCCCTGCGCGCTGAAGTAGTCGGGCGGAACGCCGGCGACGAAGCGTGGCCGCCGCTGTTCGTCAAGCAGGAATAACTCCGGGTTGGCCCAGACATCGCTGGAATCCGGCGAAACAAAGAAGGGCAGATCGCCGATCAAGCGCACACCTCTAGAATGCGCGTGCTGCTTAAGTTGATCGCCCTGGCGGAAAAGCAGGAATTGTGCGAAGCGGAGCTGGTCAACCTGATTGGCCAACTCTCGGCGTGCACTGGCCAGAGCGTCCTCGCTGCGCTGAGCCAATTCTGCCGGCCAGTCGAGATAATAAGCGCCGTGATACTTGGCTTTTAGCGCCCGGAACAGCGCATAGTCCTCCAGCCAATGTTTCTGCTGGGTGCAAAACTCATCGTAGGCAGGCCGAAGATCCTTGCGCTCTCCGGCTTTGAAGTTTGTCCACGCCGTTTCCAGGAGACGGTTCTTGAACGGGATGACAGCTTCGTAATCGACGACATCGCAAGGAAAGTGACAGTCACAATCCGTCGGCTTGAGGAGCCCATCCAGGATCAGGCTGCCGGGGCTGATGAGCATCGCGTTTCCGGCAAAGGACGACATCGGCTGATACGGAGAATTCCCATAGCCGGTCGGACCGAGCGGCAGCGACTGCCACCATCTCTGGCCCGCATCGTGCAGACGGTCCACCCAGGAGAACGCCGACGATCCCAGGTCACCGATGCCGTACGGCGACGGCAGAGACGTGACGTGCAGTAACAAGCCGGAAGCACGGTACTCAGGCGGAAACGGCGGAACATTCTCGCGCCCGCCGTTACCGCTCATTGGCGGACTCCGGAGGCCAGTGCGTTGTCGACCATCTCCTGCGCCTCGCTCACGATCGCATGCAGGTGCGACTCGCTCTTGAAGCTCTCCGCGTAGATTTTGTAGATGTTCTCGGTGCCGGAGGGCCGGGCCGCAAACCAGCCGCTGTTTGCCGCGACTTTCAACCCGCCAATCGGAGCTTGATTGCCCGGAGCTTTTGTCAGCTTGGCGGTGATCGGTTCGCCTGCGAGATCCGACTCTCTGACCGCGTCGGGTGAGAGCTGCTGCAATCTTGCTTTCTGTTCCGGGGTGGCTGGGGCGTCGATGCGCGTGTAATAAGGAGTGCCGAATTCTGCTGTCAGTTCGCGATAATGCTGGCCGGGATCCTTCCCTGTGCAGGCGGTAATCTCGGCGGCAAGCAAGTCCATGATTGGCCCATCCTTGTCCGTCGTCCACACTGTTCCGTCCAGGCGGAGAAAACTTGCTCCGGCGCTTTCTTCTCCTCCGAAACAGAATGATCCGTCCACCAGTCCGGACACGAACCACTTGAAACCGACCGGAACCTCACGCAGCTGACGTCCGAGTTTCTTGACGACCCGGTCAATCATGCTGCTGCTCACTAAGGTTTTCCCTACCGCCGAATCGTGACGCCACTGCGGCCGATGCGTGAGCAAGTATTGGATGGCCACAGCGAGATAGTGGTTCGGGTTCATCAACCCGGCCACAGGTGTAACGATCCCATGTCGGTCGGAGTCAGGATCATTGGCGAAAGCTACCTGGTACTGATCTTTCAGGCTCACCAATCGCGCCATGGCATACGGACTGGAGCAATCCATACGGATCTTTCCGTCGTGGTCGACCGTCATGAATGAAAACGTTGGGTCAATGGCCGGATTGACGACGGCTATTTCCAGTCCGTAAATCGAGTTGATCGGCTCCCAGTATGGTCGTGCGGCGCCGCCCAGAGGGTCCACGCCAAGTTTCAGGTGAGCGCCGCGAATAGCGTCAATGTCCACGACATTCTTGAGATCACGAACGTAGGGCAGGACGAAGTCCTCCTGGTGCGTGCTCGCGGCCCGGATCGCTTTGTCGAACGGAATGCGTTTTATATCTTTGTTGCCCGCCCGTAATAAATCATTCGCGCGATTTTGCACCCAACCTGTTACATCTGTGTCAGCTGGGCCGCCGTTGGGTGGGTTGTATTTGAAGCCTCCGTCTTCCGGGGGATTGTGGGACGGAGTGATAACGATACCGTCGGCCAGGTGATCTTTGCGGTCGCGGTTGTAAACCAGAATCGCGCGTGAGATCACCGGCGTCGGAGTTACACCGTCGTTCTCCTGGATGATCGTCTCCACGCCGTTCGCCGCCAGCACTTCGAGAGCAGTGCGCTGCGCCGGTGCGGAAAGCGCGTGCGTATCTTTTCCCATATATAGAGGACCATCGATCCCTTGCCCCCTGCGGTACTCGCAGATCGCCTGCGTAATCGCCAGGATGTGCGGTTCGTTGAAGGCACCGTGCAGGGCAGACCCGCGATGCCCGCTGGTGCCGAACGCGACGAGTTGGGTGCGGTCGCTCACGTCGAGCTTGCGGTCGAAGTACTCTTTCTCCAAACGCGCGACGTCAATCAGCATCTCCTTGGGCGCAGGCTTGCCGGCCAATGGCGAGACTGCCGCGCCGCCGGCTGCGGACTGCTTTTCTAAGGTATGGGGCATGGTTCCGCCTTCCAGATTTCGGTAGCGTATTCGTGAATGGTGCGGTCACTCGAAAACTTTCCAGAGCTGGCCACGTTCAGGATTGCCTTCTGCGCCCAGGCGCCGGGATCGCGATACAGTGTCCCGAGTCGTTCCTGCGCCTGGATGTATGAGGTCAAGTCCGCCAGGTGCATATAGCGATCGCCGAAGAGCAGCAGCGTATCGTGCAGCGGAGCGAATACTCCCGGTTCGTAGCGGCTGAAGTAGTCGGAGAAGATAAGGTCCAATGCCCCCCGCGTCTCGGGTTCGTGTTCGTAGTGCCAGTTTGGACTGTACCAGGAGCGGCTGTTCTCAACTTGTTCGACGGTGAGTCCGAACAGGAACATGTTTTCTTCCCCAGCCTCCTCTGCCATCTCGATGGTTGCACCATCCCGCGTGCCGACGGTCAGCGCTCCGTTCATCATGAATTTCATGTTGCTGGTTCCGCTGGCTTCATAGCCGGCAGTAGATATCTGATTGGAAACGTCGCTCGCCGGAATCAGCCGCTCCGCCAGTGAGACATTGTATTCAGGGAGAAAGACGACCTTAATTCGCCCACGCACCGCAGGGTCACCGTCAATCGTGCCTGCCAGGTTGTTGATGAATTTTATGATGACCTTCGCCAGGCGATAAGCTGGTGCCGCTTTACCGGCGAAGAAGAATGTGCGCGGCACCATCTCCATATCGGGATTTTCCCGCAGCCGGTTATAAACAACGACAATCCGCAGCGCGTTCAGCAGTTGGCGTTTGTATTCGTGGATGCGCTTGACTTGGCAGTCGAAAATCGTGTCCGGGTCCACTATCTGCCCTGACGTCGCCTTGAGCCAGTCGGCAAAGCGTACTTTGGCCTCCCGTTTTGACTTGAGAAACAGGTCGCGAGCGTTCGGGTCCTGGGCGAATGGCTTCAACTCGTTGAGTTGGCTTAAGTCAGTAATCCAACCATCACCAATAACTTGCGTGATGGCCCCAGCCAGCGCGGGATTGGCCCCCAGAAGCCAGCGGCGCGGTGTTACTCCATTGGTTTTGTTGCTGAAGCGTTCGGGAAACATCTCCGCAAGATCCTTGACCGTCGTCGTCCGCAGTAGCTTTGAGTGGACGGCGGCGACTCCATTGGTGCTGTGCGAGCCGACGATGGCAAGGTTAGCCATGCGGATCTGGCGCTGGTTGCCCTCTTCCACCAGGCTCACGCGCTCCACGCGCCCCTCGTCGCCGGGGAAGCGCAGGCGAACCTCGTCCACAAGGCGCCGATTGATTTCATAGATGATCTCGAGATGCCGAGGCAGCAGTATCTCAAACCACACAGCAGGCCATTTCTCGAGCGCTTCTGGCAGAAGCGTGTGATTGGTATACGCGAGTGTCTTCTTGGCAAGGTCCCAGGCCTTGTCCCATCCTAAATGCGCGTCGTCAAGCAAGATGCGCATCAGCTCTGCGACCGCCATGGAGGGATGTGTGTCATTGAGTTGAATTGCGACCTTATCGGGCAGTTGGTCCCAGTCCGCGTTATGTCGCTGGAAGCGGCGCACCAGGTCGGCCAGCGAACAGGCGACCAGGAAATACTCCTGAATGAAGCGCAGGCCCTTCCCGACGGTCGTGGAATCATCCGGATATAGCACGCGGGTAAGGGATTCCGCTTCGAGGGTCTCACTCAGCGCGCCGACGAAGTCCCCGATGCCGAATTCCTGGAAGTCGAAGTAGTCGGGCGCGGCTGCGGCCCAGAGCCGGAGGGTATTGATCGTCTTTCCTCCAAAGCCCACGATTGGGCGATCAAACGGTACGCCGATCAGGCTCGAGGGCCGTCCGGGAATGACCTTGAAATTACCTCCCCGCAGTACGAAGGAGCAGTTCAGCTTCACTTCCACCTTCTCGTGCGGGCGGGCGATCTCCCAAGGATCGACGTCGCGCAGCCAATTGTCCGGATGCTCCTGTTGCCAGCCATCGGCAAACGACTGTCGAAACATGCCGTACTCGTACCGCAGACCGTAACCGGTAGCGGGCAGCTGCATGGTGGCCATCGAATCGAGGAAGCATGCCGCAAGACGGCCTAAGCCTCCGTTTCCGAGACCCGCATCCGGTTCCTGCTCGATCAGTTCAAGGTAATCAATCCGCTTTTCTTGAACCGCATGTTGGACCACCGGATCGAGCAAGAGGTTGGTGACGTTGTTGGCCAATGAACGCCCCAGCAGAAACTCTAGCGAAAGGTAGTAAATGCGCTTGGCGTTCTGCTGCTCGTACGTGGTTTTCGTCTTCACCCAGCGCTGCGCAAGGATGTCACGCACCGAGCGGGAGAACGCCTCGAAGCGCTCCCGCGCACTTGCCACCGTCGGGTCGATCACTCGGTCAAAGACCAGATGCCTTTCGTAGAAAGCGTTTTCGGTCCCCACAAAGGGAATCGGGCCGCACCCGTACTGACGGAGAAGCTGCGAAACGCTGGCTGAGCCCGTTGGCATCGGAACAACTTTTTCAGAGTCGGGGCGCACCACAACCTTTGTGCTCATTGGAGATCCTTCTCGTCTGATTTATCTATGAACGGTGTTGCCAACGAGAGCCGCCTGTTTCTCGCCCGACAAGTCGGCTGAGTCATTGACGACATGGTGATCGTCATTCCAGAGCCGGATCACCGGCCGGGACAGATTGTGTTCATAACTGAGTGCGCTCAAGCTAGCCGGACTCAACAGAAAATACCTGCCCCCGATACCTGGGGCTAGCCCCAGCCAGCGGGCGGTCAGCACGCGAATGAAGTGTCCACTGGAAAAGAGCAGCACATCGCCCGCGACCTCCCGGACACGCTGAACCACGCGGTCTGCCCGCGCGCCGACTTGTTCTGGAGATTCGCCACCGGGCGCGCCGTCCCTGAACAGGTCCCAGGTTGGACGCTCGCGAAGGATTTGAGGCGAGGTCAGCCCTTCATATTTGCCATAATCCCATTCCACCAAGTCGGGATCGGTCACGGCGCCACGGCCAAGTCCAGACAGTTCGCAGGTTCGACCCGCGCGCTGCAAAGGACTGGTAAAGACTTTCGCAAACTTCATACCCTTCAGCCGCTCCCCGAGGCGGTACGCATTGTGTTCGCCGTCGGGAGTCAGAGGCAGATCGGTAAGGCCCGTATGCTGGCCTGAGGAGGTCCACGCTGTGTTACCGTGGCGCGCAATATATACCACCGGAAGTGCTTCGCTCATGCTGTCCTTGCTCCTTCTTGGCCATCGTGCATTCACAGTGCCACATGCTTGCCCGCCGAATGCATAGTTCACACGAACCTTGGCGAAGCTCTGATGACGAGAGCTTTGGCAAGTGACTGGCGCAAGCCCGACACAGAACCGGCGATCAGCACGCTTACTCTCGATAGTTCAGCTTGCTGTACCGACTGGCGCGGCGGCCTGCAAGAGCTTCCAGCATTCCGCTGCGATGGCCCAGTCCTCCTCCGCCCGGATTACAAGGACACGAACCCGGGAATCTGCCGTAGCAATGTCGCAGTCGATGAACGGCCGCGCGTTCAGTTCGCGGTCAAGTTTGAGACCCAGGAATTTCAATGTGCTGCAGGCTGCCGCTCGCACTTCGGGGGAGTTCTCGCCCACTCCCGCGGTGAACACCAGAACATCCATTCCTCCCAACACGAAGGCCATATTGCCGATCGCTGCCCGTAATCGGTGGATGTAGATGTCAAATGCTAACTTCGCTCTCTGGTGACCTTCTTGAATACCAGCCAGGATGTCGCGCATATCGCCCGAGAGACCCGAGATTCCCAGCAGCCCAGACTCCTGGTTCAGCACGTGGTCGATCTTCGGACCATCCAGCTGACCTTGACGCATCAGGAAAGTCAGAATGCCGGGATCTACCGACCCCGATCGTGTTCCCATCATCAGACCTTCTAAAGGCGTGAACCCCATCGTGGTATCAACGCTACGGCCTCCCTGAATTGCCGTCACGGAGCAGCCATTGCCTAGATGGCAAGTGACAGTTTTTAGCGAATTCGTGTCCTTCCGCAGCAGTTGAGCGGCACGTCCGGCGCAGTATTGATGATTGATCCCGTGGAATCCGTATCGCCGAATGCCCTTCTCGAGCCACTCATAGGGACCGGGATAGATCGCGGCCGACTCGGGCATTTGGCGATGAAAGCCAGTATCGAAGACGGCGATCTGTGGAATCGCACCTAAAACGCTTTCGATAATCTGCATGCCCTCCAGTTCGGCGCGAATATGCAGCGGCGCCAGAGGGGAGACGCTGGCGATCGCTGCACGCACCTCTGGCGTGACGACAACGGGATCCTCGAAATGGGGGCCGCCATGGACTACGCGATGCCCCACCGCGTCGATCTCGGAAACAGAAGCTATGGCACGCGTCTTTCCGTCCCGCGCCGTGCGCAGCAAATGCCTGACGACTTCCTCGCGTGAGGAGACTGGGAGTTGTTCTTTGAGAGTCGCCCCCTCGGCGTTCTTCGCCCCAATCGTCGCGGTGTCGCCGCCAAACTCGATTTTGCCCTCCCACAGGCAACGGGGCGGATGGTCCGGCAGAGTCTCGCCCATTTCGTAGATGCACGCTTTTTGACTGCTGGAACCGGAGTTGAGTACGAGGATTTTCATGTCTTGGGCGATGGATCCGGGCTTCTCGGTTGTCCTGGCTATCGGGAAGCAACCGACCTGCCAAACAAAGATGTTCCAGAACACTGGGATGGCAAGGAATACATACCCTCTGCGGGCCGGACCCGTCGCTAGGTGACGGTCGAAAGCGTGGCGAGTGACAAAATCCCCAACTGCTTTCTGGGATCTCCTTGAATTGGCATTAACGTCTGACTGACAGGCTACTCAGCCCGCACGGTTAGCACTGGACAAGGGGCGTCGCAGACCACGCGGTAGGAGGTCGTGGGGAGAAAGCGATTGGTGAACCTATGGACCGCAGGCACGGAAAGCACGATTAAGTCGGCGGCAGTGCGATCCGCTAACCGTAGGATCAGGTCGCTCTGTGTCCCGATCTCGGACGGCAATTGTGGAACGCCGGTTAGATCCCCCCCTAAGGGGGCGCCCCTCGACTCAGATTCGCGCCATTCGAACTCAGACACTTTGGCAAGAACGCGTCCGGCATGGTCTTCCAGCACGTCGTCGACGGTAAGCCGAGAGTTGTATTTGTTAGCGAGGGAAAAGGCATACGATCGTGCCAGTTGCGAGCGGGCGGAAGGATTACTGGCAAACAGAATATTCTCGGGTCCGAACTGCTCCAGCCGGTTGCGATCCGTGGACGGGCCCACGGTAAGCACGGGACAAGAGGCGTAATCTACAACGATCTCGGCCACCGATCCGAGCACCAGTTTCTTCCATCCAGTTCGCCCGTGTGTGCCCACGACGATCAAGCCGAGATCGAGGTCCTTGACAATTCCGGGGAGAATGTTCACCAGCTCGCCGGCTTCGACTCGAAGCTTGACTTCAACATTTCTTGCCTGACCGCTGCTGCGGAGGTCCGACTCCAGTCGTTCCATGTCGCGCCTGGCAGCCTCACAGGCTGTCTGCACAGCATCGGGCACACCCAGGTTGTAAGGTGTGGGGTCGACGCAATGAAACAGATGCAATGTGGCGGCATACCTGGCCGCGATCCCGAGCGCATAGTTGAGTGCTCTCGTCGAACTTTCTGAGAAATCGGTTGCCAGTAAGATATTGCGCAAAGTCAGCGCAGCGCTGGTGGATGACGATTCGAGCAGTTCCATCCGTGAGACCGTGTCCTGCATACCTTCCTTGGACAATTCAGACAGCAACCCTAATTGCCGTTAACGGCTCGTGCACGAGCCTCTTGCGAAGGCATCGATACCTCTTTGTTTTGAGCGCCATTTACGCTGTAATCCTGGTGGTCGATGGTCAGGGCCTTCTTGCCGTACAGTCGGACTTGCACAAACGTCTCGTCTCTTTGTGGTAGCCAGAATCCGCCAATCTTCTGGTATTGCCGCACGAAGTCGGCCCGCTCTATCCAGAAAGAAAGTTTTTTCGCGGGATGACCCTCGATCCGGACCACCGCATAATCCTCAGCGTCAATCCATACTTTGCCTTCAAACAGATACTTGTCTCGCCGCTTGGGAACCGCCTGCGCGACGAAGCAATGATAGGATCCCACCTGCTGTTCGCCGAGCAGGTCCAGAGTGTAGTTTTCAGGGGCGATGGCGCTATCGCGATGCTCCTTGCCAGCCGCGGTTTCGATCTCGCTGGCAATGAGCGGATTCAGCGCCAGGCGGCGGATCAGTCCCGATCCGCTTTCGGACGTAACCACGAATGTCTTCTGGTCCGGCGCGCGGAATTCCATCCGCCCGATCTCCTCGGCGTGCACTTTCCCCTTCAAGTCGACCACCTGATAGGTTCTCAAGGCCGTGTAATCGGCCAACGCCTCTTTTCGCTGTTCGTTGTGGGCGAGTAACTGGGCGAAAATTTGGTTTTTGGTAACGCCTGACCGCAAGGGTTCGAGTGGAGTTGTGAGAGTTGGGTCGCTTTCCTGCCCAAGCTGTGCCCCTGTGGACACTGCCGACGTTATCAGACCGATGAGAATCGCGGCGATGAAAACAGGTTTAATTTGGATTAGCGGCGCTGCCATGTTCCCTCCACGCGCATTTCCTTCCCCGCTTCAATCCTCGAAGCTGCGTACACCGTCCCGGAACCTATTATTGATCACGAGTCACTGCGCGCCCTGTGCCGGAACTGAGAACGAAGGCTCCGGCAGGGATGATTTCTTGATTGTCTTCGCCACACTGCGGGCTAGGTTATGCGTTGCTCGCAAGTTGCTTCCGAAAAAGCGGACATTGCCATTGACCGTCCTTTCCAGGATCATCTGGCCGTCCCGCGTGCACAATTGGCTGCGCACGGTTAGCTTGGTTGCTCCGCTCACAGTGGTCACTGCGCGGCGGGTTTCGCTCCCAGCCGTGTACTTTTGCACGGTCGTTTTTAGAATCAATAGGTCGGAGACGTCACTGGCGTCGCGATCACCGTCGCGAAGCACCTGCTTGAATTGCTTCGTCTTGCCCAACTCGTCCAGGAGGTCCTCGTAGATAGCGACCTGAAACGATGGTGCGAGATTCACATCGCCAGCATCGACCTGGACTACCTGCACGCTCCATCGCGTGGCGCCGGCGGCACCGTTGCCGGAAGACGATTTCGCCGGTCCAGTTTGAGCAGAGAGTCGAAGCGGACCTGTAACGGTAACGGTTAACACCACCACCCCAAGCAGAACTAAGCTGATTCGTTTACTTGATTTCACTCGATACCTCCGCTGTGCTTGGTTTCGTGCCTTCGTCTTCTCCCTGGCTGAGACGTGCGCCCCTGGCCACCAGTTCATTCCTGAGAGTCGTTCCTTGTCCCTTACTTAACTGAAAGATCGCTCCGTGAACTGCCCCGTTCGCATCAACGTACTGCAGGGTAATAGTGTCGTATTTCTTGTGAGCAAAGAGGCTGACCACTCGTCCCCCGCCGAATGGAACCGCGGCCTTGCCGAGAGTCATGGGCACGCCGCCGACCTGCCTACCCTGGTCGCCGACAAAGACTTCCTGGACAGAGGCGATCTTCACTTCCCCCCCTGCCTTTCCGTCCTTTTGGAACTGCAAGGCGCTGCCTTGAATCGACAGAGTCCCATGCGCATTGTGCCGGGTGTCTGCAAAGCCCATGAGATGAGTAGCCCGAACGCTGAACGGTGCAGTCACATTCGTTGGCTTGCTGGCGCTCTGGGCCAGCGCCGCCGCAGCGCACCCGATGAGCAGGATCAGGCTCGCAAAAACTCGGCGCAGTACCGGGAAGAAGACGTTCGTCGTGTATTCCCATGGAACAAGTGTGCGATTCATTTCTCTCCAAGCCCGACCCGCCGGAATTCCTGAATTGTTGGGTAGGCTCTGCCAAACTCTTACTCATTAACCTCAAGCATTCGAAGTTCCAGATCAAAAGTGTGGGCAATGACAAGGGCGCCTCCGTGCCAGCGTGAGCATTCAGTATCAGCACTCGCGCCCGAGCGTATTCAACGTGTTTCAGAGCCCCATGACAAGCGACGAAATTTGGCAAATGACGGACAGACGAAGGCGGAGTGGGTTACCTGGGCCCTCTGCTGCTCGCAGGGCTCCCGAGCTACCAGGTCTTCGACGCTCCTTAGCTGACCTGTAGCTCCATCAGCCTTGGCTGGGGTATGCGCGGTCAAGAATCCAGGCGAGGTTACTTGGTCTGCTTCGTGTCTTCGGCCGGTTTCCGGCTCACGATGGGTACCTCATGGGATTGGCCCAACAAATCGTTGTAGGTGATCGTTTGCTTGCCCACTAGCACAAGAATGTCGCGCCCCCCAGCGTACCGAACCGTGTTCATGCCGAGCGGCGGCGTGTACAAGAGTAGGTAGACTGTGTCCGCCACCTTGACGCAAACTTCATAGCTGACGTCATCGGAAGGGGCATTAGAGGCGGCCTGATGAGGCTTGACGCTAGTAATTGTGCCCACTTGATATTTCGACGTCGATTGGCACAATGCCGGAACTGCCGCCAGACAAATACAAATCGCGCACAGTAGCTTAAACATTGATCGCTCCTCTTACTCTAAGAATGGGGGGAAGCAGGACGGTCTTGTGAGGCCTTCCTGCTTGGTGCCGAAATGCGCTAATTCCCCATCCCCTCTTTCTCGGCTGCTGGTTCTACAGGGCGTGCTTTTCTCGGACCATTTCGATCAGCGAGCCTGGCAAAATCATCCGTATTAAACGGATATTCGCGCGCTGACTCTTGCCCGGTGGAACTCAGAGTGAAATCCACCCGGCGGTTGTAAGCCAGGACAATGTTCCCGAGTTTCCGGATCACCTTTTGCCGGGTTTCGTCACTCAAGGTGGCGTCCTGGTCCAACAGTTGTTTGACCTGATCGGCCGTCAGATTATTTCCCTGCCCGAATGCTTGGGTGTCAATGTTCGCTTCCGGCACGCCCTGCTCGACGAGAAAACGCTTGGCCAGTTCCGCCCGTCGTTCCGACAAACGCTGGTTGTAGGCTTTTGGTCCACGCTTATCGGCGTAGCCGCTCAGCACAAGGCGGGCATCGGACTTGAACGTTAGATATTTCTTGAACTCTTCGGCAATCGTCTGCAGCGCCTGCTTCTCGCTCGCGAGCAGGGCGGCTTCAGACTTGAGAGATCCGGGCCGATCGGTTTGAAAGTAAACGCTGCGCATCGACAGCGCACCCGGTTCGATGGAGCCGACGATGTGCAAAGCGACGGTTTGCGTCTCGGCTCCGCCGCACTCATTGGTTGCTTTCAGAGTGTAGTTGATGGTTTCGTCCACAGGCCCGAAGTCGCTCTTTTGAGGGGCTACGGTCAATGTACGGCTGCCGCTCGCATCGACCGCGCCCAATGGATCGATCGCCACATTGGATGCGTTCGTCGCGCTCCAATTCAACGCGGCAGTGCTGTCCTCGACCACCTTGTCTCCTACCCTCTTATAGTGAGTCTCGGCGGACGAGAGGCTGAGATTTGCCTGGATGGCGCTGTTCACGTTCACGGTGACGGTGGAAGTGGCCGTTCCACCCGGCCCGAGCGCGGTGAGGTCGTAGGTGGTCGTCTGCTTGGGCTGAACCGCCTGCTCTCCGGAGGCCGCGACCGCTCCAACCGGTTTGATTTCAACCTGTGGTGCGTCGGTGGAGTTCCACTTGAGTTGGGAAGAATCCCCGCAGTTGAGTTGCGCGGTTGTAGCTGCCAATTCTGCCGTAGGCTTGGCAACGGCCACTGTCGCGCTGGCTACTCCCGCTTTGAAGCGCGGGGCCTTACCGAGTTTTTCTCCGCGCGACCAGGGCACAGTCTTGCGAACGCCTTTGGAGGCATCCACCACCACCCGCTGGCTTACGGGAACGTTCACTGGACCGGACCAGACCTCCTTATCTCCGCTCTGTATGCTCACCTGATAGGTGCCAGGCGGGACGACCAACTCCTGCTTCCACCACAAGAAGTCAGTATTGAATTCGTCGCCGTGCCCAACAAAGAAATCGGGGGTCTTCCCGTTCAACAAAACGGCGTCGCGGTCAGCTCCCTCGATTGCGATCGCGCCGAACGGCCCGGAGACCTCTGCGGCAACTGCCTCCAGAGCGACTTCGAGATTGGTCGTCTTTCCCGCCGTGATGGTGACCGTGCGCGTGACGGGCTGATAGCCATAATTGACCAATTCGACCTTATGTTCCCCAGCGCTCAGGCTCAGGGAGGGATGCTTGCTTGCTTCGCTGATGGCACGGTCGTCGACAAAGACGTAGGCCTGCTTCGGGGCGACACGAAGGTTGAGCTTGCCATTCTGCGCAAATCCCGAGATTCCGCCAGCCAGGAGAAACAGCGCAATGAAGACAATACGTGATGCCGTACATTCAGATCTCATGATCAGTTCCTTTATAGAAAAATGTGTTCCGCTCACGGAGTTGGTCCAGGTACGTGCGTATCGGCGTGGCTCCGCCCAAAGCTGAAGATGCAAGCGCGATGCCAGATACCAGAAATGAATCAGGATTTGCTAAGCAGGTAGATTTTCAACCCGTTTACACCTGGAGACTCCTCGCGGGGCCCCTGCGGGTCTTGGCCGCACCCGGCGTGACAGTCCGTCAGTCGCCAAAAGCTTGCCAATGGTCTAACACGCGATGCGTGGGACTGCAGCATTAGCGTGTCAGACATTGGCATTGCGTTTGCAAGATCAGCACCGAGCGAGGCGGCAGCCAGTACAGGTGGCCCAGACGAATTCCGTAGCCAACCAGCACGGAGCGCTTGAAAGCGACAGATACCCATAGCATGTTAACCGTCGTACGCGGTTTGGGCTGCGCCTCGCATTTTCACAGCTCCTTGGAGAACTTTCCGGGAGAATCCTGCAGTGAGATGAGGAGGGTACTATGAAGCGCATCGAGACAATGCCGGGCGAGCCGAACTCGAGCATAATTTCTTCCATCATCAATCTGGTCTGCCCACAGTGCGGCGGACACATGATGGAATTCGAATGCTTTGGCAGGTGTGGCAGGAACTGGCTCTCGGAATGGGAATGGGCAATCAACACTACGAGACGACCTGCCGCCAGAATAACAAGTGCCGGGCCAAGGCACTAGTGACTGTTTGGCGGCTTTGTAACAAGCGCACCCTTCTCCCTTATCAGAGTAAGAATCTTCCCGGAACGGCGTCCGTATACTGACTTGGCAAACCCGGTGAGGGCGTTTGTTGCGAAGCATCTTCAATCCCATTTCCTGTGCGTCTGAAGGCCAAGGAGAATCTTGATATGGGCACACTCTCGGGGCTGGAAGATCCGGATCGTCGATTCGGAATTCCCGGGATCGCCAGCGTTGGCGAAGGCAATGGCGCGATGCCGCGAGTGCAGATTACTTCTTCTCTCTGCGAGGCCGAGATGTACCTGCACGGTGCACAGGTAACTTCCTGGAAGCCTGCGGGCAGCGACGAGGTGCTTTTTCTGAGCGGTAAATCGCGGTGGACGGATGGTCAGGCGATCCGAGGTGGCATCCCGATCTGTTTCCCCTGGTTCCGCGCCAAGGCCAATGATTCCCAGGCTCCGGCACACGGGTTCGCGCGCACGAAGACCTGGCGGCTCGAATCGATTCTTGAGGAGGATGGCGCGGTTGTCGTGAGCATGGTGACGGAGAGCGACGAACACACCCGGCACTGGTGGCCTAGAGAGTTCCGGCTCGTTCATCGCGCCACCTTCGGTTCTCATCTGAAGCTGGAGCTTGTTTGCACCAACACAGGGACAACGCCGCTGCGCTTTGAAGAAGCGCTCCACACCTACAATTACGTGGCGGACGTTCAGCAAGTGAGCTTGCAGGGCTTGGATACCGTGCGCTTTCTAGACAACACCGACTCGAACAAGGAGAAGGCACAGCGGGGTGACGTAGCGTTCGCCTCGCAGACCGACAACGCTTACCTGAATACCCGGGACTCGGTGGAACTCTCGGATCCGAGCCAGCGTCGCCGTATTCGACTGGACAAATCCAATTCCCTCACTACGGTCGTTTGGAACCCGTGGCGCGAAAAAGCCTCCGAGATGTGGGATCTCGGTAAGGGCGAATGGACGCAGTTTTTGTGCGTCGAAGCGAGCAACATCCTGGACGCCGCCGTCACCCTGGAGCCGGGGCAGGAGCACCGAATGACTGCAATTCTCACACTGGAGAGGCTTTAGCCAAATGATCGCGGGGAAATAATATCCGGTTGCAGGAGGCGGTGAGTGCTGAGTTGCGTGCGAGATTGCTCTTCCTTTGACATTCCGCGTGATATGAGTCTGCAAGGTCGGCTCTGTCCTCAATATCAAACATATTGTTCTATTTAGCTTCTGCAGACGGTCTCGGAGATGGCACCACCACACTGACGGCTGTATCCGATTCGCCAACTCTGCGTGTACTCTTGGCCCGAGCCGCCTCCTGAGCCACATCGCGCTCCAGCACGTCATGAAGTGCACTGAGCACTTGATATTGCATCATCGCGATTTGGTATCTCTCCACGATCAGATACTCCGCCTGTTCGCGAGAAATTTGATTCGCTTCCTGCGCCCGAGAGATATTTGCAACCTCGGCGGACATTGATTGCGCGATAAGAGCCATGGCCTGTTGGTATTCTTTGAGGACGTCGGCCGGGCCACGCGGGATCTCCGGTTTGATTGCCAGCAGATCGGCCAGCGGGGCGGCAGCCGGGCTTTTAGCGTTGGCAAGAATTTTCTCCAGCGCAGGTGGCTCCACATCTGTCCCCCTTCGCACCGTTTGGGCCAGGGAAGTACCTACCATCACACCCAATAACAACACGCCGCCGACAATCGATCGCGTTCTCATTTCGTTCCTTTCCCACCTCGCCACTCAACGTTGCGCCGTCCTACATGGCCTTGCGGCGCTGCTTTCAAACTCCTGACCACATTCCAGGAGGAGGCGTCCTTAGTTCGAGAATAGCGCTCGCTAGATGTGCCACTTCTGGATCGCCGCAGCATAGTGCCCGAACCAGTTCCCGGCCCGCATCTTCGGAAGCGTATTGCGCCCACATCACTCCGCACAAGAAAACATAGTCTTGATTCATTTGCTTCTCCTCGCGTGTCGCCTACCGATGAAGCACTCGCCTCGCCAATTTGATCTGTGTCCGGGTCGATGGTTGTTCCTTTCGAAACAACTACTTGCACCTCTCCCAAGAATTGGCGAAGCGGGGACTCTTCCATTCAGATACGAAACATCGCCAATTCTTGACGAATGACGGATGCATGTGCGGTCTCCCCCCCGAGTAATCGCATGAATCCTGCCCATGTCCTCTGGCAGCGAGGTTGCTAGCCAGATATGGATGAGTGGCGGCCAGTTTGCCTCAAGACAAACCAAAGGCTGCCGGAACCCGACAAAGGAGACGACATGATGAAGCTCTACCTGAATTTTGAATTGGTCATAGCGGTATTGCTCGCAGCGTCGATTGCGCGGGCCGATTCTTTGGAGCTGAAGAACGGCAGCCTGATTAAGGGAAAGTTTACGGGCGGGACAGAGAGTGAAATCAGCATGCTGGTGGGCTCGTCTGTGCAGAAGTACAACCTCACCGACATCGTTTCGCTCAGATTTGATTCGGAAAGACCGCCAGACATGCCGACACGGCCGACACGTTCCTTCCCCGAAAGACCGGAAGCGGAAGCCAGTGCGAAGACAGTGCGGTATATCACAATCCCGGCAGGAACGCGTATTTCGGTGCGTACCATCGACCGCATCGATTCCATCGAGAACCACGTAGGAGATCGTTTTCAGGCTTCGCTGGAAGAACCGTTAACGGTTGATGGCAACGTCGTCGTTGCCAAAGGAGCCGACGTCTACGGCCGCCTGGCAGAGTCCAAGGAATCGGGGACGTTTACGGGCAGGTCGCAACTCCAGCTGGAGCTAAGCGGGATTGTGATCAATGGGCAGACCATCCCGGTGGTCACGGGAGAATATGAATTAACCGGTAAGTCCCGCGGGGCGAGCACGGCGAAGAGAACGATAGGCGGAGCAGCGGTGGGTTCGATCATCGGCGCCCTCGCTGGCGGCGGCAAAGGAGCCGCGATCGGCGCCGGCGTCGGTGGCGGAGCCGGCGCAGGGTCGGAAATCATCACCAAGGGGGACCAGGTAAGAATACCGAGCGAGACCCTGCTCGATTTCACTCTGCAGCAGGATTTGTTGATACCACACGCGTCATAGACCCTCTATTCCCTCACCCTGGAGGCTTTGGTGGCCAATTTCCGCAGAATCTCTCCTGCACTCAAGAGGCGTGCTAAGCAGATCAAACTGCTGCTTATGGACGTGGACGGCACGATGACGGACGGCGGCGTCACTCTCCTGTCACAAACCGACGGCACCGCGCTTGAGATCAAGACCTTCGACGCCCATGACGGCCAAGGCCTGACGCTCGCATACACGGCCGGCCTGCGTACCGGCTGCATAACTGGTCGCGAAAGTGCCGCTCTCTTGCGTCGCGCCCAGGAAATGAAGATGGAATTTATCTACATGAAGCAGCCGTTGAAAATGCCGGCCTATGAGGAAATCCTTCGGAAGGCCGGCGTCCCAGATTCTGCGGTTGCCTATATCGGCGATGATCTGCCTGACATTCCCTTGCTGCGCCGAGCCGGGCTCGCGATCGCCGTGGGCAATGCCGTCCCCGAAGTCAAAGAGGCCACGCATTACACCACCAAAGCCCTTCCCGGCCACGGGGCAGTGCGCGAGGCGGTTGAGCTCGTTCTCCGGTCAAAGGAGATTTGGGAGGCGATGATCGACAAAGCCCGTGCGTAACGCCGCCTGGCGGACTTCACGCAGTCAGAAAGGAGTGTGCTGGCGTTCCTTCGATACAGACTCGCGCCCATCGGCTGGGCGCCTGCCGTCGATAGAAAACCTCACGATGCAAGGCGTGCGCAAATTCGTAACACTGCGAAATCGTCCCGTCTGGAAACCGACGCCATCCCGTCCGCCGCACCATGTGTTGTCGGCGCGCCAGATCCTCGCAAGTGTTTTCAAATTTCTCCTGGTCCAGGGTCGTGCCGAGGTCGTTTGCGTTCGCCGTAAACGAAATGCCCGTACCGCTGGCTAGTTCCAGCACGCGCCGCTCGTCAGCGCTCAGTTTCTCGATCTGTAGCTCGATCATTTCTCGCAGGCTCTCCGGCGCTTCCAGATGGATGCTCTTGAGCGGCACCCTGATTTGCCAGGTCCCGTTCTCGACCGCGATTACGCCCCGGTCCCGCAGGTCGTCCAATATGGACACCATAAACAAAGGATTGCCTTCGCTGTGCCGGTGGATGAGCGCAGGAAGACCCTGTGGCAAGGCTACCCCGGGTGTCTCGATGGTCAGAAACTCAGCCACTTCGCCTTCTGTCAGCGGCTCTAGAGCAATCTCCCGGCACAACCGATGCGAAACAGCCGCCCGGCCAGCGGACGACCGGCACTCGGTTCCATCTCCGGTGTGAGCCGGGGGGGGAGCGCGAGGGGCAAGGGACGGCGTCGGGCGTGGCAGCGCTTTTGTCCTCGGTGGACTCGCAGTTCTGCTCATATGGTTTGGCGTGTACCCCGCGCCGTTGCTCAACCTCATCCGAGCGACGATAGGCGGGCTCAACTGATGTGGTGTTCCGCCAGCTATTCGGCCTTGAGAAAAAGCACTCCCAGCGGAGGCAAGGTGAGTTCGAGTGAGTAAGGGCGACCATGAACGGGCCGCTCTGCCGCCTGTACTCCTCCGAGGTTTCCCATTCCGCTGCCTCCGTACTCGGTGGCGTCGCTGTTCAGCAATTCTCTCCAGAATCCTCCCGCGGGAACTCCCAGGTGATAGCCCAGCCGTGGCACCGGCGTAAAATTGCACACCACCACGATCCCACCTTGCGAGGACTTCCCTTTCCGGAGAAGGGAAAGTGTGCTGTTCTCGCTATCGTTGCAGTCAATCCACTCGAAACCCGCCAGGTTGTTATCGAGTTCGTAGAGAGCCGGATATTGTCGATATACCCGGTTCAACTGCTCGACCCATCGTTGTAACCCGCTGTGTACTGAGTATTGCAGCAGGTTCCAGTCCAGGCTGCTGTCATGCGCCCATTCCCGCACTTGCCCAAACTCTGCGCCCATGAACAGCAACTTCTTCCCCGGCTGTGCGTACATATACCCGTACAGCAACCGCAGGTTGGCAAACTTCTGCCATTCATCGCCGGGCATCTTTCCAATCAGCGACCCCTTGCCGTAGACGACTTCATCGTGCGAAAGGGGCAGCACAAAATTTTCCGTGAACCCGTACAGCATCCGAAAAGTCAGCTTGTTGTGGTGGTATTTGCGGTGGATGGGATCGAGCTGAAAGTACTCCAGCGTGTCATGCATCCATCCCATGTCCCACTTGAAGCCGAAACCTAGCCCGCCTACATACAGCGGTCGCGACACCATCGGCCACGACGTCGACTCTTCGGCGAAGGTCTGCACATCAGGCTGTTCGGCGTATGCTTCCTGATTGCACTGCCGCAAAAAATCAATGGCCTCCAGATTCTCTCGACCACCGTATTGATTGGGAAGCCATTTCCCCTGCTTGCGTGAATAGTCCAGATAGAGCATGGACGCCACCGCGTCCACCCGTAAACCATCCGCATGATACTTATCCAGCCAGAACATCGCGCTGGAGAACAGGAAGCTGCGGACTTCGTTACGCCCGTAGTTGAACAGATACGTATTCCAATCCGGATGAAATCCCTTGCGTGGATCCGCGTGCTCGAACAGGTGCGTGCCATCGAAATATCCCAGCCCGTGCGCGTCGGATGGAAAGTGCGAAGGCACCCAGTCGAGGATCACGCCAATCCCGTGCTGATGCAAATAGTCCACCAGATACATGAAGTCCTGCGGTGTGCCATAGCGTGCCGTGGGCGCAAAGTACCCGGTCGTCTCATATCCCCATGAACCGTAAAACGGATGCTCCATCACCGGCAGCAGTTCCACGTGCGTGAAGTTCATCCGATTCACATATTGGGCGAGGCGGGGCGCCAGTTCGCGGTAGGAGAACGAGCGATTGTTCTCCTCCGGCACCCGCATCCATGACCCCGGATGCAACTCGTAAATTGACATCGGCGCGGACAGAGAGTTCTTCGCCTTCCGCTGTTGCATCCACTCGCTATCCGACCACTCATATTCCAAGTCCCAGACCACGGAAGCCGTGCGGGGTGGCTCCTCGTGCCGCACGCCGAAAGGATCCGCCTTGTCAATCACATATCCGTTCTGTTGGGACCGGATGCGAAACTTGTACAAGTCCGCTTTCTTTGCCTCCGGGGAGAACCCTTCCCAAATCCCCGAGTTCCCGCGAGGCTCTAAAGGGTGCGCGTGTTCGTCCCACTGATTGAAGCTACCGATTACACTGACTTCTCGCGCATTTGGCGCCCACACGCTAAAGCAGGTTCCACGCTCGCCGCCAGCTTCCATCAGATGGGCGCCCAACTTGTCGTAAGAGCGGTAGTGGCGTCCTTCGTTGAAGAGATACAGATCCTGCGGTCTGAGCAGGCTGACATCAGAACGCGAGCCGGGCCTTGGGTTGTCAACAGTCTTTGTCATCGTTGTAGCCACGACAGTCGCCGTTTGGAGGAAGGGCTTCTTATGGAGGCCGAGGCTACATCTTGGAATCGCATGACTTCTAACTCCGTCGGAACTGCCGAAAACCACGGCTTGGGCGTGGTTGCCGCATCGAACTGCTTTCCGCGTTTCGTGGTTGCTGTTTGTCCATCGCACAGTTCCGCACTGGCATTTATTCCTCCTTCAATGTGAGCGTTCAGCTTTCAAAAGGGAGGCCTCGCCGGCCTCCCTTTCGATTGTGTTAAGTCGGACCGTGGTGTTCTGCGCTACGACGCCTTGGCCGTTATCGCCGCTGCTCGTGTCTTGAGGATCTGGACCTTGGCCTGCGCCTGACGCTCCGCAGCCTCGCGTCTCTCTTTCGCCTGCTGCAATTGCGCTTGGATCTTGGCGTCGAGTTGGTTGATTTTCTCCTGAAGCTTCGCTTTGTGGTCGGCGTGAGCCTTGGCAAGCTCAGCCTTCATCTGGGCAAGATCGGACTTCATGGCATTGACGTTCTCTTCGTGAATTTCATGTTTTACATCCGCAAGAGCGCGCCGAAATACTATCCCTCCGATCAACTCCATGCGGGTGTCCACTGGCGTCGTCCAGTCCTCTTCGATTTCGGCGACCACTGCCACCTTGTTCGGCAGCAGTACTTTGCTGACGTCGTCGATGAAATCGAGGCCGATACGCGCGTTATGCAAATCGGCTGCACTGCCGACGGCAAGACCTGTCGCCGCGCCGACAGCCAAACCTACCGGCCCTCCCAACAAGCCAATGAGGCTTCCGAGCGAAGTACCCACGAGAGTACCGAGCGGTCCGGGGTCATCTCCTTGTTTTATCGTTGTGCTGCCATCCGCGTGCTTCGCGAGCACGGCGTAGGCGTAGACGCTGATGCTGCCTTCAGCGTCCAGTTGCAGAAGCGCCTTCTTCCCTTCGTACGCTTTGGTTTCATTGTCAAAAACCACTACCAGCATGCGATCCATAAATCATCTCCTTGTGCTGCGTATTGCGTGTGAGTGGCCCGTCCCGAGCGGTTCTTGCACGAGCAGACCGATGAATTGCGTCAAGCGCGGAAAGCCTCCAAATTCCTCTGGACGGATTCCCGCCCTGCGGGTTCTGGTTGGAAATTGACGACTAGGAAGCGTATAGGCCGCCGAGATGCATGCCCGGACGGGGTCATGGTTTCCATTTCAGCCTCCTCCGTTCGCCGTGTAAAATCCTGCTTCATGGGGCGCGTTTGCTGGAGTGTCGAACAGTTTTCCGCGCCTCGTAGAGGCAGTTGTCAATCAGACAGTTCGGCACACTTCGAATCATGCAGACTAGGCAATCACAGCCGCCGCCTTGCGCACTGCCAGCCACAGCATCACCCGGGTAACACCACTGATGATCATGCTCACGCCGACCAGCGTGCCGATGGCCCAAGCGGAACTCGACGGCCATTGCAGGTAGATCATCAGACCCAATAGCAGCGTAACGATCCCGTCCACCAACACCCAGCCTGATCCTCCGAGCGAGCGCATCTGGAAAAACAAGATGATGTCCAGGACGCCTTCAATCAGGAACAGCGATGCCAGCAATAACGTGAGCGATGCCACACCCAGCACCGGATGCAGAATCAGGTAGACGCCGAAAAACAGATACGCCAACCCAACCAGCACCTTCCAGATCATGCTGCCGGCTCCATGAGCACGAAAGGCGAGCATCAGGTGGACTACGCCTGCCAAGACGATGAGCCACGCGATCACCACGCTGACCGCCACCGCAGCAAAGAATGGCGAAGCTACCGCCAGTATCCCGAAAATAATTAGCAAAACGCTCCACACAAGTGACAGGGTCGAAGCCTGCCGCACGATGTCGGACGGAGTATTCTGTGCCATGGGTTCGCCTTAAGAAGGTTCGCCTTCCTGATCCTTTTTCTTTTTCCCCGATTCCTTCACACACTTCGACAAGAACGTGAGCAAATCCGGCACGCTTCGGAACTTCAGCTCTCGCCCTGTATCCACCTCTTCCACCCAGCCCTCTACCTTGCCATTCTCAAAGTCGAAATCGGGCACAATTCGTAAGACAAATGCACGTCTCATCTAAGACTCCCTTGCTTCTATTCAAATAGTGACCTTCTCGTCCTACTTCAAGCGCCAGAACTCTGGTGTCTAGCGTGGGGGAAGGGCGTGATGGGGAAGGCAGAGCATGAGAGGCGGCGGGGCGGGCAATGGCATCCGCAGCCAATCGCAGGCCCGGGGGAGAGACGGACGTCTTCGCCTTTGCCTCTAATGCTCTCATAGACTTCCTGTCCTCGCATTTGGCCGGATCAGTAGAGTGCAGCTTAACGTTACTGCGCCGCTCGGTCGGAACTGGTGATTTTCCAGTGATTTTTCGGTAAAGAAACAGTGCCCGCTCCAGATTCGGCTATATGACAGTTTTGCTTCCCCCAAACCAGGAACGCGCGTGATCTAGATCCTGCTCGGCGAGGGCAACTCGGGCATTCACCTCAAAAAACCACCCCCGAAAACGCTACAGCTTTGACGTTGTGGCCTTTCCCGACGAATCGCCCATTGCCTTATCTGGCACATGACGAAGTATCTCCTGGCGCCGCCAAATCCGGTTCCTGATCAATCCACGCCCCCAAACATCTTCCCTTCAGTGACTTGGGCGAGCCTCCATTTCCGGGCGGCTTCTTGGGCCGACAGTTGCTTCCAGTACTTCTGCGCGCATTGGGGCGTCCATGCTCAAGATCACTGTCGTCGAAACCCCGACCGAACAGCGGCTCGTTCTATACGGCACACTTATCGGCCCGTGGATTGGGGAATTGCAAAAAGTCTGGGAAAATCTACGCCAGCAACTTGGGAGCCGGAAGGCCATCGTCGACCTCAAGGATGTGACGCTCATCGACGACAGCGCCGATCACCTGCTAGCCGCTATGTTGGGACAAGGCGCAGAGCTCGTGGCTAGCGGCTTGGCGAATCGCTGGCTGATTGAGGCTTTGAAAACAGGAAAGAATCGAGCAGGCGCGAAGGTACTAGGTCCACAATCAGCGGCTCTCTCCCACACGGTCGACGCTCGACGAAACGAGGTGACCACCACAGCCGAAGGAACCGTCACTCTCGAAGAAGTGCGCGCTCACTTAAACCGGGAGAAAAGCGACTTTGCACTGCCCTATCGGGAGTTGATCGATGCTCGCCAGGCAGTCGTGAGGTTTTCCTCCTCTGAGCTTCAGGAGATTGTGGAATTGCTGCGCTCCCTCGCCCGCCGCCACCGTTTGGGCCGAACCGCAGTCGTAGTATCGACCGATGTAGCCTACGGGATCATGAGAATGTTCCAGATTCTGGTGGAAGATGTCTGCGAAGTGCAGCCCTTTCGTGATATGACAACAGCAACTCTCTGGCTGAACGGAGTAACACCGTAAAGTTCGCCATCTTTCAATCTGCCGCCGTTTCCGCGAGGCTGGATGGCGCTTCGGCGGTGAGCGCCGGGTGGAATTGATAGTTTCCCTCTGCCCCAGCACACGCGCGCCAAATCACTCGCATCGACGCCATCACAGGTACAGCGAGGTAAATCCCAACGATTCCTCCGATCTCGGCGCCGACCAGTACCGCGAAAATCGCCGCCAGGGGATGGATCGCCAGGTTACGCCCCATGATCCGCGGCGAAGCGAAATAGTCCTGAATCAATCGCCAAATACCCAGCAATAGAGCCATCCATATCCAGTGCAAGTGATTGACAACACCAACGCTGATAATCGCGGCGAATGTGCTCATCCAGCCAAACGCCGGAATGAACTCCAACAATCCCCCGAGCACTGCCAGGGCGATGGCGTGAGGAAATCGCAGAAGCAGCAGGGCCGCGGCATAGAACACGAAAGAAAGAGCACAGAGAAGAACCTGGGCCCTTATGTATCGAGTGAGCATGCGGTGCAGTTCGTTGGCTACGGCCCGAATCCCCAGGCGCCGCTCTGCAGGAAAGAACATCTGGATTAGCACATCGGCGATGTGGTCACCATCGCGCAGGAAAAAAATTGCCAGCACGGGAATCAGAAGCAGCCAGCCCAGCACTTGAGCAGCATGAGAAAGATAATGATCTGCGACTCGCACCAGGCTCTGGACGTCCTCCTTGTGCCTCGCCAAAACAGCCCGGAAGCGAAATTCCTGTTCTTCGCTCCAGCCGTATTTCCCTCCCAGTTCGGTCGCGATGTTTCCCGTAGAGAGTCCGTCGAGCAAAACGGGCACTTCATCCACCAATTTCACCGTGTTTCTGGCGACACCTGGCGCAAATGCATAGCCCAGCAGGGCGATCACCATCACGAAGGCGAGATAGACTTCCACCACTGCAGGCCCTCGCAAATTTCTGAAGAACAAGGAGTGGCGCTGCAGGAACTTGACCACGGGATCAATTAAATAGGCAAAGAATACGGAGAGGACGAAGATCAGAATGATACGCCGCGCACTATAGACGGCTGCGCACACCACGACAAAGAACAGTATGGTCAGCGAGACGTCCGCGGTACGGCGATCAGGGAATGCCATTTGTTATTGCCCGCGCACTAAGAAATCTGCGAGGTCCTTCCCCCGCCCTTTTGCGCACATTCGCTTCAACCTAGTCGAGTGCACACGGAGCGTGCTTGCAATCACATTGAATTTCGGTTTCGTGCACGTCGGCGGCGTCAGAGCAATAGTCACTGCAGTACGTTTCTGGATCCGCCACTGCACATTCGCACGCCGAGTAAGCGCACTTGTGTTGTCCTTGGGCATTCATTCGTCCACCCCCTGTCTTTCTTGCAGCCGGTAGAGTCGATGCAAGTCGTCAGCCACTCTGCTGAATGCTGACACCGTGAGCAACATGTCTTGAAATCTCATTGCAAGTAAATGCTTCCTTCCGATTCCTCCTTAGCAGTCTGAGTCAGGTTACGTCCCCGGTTGTTCGCGTTTGACGAACACTTTGTCAAATGACAAACCACCCAACCGATTCCAAATGGGGGAAACTGCTTCTGATCAAGAGGTTTTGATCTTGGCACCGGGAATGCAATAACCCCTGCATCGTGGGTGGCCTCGTGCACCCACGTACTTTGGCATTCCAGCCGCATCTTGAGAGGAGGTAGACCGTGGCTCCAGAAGCTGCGAGTGTCGCCATCACTACCGAAACCGCGAAGCCCACGCTTGCTCCAGCCCGACCCGCTGAGCCTGAGCACGTCCCGCCTGCCCATAGGCCGGACTGGCAGAAGTATCTGACTCCGGTCCTGGTGGTGCTGCTAGCTGCCGCCGTTGTATTCATGATCTTTCGAAACTGGAATTCCTGGGAAGGCGGCAAAGCGGAACAGGTTACCGACGACGCTTACGTCCGCGGCGATCTCACACCGCTAAGCACCAAGGTTGCCGGCATCGTACGCGACGTGAGCGTCTCCGACTTCCAGACTGTGCACCAGGGAGACCTTCTGGTTCAGCTCGAAGATGACGATTACCGCGCACAGGTAGCCCAGGCGGGTGCGGCGGTGGCCGCGGCAAAAGCGGCGATCGAGAACAACCGGCACCAGAAACAACTGCAGCAAGCCAAAATCGACCGATCGCTCGCGGGTGTGACGCAGGCGCAAGCCGAAATTTCCGCGGCGCAAGCGGGAATCGCGGCCGCGCAGGCCGACCTGGACCGCACTCTTCCCGAACGCCGCCGGCAGGAGGCTCTGATGGAGACCAACTCCACCACGCGCCAGAAGGTTGAACAAGCGGTGGCCGAGGAAGAACGCTCGCGCGCCCAACTGGTCAGCCGTCAGGCTTCCCTGGACCAGGCCAAGGCAATGCTCTCCAGCAGTCAATCGGTAGTCGATGCCGAACGCCGGGGGCTCGATGTTCTGAATGCGCAGGAACTCCAGCTCATCGCCGACCTCCATGGCAGAGAGGCTTCGCTTACCGTGGCGCAGGTAAACCTGGGCTACACGAGGATTGAGGCGCCCGCTGACGGCACCGTGGGCGAAAGGCAGGTCCGCCCCGGCCAATTGGTCTCGCCCGGCACGCAAGCGATCCCGTTCGTCAACAAATTGAAATGGGTTCAGGCGAATTATCGTGAAACCCAGCTCACGAACGTGAAAGTTGGTGACGCTGCTGAGATCCGCATTGACGCTTATCCCGGGAAAGTTTTCCGGGGCAAAGTGATCGAGATCGCGCCAGCCAGCGGTTCGCAATTTGCCCTACTGCCGCCAGACAATGCCACCGGAAACTACACCAAGGTTGTGCAGCGCGTTTCAGTAAAGATCGGCCTGGATGATGACAGCCTGGCACCTGAACTCCGACCAGGTCTTTCGGTAATTGCCAGAGTCCGCACGAGGCGATAGCGGGAGCGTCATGGCTGCTACAACGATTACAACTCGTCCACCCGCACCGGTGGAGATTGCGCGCGCCACGGCTGCAGCGATCCCCTCGGAACTCTCGACCCGGCCTGTCTTAGGGATTGTCGGGGTCCTCATCGGGGCCGGCCTCGTCACGCTCACCGCTCGCATGCTTTCGCTCGGGATGGCAGATCTCAAGGGTCACGTCGGCATCAGTTACGACCAGGGGGCATGGCTCGACAGCGCCTATAACGGGGCCCTCATGTTTATCGGGCCCTTTACCGTCTTCCTCGGAGGTTTGCTCGGTCCACGCCGCGTCCTGCTGTTTGCAGCTGGACTGTTCACCCTGACCTGCACTTTTCTCCCGTTCATTCACAATTACAGTCTGCTGGTTGTCGCATTGATCGTCGCCGGGCTGACATCCGGTACCTTTTATCCCCTCACACTGACTTACGCACTTCGCATCAGTCCCCTTCGATTCCTGCCGATCACGATGGCGTTCTATGCAACGTTCATCGACGGGGCCGTCAATGTAGCGCCATCCCTCTATGGCTGGTACCGTGAGCATCTTTCCTGGCATTGGATGTTCTGGAATTCAGCCCTGATTGCGCCGCTAATGCTGATCTGTATTTATCTCGGGATACCGAAAGCCCCTGCTCGGCAGAAAAGCGGCCCTGCGCCCAGCTTCGTCGGATTTCTGTACCTGAGTGCCGGGTTGGCACTGATGTTTATCGCCCTCCAGCAAGGCCAGAGGCTCGACTGGTGGCGCTCCGGCGTATTCACCGGCTTGTTTTGGTCCGGCGCGTTCTTGACACTGTGCGCGCTCATCCGGCGGCTGCGCGGCCCCAACCCGCTGGTAGCCCTCCCTTATCTCTGGCAATGGAACACTGTGCTGCTGGGATCTTTGCTCTTCTGGTTTCGGTTTACTCTCACCGGAACCATCATCCTCATTCCGCAGTCGCTGGCCATTCACGGCTTCGAAGCTGACCAGATCGGTCCGGCCATAATCTGGAGCGCTGCTCCCCTGTTGCTGATTGCGTTGACTGCCGGGCTTCTGATGCTCGGCAAGTTGGATCCGCGGCTGGTACTGGCGGCGGGCCTTTCCTGCACCGCCTTCGCCGTCCTCTTGAACTCTGAGTACACCACCGCCTGGTCGGCGGCGAACTACTATCGCACCGAACTCCTGACGGGCGTCGGACAAGCCATCTCTCTGATAGGGCTGGTCGGATGCATTATCCTGCAGGGCGTCTTCACCGGCGGGCTGGCGAAGCCTCCGTGGATTCTGACCTTCTCTGCCTTCTTTCATACGATTCGCTTGTTCGGTGGAACGGCGGGCGCCATCTACATGGCCCACTTTCTCGACGACCGCGAGAAGCTGCACTCGAACCTGTTGGGGCTGCACGTAACCTCGGGCAGCTGGATTACTGACGCGAATCTTCACGGCGTGGCTGCGGGTGTGTATGCAAAATCATCCGGCGTGGCTGCGGCGGGCGCCCGTGCTGTCGGCCTGATCGGAGCCCGGCTGCGCCTCCAGGCGTACGCGCTGAGCCTCAATGATGGCTTCGTTCTGGTGGCTTGGTCCTGCGTTGTGGGTCTTCTCCTGACTGCATTGCTGCACAAGTCGCCACTGAACTATGGTGACCTCCCCGCGTTTCAGCAACCATCGCCCGAGCACAAGGAATCGAATTCATGATCACCCGCGATTGGCTTTCACTCTTTTGCCTGTTTGCCCGCAGGCGAGTCTGTATGAAGACTGAACCATTGTGCGTTGCACATTGCTGGAGGAACGTTCTATGAAAACGCGGAAGTACGCGATTACCCGCTGGTGCGCGGTGATGGTCTCCGCGTATGCGTTGGCGTCGGCGGCTATGGGCCAAGAACGCAAACTGACGATCGAGGAGGCCATCGATCTCGCGCTGCGCGCAAACCATGGCCTGAAAGCCGCAACCTACCAGGTCGCGGCGGAAGAGCAGAAACGCCGCATCGCCAGGTCCAGCTACTTTCCCTCGATCACGAACGAATCGACTCTTCTGCACATCACCGATCTGCAGCGAGTCGAGGTGCCTGCCGGGGCCTTCGGTCCGGACATCCCCTCGTCGAACGTTTTTCTTACCCAAGGCACGAAGACTCTCGAAACCAGCGGAACCATGATTGCCCAGCCCATCACGCAGCTCATCAAGATCCACCAGGCAAATAAGATCGCGGCCGCTGACGTGAACCTGTCCCAAGCCTCGTTGAAGAAAGCGTCGACGGACGTAGTTTTCAGCGTGCATGAACTCTTCTATCGTGTCCTGACGAGTCAACTGCAGAAACAAGCAGCCGAGTTGCAGATCACTTCGGGTAGCGAGAATTTGAACGAAAGCACCGAGCAGGTTAAACACGGCAGTCTTCTTGAAGTGGCGCGCGTGGAGAGCCGGGCAAACCTTCTCGAAGCCCAGCAGGTTCTGCTGACCACGGACATGCAGATCGCCGACCTTACCATCCAGTTGAACGATGTACTCGGACTGCCGCTGAACACGAAGCTTGTGCTCGATCCCAACGTCGAGGTGGCGCTCGATCTGCCGCCGCGCGAGGAGTCACTGAAAACGGCGCTGAACGACAACCCGGAAGTCAAAGAAGCGGTGCAGGCCCTTGCCAAGGCGCAGGCAGCGCACGCTGCCGCCAAGGCGGAATACATACCCGATGTCACAGCGTTTGCGCGGCACAGCTATCAAAACGGGGTGCCGTTTGTAGATCGGAACTTCGGCACCTTCGGCATTCATTTGTCCTACGACCTCTTCGATGCCGGCAAGCGCAGGGCGCTCATTCGCGAACGCCGCGATGAGATATCCGCCGCCGACGAGAACCTGCAGCGCGTCAAGGACGAGGTGGAAGTCCGCATCAGCATGATTTACAACCGGCTTGAAGTAGCGCGGGCCATGGTGGAAGTCAGGAAGGAATACCTCGCGGCCCGCCTGGAAAACGCCCGCCTTTCCGAAGACCAGTTCAAGCAGGGCATCATGCTGGTGTCCCAGCGCGACGCGACGCGGGCACAGGCCATTAAGGCTCGGGCCGGATTGTTGGATGCGAGCCTGAATTACCTGTTGGCGCGGGACGATCTCGATCGGGCTCTGGGAAGAACGAGCCGCTAAGCGTCGATTCAGCAGATCGTAAACGACACAGCGAATCCGCCTGGGAGAGCCTCAGCCTGAGAGAAAACGGTTTTGCTGGAGAGCATTCTTGAACGACGTACGCATGGCGATTATCGCGGCGACCGGCACTGCCAGAAAGCGGGTGATCCCGGCCGTCCGCGAGCGTAACCTGTGCGCAATCGCAGCCATTCACGGACGTGATCCGGGCAGACTGGCGGCACTCGCGGCTCAGAACGGGATCCCTCGCTACTTCGTTGACGCCGAGAGAATGCTCGATGAAACCAAGCTTGACTTTGTGTTTATCGGGTCTCCATTGGCTCTGCATCAGGAGCACATACGGCTATGTGCCGAGAGGAATATTCCCGTCCTGTGCGAGAAGCCCCTGTGCTTGTCGACTTCGGAGGCGACAACTATCCAGTCGCTCCTGGCTCAGCGTCCAATCCCTTTCCGAATTGCGCACCACCTCCGACATCAGCCTGGAGTCACTGCACTCCGCGAGATCATTGCCGGCAACACACTTGGCAAACTTCAGCGTGTTGCTATGCAATGGGGCTTTTGGCTGAACGAGAAGGCCCCGAATGCAAGCTGGAAACTCGATCCTTCAACAGGCGGCCCCAACGCCTTCTACGATGCCGGAGTCCACGCCATCGACCTGATGCTTCACCTCTTGCCCAGCCCGACAACGGTAACCGCCATCGGACAACAGTCACGATTTCAGACTACCGTCGACAATGTGTCGGCGCTGGTCCTTTGTGGGGAGACGTCCGTCGAGCTCAGCGCGTCTCAATCCATCCAATGCCCCTTGAATAGTCTCACGCTTGATTTCGAGGGGGGCACAATCCATATCCCCCACGCCCTCTCCGAACAGTCATTCACCAGGATGGAAATCATTTCGCCGAGTGAGACCGTCACCCGCATATTTGAGCCCATCAACCTGTACGGAAAGGAGATCGAAGACTTCATCGCATTGCTCAACGGCCAAACGAGTGTCGGAACCACCCTGCAGGAAGCCTGTCACGCGCTGCAGATACTCGAAGCCATTACCGAGTCTTACTCAACGGGACGGACTATGCCTCTCCGTGATTCGAGACCTGTTCACGTGTAGCTGACGGGGAATGCCTGGATGATGCGTCGACCACAACAACCGAATCACTTTACCGTGCCGTCGGCCCATCAGCCATCATGGCTTGCTGCTCATCCGCTTTTTCCCAACCGGAGTTGGGATTGTATTCCTTCATGGCTTGGGCGAGAGCGCCCGTCTTCTTGCCGAGGTCCTTCTGATATACGATGCCATCCTGATTCACGATGAATGTCATCACCCCCGACGATCTGTATTCCGCCGGGTAGGCCAGGAAAGCGAACCCCTCAGTCATCTTGCCATTTACGATGTAGCTCTGCGCGCCGCCTGGGCCATTCTTCCCCTGACGCGTCAGCACGCGGTAATAGTACCCGCGGTAAGGAGTGGGAGCGCCGTTTGCTCTTCTCGCATAGCCCTCAGCCACGGCTGCGGCCACCAAGGGGCCGATGGGGCTCTGGGGCTCGCCAGCAGCAGCTCTCCAATAAAGGCCGTTGTGCTGCCCCTCATCACTCAGGATTTTCTGGGCGTACCCGTTGTGCTGCGTAGCGCTGAACTCCTTTTGCGCCGCCACGAGTTCCTGGCAAACGCGAATGGTCGATATTTCATTGCGGCCAACGCGCCTGTACAGAAGTTCTCTTTTGCCCTCCTCGGTATCGAAATACCACAGGCTACCCTTGCTCACCAATGGTATGGGCGTAGGCCAATTTTTCGCACCGATATACAAAACAGTGGTTCCATCCGGTTCCACGACCAGGCGGTGCATTTCCTGATACTTTTGGACGAAACTAGCGCGGGCGTTGGCATCCTCGGTTTCGTCTCCGGACGAGATGACTTGCTTTCCCTCGGGTCCCAGAATTTCGACCATCGCCTTTTCGTCGTTGTTCTGGACCGCCGCGACCAGAGCGCTGCTGGCATCTTCTGCCGATGAAAATGTTTTCTGGCCCGCCTGCTGCGCCATGGAACAAGCCGCAAAACACGCCATCAAGAAAATAGCGGCTGCGACAAATTTCAGAGGAACCGCTGGGGTACAACCTTCGAAGTTCAACTTCGTTCGCTGCATATGGCTTCTCTCCATTTATTCATCATCCGGCTACTAATATGGTCAACGGAAGGTCGATTATCGGCGTCCACCACCGCCATGGAATCCTCCTCCTCCTCCACCGTGAAATCCGCCGCCACCGAAGCTGGCGCCTCCGCGTTGTGAAAAGCTTCTTTCCTGTCCCCCATGATCGTAGCCACCGAAAGCGCCTGACCGGACCCCGCTCTGCCCATGAGGGGCGGCGTATCCACGAGCCGCTTGAACGTCACCGTTGAACGGCTTGACCGTTGCGCCGGAGCGATTCTCAAATTCGCCGCGTCCCCCTGAGTTCCCGGTCGATGTCCTGGCCCCTGAGCTGGCGCGGTCACGTGCCCCGGCATGATCGTCGTGAACTTCGCCACGCCCGCCGCCAACTCTGCTCCGCTCGTCCCGATCCCGGTAAGAGTTATTCCGGTTGTAAAACGTGTTACTCCGCGAGTAATAGCGCTCGTGGTCGTGGATTACGTGATGGTCATGCCAATCGCATCCCCAATGACCCCAACCCCATCCCCACCCGCCGAACCAACCGATTCCGAAGCCGACTCCTCCGAACCACAGATACGGGCCGTCGTACCAAATTCCCGGATACGGGTACCATCCCGGCCACGCTGCGATCGGGCCACCGTAAACTATCCAGGGATCGTAGGCGGGAACGTAAACGACTTCGGTGCTGGCAGGCTCTACGACGATCGTCGAGCCCTGGGTCGTTACGGTTTGCTGCGGTGTGGTTTTGAGATTGCCGGATTCTTGCGCCCGCCCCCGCATTACCTGCACCGCGTCCATCACATCCTGTTCCTGGTTGTAGTAAGCATCGCCTAAAGACGAAGTCCAGGAGAGGTTCTTGTCCATGTTTCCGAGGACAGACGGAAATGCAGTCAGTGCCTTGACGCTCGGGTCCCAAGGTTGCGGGTCTACGGCTTTACCCAAAGCGTCGCCCTTCAAATCAGGATGCGCCTGCAACCATCGGTCAGCTTCGACGACTTGTTCTGGAAAGGTGGATGCCGCCAGAATTTGCGCCACCAATGAATCCGGATACAACGCAATCGGCGCCACTAGCTGCTGCAGTTGTTCGGGAGTCTGTTGTACACGTGGCGTCGGCGATTGTGCCGTCTGTGCCGGGGCTCCGGCATCCTGAGAAGCGAGCAGGGTCTGGGGCCAAGTCGCTAATATCGAAGCCAACGACAACAGAGAAACGAGAATCTGCTGCTTCATTCGAGGCCTTGCAAACCGTGCGCTCTGTCCATAAGTGTTCATGTTGTGACCCTTCTCACTTTCATGGCCTGGGGCCTCCCACAGATCGAGATAAGCATCCTTGGTGCACCGCCTAGCCTAGGCGGCTTGAATTCCCGCCAGCAGCCACTCTTTCGGCACCGACTGAAATACGAACTGCTGTTCCGGGGCCATGAAGTCGATTTGGCACCGCGGGCACGTGAACTCCCACGACTCGACGTGGCCGCTTCTTGCCGCGTACTTCGGTCGGAATGCGATCCCGATCGCACCGCAGCCAGGCCTTGGGCAAATCGCTCCCGCGGCGACTTCCGCAGTGAGTTCTTCCCAGTCATCGCGCATGGTGCCCTCCTTTTGAAAGCCTTCCTGCAGCCGCTCCGAGGTCTGGGATAAGGCGGCTGATGCCACGGAGCAACGAGCCCCTCCCTCGATCTGTCGATCTGATAGCAACATCCTCGGGGACACCAGGAGCTGGCTCCGGAAGTGGAACCGCAATCACTGTTCCGTCTTTTGCCAGGCGCAGCGTCATCGCACAGGAGCACTTTTGACAAAGCCAGAAGTACTCCACACGAATGAACTTGGACGGGCGGGCTGCCGGCTCACTCTCCAGGCGAAAGAGACTGCCTTCTTTGAGATAGTGAAACGAGGTGGAACACGACGGATTGTTGCACTTGGCGACCATAACCTCCCCCACTGCCACCCTGTCGGTACAGCTTGGTTGCTATGTCTAGGCAAGGAGTACGCAAGTGAGTTGCCACCAAGAACTGCGCTCATGTGAGGGTAACGACCAGGAACCTTCGCCATTTGTTAGGCAAGAGCCAACATTTCTTGACACCCGGCCGTCAACCGCACATCTGACTCCGGCACGAGTTCAGCTCCATCGACATCGGACTGCTTCTAGACCAATGGCTGAAACCGCAGCGGAATCGTCGGCAGATTTCGACGGCTTTTGAGTGATTGACACCCGACACTCTCCGACAGTGAAACGGTCGACATTTAACGCCTCCGCTCTTCTCAACCACCCGAAACTAAAGACCGGGTCCGATGCAAGATGCGTGCGAGTACCTGCTTGGATAGCGATGCAGAGAGGGACACTGTGAAGACCACTTACCTCCGCCCGTTTGGCGTGCTCGCAGCTTTGGCACGAAGAGTGCTTTTCTCTGAGGCGCACCTAATGCTCGTTACAGCTCATATAAGGAGAACCCGTGGCTACCAAGACTGAGGAAGTGAGAAAAGAAGTTACAAGCGTACCTGATTTCGCAGTGAAAAATGGAATGAAAGGCATTTCACTGCTTTACGATCATGCCCGAAATCACGATACGGCGTTCACTCCCGAGGAACGTCGCTCTTACGGCATTGAGGGTCTGCTCCCCCATGCCTATGAGTCATTGGAGCGGCAAGCAGAACGCGTGCTCCAACATCTCGATGCAAAACCAAGCGACCTGGAGCAATACATCTACCTGACGTCGCTCGCCGATCGCGATGAAACGCTCTTTTACTACACCGTCATGTCCAATCCGGCGAGGTTCATACCCATCCTGTATGACCCGACGGTGGCAGATGCTTGCGAGGCATTCGGACATATCTACCGACGGCCGCAGGGAATGTACATCTCGCGCGACATGAAAGGCCGGATGGTCGAAGTTCTCCGCAACTGGCCGGAACCGGATGTGCGATTTATTTGCGTGTCGACGGGTGGTCGGATCCTCGGGTTGGGAGACATTGGGGCCAACGGGATGGGTATTCCCATCGGCAAGCTGCAGCTCTACACCGCCTGCGCCGCCGTCCCACCCAAATACATGCTGCCAGTGCTGTTCGACATTGGGACCTCGAACGCTGTGCTGCGGGCTGACCCGCTGTATCTCGGCATTCGCGAAGTACCGCCCCCAGAGCAAGAACTGGACGAGTTGGTCGAGGAGTTCGTGCAAGCCGTGCAGACGGTGTTCCCAAGGTGTTGCATCCATTTCGAGGACTGGAAGGGAACCGATGCCGTCCGGTATCTGAACCGCTATCGTGACAAGGTCCTCTGCTACAACGACGACATCCAAGGTACGGCCTCTATCGCGCTCGCCGGCTTAATGACCGCGCTGAAGATCAATGAGTCCCCGGTCACCAGCCAACGCATCCTGTTCCTGGGTGCAGGTTCGGCGGCCACTGGAATCGCCAAGCTCATCGTTTCTGCAATGAAGATGCAAGACCATTCGGAGGCAGAGGCGCGCAGCCGGATTGCGCTGTTTGATACCAAAGGACTCGTGGTTGAAGGTCGGGCGGGTCTCGCTGCACACAAGCAGCCGTGGGTGCAGAAACTGCCAGCCAGCAAGCCGTTCGATCCCCGCGATTTGGCGACTGAGCACCCCGAGATCATCGCAGCCATCGAGACGTTCAAGCCTACCGTGCTAATCGGCGTCAGCACCAAGGGAGGTCTGTTCAGTCCAGAGGTGGTCGAAGCGATGAGCCGGCTGAATGGACGGCCGATCATTTTCGCGCTATCCAATCCCACGCGCAAAGCTGAGTGCACGGCCGAGCAGGCCTATACCTGGTCGAAGGGAAAGGCGCTGTATGCGTCGGGCGTGCAGTTCCCCGATGTAACCTTCCAGGGACAAACCTTCCATCCCGGCCAAGCCAATAATTTCTATATCTATCCCGCAATTGGGCTAGCGACCTACGTAGCACGACCAAAGCGACTGACGGACGAGTGCTTCATTGTTGCGGCGCAGGCTACGGCCGATCAAGTTGACCCGGATCTTCGCGCAAAAGGAAGACTGTACCCTGCGCAATCGAACATCCTCGAGACCGAGGTCACAACTGCGACTCGGATTGCCGAGTACATGTTCGAGAAAGGACTGGCCCAGGTCGAGCGCCCCAAGGATGTACGTTCGTGGATTGAGCGACAACTCTACGTCCCGAAGTACTGACCCATAACCACACGACTATCCGCAGGTGGGCTGGGAGAACTTGACAGCTTCTCCCAGCGCCCGCTGCGGGTTCAGAAACAGAGACAGGATATCTCTATGCACTATCTCATTCACTACCCAGTCGACACGATTCGGCAATATCCCGAGATCGCCATATTCCTCACCCTCGCAATCGGGTTCTGGTTCGGCAGTCTCAAATTTCGCTCGTTCAGCCTCGGGGCCGTCACCAGCACCCTGATTGCAGGCTTGTTGGTTGGGCAACTACACGTCCACATCGCGCCGGTGGTGGAATCAACATTCTTTCTGATGTTCCTATTCGCCGTCGGCTATAGCGTCGGCCCGCAATTCTTTCGCGCTTTGAAGAAGGACGGTCTCCCACAGGTTGCATTTGCGCTCATCGTGTGCGCTAGCGGTCTGGCCTGTGCCTATGTGCTCGGGAAGATGCTCGGATACAACGCCGGATTAACTGCAGGCTTACTCTCGGGCGGGTACACCAACTCCGGAACGCTCGGGGTCGCAAGCGGCTATTTTAAGCAACTGGGCCTCAGCGCGGATAAGACCGCTGCGATGGCCAGTCTGGCCGCTATCGCTTACGCGGTTACTTACCCGTTCGGGACCGCTGGCGCAGCCTGGTTCCTGGGCACGCTCGGACCCAAACTTCTGAAAGTAGATCTTGTGGCTTCCTGCAAGGAACTCGAGCGCACGATGGGGGTTCATGCAACTGAGCCGGGTGTGGGGTCGGCATATCGGCCCGTCGCGGCACGCGCGTATAGGGTAGAGAGCCCTGGCCTGGTTGGACGAAGGGTACATGACCTCGCCGCCACCCTGGGCACGACCGATGCCTTCGTCATGCGCGTTCGTCAAAATGGCGGGATCGTCGACGCGGATAACGGAACTATCCTTCAAAATGCGGCTACAGTCGTCATCGCCGGGCACCCGCAAGCTCTCTTGACTGCTGGAAAGACGATAGGCCCAGAGGTGGACGATGCCGAACTGCTGGGCTTCCCCACTGAACAGCTGGACATAGTCATCACCAGGAAAGATGCGGCCAGCCGTACGATCAAAGAGTTTCAGGACGCCGAACTGGCCCGGACCGGTCGCGGGGTCTTCCTGTCAAACCTCAGGCGCGACGGACTCGAGGTCAATCCGAATCCCGACCTGCAACTGCACCGCTATGACGTGTTGACGCTGCTGGGCGCTCGAAAAGATATCGAGGAGGCCGCCAAGTTCCTTGGCTATGCCGATCGTGCCGGCGCCTCGTCGGACATAGCTTTCATGAGCGTGGCCGTGGTCATCGGTGCCCTTCTCGGTGCAGTAACAATCCATCTCGGCGGCGTCCCTCTGAGCTTGAGCACAAGCGTCGGTACGCTCGTAGCAGGCTTGGTCTGCGGCTACTTGCGGTCCGTCTATCGCACCTTCGGTCGAATTCCTGATCCTGCTCTGTGGGTGTTCAACAATGTGGGACTCAACGGCTTCATCGCCGTCGTGGGCCTGAATGCAGCCGCGGGGCTGGTCGCCGGGCTGAAAGCATACGGACTCGGGCTGTTCTTGGCGGGCATCGTGGTCTCACTGCTGCCGCTCGTCGTTGGCCTCTACGCCGGAAAATACATCTTCAAGTTCCATCCGGGCATTCTGCTTGGTGCTTGCGCCGGTGCGCGCACAACGACGGCCGCTCTGGGCGCAATACAGGAAGCCGCGAAGAGCCCGATACCGGCCATCGGATACACCATTCCGTATGCCGTCGGCCGGATCGTCCTCGCGTTGTGCGGCGTGATCATTGTTCTGTTAATGAGGTGATGAAATGAGTCGCGACAAATTGAAAGATATCGGAGGAGCGGTCATGAATAGAAAAACTGTGCTGATTGGAATCTTGGCGTTGCTCATTCCTGGGGGAGCCCCGGCGCAATCGTCTCAAACCTCTACGCAGGAGCCCCCCACCACCGACTTGGAAAAACAGCTGCAAGAGGTGCGTTCAGAGATGAGCAAAATGCAGCGCCGTATTGATGAGTTGGAGGCTGCTAAAGCGAACGCAGGGACGAGTGGCGGTTCTCAAGCTGCTGCGCCACAAAACCCGGCTGCCCCCAGTCCGTCATTGAGGGAATTAGACGCCAGGGTGAGGAGCCTCGAAGAGCCGATAGCTTTCCACTACAAGGGTCTTACGATGGCCCCCGGCGGCTTCCTGGAAACTACGGCGCTTGTGCGCACTCGCAACGAAAATGCAGATGTGGCAAACAACTATTCAGGCATCCCGCTGAATGGAACGTCGAACTCGAAACTGAGCGAGTTCCGCGGAACCGCACGCGGTTCGCAGCTCTCACTACTGATCCAAGGCGCTGCTGGTGACACAAAGCTAAGGGGATATGTCGAAGCTGACTTCTTGGGTGCAGCACCGACTGCCAACTACGTTCAATCCAGTGCCTGGACCCCTCGCCTGCGGCAAGCATGGGTGCAGATTGAAAGGCCTTCGGGATGGACCATAACTGCTGGCCAGATGTGGTCCTTGCTTACCTCCAACCGACAGGGCATTGCAAATCTAACGGAATTGAAACCAATGGGCGTGGATGGCAACTTCGCCGTGGGCTTCACCTGGACACGGGAGAGAGCAGTTCGCGTGACCAAGAACTTCAACAATAAGGTTTGGGCAGCTCTTGCAGTTGAGGATCCAGAGAGTTCGTATTCGGCGGCTTTCGTGCCCCCGAACATCATGGGACTGAACACAAGTCAGAACACTTCAACCGGCGTGAACCTTCTCCCCTTTCTCGCCAACTACAGCAACGGCCAGTCCACGACTCTGGCCCCGGACCTTTTGGCGAAGGTAGCCATTGAACCAGGCTGGGGACACTTCGAAATCAAGGCTTTGGGCCGTTTCTTCCGCGATCGGATTGCTTCAACGGCAACTGCGAACGGGCATACAAATACCAGCGAGGGCTATGGTTTTGGTTTCGCCGCCCTTCTGCCAGTGGTGAAAACAAAACTGGACGTATCGGTTGAAGGCCTCGCTGGACAGGGCATCGGGCGCTATGGCGCTTCGGGATTGCCGGACGTCACCTTGGATCCAATAAGTGGAGATATGCGCCCGTTGCGCGAAGCCCGAATTATGGGCGGTATTCAATATCATCGTAACAGTCATCTCGATTTGTATACATATGGCGGTGATGAGTACACCGGGCGGCATGCCTACACTGCGGTGGACTCCACTGGTACGGTGGTGCCTGCGGGCTACGGTTCTCCATTGGTTAGTTATGCAGCCTGCACAAACGAAGTGGCCCTCAATACCTGCAGCGGTGCGAATCGCAACATCTATGAAGCGACAGCCGGTTATTGGTACCGACTCTACCGAGGCGAGTTCGGCCGGATCGAATACGGGAACCAAGTCGTCTATATGCATCGCAACCTCTGGAGCGGCATAGGCAACACTCCGCAAGGCGGCGATCTCGTGGTGTTCTCCACACTCCGGTTCTATCTACCTTGAGCAACCAGCGCATAAGGCGACCACATGGAGCAGTGTCTTGATGAAGTGAGCAAGTCGGGAATCGATACCTACCTTAACGTCATCACTGCGCAGACAACTTTGCTGAGCAACCAGACGACTGAGACCAACTTCCGTATGAAACAAATGACAGCGAGCGTTCAACTGATCGAGGCACTGGGAGCTGGTTGGGAGTAAGTGTCAGAGCAAACACATGGTTGACAGATTCAATCCGCAGCCAGCGTGACGTCGCCACTTGATCGGAAAAATCTCAAAGCGGGGCGAAGTTGGGGAAGCGGCTTCACACCGAAGGTGATCTGGTCCATCGTCAAGGAGGCAACCTGTTCCTGCAAGCTCGGGTGATCGGTCAATCGCGCCGCATGATCTGCGGAGGACATGTGCACGGCTTTGTCATCAAGCAGGCGGTGAACTCGAACAGATTCAACTTCTCCTTGCGCATGTTCCGATCGAGACAACGGACCGGTACTTGGGCTGCAAGCAGCGTTTCCAAAACGCTGTGAATGACGGATTGGCCTCGATGCAGGACTTCCATGAGCCGGTGTTCATTTGTAATCGCTGGTCGACTTATCATTACCAATGCCCCGCCTCGTCAAGGCAGCGCCGTGATCGTGGCTTTCCCTTAGCTTCGAATCGCAAAGGACGACTTGGACATTCTGGTTGAGCGCGGCATCAAACTCGCAGTGGCTGTTGCCTGCTAACAGCCAGCCACTCGGGTCGAGGCCAACAGGACTCTGCTGCGGTTTGCCACACCCATGCGCGATACTTTGACTCGCGGAATCTCATCTAGGAGCTAGTACATCAGATCTGGCGTGAACTGAGTATTCGCGCCTTCCTTGAAGACCACATAGGCTCGCTTCCGCGGGTCATCATTGATCAAACGCCCCTTATGACCTGAACCTGTGTGATCCTCTGCCAAGAGGACATCGCCAGGATTGAGCGTGAATGTCTCGCCGCCTACTGTCGTAAATTCAAGCATGCCCGCCAAGGTAATGACGTACTGAGGAATAGGAGGCTGTGCCGGTCAAAAGAAAAGTGTGGCGGCGTTTCCTTGAAAGGACTGACTGCGCTTCCACGAGTTTCGCTGGATTCACGCTTCCACGGATCACGTGCGAGTTTCCATCAGGGCCTTTGTACAGCCGATAGGCTCGAATCATTTTCCATCTCCGTGATGTTGATGTTGCCGACCGCATATCAGCACTGCAATTGTCATTCCGTGAAATTCGAGCAAGCACAGTTCGTTTGCCCGAACCAAGAAGCTGGAACAACACCGAGTTACAGGCTCCGTGTCAGTAGGATCACAAGCGGGATGGTCCCAAATGACAGGACGCGCGTCGCCAGGATGGTGGTCGACGACTCGGTTACGAGAATGCCATATTGTTCTGCGAACATTGTCGTGATTACCGCGGAGGGAATCGCCGCAAGCAGGACGGCCTCACGGGCAAGCACGCCTGTAACCCCGAACGCGTGCACGGTCACAAGCATAGCCGCAGGATGCAGCAAATTCTTAAACACGCTATCGACTGCCACCGCCATCGTCAGCCGCACTTTTTCTTCGGCGACAATGAGTCCCACCACGAAGAGGGAGAGTCCGGTGGTGGGCTGTCCCATCAATTGCAACGAATCGATCGCGAACTTGGGTATCGGAACATTAAGGATAACGAGCGCCGCTCCAGCAATAGGCGCCCACACCTGCGGTTGGCGCAGCGCATGCAAGACCGACGACGCAAAAACGTGGCTGCCGGCGCGTGTTCGCTCTTCCGAGCCCAGCTCAAGCAACAGAGACGTAACAGGAATGATGATCAGAGTTGGAATCAGATTGGCGACGAGAATCGGGAACAGACTCGAAGGCCCGAACAACTGGTAAAGGATCGGGATGCCCATGAAAACCATGTCCGGGAATGCCAGCAGGTCGGCTTTGAGGACCGCCGTGTCGCGGTTGTAGCGCAAAACGAATCGATATATGAGCAGAACTGCGAGAAACGGGACGATGAGTCCGACGAAGAAAATCAGCGGTATTTTGTAGTTCAGCAGGTCGACGCGGGGAGTCGCCAGGACGCCCCCCCAATAACAAAGATGGCAACAACCACTTGAGGACCAGCTTGGTCAGCAGCGCGCGGTCAGCAACGCTAAATGACTTGCGGCCGCCGAGGTATCCAAGGAATACGACGAGGGCGACAGGGACGAGAGTTGTGAGGATTGTTTGAAGCATTCTAGTGCCGACCTGTTGGCCAGTACCGTGAAATGCACGTGTTATTCCATCGGGGCAAAGGACCGAAAAATGCATATCTCTTGACTGCCGAGAGTGCCGTAGCGCGGGTGAGTCTGAAATGCGTGCAATCCTCGACGTGGGTTTGTCACTTGACAAACAATTGGCGGCGGGTTGACACAAAACACTGTCTACCTTTTGACGCCTGGTCGCCACCGGCGGGATCCCAGCGAATTTCCATTCATAACCCGCGGCTTGCAGCCCGAAACCATTTGGCGGGTGGCTTGCTTCAAGAAAGCATGGGCATGGGAACAATCATGGAGTTCGAGTTCACTGCTGTGCGCCCGCAAGAATCACCTAACGATGTGGACGAGGTCAGAAAGCTGCTCGCGGCGAGCCAACTGGAATTCGATTCTCCGGTTCAGGTGTTAGTCCTGTGCCGGGTGCGAGGTCGCATGGTTGCGTGCGCGGGCCTGGACCACAATGTCATAAAATGCGTCGCTGTCGCACAGGATTTTCGCGGAGAATCACTGAGCCTGCGGCTCGGCAGCGAGATCGTCGCGCTGGCGGCACAGAGGAGAGAGTTCCATCTCTTCTTGTACTCTCCGCCTCACAATCGTGAACTGTTCCGAGGCTGGGGTTTTTACCCGCTGGTCGAAGTTCCGGATCTTGTGATCCTGATGGAGAATAGCCCAATCGCAATTCAAAGATATTGCGACTCGCTTCGTTTGCGGAGGAAGCCGGGAGATAGGATTGGCTGCTGCGTACTAAACGCTAACCCGTTCACGCTGGGGCACCGATACCTGGTCGAACGCGCGGCTTCGGAGTGCGATTGGCTGCATGTCTTCGTCGTGAAGGAAGACGCGTCAACCTTTTCTTATGACGACCGTTTCGCTCTGGTCGCTGCAGGTGTGAAAAACATCAGCAATCTTACTCTCCACCAGGGTTCCGACTACATCATCTCTCGCGCCACCTTCCCTGGGTATTTCTTGAAAGACAAGTTGGTGATCGACCATAGCTGGGCGGGCATTGATCTGCTGCTTTTTCGCGAGCACATTGCGCCGTCGCTGGGCATCACCGACCGTTACGTCGGAACTGAGCCCCTCGACACGGTGACCAGCAACTACAACGTCGACATGAGGTATTGGCTGCACGACGCGACATCCTGCGCGCCAGCCGTAACGGTCGTTGAACTCCCACGCGCCTCGATTGATGGCATTCCGATTTCAGCGTCGACCGTAAGAAGACTGCTGGCGGAAGGAGATTTCATCGCAATTCAGAAGTTAGTACCTACAAGCACATTGAAATTCCTGCAGATAAAGGATGCGGCGACGCCCCTTGCTGCCGGAGGAGCGAACCGAACATGAAAATAACGAAAGAAGCAATCGCCGGAACACTGGAATCCAGCGACCTGCTCGTCAAAGTTGCACCCAACCAGAAAGGAACGCTGGAGGTCGTGATTCGCAGCGAGGTCATCAAGCAATTCGGCAAGCAGATCCGGCGAGTCATCGACGACACACTACGCAAGCTTGAGGTCAGCGAAGGCTCGGTCGTTGTCGAAGACAAAGGCGCCCTTGACTATGCCATCCGGGCAAGGGTGCAGGCTGCCGTGTTGCGTGGGGCCGGTTCCGAAGAACTGGATTGGAGGCAACTGTGAGGAAAGCTCGCCGAAGCATGCTCTTTGTACCGGGCGACAATCCTGGCATGCTGAGCACGGCGTTTGTGTACCAGCCCGATTCTGTCATGTTCGACCTGGAGGACGCTGTCTCGCCACGCGAGAAGGATTCGGCACGCCTCCTGGTGTTCCATACTCTGAGTCTTCCTGCCTACAAAGACGTCGAGCGAGTGGTTCGTATCAACCGGCTCGATTCCGAATACGGCCTCAAAGACCTGGAAGCTGCGATCAGGGGCGGGGCGGATGTGGTTCGTTTGCCAAAGACCGACAGCGCCGAAGAGGTCCATGAGCTTGAATCGCACGTGGCGCGATTGGAAAAGGAATGCGGCTGTCGTGTGGGCCAAACCAAGCTGATCGCCGCGATTGAGTCCGCATCGGGCGTTGTGAATGCACTCTCCATTGCCACTGCTTCAACACGGATGGTGGCCATCGCACTCGCTGGCTTTGACTATCTGGTGGACATGCAGACCAAGCGCAGCGGAGGATCGGAGCCTGAGTTGTTCTATGCGCGAGCTGCCCTGCTGCACGCCGCTCGTGCAGCGCATATCGATGCATTCGACGTCGCCTACGGCAACGTTGATGACGATGAAGGCTTCTTGCGGGAAGTCCAGATCGCCAAGCAACTGGGGTTTAATGGGAAATCGCTCATTCACCCCAGGCAAGTTTATCTCCTGCACCGGGCGTACGCACCAAGCGAGGCGGAACTGATGTACGCGAAACGAGTCATTGCCGCGGCCGAGGACGCCCACGGTAAGGGACAAGGCGTGGTGTCGCTGGACGGCAAAATGATCGATCCGCCAGTAATCAAAGAGGCCGAAGAGGTCCTGAGCCGCGCTGATGTTGCCTGAAGAGGTATGAAAATCAAGGGGACTAATGATGAGTACTGTGGTTGAACAGACCCAGCAAGAGTCACCAAAGCCCGAGCCGCAGCAGTTTGCCGGGGCGTACGCGTACACTCCGCATCTGGCGGCCGCTGAAACGAAGTTGCACCGCAAGTTTTGCAGCTCCCTTGACGAGGCGATCAAGAGATCAGGTCTGCAAGACGGCATGACCATCTCGTTTCATCACGCCTTCCGCGAAGGCGACAAAGTGATCATGACGGTAGTCGATACCTTGGCCAAGATGGGCTTCAAGAAGCTGACGCTCGCGCCTAGCTCGCTTCTGAACTGCCACGATCCGTTGGTTGAACATATCAAGAATGGCGTGATCACTCGGATCTACAGCTCTGGCCTACGAGGTAAGCTGGGCGAAGCCATCTCGAACGGTTTGCTGGAACTGCCGGTACAAATTCATTCGCACGGCGGACGGGTTCATCTCATCCAGACCGGCGAGCTTCAGATCGATGTGGCGTTTCTCGGCGTGTCATGCTGCGATGAGTTTGGAAACGCCAATGGCTCTCACGGAAAGCTGAGTTGCGGATCATTGGGCTACGCAAAGGTTGACGCGCAATTCGCAGGTAAGGTCGTTTTACTCACACCCGAAATCGTGCCCTTCCCCAACTATCCGGCAAGCATTTCTCAGGACCGGGTGGACCTTATTGTTCAGATGGACGACATAGGTGATCCTTCGCGCATCGGCGTCGGCGCCGCTCGTGTAACGAAAAATCCACGGGAGTTGCTGATTGCGCGGCGGGCTGCGGACGTAATCGAACACTCCGGATATTTCAAGGATGGCTTTTCTATGCAGACCGGATCCGGTGCAGCTTCGACTGCGGCCACTCGATTCCTTGAGGAGCGTATGTCGGCCCGGAACATTACTGCCGGTTTCGCGCTCGGCGGGATCACCGGCGCGATTGCGGACCTGCACGAGAAGGGACTCGTGAAGACGGTCGTGGACGTGCAATCCTTCGATAGCGACGCCGCGAAATCGTTGCGCACATCGCAGGCTCACCTGGAAATCTCAGCTAATGAGTACGCCAACCCTACATCGAAAGCTGCTTACGTGGATCGCGTCGATGTAGTGATACTCAGTGCGCTTGAGGTCGATCTCGATTTCAACGTGAACGTGATTACGGGATCTGATGGTGTCATTCGGGGCGCGTCGGGCGGACATTGCGACGTAGCAGCCGCTGCCAATCTGGTCATAGTTGTTGCGCCTCTGGTTCGAGGCCGAATTCCGACCGTGGCGCGCCGCGTGGCCACCGTGGTTACGCCCGGCGAATCCATCGATGTTTTAGTGACGGATCACGGAATCGCCGTAAACCCGAAGCGTCCGGAAGTGGAACAGCGGCTGCGCGATGCCCATTTGCCGGTGATGGCCATCCAAGAATTGCGCCAACGAGCCGTGGCTCTGACGGGTGAGCCCGAGGCCCTCGAATTCACCGAGCGGGTCATCGGAGTCGTGCGGTACCGGGATGGCAGCGTGATCGACGTCGTCCGCCAGGTCAAGAGCTGATGCATCATGCCCTGGACCAAGTTGAAGTCAGCCTGGACGAAATGCTGAACGCCAGGGACGAGCGCGCGACTCGACAGATTGCAGCTCTTGCACAATTTGGGGCGCCTCTGGTTTCCCTCACTATCGTGATGCCGGGCCCCGTGAAAGATGGTTGGCTACCACGGCGCGTGATGGAGGTAGCGCTCGAAGAGATGGATTCGTTGATAGGCGCCAACAACTGGCCCCTTCTCTCGCGTGAGGTCTTCTGGCGGATCACCGGTCCGGAAGCGATCTATGTCGTGGACTTAGAAGCACAAGTCCTAAAGTTGGCCGCCATCCATTTAGAGGAGCACCACCCGATCGGCAGGCTTTGGGATCTGGACGTAATTACAACCACGGGAACCGGCCTGTCGAGGACTCAACTGTGGAGGCCGGCCCGGCCTTGCCTGGTGTGCGACCAACCGGCACGCGAATGCGGTCGCTCGCGCCGGCACTCGCTGCCGGAGTTGATGGAACAAATCCGAAGGGTGGCAAAAAACTTTGATCTGCACGCACGAAGTTAGCAGCGCGCGTAACTTGCCGATCTCGGAGCGCGCCGACAGAACGGCAGCTTTGATCGGGGAGGACGCGTCTGGAGCCTTGCTGACAGAGCTGATGCTCACGCCAAAGCCTGGGCTGGTGGATCGACGCAACTCCGGCGCGCACCGAGACATGAACATCTCGACATTCCTGAAGAGTGCGCGCGTACTCTCCAGCTGGTTTCCGCGGTTCGTGGAAATTGGCTACCGTGATGTCCACATTCCCGCGTGCGATTTCCTGCCAAGGGTGCGTCCCGCAGGTGTGCTGTGCGAAAACGAAATGCTGGAGGCGACAAAGGGCGTCAACACGCACAAAGGCGCGATCTTTTCGCTCGGCCTGCTGTGTTCCGCTGCTGGGCGCCTCCTGGCGAATGGAATAGCATTGACTCGTGGTGGAATCTGCATGGAGGTGGCCAGCATCTGCGAGTACTTGGTGAGCCGCGAACTCGGCGACAACAAGGCTGCAGCAACGGCTGGTGAACGACTTTTCCACCTCTACGGAATGACTGGCGCCAGGGGCGAAGCCGCCTCGGGATATCGCACTGTGCGTTCGGTCGCGCTGCCTGTCTACGATCGTTTGCAAGCGAACGGCGTCGGCGATGAGATGGCATTATTGCAGGTGCTACTACACCTTCTCGCTTTCAATACTGATACAAATCTCGTCTCGCGTGGGGGTCTCGCGGGCCTTGATTATGTCCGCGAATACTCCCGCCAGTTGCTACTCGACGGAGGCGTCCTCGCGACCGCCGGCCTTAAGAAGATGGCCTCGTTTGATGACGATCTGGTCGCACGCAATCTCAGCCCAGGCGGTAGTGCAGATTTGCTCGCGGTGGCTGTCTTTCTGAGTAGATTCCCAGAGGAGGGCCTGACCGAGAACACCCACTATATAGGCTCGGCTGCCTCATTGGCATTCACACGGACCACCTAGCATCGGAACGAATCGAAAAGAGTCAAAGGAACCGCAATGTGGGGCTGCTAATGGGGGACATCTTCGTCTTAAGTCATTAGTGGGACCGGAGCGATCACTCGACTTCATCGTTAGAAGGCCCGTTTCACAAGTGTCCTCCTGATAGACTGAAGGCGAGAACTGCCATCACCGCGACCGTTACGACTACATACCGCCTGTCCCGCTGAATCGCAAACGCGAAGCCAGAAAATGCAACTCTCGCGACCGGGGTGGCGATCAGCAAGAGAAGGCCGAGCTGAATAATCCCACTACCGTTCCCCGAAAAAGCATTGCTCACCACGCCTCTTACATCCCGCAGGTCCGCAGGTTCACCGTGAAATACTTTGTACTCAGGCCGTGTGTTCCCCGCATGCGCGAGATAGACCACACCGCCAATCAGACTCACAACTGCAGCAAGCACGACTCCGACGCGTAACAAGTCGCCTATGAGTACCTCAATACGCTGATCGCTCCAGCCGCATTGTGAAGTGTGCATTTCATACCCTCCCGGTCAACCCGTGATAGATCATTTCCCCTGCGAGTATGGCGATAACACTGGCAAACACATGTCGCAACACGCTTGTTTTCATGCTCGGCAGCACACGAGCACCCAAGAACGATCCGAAGAGCACGCCAATCACCACGGGCATTCCAAGGCCTGGGTCGATGTAACCACGCTTAAGATATAAGCCGGCGCTGGCGGCAGCCGTTACACCGATCATGAAATTGCTGGTCGTTGTCGATACCTTGAATGGGATCCGCATCACCTTATCGAATGCGAGTACCTTGAAGGCGCCGGAACCGATTCCCAAAAGACCCGACAATATCCCAGCGCCAAACATCAGAGTGCTCCCGGCCGCAACATGGTGGACGTGGTAGCCCTTCAACCCAGCTGGCGTGGGATATGTCGAATCCAACTCCAACGCTTCGGCAGTGGAGTCAGCCCGATCTGATCCGTGATTCATCGCCTTTGACCAAAGTGAGGCAGCTGCGGAGTAAAGGAGAACGACCCCGAATACGACCGCCACGGCTGCGGTCGACACGTGCAAAGCCAATGTCGCGCCGACTACAGCGCCCAACGTGGTCGCCACCTCCATCAACATCCCCAGGCGGATATTTGAGAGACCCTCCTTCACATAGGCCGATGCGGCTCCGGAGGATGTGGCGATCACCGATACTAGCGATGCGCCTATCGCGTAGTGAATGTCCACTCCGAGTACCAGCGTCAGGAGCGGCGTAATGATGATGCCACCCCCGAGTCCGGTCAACGATCCAACCAACCCGGCGAGTAGCGATCCACAGAACACCACTGCAGTAAGTTCTGAAATGGTCAAGGTTGCTACTCCATCCGAGTGCGGCCGAGCACCAAGCTTCTGCTGCTGCCTTCGGAAAATGAATAGTGCAGCACGCTTTCCAGACTGAACCGGAGCCACGGAGAAGCACCAAGTTATTGAGCTACTTGATCTTGCAAGAGCTTAGGATGATCATTTGTAGCCCGAATCTTCACCTGCCAATTGGCGGAATTTGGCACCTGCCGAAGTTCTTGTCAGATTCGGACCGCTGAACGCCGTCAAG
>Ga0209040_10000080_pt1 | contig 57345 bp, 50 predicted proteins | sample BogFormECP12_OM3_FD_188240 | JGI IMG/M metagenome (GOLD analysis project Ga0209040, IMG submission 188240) | Bog forest soil microbial communities from Calvert Island, British Columbia, Canada - ECP12_OM3 (SPAdes) (version 2) | ecosystem: Environmental > Aquatic > Freshwater > Wetlands > Bog ... | reverse complement strand
GCGCGGCGGTGGGACCGCGGCGATGTCAGAGCCAGCTCCGTGAGGTCGAGTTGCTCCAATGCGGCCAGCGTTTCGGCGCTGAGCACGAAGCCACCTGCCCAGATGAACCCTTCAGGTAGCAGGGCCGCGCGCTGCGCATCTGTGTCCGCGGCGGCACTGTCCTCCATTCGTGCGAACGTTCGTATCTCGCGCAGAAAAGTCGCGCCACGTGCGGGAACCGCCCACAGGATGAGCTCGTCGATGGATGCTCCGTCGGCCATCGCCTTGCAGGCCATCAGACCGCCAAGGCCGAGCCCAATCGCAGCGACGCGGCTGCACTCGGTCTCCGCGCGCAGCCACGAGGCGGCGGAGCTCAGCGCGCTGGTCCACGCCATGATGCGGCCTGGGTCTCGCGGCGAACCGCCGCTGTCGCCGCTCCCCGGAAAGTCGATGCGGAGGGTCGGGTGACGTCCTGCGGCCAGGTGCTCGGCCCAGTCGCGGCGGGCGCGATAAGAGCAGATCTCGTCCCAACCAAACGGTGGACAGATCAAGACCGCAGTCACCTCTGGACCGCCTTGAGCCGCGTCATGGAAAAGGGCAAAGACGGGTTCTTCGTTGGCTTGGAGGTAGATCGGTCTAGCGGGCATGCTGCTGCTCAGCTCCTCTCAATCGACAGCCGCCCGTCAAGGTTCCCCGCGGACAGGCTTCCTCCCACGAACTCGCTGGAGGCGTCGTCCGGACGGATCACCACTGCGCGCTCGCCGCCCGGCTAACGATCGAGAATAACTCGTCGTCGGGGCTAAAGCCGGGCACGTGCACGCGGACACCATACGCCATGCGCCTGCTTTGCACCGACAGCATGAGCATGCCGTTGTCGAGTGCGCGGGCGCGCGCGTGTAGGCCAAGGCTCTTGGCAGGTCGCACCGATGCAGGCCGCTCTGCCGGGAAGCGAACCGCGTGGGAGAGCAGCCTCAAGGCCCTGCTCGGTTTCGCGTTCGAGGCTTGCCACGATGAGGTTCTGTGCCGGAGGCCTGAAGCGGTAGGCCCAGCTGGCGTCGACGAAATAGCCGAGCAGCTGACTTGCGTCGCAGGTAGGTTCCGCTCGTCCTCTCTCGGAACTTGATTACGGCCCCCGTACTCCCAGAGGCGGCGGTCGCTTCGGCGTCCACTCGGCCGGCGCCGTACGGGCTCTCATCGCCGCCCCCGCCCAGTTTCCCGGCCGTCGCCCTGACCCTCGCCACGATGGCTAACCGGATGACGGCTGATGATCCCGCTCGCGGTGATCAGGGCCGCGGTGGCCGGTGGCGTGGGGAGCCGCCATCGAGCGCCTTCGCGGCCGGAGGGGATGCCGAAGTCTTCGGTGAGCTGCCCGCGAACCATCACCTGGAAGATGTCTCTTCCGCTTGGCGGAAGTTCCGAGATGCGCCCGCCGGCGGGCTGCCCGGACGCCCCTTTTTTTCGGCCACGCTACTTGACTGCAAGATACTCGACGCGACCCACAAGAAAGTCGCCTGCTACGCGTGCGATCGGGTATGTGGCTGCGGTCCGCACGAGCAGCCCCGAGATCCCCCTAAACTCTCCCGTTTTGCTTCGCAACTCCCATTTGTCAACGAGTCGCCGAAATCCAATGTCCGACAAGCTCCTCCGCACGGCGCGATGCCTAAACCAATGCACCGCTGGGCGCGTCGTGTAGCCGACGAGCCACGGCCGCTCGTGGGCCGCCCACTCCATAATGGCTCGCTGTACCCGCGGCGGGTACCACGGAAAAAGCGGAAACCGCCCAATCTCATTTTGTCTGGGATTAATGGCGCTCGTAGTGCAAAAAAAGAAACCGCCGCCTGGGCGTAGAACTCGATGAGCCTCTTGAAACACGGCGATCGGATCGTCGACGTGCTCCAGAACAGAGTAGGCGTGCACATAATCAAAAGCCTCGTCCTCGTAGGGCAGCTTCTCGCCCACTCCCAACTGAATCTCGGTCGGCACGCCCGTGTGCTCTGCGAGTTCCTTGCTGACCTCGATCGCCGACGCCCACGGCTCGACCCCGCAAGCAGCGAATCCGGCTTTCGCGAATGCCGTAACGGTTGATCCTTGCGCGGCGCCGACATCAAGCACGCGAGCGCCAGGCTCAAAGGGTATGAACTGACGAACTCGCAGGATCACTCTCTGAGCGGCGGCTTCATAATGAGGCAGCATCTCGAGCACGTCGTCGATGTCTCTTGACTCACTTGCTTGAAACTTGCGCATCGGCGGAGTCTAGCAAACGAGAATTCCCGCCTTCGTCGTTAACATCGCGCACAAGCGTCGGCTAAGGACAGCCACGCGTTAGGCCGGGCTGGCAGGGCGCTGTCTGGCGTGCACATCGATGTAGATCACGTCGCAGGGTCGCGTGGGCCGTCACGTTCGGGCATCCACCGAACACTTCCGGCGCGATCTTGGGAATGTCCGCAGCCGCCAGACGCCGTGAAGTCCCAGTCGGGCCGCTCATCGCTCATCTCCACGATTCCGTACTAGCGAGCACCGCGTGTAACGCGCGGTTGCGCGTCGCCCAAGCCTGTCGACCGGCTCGACTCGTCCGGCAGGGTCGCATTGAGCTCTATCGAGCGCCGACCGATTGCGTCAAGGAAGGGACTCACCGCGTCGGCGCCAGAACTTCGCAGGCGCGGGCATGGAGTCGGCGCTTGGCGCATCCGTGGTCCGTGTCGGCCCCCGTGCGACGGCAGAGGGGTGACAGTTCGAGTCGAAGCAATTCTCGCCAAGCTGGGCGGCGCGGTGTGAGCCGCTTGGGTCGCCGAGCGCAAGGGCCACCCATAGCTGATGGCGCGCGGCGCGAGCGCGAGGGTGCGCGACGATTGCGCTCGCAGCACGCTGACCTGCTGTACGGATTGACTCTCATAGCTGCCGGCTGTACGCTCGTCGGCAATGCCAAAGATGTCCGGGGCACTGGAGGGCCGCCCACGCGACGCTCTGATCTGTGGCCTGCTACTGGCGCTTGGGTTGATGCTGGTCCTTCCACACTTCTGGGAGGGAATCGAGTGGAATACGGATGCGCTCTTTTATCAAGCGCAGACGCAAGAGTTGCGTGGCGAAAGCCGCTTCGAGGCGTTGCACCAGGTCTTCACCAGCAGCCGTGCCGACCTCGTAAACGCCATTGAACGCAATACCCCTCCCCAGCTGCAACGTATCGACAACCCTCGCTGGGTCGAATACAGCTCTCGATTTTACCGTCGCCGATGGACCGTGCCCCTGCTGGCGGCCGCGATGACGCCGCTGGCGGGGACCAGTAGCTTGGAGTACGTGTCCCTGATTGGTCTCGCGCTGATCGCTCCGCTCATCTACGTCCTGCTCCGCATTCGCTTCTCGCCGTCGATCAGCGTTGTGGTCGCCGTCTTCTGTGAGCTATTGCCGCCTCTCATCGCGCTCACCCATCCAAACACCGACTCCTGGGGACTGGCTCTGCTGATTGTGGCCTTGATCATCGCGCTCCGGGTTTTGGCCGGCGGGCGAAAGTGGCTCCCTCTCTGGGCCATCGTCATTCTGGCTCTCTCGTTTACCCGCGATGAGACGATTGTCGCCATTACGGCTGTTGCATGGCTCGCTTTCAGTCAGCGCTCTCGACTGATGCTCGTCACCACGGTGACCGGTGTCGTCGCTGCGCTGCCGGCGCCTCTGCTGTTCTCCGTCCCCGTGAGAGACAACGTTGCCTACGTGTTGAACGAATTTCGAATACCGAGCCAGACCAGCTGGAGCGCGATCCTCACCAAATACCCAGAAGCGGTGGCGTCACTGCTAAAGCTCGACCTTCGCTATCCGCTCGAAACAGCGGTCCCAGAGTTGACATTTGCGATGGGTGTCATCGTGCTGATGGGCCTCAGCATGTTGTTTATCGCGCCGCGTCGAGGAGGATCGCTTCCCACCCTCGCCCGCGGGAGCCTCTTCGGAGCGGCGGCGACGATTCTTGTCTCGGTCAACTACTCGGCATTGCGACTTGAGCTCGCATTCATACCAGCGGTCGCGGTAGGTATCGCGCTCTTGCTGGAAATGGTGCTCGAGCGCGCCAGACGATACTTGCCGGCCGGAGAGGAAACCGCGCGAGTATGACAATGCGTTGCACGAAGTGGCGTTCGGTGAGTTCTGTGCGAGGGGGACCGGCGCGTTGATGGCTCACACGGCGTTCGCATGTCACGCATGGTTGGCGCACACATCAGCTAGGCCTGCATAGTGCCACGGTATTCGGCGATGATGTCGCGGTCGCCCACCGGTATCTCCGCGCGACGCCCGAGAAAGAACAACCCAGACGCCGCATCATAGGCCCCGTCGTGCCGGCTCAGGCGTCTGTCGAGATATACGAGCCAAAACGCCGAACAGGAGGCGGCGAAGTCGAGCAGCCGGATCGCCAGACCTCGGTGACGCGGGATCGCTCGCACGAAGTAGCGAATCGCCCAGAACAGCGAGCTCGCGGGTCCGAGCGCAACACCTCGGTCGACTTCCTCAAACATCCTGAAGAGTCGGCGATGACCCAGGTCGGTAAAGCGCGTGAAGTCATATGCACCCGCGTGAACGGCCTGCATGAATGGGGTCTCGGCGTAGACCAACCCGCGTGGGCGCAGGACGCGATGGATCTCGGCTACCACGTCATTGGGTGACGCGACGTGCTCGAGTACTGCCTGCACGATCACACCGTCAAATGTCGCGTCGGCGAAAGGGAGTTGGTGTGCATCGCAGGCAATCTCCACCCTGTCACTGATGTACACGTCGGCATCGATGATCTCGAGGTGCGGATCGCAGTCGATCCACTCCATGCCGTGACCCAGCGCTCCACCCCCGACGACAAGCACCCGTGCCGACGCAGCGTCGGTCTCAGCGCACACGAGATCACGAAAATGCGCAAATCGCGCAGGCGCGCCGGTGTTGGACGTTGGATGCGGGAGGATCGCGTTCGCGATCCTCCCGAGAAGGCCGCGCCGAACTTGCAGCCCGACGCTGGCGGCTACTTGTGCTGCTGTGAACACCGAGGACCTGTCGTCGATCAGAACTGGCACTCCGTCTGCTACGGGATACCGGTGTTCTCCGTGAGCGCAGGCGAGCATTTCGTCTTCAAGGGCAAGCAAGTGACCGTCTACGGGGCAGCGGAGGAGATCAAGCGAAACGCGCATGGCCGAGTGCGACGTTAGCAGTTCGGTGAAACCAGAAGCGTGACGCCATCTATGGAGTGGCCGCGTTCAGCACTCCGGTTGAGAGTCGACTGGGTCCGATTAGACAGTGAGACGTGCGAGGGAGAATGCGGTATAGGCGACGCCGTCATCGGCCCCCTGAGCGCGATGTCACAGGCGACGGCTGGCACGACTGCCTGCTGATGGAGCTGCTCGCCGGCCAAGGGGAAGGGTAGCCCGCTCGGCGTCGCTTGCAAAACGGCCTGCGATGGCCTTCGCTCAGCGCGCCCCAGGCGCCGCCGCGGTCATCCCCGTCCACGGCCCCGGGGGCGTTGTGTGGGATGCTGTAGCGTTAGTGTAATGTTTGGCGTCGGTTCGGGGTCGAACAACGGCGCCCGCAGGGTCGGCCGCAGCCGAGTCGTCCTGTCTCCCGGTCACGTCCATGACTGTCCCACTCGTTGACATTGGGATCACGGTCCACGATCGCGCCGATTACGTAGCGCGCGCGATCCAGTCCGTGGTCGAGCAGTCCTATACGCACTGGCGCTTGACCATCTCGCAGGACGGTGGAATGACGACGCCGGTCAAGTACGCCGTCGAGCCATATCTCGAGGACGAGCGCGTCAGCTATGTCACCCCCGGCGAGCACCTTGGTATCGCTCGACACAAATCGAGCCTAGTTGCGCGGGGTCACGGGAAGTACGCGGCTCTGCTGGATGACGATGATGTCTGGCTCTCCGGGTGGTTGGCTCGCCGAGTCGACTTCCTCGAGAAGCATCCGTCGTGCGTGCTCGTGTGGGCCGGCAATATCGAGATTGACGCTGCCGGCGAGAAGGTCAGACAGTCTGTGTTTCCGTTGGGTGAGGGTGTTCATTCATCTCTCGACTTCATGACGGCGGAGACGCGCCATAACATCGTCGGCTCCCCGAGTGTTCTGTTTCGCCGCGCCCCCTACATCGATGCCGGCGGCGAGTTCGATTCGAGGTTCGTCGTCATCAACGACTACGAGCTCTGGCTGAGGCTGGGTCTGCTTGGGCCGGTGGGCTTTCTCGCGGTGCACGATTCCGGCTACCGGCTACATCCGGAACAGAGGACACGGCGGCACGATCGTGCACTGGACCATCTGCAGCTCGTCGACCATCTCGACTGTCTGCTCCAGGCGAGCTTGCCCGCTCTTCGGCTATCCCCACGCGAGCGCCGGCGGCAAACGGCGGACTGGCTGCTATCTGCTGCTCTGGATGCGGCAGAGGCGGACCAGGCGAGGATTGCCGCAAGGCGGATCGCCTCAGCGGCACGTCGTGCTCCCCAAGCGCTCGTCTCGCAACGAGGCATTGCTGCTATCGCTGCCACGGCGGGTGGTAAGGCTGTGCGCCGGCGCGTCGTTGCGGCGCGCTCGTGATGCGGCTCACGCCCGCGACGAGGTGCAGCCTTGCATCAACGAGCTTGAGGCGCTGATCGACGCCGAGTCCGACAAGTTGCGATGCTCGACGCGCGCAGCACCCCGCAACCAACGGGGCCTGCGCGACGAGACGGCGCCGGTGAACGAGCGGCTCGGGCGGCAGTTCGCCGGACGTCTTACGACCGCCTCCCGTCAAGGGTCTGCCCGTTCCCTTGTCGGAAAGTGGCAGAAACGCGTGGGACGAGCGCTCAGTCCCGCCTTCTGGCGGTGAACCGCCCAGCAAGGCCCTCGACGGCCATTCCCTGTGCGGTCCGGCAGTCCTCCAGTTTCGAGTCCGCGCAGATCCGGTTGAGATAGCGATCGCCCTAGTCGTTTATCGAGTCGCGAAGTTCGCTGATGGTGCAAGGTCGATCCCGAGTCGCAGGCCACTGGTGCAGGCCTTCGCAGATGCCCGAGACGCGGCCGCCGCCCCCCGCGGTGCCGCCGGGCCGCGGGGTCCCTGGACTGCGAGACCTGTAGCGGCCCGGGGCTGCAACCGGTCCTCGTCGCGGCGACGCACTGATACGGCGGCGAAGCCTGCGAGGGCGCGCGCCCTCGCAGCCCGTCTGCCAGACGCCGCAACCGTCCCAGCCAGCGTTACGGATATCATCCGCTCGGCGACTCCAGGTCAGCGGCCACCGGAGAAGGAGCATGTTCAAATCGATAGTCGTAGGGACGGACGGGTCAGATACGGCCACTCAGGCGGTGCGCGAGGCGGTCGAGTTGGCTCAGGCGGTGGGCGCTAAGATCGAGCTGGTGTGTGCGTATGAGCCGGTCCCCGAGCACCGGCTCAAAGAGGAGCGCAGGGATGCTCCCGAGGATCTGCAATGGGCGATCAACCGGCGGGAGGACGTGGAGGCCACGCTCGCGGAGGCGGCTGACGTGGCGCGCGAGGCTAGCGTTCCGGTCAACGAGTACGCTCGTCAGGGTGACCCGGCTGACGCCATCCTGGACGTGGCCGAGGAGCTCGACAGCGACCTGATCATCGTGGGGAACAAGGGCATGACCGGCGCGCGGCGATTTCTGCTCGGCTCGGTTCCCAACAAGGTCTCCCATCACGCCCCCTGTTCGGTGTTGATCGTCCGCACGACGTGAATCCTGGAGCGGATCGCGCGAGCCGCGCCTCGGAGCATTAAGCGATCGGTTGCGGCGCTGCTCGCCATCATTCGACGGGTGAGGCCGCTCTCTCCCGGATCAGGTCGCCTCCCGGTGGGCGACCGTGCTCGTCGGCGCGTTGTTGTTCCCGCGCGGGACCGCAGGCATCACCGGAGCGTCGACCACCCGGAGTGCTTTGGAGACCGCCGACCTTGAGCTCCGCGTCTCCCACTGCGGGCAGAACACGAAGGCGGACCCTGCCGAAGAACGCGTCGCCCCGCGCCTCCAAACAGAGGGGCTCGGGCGCAGGCATCCGCCTCAAGCCTCCGTCCCGGCGAGCGTGAACCTGAGCGAGCCATCAAGGTTCAGGGCGGTCACGGTGCCCACGAGCTCGATGCCCTCACGCGTGCCGACCTCGCTGTTGGGCTGCGCTGCTCCGAGCGGGCGCATCCGAACGGTTCGCTGACCGCCAGGCTCGATCGAGAAGCCGTCGTCGTCAGGTGTGTGTCCCGCGAGGCGCACACGCACGCCATGGGCAACGCGGCGGCTCGACACGGTCACCTCGAGCTGCCGCGACTCCCCTCGCGCGGCCTCCACTCGCAGACCAAGCCGACCGGCGCGCTCTGGCTTACAGGGACGGCCCAGGGGAAAGCGGGCCGCTTGGGAGAGGAGCTCGCGACCCTCGGCGCCGCCCAGCAGCGACGCGAAGATCGCATCGTGCGAGGGTGCTCCGAAGCGATAGGTCCAACCAGCATCGACGAACCGCCCGAGGAGCTCCTCGAGATCCCAAGCATCCTCGCTATGCGGGGGAAGCTCGATTGGCAGCTCGGCCCGATCGAGCTCATGCTCCAGGTCGCGGTAGAGGGCAAGGCGCAGCCGCGCCCGCAGCGGCTCCGGCCGGTCGTTGGCGACATGGACGGCGATGCCCGATAGGCCTTCATCGAGCATCCACACACAGACGGGTGCCAGTGCTCGCCGAAGCACGTGATAAGCGAGCTTGGGTGTACCCCGGTGATCGAGCAGCCCCCAACCAGCCCCCGGCAGCAGGTCACGCAGCCACAGCACGATCCCGCCCCCGCAGGGCGAAGCGGCCCGGCGCCACTCGCCGAACACCTCGGCCATCACCTCGCCGCCGACGGCCCGGGAGAGCGCGAGGTATCGGTCGTGGTCGATCCACCGCAGCCGCTGCGGCTCCAGGCCGAAGAGGACCTCGAGGTAATAGTCGCGGATGTCCTCGTAATCCCAGCTCGCGCCGGTGTCGTGCGGGATTCCGCGCTTCCACGCCGCCACGTGCCCGGTGACCGCCTCGGCAGTGTCCGTGGTCAACTCGGCGACGACCTCCTCCGCGGGCACGTTGGAGAACGCCAGGCACTCGGCGGCAAAGCGGACCTCCGACCTACGCGCGTCCTCCAGCGGGCGGCGGTAGGCGCCGATCCCGAAGTAGCTGGCGATACCGCGGTTCGGTCGGAACGGGAGCGCTCCACCGCAGGGCGCCGAGGGCACGTAGGCGGCGTCCGCGCCGCTGTCGTGAACGAGCCCGGGCAGTCGCTCGCCGAACCACTGCCCGCGTCCCAGCCTCGGGTCGAGCCCGACCATCGCCGCCTGCTGCTCGACCTCGCTGTTGCCGCACACGACCGCCAGGCTGGGACGGGCGGCCAGTCCCGCCAGCACGGACCTTGCCTCGGCTTCGCTGGCGGCGGCGAAGTCCGGATCCGAGAACGGGTAGTCGAGGTTCGCGAACATGAGGTCCTGCCACACGAGGATGCCGAGACGATCACATAGATCGTGGAACTCGACCGTCTCATAGACGCCGGTGCCGGCGAGCCGGAGCATGTTCATGCCGGCCTCGCGGACCAGCTCGAGCTGTGCGCGCAGGCTCTCGCTCGAGGGGGCTAGGCCGATCGGGTCGGCGGGGGTCCAGACGGCGCCGCGGACGAACACGGGCACGCCGTTGACGTGCACCGCCAGCCCATCCCGCTCGACGTCGTGGGCCGGCTGGCTGCTGAACGCGAGCGTGCGGAACCCCACCGAGCCGCTCGCCACCGCCGTGGATCCCTCGCTGCCCTCCAGATGCAGGCGCACGGCATACAGGTCGGGGGCGCCGTGGGTGTGGGGCCACCACCGCGCGACGTCCGGCACGCGCAGCTCGCCCGCAACCGCGAGGACGCCTGCGTCTGCGCCGTCTTCGGTCGAAATCGGCCCGCGATGGATCCCGGTCGGTCCCTCGAGCTCGAGCTCGACGCCGCCCGGCCGCGCGCCGACCGGGGCGCGGATGCGGGCGCGGAGCGAGAGCACACCGGTGTCTCCGTCCAGCCTGGGTCGCAGCAGCAGCTCCTCGACATAGGGGCCCCGCCGGCGTTCCAGGGCGACCGCACGCCAGGGGCCCACCGGGGCCGGGCCGTCGGCGAAGCCGGGGATCCGCCCGAGCAGCGTGGTGCGGAAGAAGCGCAGGTTCCCGTCGGCTACCAGCCGGGTGCGCCAACGCGCCCGCGGCCGGCGCGGCTGGCGCAGTGCCTGGGCGAGAGATCGGCAGCACACCGCGAGCTCGCCCCCGTCCCGCAGACGCCCCGACACATCGACCTCGCGGGCAGCGAACATCGAGTCGTTGCGGAGCAGCTGCTCGCCGTCGAGGTAGACCTCCGAGAGGGTCGCGATCCCGTCGAAGCGCAGGTGCGCCTCCTCAGCGGGGTCGAGATCGCCGGCGTCCAGCCGGGTGCGAAACCACCAGTCCTGGGCGTCGAAGTCCATCGGGTCCGCGCGGTTCCACGCACCGGCGTCCTGCAGGGCCCCGGCAGCTGTCCCGGGCACCTGGGCGGGAAGCCACTCGAGCCCGTCCAGGCCGCTCGGGCCCGTCAGCCGCCCCGGCGCCGTGGCCCCCAGCTGCCAGCCATCGGTGAGCGGCCGCAGCTGCACCGAGGACGATCGCCGGTGCGGGCGGGACCACGCCGCGGGGGAAGTCTCCTCAGGGCAGTTCGCCATCTAGCTGCCCCATCGCCTCCTCCCACGCCTCCGCCATCACGCTGACGGCCGGCCGCGGGTCGAACGCGCGCCGGCGGGCGAGCCTGAAGGACAGGGCCTTGCAGCCTTCCACGACCTGCGCGAGCGCCGCCGCGGCGGCGGCGGCGGCGGGGCCGAGCACCCACTCGACGTGCGTGCCCGCGACCTCGAAGGCGGAGCCGGCCATGCGAACCGTGGCGAAGGCGTAGGCGTGGTAGGTGGCCTCGTCGCCTGCCAGCAGGCGCTCGAGGTCGCTCTCGAGCTGCTGGCCGTAGCGCAGGAAGGGGTTGCTGTCCGGGCGCCGACTGAGGTGCTCGCCCAGACGCTCCCGGGCTGCGGCGCGCAGTGCCTCGCCGCGCAGGGCCCGACCGCGGTCGAAGCGCACGAGCTCGGTGTACGGGGGCAGGACATCGCCGGCCGCCGTGGGGCCAAGGCGAAAGACGCCTCGATAATCCTCCCCCTCCAGCTCGTAGAGGCCGGTGCCGTGGAAGTAGCGCATCCGCTCGCCGTCGGGGTCGATCGACTCGATCGCGACCGAGCTCTTGAGGTGTTCGCGCCGGTAGCTGGGGCTCGCGTCGGGCAGGTACCAGGAGTCGAGCTCGACGATCAGCATGCGTCCCTCCGCGATCTGCTCCAGCGCCTGCCAGGGGATCGGCCGGTAGGGCTGCATCTCGTGTATGTCCAGCGCGAACATCCGCTCGAGGTCCTCGGGCATCGGCTTCAGAAAGGTCCACTGGTCACCCTCGAAGTCGACCCTGAGGGCCGCCCCCATCGCCGCCAGCGGCTCCTCCCCGCGGGCGTGGAGCAGCTCGATGAGGACGTCCGTGTAGCAGTTCACTTCCGCGTAGGAGCGCTGGGTGCTGTGCAGCGGGTGGGCACGGTGCGGCAGCGGATCGGCTCCAAGCAGCCCGACCAGCACCGGACGGTGGGTGCTCAGCGCGCCCACAGCGCTCCCCGGACGGACGCCGGCCACGTCTGCGGCTCGAGGCCGTGCGCCGCCAGCAACGCCAGCGTGACGCGCTCGAGGCCGAACCCGAGGCAGGCCGTGTGCGCCTCGCCGCCGTCGGCGAAGGCGATCGAGTAGGCGGAGGCGAAGTGGTCCTGGTGGTAGTTGAACGACGCGACGGCGGTCGGCTCCGGTCCGGCGATCGGGACGAGCACCTCGAACTTGAGCTCCTGCTGGCGCTGGCTGGAGGCGAGCATGCGACCGCTGCGCCCGAAGAACGGGTCGCTGGCGACGTCCAGCCGCGGCTGCAGGCCGAGCTTCGATAGCAACGAGACCGCCTGCGCCCGCCAGCGATCGCGCCACTGCTGCACGGTCTGAGGCTCGCCGATGCGGACGATCTCCCGCTGGTGGAACATCTGCAGCCGCGCGGGATCGCCGGAGGGCTCGTGCCGGTAGACGTATGCGGCCCCCGCGTCGACGGTGAGGCCCCCGGCAGCCAGCGGGCCGCGCGCGGCGATGGCGGGGTAGACCGGGTAGCAGGCGGCCGGCGTCAGGACCACGTCGGTCATCCGCTGATGCTCGCTCCAATCTTCGTGCCTGGACGCGAGCTCCAGCTGCTCGTCGGCCTGCGCCTCGTCGCCTTCGAAGGCGAACACGGTTCCCGCCAGGTGGGGGAAGGAGCGCAGGTAGCCGATCGTCTCAAGATCGCGGCGCGGCAGCAGCGGTGGGAAGCGCATCTGCTCGGGCGCCTCGTCGGCGACGGCCTCCGTGACGAGCTCGGCGATGCTCTCGCGAACCGCCTCGAAGGTCGCTCCGCGCCCGTAGAGGCCCGGGACGCCGGTGTCGATCAGCAGGCCGCCCTCGAGCAGGCGCGCGCGAAACTCCGCCTGCTCGGGCGTAGCCGGGGGAGCGCTCGCCATCAGACGTCCTTGGTGATTAGCAGCAGGCTGGCGTTGGTCTGGTGGATCCGCTCGTTGGCGATCATCAGGCTCGCGGACATCGTGTCGCGCAGGTGCCGTCCGACGCTGAAGGGAGTGTCGTTCTTGTAGCCCATGATCCCGCACACTCCCATCGCTCCCTGGCACACGCGGGGTGCCTGCTCGGAGGCGGCGATCTTGAGGTTGTTGAAGCGGAGCATCGAGGCCATCGTATGAAGCCGCTCACGGTTGGGCTGATCCGAGACCTCGACGAACTCGGACAGCGCCGTCTCGACCTCGGCGCGGAGCAGCGACAGCTCGCTCATCAGGTGCGAGAGGCGGATCGCCACCGGCGAGGGCCCGTCGGCGCCCGGCTTGGCCGCGGCCCGGACGAACGCCCGCGCCCGATCGAATGCGTCCGTGGCGATCCCGAGCCACAGGTGTGACCAGAGGATGTGCGTGACCGGGACGAACGACTCCTCCATCACACGGGGAAACGGCGTGGCGACGATCTGCTCGGGCGCCAGCTCCGCCCGTACGACATAGCCGGGAGAGCAGGTGCCCCGCATCCCCAGCGGATCCCAGGTGCCGGTCTGCTCGAGCGTGAACTGCTCTTTGCGCACCAGGGCGACGACCTGGTCGTTCTGCTCGGCGTCGGGCGCGCGACGCAGGGTCACGAACAGGTCGTCGGCGTGGCTGCCGTAGCTGACCACGGGAGCCTTCTTCTCGAAGCTGCAACGTCCCTCGCCCTGCGGTGTCAGGGCCGCGATCGAGCGTCCCATGTCACCCCCGGTCCCGAGCTCGGTGGTCACCGAGGCGATCAGCCGCTGTTCCTCCGACAGCGCCGCGAGGTATTCATGCAGCCACGCAGAGTCCTCGCAGTGGCGCGCGATCGTGGCCGCCTGGATCTGGTGCATGGCGAACACCATCGCGCTCGATCCGCACCGCCGTCCGAGCTCGAAGCATGCGCCGGCGATCGTCTCGAACGCGACTCCGCCTCCGCCGAGCTCCACGGGGATGAACGCCGACAGCGCCCGGTCCTCGCGCAGGGCGGCGACTGTCTCATGCGGAAAGCGGGCCTCGCGGTCAACCGAGTCGGCGTGCACCGCGGCGACCTCGTCAGCGATCCTTACGACCGCCTCCAAGAAAGCCTGATCGCGGTCCACGGCGATGCTCATTGTAGTGCCGCCTCTGGGCGCAGTTGGATCACGGCAGCTTCGATCGCGGCGATGCTCTCGAAGACGCCGCGCGTGAGCATGCGATCCGGGAACTCGATGTCGAAGTGGTCCTCCAGTGCCAGCATCACGCTTACGCTCGCGTGCGAGGTCATTCCTGCCTCGTAGAGGTCTGCATCTACCGCCAGCCCGTCCGCCGGCGCGGACAAGCGGGCATGTCGCTCGATGATCTGCCGTATCTCGTCGGTCATGACCGCATGATCGGCGAATTGCGAGGATTGCTCAAGCCCTGGGCCATGACCACGGCGGCGGCGTAATCGCCCTCGTGCGTGACCGTTACCGCGAAGTCGGTCAAGTGCGCCGCGGCAGCGAGCTCGGCGGCCCTGCCGCTGAGCTCGATCTCCACCGAGCCATCCGCTAGGCGCTTCAGCTCGATCGCGGTGAGGGCCAGGCCCTCGGAACCGGGGCGCAGCACCTTGATGGCCGCCTCCTTGGCCGCGAAGCGCGCGGCGAGGCGGTCTGGGTCGATCCCGTTGCGGCCGCGGCAGTCGCGCAGCTCGGCATCGGTGTACACGCGGCGAAGGTAGCGCTCCTCGTGGATCCGGATGGCTGCTCTGACCGAGTCGACGGCTACGAGATCGATGCCCAGCCGCGCGCTCATGACCGAACCCATGTTGGCAGATGAACAGTACGGCCCCACCAGCGCTGCGCGAGCGCTGCGCTACTCACTTCACGGCACCGGCTTGCGGACGATGCCAGCGACCGCTCGCTGCGTCTGCTGCGCTCGCGCCCTGGAGGGTCGGGACACGCCTTCGGGGCCGGCATCGGAGGATCGATGCGGGTCCTGCGCGCGAGGGCGTGAAGCGGACGCATTCTCGGTCGAGGAGCTGCCTCGCACGCCCAGGATCTCTCGCGCCTCGGCCGCCGTGGCCACCGGGCGGCCGACAGCCTCGCACAGCGCTCGGGCGCGCTCCACGAGCTCGGCGTTCGACCTCGCGTACTCGCCGGGGGCCATGAACACGACGTCCTCGAGGCCGGTACGTATGTTGCCGCCCATCGCCAGTGTTAGGGCCATCATCGGTAGGTGATTGCGGATCGAGGTGGCCGCCCAGGGCACGCCGGCAGGCACCATGCGGGCGAAGAGCGCGATCACATCTGGGTCGGCGGGCGCCATCCCCTCGAGGCCGACGATGAGATGGATCATCCCCGGGACCGCCTCGCTGCTGCCCGCCAGCCGCGCGGCGGTTGCCGCCATGTCCAGGTCGAAGCACTCGTACTCGGGCGTGATCCCGTGGCGCACGATCTCGCAGGCCAGGTCTGCGATCGCAGTCGGGTGATTCAGCAGCGCAAGGTGCGATGAGCCGACGTCGATGCTGCCGCACGGCACGGTTGCCAGCGCGGGGGCAGTGCCGAGGTATCCAGGGCGCTGCACAGGCGCTCGTTCCCCGGAGCCGGAGAAGTTGATCAGTACCGCGGGTGCCTGCCTCTCGACCTCTCTCTTGATCTCGAGGAAGTCAGCCGCCGAGGTGGTCATGCCGCCGCTGGCGCTGCGCGCGTGAATGTGGACCACGGTTGCGCCGGCGCGAGCAGCGGCGACTGCCTCCGCGATCACATCCGCGCGCGTCATAGGCTGGTGCGGGTTGCCGGTGACGATGCCGCCGGACACGGCGCAGGTCAGCACGACAGGGTCTTGATGCTCCACCGCGGCTGCGCGCGCGAAAGCACGAGCCGTTGCGGCGCCCGCCAGCAGGTTGGGGGCACCGTCCCACGACGCCTCGCTGCTCATGGTGCCGGCCGCGGCGGGCTGCGGCGGTGTCGTAGCATGGATCCTGGCCATTTCGGTTCGCGAGCGCTCCAGGTGGTGGCTGGGCTCGTCTGCCGCGTAAGTCCTCTTTCGGCAGAAGCGTCGGATTCCATTACCTTCTTCGCGGGCGGCTCAGGCTCTACGCGAGTCCGCCCGGATCAGGTCCGCCGCTCGCTCGGCGATGGCGACCGTTGCCGCATTGATGTTCCCCCGCGGCACGGTCGGCATCACCGATGCGTCCACGACGCGCAGCCCGGCGAGCCCGCGGACGCGCAGCTCGGGATCCACGACGGCGCTCTCGTCCTCGCCCATACGGCAGGTGCCCACCGGGTGGTAGAAGGCGAACGTGGTGCCCGCGATGTGCTCGCGCAGCGCCTCATCGGACTCGTCGCCCGGCACCTTGACCGGGTTTACGCAGTAGCCTGCGAGTGCCGGCTGGCTGCAGATGGCAAGCGCAAGCCGTAGGCCGTGAAGCATCCGCTCAAGGTCATCGCTGGCCGTGTAGAAAGCGTTGCTGATGACCGGGGCGGCGGTTGGGTCGGCGCTCGCCAGCCGGACGCAGCCACGGCTCTGCGGGGTGAGGAGGCACGGCGACACCCACGCACCGAACACTTCCGCCTGCGTATGCTCGCGGTCGAGGAACTGCACCGCGGCGGCGTGCAGCTGCGTGTCGGGAGCCACCGCACCGTGCTCCACACGTGCGAACCCGCCCGCTTCGGCGAGGCCGGAGGTGAATGCCCCGGTCTGTGTGGCCAGCAGCAGTTGAGCGGCCCTCCACCGGCGCCGGGCTGAACGATCCTCGGGCTCCGGGATGGTCCACAGGACTTCGGTGGCTGCGTGGTCCGAGAGGTTCTCGCCTACCTCCCGTCGGTCGAGCACCAGGTTGATCCCATGCCGCGAGAGGTGCCGCTCGCAGCCAATGCCGGAGAGCATCAGCAGTTGAGGAGAGTTGTAGGCGCCGGCGCAGAGCAGCACTTCGGCCGCCATGTGTGTCTGCTCGCCCTCTGATCCCGTCGTGAGAACGCCGAGCGCCTGTCGACCATCGAAGAGGACCCGCTGCACCAACGTGTCGGGCACGACTCGTAGATTGTGTCGCTGCAGCACCGGGCGCAGATAGGCATCAGCTGTGCTCTCTCGCGCTCCGTCCCGCTGAGTTACCTGAAAGAGACCCGCTCCGTCCTGCTCGGCCCCATTGAAGTCGTCGTTGCGGCGCAGGCCGGCTTCCACAGCGGCCTGCACGAAGGCGAGTGAGGCCGCGTTTGGCGCTCGCGCGTCGCTGACAGCCATCGGCCCCGCGGCACCGTGCCATGCCGAGGCGCCCCTGACGTTGCTCTCCGCCTTGATGAAGTAGGGCATGAGCTCGTCCCAGGACCATCCTGGCAGGCCCCATTCGTCATAGTCGCGGGGGTTGCCGCGGATGTAGATCATCGCGTTCACCGACGAGCAGCCGCCGAGCACGCGGCCTCGCGGCAGTCGGATACGCCGGTCCTTGCAATCGGGCTCGGGCTCGGACTCGTAGCCCCAGTCATACCGCGGGCCGAGGCGCAGGTAGCCGGTCGGGACGTGGATGTCCTCGTCGGCGTCGGGCGGGCCGGCCTCGATCAGGAGAACGCGCCTACCCGCGTCCTCGCTCAGCCGAGAGGCCAGCACACAGCCGGCTGATCCGCCGCCAACTATCACGTGATCCCACAAGATGGGCCTCCCGATACGGCGGTATCCATACGCGCAACACCCGCCGTCGCCACCTCGTGAGGCGCGATGGCCGGCCGCTAGTCTACGCGCGATGCAGGAAGTCCTGCCCGGCGTCTATCACTGGACCGCCCGACACCCGCGGATCAACGCCGAGGTCTCCTCCTACTGGCTCGACGAAGACGGCGTCCTGATCGACCCCCTGGTGCCTCCCGGCGAGGGGCTCGATTGGTTCGCCCAGCGTCCTACTCGGCCGCAGGCGGTGCTGCTCTCGAACCGTCATCACTTCCGGGAGGCGGCGCGCTTTGGCGAGCGCTTCGGCTGCTCGATTCACTGCAACAGGGCCGGTCTGCACGAGTTCTCGCGCGGCGAGCCGGTGGTGGGGTTCGAGATAGGCGATTCGCTGCCGGGCGGGATAGTCGCGTGCGAGCTCGACGCGATCTGCCCTGACGACACGGCGCTGTACCTCGCCGGGCGGTGGTGCTTGCCGACGGCGTCGTGCGCGGCGGTCCGCGCGGGCCAGGAGGGGCTACTCGGCTTCGTACCCGACTGGCTGATGGACGAGCCTGCAGCCACCGAGCGTGCGCTGCTGGCGGCATGTGAGCGGCTGCTCGAGGAACTCGAGTTCGAGCACCTGCTCCTCGCCCACGGAGGGCCCGTGGTGGGAAATGGCAGGCGCTTGCTCGAGGAGCTCGTAGCAAGCGGCGGACGCACGGCGTTCGAGATGTGAGCGTTCGCGTGCTCGCCGCGGCGATTGGGCTGAGCCGATGATGCGCATCCTCGTCACGCGCGCGAGCGGTTTCATCGTGGCGTGCCCCGTGTAGGTTGATCCTCGAAGTCGGCGTTCCGACAGCCCGCAAGGGAGTTGCCGATGCGCTCGCGCCCCTGCAGGCGGCGGCGTGGTGAGCCGCCTGCACTCACGTCAGAGGTCGAACGCGCGCTCGGCCCGCTCGGCGACATGCCGCGCGATAGCCAGCGAGGAGGTCGCCGCAGGGGAGGGTGCGTTGCGCACGTGCAGCGCGCGCTCGGTGCGGGAGAACACGAAGTCGTCGAGCAGGCGGCCGTCGCGGCCGAGGGCTTGTGCGCGGACGCCGGCGAACGAGGGCTCGACGTCCTGCGGACGCAGGTCCGGCACATAGCGGGCCGCTGCGCGGACGAACGCAGAGCGCAGGGCGGCGTGGCGCAGCTCGTTCGCGCCCGTGCGCCACCAGCTCGAGAGCATTCGCCAAGTGCCCGGCCAGGTGAGCGTCTCGAGCAGGTCACGACGCCGGACGGTCCGCAGGCTGTAGGCGTCGCGCGCCCCTGCGATCAGCGCGGTGGGGCCTATCAGCACCTCCCCGCCGAGCTGCCTCGTTAGGTGAACCCCGAGAAACGGCAGCGAGGGGTCGGGGACCGGGTAGATCAGCGCGCGCACGAGTGAGCGGCGCTCGGGGCGTAGACGCAGGTAGGCGCCTCGGAAGGGGATGATGCGCGGATCCGGATCGGCGCCGGCGCTGAGGGCGAGGCGGTCCGACCACGCTCCGGCGCAGAAGACGGCGTGCGCCACCGCGGTCGTCCCCCGTGAGTGCCCCAGGCGCAGCGAGCGGCCGGCGAGCGCGACCCGGCGCACCTCGCAGCCGCACGCGATGAGGCCGCCCGCCCGCCTGAGGTCCTGGGCGTATGCACGTGCGACAGCCGCGAAGTCGCAGACCCCGGTGCTCGGCGAGTGCAGGCCCGCGATCCCGCGCGCGTGCGGCTCGAGGTCCTCGATGCTCGCCGAATCGAGCCGCCGGATACCGGGCACGCCATTCGCGTTGGCCCTGCGCCACAGCTCCTCGAGCCGGGAGAGCTCGGAGTCGTTGGTGGCCACGATCACCTTTCCGCAGCGCTCGCTTGCGATGCCCCGTGCCTGGCAGTAGTCGTAGAGCTCGCGCGCGCCCTCGACGCACAGGTGCGCCTTCAGCGAGCCGGGGGCGTAGTAGACCCCGGCGTGGATCACGCCTGAGTTGCGGGCCGTCTGATGGGTGGCGATATCGCTCTCGCGCTCGAGCACGCACACGCTCGCGCGCGGATGACGCAACGCGAGCTCGCGCGCTACCGCCAACCCGAGGATGCCGCCTCCGACGACCGCGAGATCGCAGCGCTCGGGCGCCGGGCCGCGCGAGGCCGCGAGCTGGTCGCCGGCCTCGGCCACCGCGAGGGCTACCCGGCGACCGTGGCCGGGCCGCCCGGCGCGGTCGCCGCTGCGGCGTCGAGCAGCCCCGCCCCGTACAGGCGTTCATCCCCCCCGCCGCCGAGCTTCCTGGCCGTGGCCCGCAGGCGCGCGGTTATCTGCGCCGGCGTCGGGTGCTTGCCGAGCACCCCGCTGGCGATTATCAGCGCCGCGGTCGCTGCCACGTGCGGCGTGGCCATCGAGGTGCCTTCATACCCGGAGGGGATGCCGAAGCGCCTCGGCGAGCTGCCCGCGAACGTGACCTGGTAGATGTCCCTGCCGGTCTCTTCCGGGTGGCAGTTCGGGTCGCCGGGCAGGGTCGCGTCGGAGCCACCGCCGGGAGCCACGAGCGTGAGGCCCGGGCCGTCGTTCGAGTAGGAGGCCAGGCAGCCGCGTTCGGTCGTCGCGCCCACCGAGACCACGTCGGGGGCCCGCGCGGGGTAGGCGATCGCCGCGTGCCCCTCGTTGCCTGCGGCCGCCACGACGAGCACGCCGCGGCGGTGCGCGTAGCGCAGCGCGGCGATCAGCTCGGGGATGTCCGACGCCGTCACGCCCGGGGAGAACTCGAGGCTCAGGTTGATCACCTGCGCGCCGTGCTCGACCGCGAAGACGACCCCTTCCGCGATCGTCGACGCTTCGCCTTCTCCTTCGCTGTCGAGCACGCGCACGGGCATCAGCCGCGCACCGTAGGCCAGGCCGGTGAGCCCGTAGCCGTTGTTCGTCTCCTCGGCGATCGTCGAGGCGACGAACGTGCCGTGCCCGTTGCGATCGTTCGGAAACGGGTTCCGTGCGACGAAGTCATAGCCCTTGACGAACTGATAGCGGCTGAAGTCCGGCGAGCGCAGGAACGGCCCGCGATTGGCGTATGCGACGCCCGTGTCGAGGACGGCGACGACCACGCCGCTGCCGCCGGCGTGCCCGTCTGCAATCAGGTTCGCCCACGCTTCGGGCGCGCCGACGCCGAACGGTCCGTCGAAGTTCCACTGCAGTTCCTCCCAGCCCGGGGGCCCCGCCCCGGCGGGCCTCGCTCCGAGCCGTCCGGAGTCGTCGGGCACGAACGCTCCCGAGGCGTGCGCGACGTAGTCGGGCTCGGCCCATGCGACGCCGCGCTCACGTCGCACGCGCGCAAGCGCGGCCGCCACGCTCGTGCCGCGAGGCAGGCGCAGCACGCTCGTGCGCGCGGGCGTGGCCTTCCTGGAGCGCGCCGCGCGCGCGAGCCGAGCGGCGCCGCCGTAGCCGACCACGATCTCGTTCGGCGCGTAGGGCTCGCCAGGGGCCGCGCGCGCGGGGGGCGCAGCGCCCGAGGAGAGGACGATCGCGAGCAGCGCGGCGAAGAACGCCGCCGAGCGCACGCCGCGGACGCGTGCGCGAGGGTCACGGCAGGGTTGGGCTCGGCAGGCTGGGGTTCGCATGTGCTGTTCGCAATGATGACTGCCCGGAGCTGGGCGGCGGGGAGGCACTGTCGCAGACTCGCGGGCTAGACATGCGCGAACGCTTCTTTCCACGCGACGACTACTTCATGCGTCTCGCGCTGCGCGAGGCCGAACGTGCGCTTGAACACGACGACGTGCCAATCGGCGCGGTGGTCGTGCGAGAGGGCGAGCTTCTCGCCGCCGGCCACAACGAGCGCGAGCTGCGCCAGGATCCGACCGCCCACGCCGAGGTGATCGCTCTGCGCGATGCCTCGCGCGCGCTCGGCAGCTGGCGCGTGCTGGACGCGGTCCTCTACGTCACGCTCGAGCCGTGCGCGATGTGTGCCGGTGCGATCGTGCTCGCGCGGATTCCCCGCGTGGTCTACGGAGCCAACGATCCCAAGGCCGGCGCGTGCGGCAGCGTGCTGGACGTGCTCGGCGAGCCGCGCCTGAACCATCGCCCCGAGGTCGCCGGTGGCCTGCTCGCGCAGGAGTCCGCGGAGCTGCTCGCCAGCTTTTTCGCCACGCGTCGCTAGGCGCGGGAAGCTTCGCGCGCGAGATGACTCGAGCTGGGAGCCGCGAGCGGGCGTCCGGCCGAGGATGATCTAGCCTACACGGGCGCCCCGGAGGGGTGGCAGAGCGGTTGAATGCGGCGGTCTCGAAAACCGTTTCAGGGGTCTAAACCTCTGACGAGGGTTCGAATCCCTCCCCCTCCGTGCAGCACGTTAGACCGTTGGCCCTTTACGCTATGGTAAAGGAATGCCAAGGATCTCCAGCAAGCACCAGGTGACGCTGCCCGTCGAGACACTGAGGCATGCCGGTTTGAAGGTCGGCGATGAGGTCGCCATAGAAGCCGATGGCGCCGACCGCATAGTGGTCCGCCGGGCCTCGCGTGATGCTGAGCAGGCGCTCGGCGTGTTCGATGGCCTGTATGAGGCCGGTTACCTGGAGCGGCTGCGCTCGGGAGAGCGGGGTTGAGCGGTTGCGTGCTCGACACCGATGTAGTGATCGCGGCGCTCGATAGACGCGATGCCCATCATGACGACGCGGCGGAGGGGATTACGCGTCTGATCGCCAGCGGCGTTCCACTGCTCATCTCACTCATCAACTACGCCGAGACACTCGTGCGGCCCGCGGAGGACGAGCGGACCCTGAACGCTGCAGTGGACGCGCTCGCAGCGCTAGGGATCGAACCAGTCGCTCCCACCACGGCGATCGCTGTCGACGCGGCGCGCCACCGCAAACTCAACATCAGCCTGGCAGACGGTTTTGCGCTTGCGACGGCCAAGGCGCGCCTAGCAAGCGTCGCATCATTTGATCTGCGCGTACGCCGGGCCCTGCCAGAGGTCGGGTTGGAGCCCTCCGCAGAGTTCGACTGACTCGCTCCGCCGGCGGAACCGATCCGCGTGCAGGTTTGCGATCCGGCCCAAAGCGGAGCGTGTTTCGAATGTTGTCCCCTCCCAGGGCTCGGCGCGCTGAACGTTCCCGATCCCGACAGCATTGGTGGCCTGAGCCGGACGCGCAGAACCGACGGGAAGCTCACATCGGGCGAATTCCAAGAGTGAGGCCCCGCTCCGCGAGCGCTAGGCCGCCTCGCCGGCACCCGTGAGGCCGGCGAGCAGCTGCGTGGACCCGCGCTCGAAGCGCTCCACATCGCCGTAGGATCGAGCCACGAGCATCGCGCCCTCGAGCCCGCTGATGACGCTTCGCGCCGTGTCCTCCGGCGAGCGTCCGAAATGCAGGCTGCCGTCCTCGCGTCCCTGCACCAGCACGCCCTCCAGCCAGGCCTCGTTGTCGTCGAGGAACGAGACCACGGCCTCCCTGATCGGCGTCGAGAGCGTCTCGTGCTCGGCAGCGAGCATGCCGCACAAGCACATCCGCCCTTCGCGCAGGACGTCTGCGTAGAGCTTGGCGTAGGCGGCGAGCTTGGCGGACGCGGGCGCGACGCGCGCGTCGATGCCCTCCAGCGCTCGCGCAAAGCGCTCGGCGTAGCGCGCAACGAGCGCCTCGCCCAAGCTCGCCTTCGTCGGGAAGTGGTAGTGCAGGCTCGCCTTGGTCACGCCCAGCTCGGTCGCGATGTCGGCATAGCTGAAGCCGTTGAAGCCGCGCACCTGGACGAGCCGTTCGGCGACGTCGAGGATGCGCGAGCGCGTCCCCTGCGGCTGGCGCTCCGCGTCCGAGGCGTCCGATGCGGCGCTCTTGTCGTCTGATCTCGCGGTCATTGGGGCTACTCCGGGTTGACATTCTACCTACTGGTAGGTAGCCTGGTTGCAGGTCTGGGTCTACCTCGTGCACCAGGGGGGTTCCGATGCAGAGCACACAGCGCAAGAGCTTCGGAGAGCCAGACGAGCGCGGCCAGGCGCCGAACGCGCGGGCCCCCCAGCCGGCGTCGCCATGAGCTTCAAGCTCGTCCATCTCGATGACTGCGAGGCGGCCGGCGACTGGCGGCTCGTCCGCCGCACGCTCGATCTGCGCGCGTTCGGCATCAACGTCGTCGAGGTCCCGCCCGGCGGACGGATTCCCGAGCACGACGAGACCGAGCGCGACCAGGAGGAGGTCTTCTACGTCCTCAGCGGCAGCCCGACGCTCGTCATCGACGGCGAGGAGCACCCGGCTCAGACCGGGACGTTCGCGCGCCTGGACCCGCAGCACTCGCGTACGGTCAGCAACGGCTCGCCCGAGCCCGCGAGCGTTCTGATCGTCTCGGCGCCCCGCACGAGCGGCTACGAGCCGATGGAGTGGGCATGAGCACCGCGACGAGCGAGCTGCAGGAGACGATCGCGGCCTACAACGATGCCTGGAACAGCCACGACGTGCAGCGAATCGGATCGATGCACGCGCAGGACATGGTCTTCGAGAATCACACGGCCGGTGAGCGGGCCGAGGGCGAGGATGCGCTCAGGCACATCGCCGGGATCTTCGAGTCGTGGCCCGACATCGAGTTCGAGACGCGCAGGCTCTACGTGCGCGAGGATCTCGTCGTGCAGGAGTGGACCGCGAGGGCGACTCATGTCAAGCCGCTGAGCCGGGGCGAGATCGTGGTACAGCCCTCGGGCAAGCGCATCGAGTGGCGAGGGATGGACGTGATCCCGTTCGAGCACGGCAAGGTCAAGCGCAAGGACGTCTACTCGGACTCGGTCTCGATCCTGCGCCAGGTGGGCCTGCTCTAGCGCCGCCTCGGGGCGGGGCCTGTGCGCTGGCCGCGATCACCGCCGCCGCGAGCAGACGCTCGCGCCGCTGTGCGCGGCGGTCGGCGGCACTCTCCCGCGGTAGAGCCGCGGCGGCCGGTCAGCCGAGTCGCTTTGCGGCATCGTGCGAACGGGATTCTCCGCCTCGCGCGCCAGCCCTCCGAGGGGGCCTAACGGCCCGCGCCCGGATTGGGCATGCGGGAGCCCTACCGACGAGATGTCGGCTGCGCAGGGCCTGATCGAAGCGTGGCTAGAGGCCTGCCGCGCGCACCGCGGTGCGGCGCACGCTGCGGCGACCGAGCCGGACCATCAACTCGCGCTCGGCTTCGGCACCTCGGAGGGTCATCGAGCCGGCGACATCCTTGCCTTCGCGCTGCACCGTCCAGTAGCCCGTGGCCGTTCGATTGATCGTCAGGCGCTCTACCTGCTCGTCATCGCTAGGGTTGCGTGAAGGGTCTTTCATCATGTAGTGGCGTCGCATGGGGATCTGTCTCGGCTCCCGACTTTGCGCCCTGAAGATAAGGCGCTGGTTATCGGCGCGTTAATGAGTTGCCATCTTTGTCGGCCGAGTCCGCAAACAGCGGACGATGATTCCGCAAAGAGCGGACGGCGAGGACCGGAGCTCGCTCATTCGCGCCGCCCGGAGAAGCCCTGGCGCAGCAGTCGCACCCGGCGCAGCTCGCGCACCGCGTCGTCGTCGCCGGCGAGCCCAGCGCGAGGCTCCTCTCCGAGCAGCGCCACCGGGAGGCGGTGGCGCACGAGCTCGCCCGCGATCGCGTCGACGCGCTGCGCGCCCGCGCCAGGACGCGAGCTGACGGCGCGCTCCAGGCGCAGGCCACGGAACAGCAGCGCAACACCATCGTCGAGCGCCCAGCCACCCGGAAGCGTGCCATCGCGAACGTGGGTGAGCCACACGGGCAGCCGCTCCGGCTCGCCGTCGGCGTGGACGGTCAGCGAGCCTTCGAGCAGCCCCAGCCCCGCGATCGGTTCCGGCGGCCCGCTCGACCGCGTGATGCCGGCGTCGAACCAGCACATCGCGCCCGCGCTCAGACCCGCGAGCACGGTGCCGCGGCGCCACGCCTCCACGAGCAGGCTGTCGAGGCCGTGCGCGCGCCAGATCGCGAGCAGGTTGCGCATCGAGCCGCCGCCCGCGTAGATGATGTCCTGCTCGAGGACGATCTCTCGCAGCGATCGATCGGCTTCGCGCAGACGGAACAGCGACAGATGCTCGTGAACGCAGTTGCGCTCCGCGAAGCGGTCCAGGAAGGCGTTGATCTGCGCGGTCGTATCGCCCGAGGCCGTCGGCAGGAACAGGATCCGCGGCTCGCTGCGCGGCACGAGCGAGAGCACGAAGTCGTCGAGCAGCGGGTTCGCCGGCTCCATCGTGAAGCCCCCGCCGCCGAGCGCGAGGATCAGGCGCTGCTCGCTGGGCACGGGACGTCTCATGCCGCCACCCCCACCGCGGGCGCCGAGGCCGGCGGAGCCGCCGGTGGTTCCTCGAGAACCCTCGACGGCGACTCGGGCCGGCGCTCGAGCAGGCATTCGGCCGGCAGCCGCGTCTCGCGCACGCCGCCTCTGGGTCGCAGCTCCACGCGGTAGGCAGCTGCGCCGACGCGCGAGCTGACGACGCGCGCGAGCTTGGTGGCGCTGAAGTGCAGCGCGACCCTGTCCTCGACCGCGAAGCCGCCGCGCATCCCCTCCGCGACCGAGCGGTGGTACTCCTCGCGGCGGGCGGGCTCGGCGTCGTAGTGCACGCAGTTGGAGTACGGCAGCAGCCCGAGGCCGCGGATCGGGCGGGGAGCGCCGTGGAACGCGCTCAGGGCCTGATCGAACCAGCACAGCGATCCCGCCGAAGGGCCGCACAGCACGATGCCGCGCCGCCAGGCCTTGCGCAGGATCCCGTCCAGCCCGTGCGCCCGCCAGGCGCCGAGCATGCTCACGACGTTGCCGCCGCCGACGTAGATCAGGTCCTGCTCGAGCAGGTGGGTGGCGAGGTTGTCCTCCACTCCGCCCGTGCCCTGGTCGCGCCTGAACAGCGACACGTGGCTTGCCTCGCAGCCGGCCGAGAAGCGACGGTAGAAGCGCACGACGTAGTGGTCGGCGTCACCGGAGGCCGTCGGCAGGAAGCACACGCGCGGCCGCTCGCTCCCGGCGAGCGAGAGCGCGTAGTCGTCCAGCACCGAGCTGTCCTTCTCCATCGAGAAGCCGCCCCCTCCAAGGGCGAGTATCTGGGGAGCTCTGGTTGTCATCGCTCAATCTAAGCCGCGTGGACGCACCTCTCTCAAGCTCGCAAGTCTGCCCACGGGCCGCGCGGGGCGCTATGGACCTTCGTCCCAGATCGGGCGAGCGTCCGATCGACATACGCCCATACGGCGTCGCGCGCGTGGCGCCGCGGCGCTCCGCCGGGCGAGCGCGTGTGCTCCTAGAGTGACGCTGGTGGATGCGGTGAGCGATTCGGAGGAGGCGGAGCGGGGATTCGAGGGCAGGCTCACGCCCAGGGCCGGTGCTGCGATATCGCTGCGCGGCGTCCACAAGCGCTTTGGCGAGATCACGGCGGTGGACGGCCTGGATCTCGAGGTTCCGAGCGGGGTCTGCTTCGGCCTTCTCGGCCCCAACGGCGCCGGCAAGTCGACGACGATGCGGATGCTCACCGCCCAAGCCCTCGCCGACACGGGCGAGATCAGCGTGCTCGGCTATGAGCTGCCGCGCGAATCCAAGCAGTCGCGCCTGGAGATGGGTGTCGTGCCGCAGCTGGACAACCTCGACGTGGAGCTCACCTGCAGGCAGATCCTCACCGTGTTCGCGCGCCTCTACCGGGTGCCGCGCCCGCAGCGCACAGCCGCGGTCGACCGTGCGCTCGCGATCGCCAACCTCTCCCATCGCGCCGACACGATCGTCCGAGAGCTCTCCGGCGGGATGCGGCGCAGGCTGCTCGTCGCGCGGGGGCTCATCCACCGCCCGCGGCTGGTGCTGCTGGACGAGCCCACGGTCGGGCTGGACCCGCAGGTGCGCCAGGAGCTGTGGACGTTGATCGACGGGCTGCGCGCGGGCGGCGTCACGGTGCTGATGAGCACCCACTACATCGAGGAGGCCGAGCGCCTCGCAGACACGGTCGCGGTGATGTCGGCCGGGCGCATCATCGCCCAGGGCACGCCCGCCGAGCTCGTGCGGGAGCACGCCGGGGAGGAGGTAGTCGAGGTCTACGGTCCGCCCGACACGCTCGCGCGCGTCGCCGCGCTGGCGGCCGACAGCGGCTGGTCGAGCCGCCGCAGCGGCCCGGCCGTGGCGATCATGCGCGCCGAGACCCTCGACGGAGGAGCGCCGCAGGGCGTGCGCCGGCCCGCGAACCTCGAGGACGCCTTCGTCGCGCTCACCGGAGAGGAGATCGAATGAGCGCCTCCGCGCACTCCTCCGGGGCGGGATCGCAGCCGGGCCCGCAGGCCGGCGCCGCTGCGCGGGTCGGGCGCCTGGAACCAGCTGCGCTGGCGGGCGTGATGAGCCGCGACGTCGCGATCTTCGGGCGCTACTGGAGGGCGACCACGTTCTCCTCGATCGTGCAGCCGACGATCTACCTGCTCGCGTTCGGGCTCGGCTTCGGCGCCCTCTACCACCGCGTCGGCCACCTCACCTACGTCCAGTACGTCGCCACCGGCGTCGTCGCAACGGCAGTGCTGTTCTCCTCCGCCTTCCCGGGGATGTTCAACACGTTCATCCGCTGGCAGTTCCAGCGCACCTACGACGCGATGCTCGCCGCGCCGGTCGACGTCGAGGAGCTGATCACCGCGGAGATCCTGTGGATCTCGCTGCGCGCCGGGGTCTACGGGATGGCGCCGCTGGTGGTGGGGATCTTCTTCGGCCTGGAACCGAATCCGGGCATGCTGCTCGTGCCGCTGATCGGGTTCGTTACCGGCTTCGGCTTCGCCGGCTTCGGTGTCACCGTCGCCGCCGTCGCCAAGACGATCGACAACTTCAACTACATAACCAGCGCCGTGCTCACGCCGCTGTTCCTCGTCGCGGGCACGTTCTTCCCGATCTCCACGCTGCCCGCCGGCCTGCGCGCGATCGCCGAGATCAACCCCCTCTACCACTGCGTGCAGCTCGTCCGCGACGCCTCGCTCGGCCACCTCGGCCCCTACGACCTCGGACACGCCGCGGTCCTGATCGCGTTCGCGCTGCTCATGTGGCGGCTCGCGATCTCCCAGCTGGGCCGCCGGCTGATCGACTGACCGCCCTGCGACGGCGGCGGCCCGCCGCGAGCGCTCGCTCTTACCGAACTCTGAGCTTTGGCCAAGGCTGCTCCTAGACGGGCTCGCGATGCTGCCCGCGTGAGCGCTCCCTGGGAGACACCTTCGATGGCCGCCACGCCGGCACCCGCCGCTGCGCCAGCCTCGCTCGCCGGCGGTGCCTCGCGCGTGCGGGAGCTCGCCGCCGCGATCACGCGGCGAGTGCGGCGTCCGGAGCTGCTGCTGCTCGTCGCCCTCGCGGCGGTGCTGAACCTTTGGGCGCTCAGCCGCAACGGCTGGGCCAACGACTACTACAGCGCCGCAGTGCGCTCGATGGCCTCGAGCTGGCACAACTTCCTCTTCGCCTCGCTCGACCCAAGCGGCGTGATGACCGTCGACAAGCCCCCGCTCGCCCTGTGGGTGCAGGCGCTCTCGGTGCGCGTGTTCGGCTACCACTCGCTCAGCGTCCTCGTCCCCCAGGCCGTGATGGGCGTGGCGAGCGTCGTGCTGCTGTATGACCTCGTACGGCGCACGTTCGGGCGCCTGGGCGGCTTCATCGCAGGGCTCGCGCTCGCGATCACGCCGATCACCGTGGCGGTCTCGCGCCACAACAACCCCGACGCGCTGCTCGTCCTGTGCTGCGTCGCGGCGCTGTGGTGCGCGGTGCGCGCCCTCCAACGAGGGCGTACCCGCTGGCTCGTGCTCGCAGGTGTCTGCGTCGGCCTCGGGTTCGAGACCAAGATGGGTGTCGCGCTCACGGTCGTTCCCGGGATCGCGCTCGCCTGGCTGTGGGTCGCGCCCGCCGCGCGCGGTCGCTGGCACGCCTTGCGCCAGCTGCTCGGCGCGGGCGCCGCGATGGTGCTCGTCGGCGGCGCTTGGCCGGCGCTCGTGGAACTCACGCCCGCCGCCGACCGGCCGTGGGTGTCCGGGACGAGCGACAACAGCATCCTCTCGCTGATCCTCAACTACAACGGGCTCGGGCGCGTCGACGGCCAGGCCGGTGGCCCCGGCGGCGGAGGAGGGAACATGTTCGGCGGCACCCCCGGACCGCTTCGCCTGCTCAACTCCGCGCTCGGAGGGCAGGCCGGCTGGCTGCTCGGGTTCGCGATCGTCGGCTGCCTCAGCATCCTCCTCGCCAGCCGCCTGCGGCGCAGCGACGAGCGCAGCGGCTGGCTGATCGTGCTCGGCGGCGCGTTCCTGACCACCGCCGTGCTGTTCAGCGAGGCGAGCGGCATCTTGCACCCCTACTACGTCTCGCTGCTCGCGCCGTTCGCCGCCGCGCTCGTCGGAGCCGGCGCCGCACAGCTCCTGCGCGGGGGCCCGAGCGCGCGCGTGCTCGCGCCGCTCGCCGTGGGTGTCGGCGTGATCGTGGAGCTCGTCGTCCGCAGCCGCTATCCGGGAGCGCTCTCCTGGCTGGGGCCGGTGCTGGTCCTCGTTGGCGGCGCGGCCGCGATCGCCCTCGCCCTCGCCGGCTCGCGCAGGCTGCGCGCCGTCGCGCTGCTCGCCGCCGTCGGTGCGCTGATGCTCGCGCCGGCCGTGTGGGCCTTCGACACGCTCGGCTACGCCACCAGCGCCACGTTCCCCTCCGGCGGGCCCCAGTCGGCCGAGGCCGGCGGCTTCGGCGGGCCGGGCGGCTTCGGCGGCGGGCGCGGCCGCTTTGGCGGCGCCGGCGCGCTCGGCGCGCCGGTGGGTCCTGGCGCCGGGCGCCCGGCTCCTCCCGGTGGCGCGGCAGCCTCGGCAGAAGGCTCGAGCACGGCCGGCGGTGTGCCGCCGTTCGGCGCCGCGGGCGAAAGTGGCGCTGGGAGCGAAGCCCGCGCCGGCGGCCAGTCCTCGCCGTCCACCGCTGCGCCGGTAGGCGGCTTCGGTCCCGGCGGTCCCGGCGGTCCCGGCGGTGGCGCGATCGGAGCGCCGTTCGGCCAGGGCGAGTCGCTCGCCGCGGTGCTCTCCTACACGAAAGCCCACGGCGGTGGCACGATCGCCGTCTCGAGCCAGTCGAGCGCGGCCTCCGCGATCATCGAGCAGGGCGCCGATATCGCCGGGATCGGCGGCTTCTCGGGCCGCGAGAGTGCCGTCAGCGTCTCCTGGCTGGCGGGCGAGGTGAGCTCGGGCAAGATCCGCTGGGCACTCGTCGAAGGGCAGGGCTCCGGCGGATCGGGTCGCAGCGCGTTCGGTGGCGGCCTCGGTGACGGTCTGCCCGGCGACACCCGCAGCGGCTCCAAAGCCGCGATGGCCGCCGTGGCCAGCGCGTGTACGCGCGTCTCGCTGAGCAGCTCGGAAGCGAGCTCAGGCACGCTCTACTACTGCCAGGGCCACGCGGCCGCGATCGCGGCCAGGGTGACGCGCGCCTCCTACTAGTAGGAGCCCCCGTCATCGGAGGAGCCCCCGTCATCGGCGCCCGGGCCTCGGTCCGCCGCGGCGGGGGGTAGCGAAAGTCCAACTGACGCCGCCATCCGCGCGGCGCTCTACAGTTGAGATGCGTCCGCGATCCGTGGGGAGACGCGGCTTCGGGGCAGGAGGAGATTCGAAGCATTCGTCTAATACGGCCGTTGAGGTCCGCAACTTTGCGGGGTTTCTCGCGTCCATAAGGGTAGAGGCAGATGCCTGGTCCTATAGGGGAGGTTCGCATGAGGTCGCACGCTCGCAGTTCGCTCGTGGCATTGCTAACGGGCGTGCTGATCTCCCTGGGGGCCGCTGCGGACGCGCAGGCGGCGGAAGCACCGGGCATCGAAAAGCTGGCTGCCGTCAACTGCTCGGAAGGGCACGAACAGTGCGCGCACAAAGTGGTCGAAGTAGAACTCGGGTTCCCGTTCGGTAAGCAGAAATACTCGGTCACCGAAGAACCGAAAGAAGCCGAAGCGAGGGCAGAAGGCTTCGTCAAGGCCGGCGGTCACGTGCCGTTCGGCGTGACAGATTTTACGATCGCGCACACGGGGGCGCTCCCGCTCGAGAAGCCGACCTCGGTCGTCCAGCACATCCGGACCGACGTCGCGCCGGGCCTCGCTACTAGCCCCGTCGCGATCCCGTACTGCTCGGCTGAACAGTACGGCGTCGAAGAGCTGCCGGAAAGCGAACTCTTCACGGCCCCGACCTGCCCCGAAGGGGGCGCAAACGAAACGCGGATCGGCGTGCAGCAGGCGACGGTGTTCCTCGTAACCGAACCCAAAAAAGAAGAAGGCGTAGACCTCGCGCTCGAAGGACCGGTCTTCAACCTCGAACCGCCGAAAGGCCGCGCATCGCTGTACGGCGTGTCGGTCCCGCTACCGATCGCCGTCACCAAAGGCAAGCTCGAAAAAGCGTTCGCGGAACACCCACTGCCCGGCACAGAACCCGAAAAAAAACTGACCGAAGAAGCGCTCGAGGCGAAACAGTGGTACTCGCACAGCCTGATCGAAGGCAACGTCGAATGGGGCAAGGAAGCGAAGGGAACGGAAGCAGGCGACTACCACGACTACTTCGAAATCAAGGTCTCGCCCGCGCTGCCGCTCGTCGCCTCGCGCCTGGTGTTCTACGGCACACGCGGCGGCCACTTCGTCACGAACGCGACCAGCTGCCCGGGCCACCTCACGACAAGGCTGGCGATCGAAGACCTTGAAAAAACCCCCCCCGTCACGCGCTCCTACACGACCCCGATCCCGCTCGCCGAATGCGAAAACGTGCCGTTCGAACCGGGATTCCTCGTGACGCCGGAAAGCACGAAACAGGACACTCCCGACGGCTTCACCGCGGAAGCGAGCCTCGTCCGCCACAACGGTGCGGGCGAAATCGACGCCTCCCAGCTGAAGACGGGCACGTTCACGCTGCCCGAAGGCATGACGCTGAACCCGGCCGCCGCCGCCGGCCTGACGGCGTGCACGCCGGCGCAGGCGAGGATCCACAGCCCGGAACCAGGCGTGGGCTGTGCCTCGTCCTCGGAACTCGGCACGTTCGAACTCGAAGTGCCGACGCTTCCGGGCATATCGTTGAGCGGCAAGATCTACCTCGGCGGGCCCGAAGGCGGCGGCCCGATCACGAGCACCCAGCCGATCACGATGTATGTGGACGCCGAGTCCGCAAGGTACGGCATCTCCGTCCGACTGCGGGCAGAAGTGTTCCCGAACGAAGCGACGGGGCAGCTGACGACGATCTTCCCCGAAAACCCCGAACAGCCGTTCACCAGGGCTATCTTCCACTTCAAGCAGGGCGCCCTGGCGCCGGTCGCCAACCCGCTCGCCTGCGGCACAGTGTCCGCAGCGACCAACTTCGTCCCCTACAGCGGTCAGGCGAACAAGACGCCCGCCAGCAACCCGTTCACGTTCGACCTGAACGGCGCCGGTGGCGCGTGCGCCTCGCCGCTGCCGTTCGCGCCGACGCAGAAGACGTCCAACCAGTCGAGCGTGCCGGCCGGCCACACGTCGTTCGCGTTCACGCTCGAACGGTCCGATGGTCAGCAGTACTTCTCGCAGGTCAACGCCACGTTGCCCGAGGGGCTGGTGGGTCTGATCCCCACAGCAACGCAGTGCAGCGAATCGGCGGCCAACTCGGAAACGGAAGAATGCCCGTCCAACAGCCGCCTCGGGACGGCCATCGTGACGGCCGGCGCCGGGCCGACGCCGTACACGTTCTCCGGCCCCGTCTACCTGACAGGCCCCTACGCCGGAGCGCCGTTCGGCATGTCGATCAAGGTGCCCGCCGTCGCCGGCCCGTTCAACCTCGGCACCGATGTGGTGCGCACGACCATCAACGTCAACCCGATGACGGCGCGGGTGACGGTCGGCAACGTCATCCCGCGCGTCTACAAGGGCGTCGCCCTGCACCTGAAGCGCATCACGATCAACGTCGAAAAGCAGGGCTTCCTGATCAACCCGACCAGCTGCGGCGTGCTCGCGACCGAATCGAGCGTGACGGGCTTCGTGCCCGGCTCGACCCAGAGCAGCACGGTCGCGCTCTCGAGCCCCTTCCAGGTGAGCAACTGCAGCTCGCTCGCGTTCAAGCCGGCGTTCAAGGCGGCGACGTCCGCCAAGACCTCACGGGCCAACGGGGCGAGCCTCGAAACGACGATCAACCAGCCGGCGGGCGAGGCGAACATCAAGTCGGTGCTCGTGCAGCTCCCGCCGCAACTGCCCTCGCGCCTGACCACGCTGAACAAGGCCTGCCTCGAAGCCGTGTTCGCGGCCAACCCGTACCACTGCGGGCCGTCCGTCGGAGGCGTGCGCGCGAACACGCCGACGCTGCCGAGCAAAATGACCGGTCCGGTGTACTTCGTCTCGCACGGTGGCGAGCAGTTCCCCGACCTCGACCTGGTGCTCAACGCAAACGGCGTCCGCGTGATCGTGGTGGGCAACACGAAAATCACCAAAGGCATCACCACGACGCACTTCGCCGCGCCGCCGGACGCGCCGGTGTCGAGCATCACGGTGAACCTGCCGATCGGCCCGCTCTCGGCGCTCGCCGCGTACGGCAACTTCTGCACGACGCCGCTGTACATGCCGACGACGATCGAAGGTCAGAACGGCAAGATCGTCAAACAGACCACAAATATCAAGGTCAACGGCTGCGGCGTGCAGATCGTCGGGAAAAAGGTGATCGGCCGCACCGCCTACCTGACCGTCAAGACGTTCGCCGCCGGGCGTATCAGCGGCAGCGGCAGCGGCGTCGCGACGACCGCCCGGTACCTCGGCGGAGCGGTCAACGCAGCGAGCCTGAAGGTCCGGCTGACGCGCGGCGGCCACATCAAGATCCGTGTCGGGTTCCTGCCAAAGAACCGCAAGCTCAGCACGTCGACGGCCTACACAACCGTCGTCGCCAGATAGCAAAGCATCTTTCCTTAGGAGCCCCAGCAACCTCAACTGACATCGCGGGGCGGCCTGGTGCCGCCCCGCGCCCGTAGTGTCCGGGGGGGCCCCACGGCGGCTCTCCCACGCGCCGCGCCTTCCGATGCGCTGGGTCAGCCGGGCGGGAGCTGGACGACGGGCGGCTTGCGGGGCTTTTCACGGTCGCCGGGATGCCCTAGATTTCCGCGCATGGATGTCGTAGCCGGTAAGGATGCCGTCGCGCGGTCCGGGGGGATGGAGCGCCTGCTCGAGGGCATCCGGCGGCTGACCGCGCTCGCCGACAGCGCGTCCGACTCGGAGGCGATCTTCGGCGGGATCGCGCGGGAACTGCTCTCGGCCCCGGGAGCGCAGGAGGTGCAGATCCATCGCCTCGCGCGCGGCGAGGGCGAGGACCTCGTCGTCGTCTACCTGCGCGACGGCCACGGCCGCGTGAGCTACCTGCTTCCGCGCTCGGAACGCTCGCCCGGGGTCAGCTGGGTGGCGAGCACGGGCCGCAGCTTCCTGGCGGCCGACAGCGAGGAGCTCGCCAGCAGCGTTCCGCGCCTGGCGGCCACGGGCGAGACGAGCGCTGCGCTGCTCGTGCCGCTGGCAGAGCGGGGCGAGACCGACGCCGTCGTCGTGCTCGTGCGCCGGGCCGGCGAGCCGTTCGCGCCGGGGGAGGTCGCGCTGGCCAGCGCGCTCGTCGATCAGGGCGCCACGGCGCTGGCGCTTGTTCGCGCCCGCGCCGAGGCCGGGACGGACGCCGTCACCGGCTGCATGAACCACCGCGCGATGCGCCGGCGCCTGGACGAGGAGATCGGCCGCGCCCTGCGCACCGGCAGTCCGCTGTCGTGCCTGTTGATCGACCTCGACGACTTCAAGCTGGTGAACGACATCCACGGCCATCCCGCCGGCGACGCGATGCTCCGCGACGTGGTGCAAGCGCTCGTCGGCGAGTTCCGCTCCTTCGACCGCGTCGCCCGCTACGGCGGCGACGAGTTCGTCGTGATACTGCCGAACGCAGAGCTCGGCTCGGCTGCCGCTGCGGCCACGCGCGCGCTCGAGCGCCTGCGCAGCGTCGCGGTGGCCGACCTCGGCACCGGCGTCAGCGGGGTCTCGGCGTCGATCGGCGTCGCCCAGTGGCAGGCTCCGATGAGCACCGACGAGCTGCTCGCCGCCTGCGACGCCGCGCTGCTGCGCTCCAAGCGCCAGGGCAAGGGCCGCGTCACGCGCGCGCCCCAAGCGGCGCTCTAGCTCCGCCTCCCGTCCGCGCCGGGGGTCCTCGCGTCGACTCTGCGAGACTGCGGCTGTCCTGTAGACCCTCTGGATGGCCGGGAGGTGCCCATGTCCGAGAACAGCTTTGGCGCCAGGGACATGCTGGAGGTCGGCGGGCGCAGCTTCGAGATCTTTCGCCTGGACGCGCTGCAGGCGCGCTTCGACGTGGCTAGGCTGCCGTTCTCGCTCAAGGTCCTGCTCGAGAACCTGCTGCGCACAGAGGGCAACGGCTCGGTCAACGCGGCCGACATCGAGGCGCTCGCGAGCTGGGACGCGAACGCCGAGCCGCGAACGGAGATCGCGTTCACGCCCGCGCGCGTGCTGATGCAGGACTTCACCGGCGTTCCCGCCGTCGTCGACCTCGCAGCGATGCGCGACGCGATCGCCGAGATGGGCGGTGAGGCGGCGCGCATCAACCCGCTCGCGCCGGCGGAGCTCGTGATCGACCACTCGGTCCAGGTCGATGCGTTCGGGTTCCGCGACGCCTTCCGCGTGAACGCCGAACGCGAGTTCGAGCGCAACCAGGAGCGCTATGCGTTCCTGCGCTGGGGCCAAGGCGCGTTCGACAACTTCGCGGTCGTGCCGCCCGACACCGGCATCGTGCATCAGGTCAACCTCGAGTACCTCGCGAGGGTCGTGTTCACGAACGAACGTGGCGAGGGACGCCCGCCGCAGGCCTACCCCGACACGCTCGTCGGCACCGACTCGCACACCACGATGATCAACGGCCTCGGCGTGCTCGGCTGGGGGGTGGGCGGCATCGAGGCCGAGGCGGCGATGCTCGGTCAGCCGATGTCGATGCTGATCCCGAGCGTGCTCGGCGTGCAGCTGCACGGCGCGCTGCCCGAGGGGGCGACCGCGACCGACCTCGTGCTCACGGTCACCGAGATGCTGCGCGAGCGCGGCGTCGTGGGCATGTTCGTCGAGTTCTACGGCCCGGGCGTGGCGGCGCTGCCGATCGCCGACCGGGCGACGATCGGCAACATGTCGCCCGAGTTCGGCTCGACCTGTGCGATCTTCCCGATCGACTGCGAGACGCTCGACTACCTGCGGCTGACGGGGCGTCCGGCCGAGCAGGTCGAGCTCGTCGAGGCCTACGCCAAGGAGCAGGGCCTGTGGCACGAAGAGGGCTCCGAGCAGCCGACCTTCTCCGATCAGCTCGAGCTCGATCTCGCCAGCGTCGAACCGAGCCTGGCCGGACCCAAGCGTCCGCAGGACCGCGTTCCGCTGAGCGCCGCGCAGGAGCAGTTCAGGCGCGCGCTCGGCGAATACGTTTCCGGATCGGAGTCGTCCCCGCCACAGGCCGACGCCCACGACGAGGCCGACGCCGAGTCCTTTCCGGCCTCCGACCCGCCCGCAAACGGCGCGCCCGGACACGCGCCGGCACCCTCGGCGGAGCCCGGCGCTGGCTCCGTCGCCGAGCCCGCGCACAGCGGCGCCGCCACGCTGGCCCGGCGGCATGCCGCCACGAGCGTGACGCTCGACGGTGCGGCCTTCGAGCTCGACCACGGCGACGTGGTGATCGCCGCGATCACGAGCTGCACCAACACCTCCAACCCGTCGGTGATGGTGGCCGCGGGGATCCTCGCCCGCAACGCCGCTGCGCGCGGCCTGCGGGCGAAGCCATGGGTCAAGACCTCGCTCGCGCCCGGCTCGAAGGTCGTGACCGAGTACCTGGACCGCGCGGGCCTTACCGAGCCGCTGGAGACGCTCGGCTTCAACCTCGTCGGCTACGGCTGCACGACCTGCATCGGCAACTCCGGCCCGCTGCCCGAGCCGATCTCGGAGGCCGTCAACGAGGCCGACCTGGCGGTCGTGTCGGTGCTCTCCGGCAACCGCAACTTCGAGGGTCGCATCAACCCCGACGTGAAGATGAACTACCTGGCCTCGCCCCCGCTGTGTGTCGCCTATGCGCTCGCGGGCACGATGGACATCGACATCGTCGCCGACCCGCTCGGCCACGATACGGACGGCAGCGAGGTCTACCTGCGCGACATCTGGCCCTCTGCGCAGGAGGTGGCGGCGACCGTCGCAGAGAGCGTGCGCGCGGACATGTTCCGCCACAGCTACGGCGAGGTGTTCGCCGGGGACGAGCGCTGGAACGGCCTGCAGGTGCCCACCGGCGAGCGCTTCGCCTGGGATCGGAGCTCGACGTACGTGCGCCTGCCGCCCTACTTCCAGGACATGCCCACGGAGCCCCCGCCGGTGCGTGACATCGCCGATGCGCGCGTGCTCGCGCTGCTCGGCGACAGCGTCACCACGGACCACATCTCGCCTGCGGGCTCGATCAAGCGCGACGGCCCCGCCGGCGAATATCTGCGCGAGCACGGCGTGCAGCCGCGCGACTTCAACTCCTACGGCTCGCGGCGCGGGAACCACGAGGTGATGATGCGGGGGACGTTCGCCAACATCCGCCTGCGCAACAGGCTCGGAGGCGGGCAGGCGCTACCCGAAGGCGGCTACACGCGCTACCTCGGCGACGGCGCGAACGAGCAGATGACGATCTACGACGCCGCCATGCGCTACATCGAGGACGGGACCGACCTCGTCGTGCTCGCGGGCAGGGAGTACGGCTCGGGCTCATCGCGCGACTGGGCGGCGAAGGGCACGAAGCTGCTCGGCGTGAAGGCGGTGATCGCGGAGAGCTTCGAGCGCATCCATCGCTCCAACCTCGTCGGCATGGGCGTCCTGCCGCTGCAGTTCCCCGACGGCCAGAGCGCATCGTCGCTAGGGCTGGACGGCACCGAGGTCTATTCGATCTCGGGTCTCGCCGAAGCGATGGCCGACGGCGGCGCGCCCCCGCGCGCGGTGCCGGTCCGCGCCGCGCGCGCCGGCTCGGGCCCCGTCGAGTTCGACGCGCGCGTGCGCATCGACACCCCGCGCGAGGCCGATTACTTCCGCCACGGCGGCATCCTCAACTACGTCCTGCGCCAGCTGCTCGCCGCGTGAGCCCGGCCGCCCGGAGAGCCCGCTCGCGAGGCGCCTCGCAAAGCGCCCCGAAGCTGCTGCTCGACCTGCTGGACGCGCGCGGACCGTCGGGCTACGAGCGCGCGGCGGCGGACGTCTGGGCCAAGGCCGCTTCCCGCTTCGCCGAGGTGGGCACCGACGTGGTCGGCACGCCAATGGCGCTCGTCGCGCCCAAGCGAGTCCGCGGGCGTCCCGCGCGGCGGCTGCTCGTGATGGGTCACATCGACGAGATCGGGCTGATCGTCACCCACATCGACGAGCAGGGCTACCTCTGGTTCCGCGAAGTGGGCGGCTGGGACCCGCAGATCCTCGTCGGCCAGCGCATCGTGATCGACACCCGCGGGGGCCCAGTACACGGCGTCGTAGGTCGCAAGCCGATTCACCTGCTGCGCGACGAGGACCGCAAGAAGGTCGCCGCGATCCGCGAGATGCACATCGACATCGGCGCGCGCGACGCCGAGGACGCGTGTGCGCGGGTGCGCGTCGGCGACGTGGCGGTGATCGATGCCCTCCCCGCGCAGCTGCCGAACGGACGCCTCGCCGCCCGCGCCCTGGACAACCGTCTCGGCTCGTTCGTCGCGCTCGAGGCCGCGCGGCTCGTGGCCGAGGCCGGCGGCGGCGCGTGGGAGCTCGCCGCCGTCGCCGCCGTCCAGGAGGAGACGACGTTTGGCGGGTCGCGCACGAGCGCGTTCGCGCTCAAGCCCGACGCCGCGATCGTGCTGGACGTAACGCACGCGACCGACGCGCCGGGAATCGACGTCAAGGAAGCCGGCAAGCACGAGCTCGGGTCGGGTCCGGTGATAGCGCGCGGCTCGACGCTCAGCGAGCGGCTGTTCGAGCTGCTCCACGACACCGCGGAGGCGGAGAAGGTCCCCTTCACCGTGGAGGCCACCGCGCGGGCCACCGGCACGGATGCGGACGCAGTTCACATCAGCCGCGGCGGCGTCCCCACAGCGCTCGTGATGATCCCGATCCGCTACATGCACTCGCCCGTCGAGCTCGTCCAGCTCGACGACGTCGACGCGTGCGCTCGCCTCGTCGCCGCCACCGCCCTGCGCCTGGACGCCAAGGCGAGCTTCGGCGCCGCCTAGCAGCTCAGGTGGCGGCGGTCAGCTCGGTTACGGGGTTGATCTCGTAGACCTTGCCGGGCGCGCCGCCGATCGCGAGCACGCGAAGGCCCTGCGGTCCCGCGTAGATCTTGCGCTTGCTATCCGGCCCCACTCGTACGAGCGTGTCGGTGTCGAGGTCCACGCGCTCGCCTTCGACGTCCATCCAACCAGAGCCGGCGAGGGGCACGAAGACCTCCTCCTGGCCCGTGTCGGCATGGTCGTGCTCGGGGTAGTCGGAGTAGTCGGGCGGCAGCTGGATCACCTGAAAGCCGAACGCGGACACACCGAGCTCTGCCCTCGCCTTCACGAACCCCCCGCCGAAGCCGGCCTCCATCTCGTTGATGCGCTTCGCCGTGTAGTCAGCCATGCGCTGACCCTACCCGATCGCGTCGGGCCTCAGCGCTGCGGTCCGCGGGCGCCGTGCGCGGCAGCGTGGTGTTCAAGGGGGCAGGACCAAGCGATGGAGGTCGGGGGCTGGCTCCGTCACCGCGAGCCGCGGCGCCGGGGACGGCGACTGCTCGGGATCAGCCACGTACCAGGCGCTTGTAGGTGATCCGATGGGGGCGGTCGGCGGCCGCGCCGAGCAGCGCCCGGCGATGCTCCTCGTAGGCCTCGAAGTTGCCCTCGAACCACGTCACCTGCGAGTCGCCCTCGAACGCGAGCACGTGCGTGGCGACGCGGTCGAGGAACCAGCGGTCGTGCGAGATCACCATCGCGCAGCCCGCGAAGTCCAGGAGCGCGTTCTCGAGCGCGCGCAGCGTGTCGACGTCGAGGTCGTTCGTGGGCTCGTCCAGCAGCAGCAGATTGCCGCCGCTGCGCAGCAGCTTGGCGAGGTGAACACGGTTGCGCTCGCCGCCCGAGAGGGAGCCGATGCGAGCCTGCTGGTCGGAGCCCTTGAAGTTGAAGCCCGCCGTGTACTGGCGCGAGTTGACCTCTCGATCGCCCACCTTGAGGTGATCGAGCCCTTCGGATATCTCCTCCCACACGGTCTTCTGCGGATCGAGCGCGTCTCGCGACTGGTCGACGTATGCGAGCTGCACCGTGTCGCCCAGCTCGATCTTTCCGGCATCGGGCGATTCCTCGCCCGTGATCATCCTGAACAGCGTCGTCTTGCCGGCGCCGTTCGCGCCGATGACGCCGACGATGCCCGCGCGCGGGAGGTCGAAGGAGAGGGACTCGATCAGCAGGCGATCGCCGAAGCCCTTGACGACGTCGCTGGCCGTCAACACCTGCTCGCCCAGCCGCGGGCCCGGCGGGATGTGGATCTGAACCTCGTCGAGCTTGACGTTGCGCTCTGCGGCCACCAGCTCCTCGTAGCGGGCGAGGCGGGCCTTGGACTTCGTGCGCCTGCCCTTCGGATTCGTGCGTACCCACTCCAGCTCCGCGGCGATCGTGCGTTGGCGGGCCTTTTCGGTGCGCTGTTCCTGGGCCAGGCGCTGCTGCTTCTGCTCGAGCCAGCTCGAGTAGTTGCCTTCGTAGGGGATGCCCTTGCCGCGATCGAGCTCGAGGATCCAGCCGGCTACGTTGTCGAGGAAGTAGCGGTCGTGCGTCACCGCCACGACCGTGCCCTTGTACTCGGCCAGATGCTGCTCCAGCCACGCGACCGACTCGGCGTCCAGATGGTTGGTCGGCTCGTCCAGCAGCAGCAGGTCGGGCGCCCGCAGCAGCAGGCGGCAGAGCGCCACACGGCGCCGCTCGCCGCCGGAGAGCCGGCTCACGTCGGCGTCGGGCGGGGGAAGGCGCAACGCGTCCATCGCGTATTCGAGCTCGGTGTCGAGGTTCCAGGCGTTGGCGGCGTCGATCTTGGCCTGGATCTCGCCGAACTCCTCGGCCGTCTCGTCGGAGTAGTTCGCCGCGAGCTCGTTGAAGCGGTCCAGCAGCGCCTTCGTCTCGGCGACGGCCTCCTCGACGTTGCCGCGCACGTCCTTGCTCTCATCGAGCACGGGCTCCTGCTCGAGCATGCCGACCGTCGCCCCCGGCGCCAGCGCCGCGTCGCCCCGGAACTCCTGATCGACCCCGGCCATGATCCGCAGCAGCGTCGACTTGCCGGCGCCGTTGTAGCCGAGCACGCCGATCTTCGCGCCAGGCAGGAAGGCGAGCGTGATCCCGTCGAGGACGGTCTTGTCGGGCGGATGCACCTTCGAGAGCCGGTGCATCGTGAACACGTACTGGGAGGACATTCGCACGCAGGATAGGAGGTCGATGGAAGCCCGCCCGCCCCGCTAACGTTGACGGGTCATGCCCGCAGCGATCCTCGACATCGAGCAGCACCTGCTCCTGTTGGAGCTCGAGGCGCCGTTCGACAAGCGCGACGTTCAGCTCGCCCGCCGCCGCATGGCAAAGCGCTGGCACCCGGACATCGCGCCCCAGGGACGCCAGTACGAGCACGAGCGGCATCTGAAGGCGATCAACGAGGCCGCCGACCAGCTCGAGCGGATCGCGGAGTCCTCGCGCGGCGGGCGCGTTTCGCGCAACGCCGTGCGCGTCAGCGCCGCGGCCGCCCGGGCCGCGCGTGAGGAGGCGGGCCGACGGGCCTACGAGGCCGAGCAGCGCGCGCGCGCTCAGGCGAGCGAGCGCGCCAAGCACGACCCGTTCGGCAGCCGTGTGCCCGATCACTCCGTCGTGCACCGCTACGCGCGCTGCCAGTCCTATCCGGAGTGGGGCGTCGGAACAGTCGCCGGGATCTACTTCTCGGACGCCGGCGAGGCGGGCGGCGAGGTGCAGCAGTGGGCGCGCGTGAAGTTCAGCCATGGCATCCGCACGGTGCCCGCCGGCAGCCTGCGCTTCGTGGACTTCTCGAAGCCCGACCCGGCCGAGGAGCGCGTCGAGCGCTTCCTGCTCGCCGCGCAGCGAGCGATGGCGGAGGGCGAGTATGAGCTCGCCGCACAGCGGCTGATCTACGCCCGCGACGCCGAGCCGCGCAACGTCGCCGTGCTGCGCCTCATGACGCTCGCCTTCTGGCAGGCGGGAAAGCTCGAGCAGGCGGCGCGGGCGGTGCGCGACTGGGCGCGCGTCGACGGCGATCGTCCGGCCGCGCATCGCTTCGCCGCGCGCATTTACGAAGACATGGGCGCGGTCGACCTCGCCGAGGAGGCGGCGGCCCGTGCCGCCAAGCGCGGACCCGCCGACGCCGGCGCCTGGGAGCGGCTGGGTCGCCTGCGCCTGCGCTTGATGGATCGCGAGGGGGCCCTCGCGGCGCTGCGCCAGGCGAGCACGCTCGGGGGCGGCGAGGATGTGCGAGGGCTGATCCTGCAGGCGCTCGCGATCGAGCCGCCGCCCGCCTCCAGCGCCGTGCGCTGAGCTCCCGCGGGCGCCGGCAGCGAGGGCGCCCGCGCCGGCGCTCGAGGCCGGCGTGAGAAGCCGCTAGAGGATGTTCACGGCACGCGAGACGATCAGGCCGATCGTGACGAGCGAGACGAGCGACTGGACCCCCATGATGCTCTTGGCCATCGACGAGAGCGGCATCGTGTCGGTGGGGGAGAACGCCGTCGCGTTCGTGAGCGAGACATACAGGTAGTCGATGAACTGCGGACGCCAGTACAGCGGCTCGATGCGGTCGTCGCTCATCTGCGGGAACAGGAAGTCGGGGGCGGTGTCGTGGCCGGCCGCGCGCTTTCCCGGGCCGCCGCGGTCGAGCTCCCAGTACCAGAGGGCAAAGAGCAGGAAGTTCGTCAACCAGATCAGGATCCCGGAGACGATCAGGCGGTGACCGTCGGCGACGTTGTGGTGGAGCAGGAAGCGCGTCAGTTCGACGAGCGAGTACACGTTCGCCGCGCTCACGAACGCGATCAGCCCCAGCGCCCCCCGACGTCGGCGCGGGTGCTCGTACTCGAGCACCTTCGGGGTCGCGAAGAACATGCCCACGAGCAACACGAACTCGAGGCTCGGGATCAGCCACGACGGTCCGACCGTCAGCCTCGCGGGGAGCGCGAACTGCAGGCCGATCGCCGCGAGGATCGTCGCCTGAGCCGGCCAGAACGGCTCGGCGGCGGCCGGCGGCGGATATACGCGCTCGGCGGCGGCTCCCTGCACGTCGTCAGAGGCTACGCGTGGCCCCGGAGGTGATCGCGCTGCACGCGATCCCTCGCAAACGGCGCCCACGGGCCGGCGGATTGGCCACCTGCAGCTCTGGCGAGCTCCGGTGGCGCTAGCGTTAAGGCGTGGGCATTGAGAACCCCGTTCATCTTCTGTTCGTCGGCGTGATCGCGCTGGTCGTGCTCGGGCCCAAACGCCTCCCCGAACTAGCGCGCGCGCTCGGCAAGGGGATGCGCGAGTTTCGCGAGGCGATGAGCGGGGAGACGCACCACGAGCCCGTCGCGATGGCACAGCAATCCGTGCCGGCGGCGCAGGAGGCGGTGCCGGTGGCGCAGGAGCCGGTGGCGCAGGAGCCGGTGCCGGTGGCGCAGGAGCCGGTGCCGGTGGCGCAGCGGCCGGTGCCGGTGGCGCAGCAGCTGGTGCCGTCGGCGCAGGAGCCCGCGCAGCCCGTCCGAGTGGCGCACGAGCCCGCGGCAGTGGCTCACGAGCCGGCGCCCGCGCCTTCCGGCGAGCCCGCGCCTTCGGGCGCGCCTGAGAGTCCTCAGTAGGCGGCACGGGGCCGCCGTAGGCGCCCGCGAAGGGCGAGCGCCGAGGCCTGGGGCGCTGAGGTGCTCGGCTTCCGGTCCGGCGCGGCCGGTACCGTCGCGCGATGCGCCTGATCGTCGCCCGCTGCGCGGTCTCATATGCCGGTCGCCTCGCGACCGCTCTGCCAGAGGCGGTGCGCCTGCTGATGCTCAAGGCCGACGGCACGTTCATGGTGTGGGCCGACGGCGGCGGCGCGGTCAAGCCGCTCAACTGGATGACGCCCCCGACGGTCGTCGAGTTCGAGACGCGACCCGACGGCGAGCTGGCGCGTGTGATCGTGCGCAAGCAGCGCCAGGACGACCGCCTGGAGATCGCCGTCTCGGAGGTGATCTCCGACGTCGAGCACGAGCTCGACGCAGACGCCGGTCTCGAGAAGGAGGGGGTCGAGCGCCAGCTTCAAGAGCTGATCGCGCAGGCGCCGGAGTCGTGCGGCGAGGGCATGCGCCTGGTTCGGCGCGAGTGGCCCACCGATATCGGGCCCGTCGACCTGATGTGCAGAGATGCCCGCGACGCCTGGATCGCTGTCGAGATAAAGCGGGTCGGCACGATCGACGCCGTCGAGCAGCTCGCGCGCTACCTCGAGCGGATCCGAGCCGATCCCGCGCTCGGGTGCTGTCGCGGCGTGCTCGCCGCCCAGACGATCAAGCCGCAGGCACGCGTGCTCGCGATCGCGCGGGGCATCGACTGCGTGGAGGTCGATCCCGAGGTGCTGCGCGGCGAACGCGAGCCGGATCTACGCCTGTTCGCGGCCTGACGGGGCACGGCGCGTGCGTGGCGTGGGGTGGCGCCTGCGGCGGCGCCTGCATGGGTACGCTGAGCGCTCTCGACCAAGGAGCTGCCGATGACCGCCGACCAGGCAACCGCCGTAGCGACCGAGCCCGTCCTCACCGAGCGGCGGGGAAACGTCCTGCTGATCACGCTCAACCGGCCCGAGGTGCGCAACGCGGTCAACGCGGCCCTCGCCGAAGGCGTCGCGCACGCCCTCGACGAGCTCGACGGCGACGTGGCGCTCTCCGTGGGGGTCCTCACCGGCGGCGGCGGCTTCTTCTGCGCCGGCATGGATCTGGGCGCCTTCGTCAAGGGGGAGTCTCCGTGGTTCGGTGACCGCGGCTTCGCCGGCATCGCCCAGCGCGCATCGACTAAGCCCTTGATCGCCGCGATCGAGGGCTTCGCGGTCGCCGGCGGCATGGAGATCGCCCTGGCTTGCGACCTGATCGTGGCGGCGCGCGGGGCGAAGATGGGCATCCCCGAGGTCAAGCGCTCGCTCGTCGCGGCCGGCGGTGCGCTGCTGCGCCTGCCCCGTCGGATGCCCTACCACGTCGTGATGGAGCTCGCTCTCACAGGCGATCCGATGCCCGCTGAGCGCTTCCACGAGCTTGGTCTGGTCAACCGCATCGCCGAGCCGGGCGAAGCGCTGGGCGACGCACTCGCGCTGGCGGGCACGCTGGCCGCCAACGGCCCGCTCGCGCTGGCGGCCTCCAAGCGCATCCTGCAGGAGCAGTTCGACTGGTCCAGCTCGGAGATGTGGGCCAAGCAGGGCGAGATCTCGGGTCCGGTGATGGCCTCCGAGGACGCCAAGGAGGGCGCGAGTGCGTTCAAGGAGAAGCGCGACCCGGTATGGAAGGGGCGCTAAGCCCGAGGCGCTAAGCCCGAGTTACCCGCGCGCGCGGCGCTTGCGCCGGCGCTGGGCCATGATCAAGCGGAGCCTGCGCCACAGGGCAGCCATCAGCGCTCGCCCGGCGTCTTGCGGGGGTACTGGGAGATCGGCTGGCGCAGGTCGATCGCGGTCATGACGATGCGGTTCTGTTCGTCGATATGGGCGGCGGGGTAGCCCTCCCCCGGGCTCGCGCGCTCGGGTCGGCCGATGTAGCCGAAGTGCATCTCGTGGGGCATGGTCTGCATTAGACGCGGGAACATGTGCGCCCGCGCGCCCATGTTGCGCGGCTCCTCCTGCACCCACAGCACCTCGCGCAGCTTCGGGTAGCGGCCGATCAGCTCGAGGATCTGGCCTTCCGGGAACGGGTACAGCAGCTCCACGCGCGCGACCGCAAGGCCGGTGTGCGTCGGGCGCTCGGGATGACCGACGAGGTCGTAGTAGATCTTGCCGGTGCACAGCACGAGGCGCGTGACCTCCTCGTCGTGTACGCCGGGCTCCGCGAGCACGGGCTGAAAGCGCGTGTTCTCGGCCATATCGGCGATCGAGCTCGCGGCCTGCGGCAGACGCAGCAGCGACTTCGGCGTCATCAGGACGAGCGGGCGCTGCTTGGCGATGCGCGCTTGGCGGCGCAGCAGGTGGAAGTACTGGGCGGGGGTCGTCGGGCTCGCGACGCGGATGTTGCCCTCGGCCGCGAGCGCCAGGAAGCGCTCCAGGCGCGCCGAGGAGTGCTCCGGTCCGGAGCCCTCGTAGCCGTGCGGCAGCAGCAGGGTCAGACGCGAGGTCTGACCCCACTTCGCCAGGCCAGAGACGATGAACTGGTCGACGATCACCTGCGCCGAGTTCACGAAGTCGCCGAACTGCGCCTCCCACAGCACGAGCGTCTCAGGCGCCTCCTGGCTGTAGCCGTACTCGAAGCCCATGCACGCCAGCTCTGAGAGCGGGCTGTTGTGGAGCTCCATCGGCGCGAGCGCCTCCGGCAGGCTCTGGATCGGGCAGACCGTCTGGCCGGTCTTCGCGTCGTGCAGCACCATGTGCCGCTGGCTGAAGGTGCCACGCTCGGTGTCCTGGCCCGTGAGTCGTAGCGGCGTGCCCTCCGTCAGCAGGGTTGCGAACGCCAGCGCCTCGGCGTGCGCCCAATCGATCGCGTGTCCGCTGGGGTCCGTGTCGAGCAGCGCCTCGCGCCTGCGCTCCAGCTGTTTGACGAGCTTCGGATGCACGGTGAAGCCCTCGGGGACGTGCAGCAGCTGCTCGCCGAGCTCCCGCAGGCGCGCTGCGGGGACGGCCGTATCGACGTCCGGGCTGGGCGAGCGGTCGAGCTGGTACTCGCCGGTGCCGTGTCCTTCATCGTGCTCGGCCGCGGCGGCGATCTTGGCCTTTAGGCGCTGGTGCAGCAGCGTGAGGTTGTCCCACACGTCCTGGGCCTGTCGCTCTACCTCCTCCTGCGAGACGACTCCTTCGCTGACCAGGCGTTCGGCCCACAGCTCGGCGACGCGTTTCTTGGTCTTGATCTTCGCGTACATCTCAGGCTGGGTGTAGGCGGGCTCATCGGACTCGTTGTGCCCGAAGCGGCGGTAGCCGATCAGGTCGATCAGCACGTCGTGTCCGAACTCTTGGCGGAACGCGAACGCGAGGCGTACGGCACCGATGCATGCGCCGACGTCGTCGGCGTTGACGTGGATGATCGGAACGTCGAAGCCCTTCGCGAGATCCGAGGCCCAGCGCGTGGAGCGGGCGTCGTCGGGGTCGGTCGTAAAGCCGACCTGGTTGTTCATGATCAGGTGGATCGTGCCGCCGACCTTGTAGCCGTCGAGCGCCTGCAGGTTCAGCGTCTCCGAAACCACGCCCTGGGCCGGGAAAGAGGCGTCGCCGTGGATCACGATCGGCACGGCGGCGGCCGTGTCCTGGGCCGCGTGCGGTCCCTCTCGGGAGGTCTGCGCCGCGCGCGTTGCTCCCTCTACGACGGCCGAGACGAACTCAAGGTGGCTCGGGTTGGACTCGAGGTTGACGCGGATCGTGCCGCCGTCCGGCAGCTGGTATGTCCCCTGCGTGCCGTGGTGGTACTTGACGTCGCCCGTGCCGCCCTGGGGGATTGTCGTCACGGCCTCGAGCGTCGAGGCGCCCTCGAACTCGGCGAAGATCGTGTCGTAGGCGCGCCCGAGGTTGTGGGCGAGCACGTTCAGGCGCCCGCGGTGGGCCATGCCGACGACGACCTCCTGGCCGCCGCGCGCCGCCGACAGCTGGATCAGCTCGTCGAGCATCGGCACGGTCATGTCCAGGCCCTCGATCGAGAACTGATGCTGGCCGAGATAGGCCTTGTGCATGAAGCGCTCGAGCGCGTCGACCTCGACGAGCCGTCTGAGCAGCGTCCGACGCTCGTCGTTCGTCAGCGGTTGGCGGGAGGCGCCGGACTCGATGTGCTCGCGCAGCCACACGCGCTGCCGGTGCGAGGCGATGTGCTCGATCTCGTACGCGGCCGTCCCGCAGTAGGTCTCGAGCAGATGCGGGAGCGCATCCGCGAGGGTGTAGCCCGTGACGTACATCTGGAAGATGTCCGCCGGCAGCTTCGCGAGGACCTCGTGCGTCAGGCCGAGCGCGACCGGGTCGAGCCCCGGGTCGCCCTCGGGTTCGGAGCCGAGCGGGTCCAGATGCGCCGCCAGGTGACCGTGGCTGCGCACGCGACTTACGAAGGTGGTCGCGGCCTGAACCGCGCGCAGCAGACCCTCGCCGACCGCGAGGCCGCCCGGGGTTTCCGCGCGAGCGAGCGCGGCGACGGGCGCGGCCGCGACGGGCGCCGGCGGTGCGGCGCCCAAGTCGACGCCGAGGTCGGAGAAGACGCGCTCGTAGAAGCCGTCCTCGCCCTGCAGGCAGGCCTCGATCCGGGCCAGGAAGCGACCGGACTCCGCACCCTGGATGATTCGGTGGTCGTAGGTGGAGGTCATCGTCATGACCTTCTCGGCCCCGATCGACTCGCCGACGTTCCCCAGTCCGACGGGATAGGCGATCGAGCCCGTCGCCACGATCGTGCCCTGGCCGTTCATCAGCCGCGGCACCGAGGCGACCGTGCCCAGGCCTCCGGGGTTGGTGAGGCTGACGTTGGCGCCGACGAGGTCGTCGGCGGTGAGCGTGTTCGTGCGCGCCTTCTCGACGAGCGCGTCGTAGCCGGCGAGGAACTCGTCGAAGCCGAGGCTCGCCGCGTCGCGGATCACGGGAACCATCAGCGTGCGGCTGCCGTCCCGCTTCTGCACGTCTACCGCCAGCCCGAGGTTGACCTCGCCGTCGTCGACGCGGTAGGGCTTGCCGTCGCGCAGCTCGTAGTGATTGCTCATCACCGGCATCTCGCTGGCCGCGCGTACGATCGCGTAGGCGATCAGGTGGGTGAAGGAGACCTTGCGCCCGGCGGCCTTCAGCTCGCGCCGCCGCGCATCGAGCACCGTCACGGTGAGGGTGCGGAAGCTCGTGGCGGTGGGAATCTCACGCGAAGCCTCCATGTAGCGCGCGAGCGCCGCCGCGCCGCCCCTGAGGAGCTCCGAGCGCGCGCCCTCGCGGGGCTCCGCGGTCGCGGTCGCGCCGTTGGTGGTTCCCGCGGCTCCGCGGCTTGCGGCGGATAGCACGTCGGACTTGGTGATGCGGCCCGACGGCCCGCTGCCGGCGATGCCCTCGAGCGCCACGCCCTCGACCGCGGCCGCGCGCGCGGCCACCGGCGAGACCCTGACACCCTCCGGCGCGCTCGAGCTGGCGGGGGTGGCAGGCTCACCAGGACGAGGTCCCGCAGCACCGCTCCGCGCGGGCTCCCCGGTCGCAGCGGCGGCGGCGTCGCCGGATGCCTGCCCGTCGGCGCCCGCGCTCGCCCCCACAGCGATGCGCGCGATCACCTGGCCGACGGTGACCGTCTCGCCCTCGGCGACGAGGATCTCGCTGACCGTGCCGCTCGCCGGAGCGGGGAGCTCGAGATCGACCTTGTCGGTAGAGATCTCGACGATCGTCTCGTCGAGCTTGATCGGTTCGCCGACCTTCACGCGCCATTCGAGGATCGTCCCCTCGCTCACCGACTCGCCCGCCGCCGGCGTGAGCACGTCGACGGTGCCGGCGCCGCTCGCGCCGTTGGCGGTCCGCTCGGGTTGGCCGTCACCCGCGGGCGGCGCGGCGCTCTCGCGGGCGGGCGCGCCGCTCGCCTGCTGCCCGACCTCGGGCGCGGGTGGAGCCGGTGCAGAGCCGCCGTTCGGCGCCGCGTCCTCGCCGCCGACAGCGATGCGCGCGATCACCTGGCCGACGGTCACGGTCTCGCCCTCGGCGACGAGGATCTCGCTGACCGTGCCGGTCGCCGGAGCGGGGAGCTCGAGATCGACCTTGTCGGTAGAGATCTCGACGATCGTCTCGTCGAGCTTGATCGGCTCGCCGACCTTCACCCGCCATTCGAGAATCGTCCCCTCGGAGACGGACTCCCCCGCGGCGGGGGTCACGACGTCGACCGTCCGCTGGGAAATCGTGTCCGTCGCCATCAAGCTACCACTCTAGCGCTCAGTCCAGTTGTGGTGAGAGCTCACGCCGTCGCTGTTCGCGGATGAACTCGTAGCTGCCGAAGAAGGGGCCGATGCCGCCGAGCACGGCCACCGCAACGGCCAGCCGCAGGCTGACCACACGCAAGCGCGCGGCCGCGATGCAGACGAGTGACATGACGATCCAGAGGATGCCGTGGGTCAGGCCCAGGGCGAACGTGACGGGCTCTGGTTTGCCGAGCGCGAACGCGCTCAGCAGCAGGGCGAGATAGACGCATGAATGTGTGAACGACGTCCACTTCAGCCGCTGAAAGGTGAGAGGGCCGGCCGCCGGCCGTAAGTGATCGCTCACCCCGACAGCCATCGCGCCATGAACGGGAGTGCCTCGCCCGCCTCCTCGGGCCAGTCCTCGATCTCACGCGGCCACCACGCGTACGCGTCGTGCTCGTCGTCGGGTCGCACCGCGTCATCGCCGCCCTCGGGGAGCCAAGCCTGGCCCACGAACATGACGAGCCCGTGGGGGAGTCGCAAGAGCGCCTCGCCGCGAGCGCGCTCGGGCGCGACGGCCCACTCCTCCTCGAGCTCGCGCACGAGCGTATCGGCGGGGTTCTCGCCGAGGTCGACGGCGCCGCCGGCGCCCAGCGCCCAGCGCCCGGCCCACGAGGAGACCCACGGGGCGCGCCGGCCGGCCAGCCAGCGGCCGTCGGCCGAGCGCGTCACGCACAGCGCGGCGATGCTCAGCGAGGCGTCGCCCGGCACCAGCCGCAGCGCCCAGCGCAGCGGCTGCAGCTCGATCGCGATGCCGCCGCCGTCGACCATGAAGCCCACGAGCCTGCCCGCGACGCCGTCGTGGCTCGGTGAGCCGCGTTCCTGGAGCTCTCTGATCGCCGCGTCGGCGGCGGCCGACTGCGCGGCCGACGGCTGGAAGGGCGTGTCCTGCCAGAGGGCGCTCACCCGCTCGAGCGGCCACGGCCCTCGGGCGAGGATCTCGGGCGCCTGATGGGGGCTCGGCTGCGGCTGCGCGGACACTCGCCCGGAAGGCTAGTCAATGGCGCCTGTTCGAGTGACGGTGCGCTCGCGCCGCGGGGCATGGACTCGCCGCGGTGGGGATGCGATCGCGCCACGCCGCTTAGACTCGCCGCGGTGGGCATCCGTCGGCGCAAGCATTGGGGCTGGGGTTTCGAGCACCAGCAGCCCACCCTCGAGCAGCTTCGCTCCGCGGCACCGGCGCTCGCCGAGCGGCTCGGGGTCGCGGTGACCGACGTGCAGGAGCCGGTAGCGCTAGGCGACGTATCGCTGGTGCCGGCCCGAACGGGGATCCCGCGCGAGCTCGCGGAGATATGCGACGCCGGAGCGCACGCCCGCGCCTCGCACGCGCTCGGCAAGTCCTACTGCGACGTGGTGCAGGGCTTCTACGGCACCTTCGAGACGCCGCCGGACTTCGTCGCGCGCCCGCGCGACGAGAGCGAGCTCGAGCGGGTGCTCGAGTGGTGCGCCGGAGCGGTGGTGGCGGCGATTCCCTATGGCGGCGGAACATCGGTCGTCGGCGGCGTCACGCCGAGCGTGCCCGCCGGCTACAACGGCGCGATCTCGATCGACATGGGCGCGCTCGATCGCGTGCTCGAGGTGGACGAGATCTCGCGCAGCGCTCGCATCCAGGCGGGTGCGCTCGGCCCGGGGCTCGAGGAGCAGTTGCGCCGGCACGGGCTCACGCTGCGCCACTTCCCGCAGTCGTTCGAGTACTCGACGCTGGGCGGTTGGATCGCAACGCGAGCCGGCGGGCACTTCGCGACCCTGTGGACGCACGTCGAGGACTTCGTGGAGTCGGTGCGCGCGATCACCCCTGCAGGCGCTTGGGAGTCGCGGCGTCTGCCGGGCTCCGGCGCCGGCGTGAGCCCGGATCGCATGCTGATCGGCTCCGAGGGAACGCTCGGGGTGATCACCGAGGCGTGGGTTCGGGTACAGCCGCGCCCAACGTACAGGGCCTCGGTCGGGGTGAGCTTCGACGATCTCCTACAGGGCGCCGAATGCGTGCGCGCGATCGCCCAGTCGGGGCTGCACCCGTCCAACTGCAGGCTGCTCGACGCGGGCGAGGCGGGGCTGACGATGGCGGGCGACGGCTCGGCCGCCCTGCTCGTGCTCGGCTTCGAGTCCAGCGATCATCCGGTCGCGCCGGCGATGGAGCGGGCCTTGGCTCTGTGCAGCGAGCACGGCGGACGCTTGCAGCCGCGGGGCGGCGAGACGGACGGCGACGGCGAGCGGGGCGGCGACGCCGTGGGCTCCTGGCGGCGGGCCTTCCTCGGCGCGCCCTACCTGCGCGACACGCTGGTGGCGATGGGCGTCCTCAGCGAGACGTTCGAGAGCGCGATCACGTGGGAGCGCTTCCCGGAGTTCCATGCCAGCGTCACCGCCGCTGCAGAGCGGGCCGTGCGCGAGGCATGCGGCTCCGGACGCGTGTTCTGCCGCTTCACGCACGTATATCCCGACGGTCCCGCGCCCTACTTCACCGTGATCGCGCCCGCCCGCCGGGGCGAGGAGGTCGAGCAGTGGCGATCGATCAAGCGCGCCGCCTCCGATGCGATCATCGCCGCCGGCGGCACGATCACCCACCACCACGCGGTGGGGCGCGACCATCGACCGTGGTATGACCGGCAGCGTCCCGACGTGTTCGCGGCGGCGCTGCGTGGCGCAAAGGCCGCGCTCGACCCGGCCCAGATACTCAACCCGGGCGTCCTGCTCGACCCCCTCCGGTGAAGATCGCGGTGCTCGGGCCGGGCGGAGTCGGTGGCCTGCTGGCGGCCGTCCTCACACGGTCGGGCGAGGACGTGACGGTGATCGCGCAGGAGTCCACCGCGCGGCGGATCCGCGAGCACGGAGTTCGTCTCAGCAGCGTCAGCTTCGGGGAGTTCACGGCGCACCCGCGCGCAGTCCCCGCGCTGCGCGAGGGCGTCGAGGCCCTGATCGTCGCGACGAAGGCGGCCGGCCTGCAGGCTGCGCTCGAGCGGGTGCAGGTCAACCCACCCGTCGTGCTCCCGCTGCTCAACGGGCTCGATCACGTCGCCCAGCTGCGCGAGCGCTTCCCCGCCGAGACGGTGCTTGCGGGCACGATTCGCGTCGAGGCCGACAGGCCTGAGGCAGGCGTCGTCCTCCACACGAGCCCGTTCCTGCTCGTCAGCATGGCGTCGTCGTTCCCCGCGAGCGCTACGTCGATGGACGCACTCGAGCGGGCCATCTCAAGCGCGGGCGTTCCGGTGCGCGTGCAGCTCCCGATCTCCCAGCGCTCCGAAGCGGAGGTGATGTGGTCGAAGCTCGTGCGGCTCAACGCGCTCGCGTGCACGACCAGCGCCTACGACAAGCTGCTCGGGGAGATCCGCTCCACGCCGAGCCTGCGCGCGGAGCTGGTTTCAGCGATCCAGGAGGCCTGTGCGGTCGCCGTCGCGGAGGGCGCCCTGGACGCGGACCCCGCGCTGGCGATCGACGAGCTCGAGAAAGCGCACGCGACGCTCGGAAGCTCGATGCAGCGGGATATCGCAGCGGGACGCGCGCCCGAGCTCGACGCGATCCCGGGATCGGTGCTGCGGGCCGCGGCTCGCCACGGCCTGCGCGCCCCGACGATCGAACGGCTCTCGTCGATGATCGCCGAGCGCGCGGGTATCACGCCGCCGGTCGTGCGCGCCTAGCGAGGACCGAAGCCGGGCCTCAGGAGGGCTCGCCGCGGAGGGGGACGCTCGCCGGCAGCGCCTGACGGGCGATCGCCTCGACGACCTCCTCCTCGACCTGCTCCTGCTGCTCGTCGTGCTCGCCGTCGCAGAGCACCCGGAAGTTGCCGCTGACGCCGCCGTCGACGTGGATCGTGATCCCGGGAAGGACCTCCTCGCCCTCGTCGAAGCCTAGGCGCTCCAGGTCGAAGTGCGCCAGGCCGATGCCGTAGGCGGTGTGCGTGGGGTTCTCGCGATCGTGCGCGGCCACCGCCTGGGCGAAGCGCTCGAGGTTCTTCGCGATCTTGCCCGTCTCAGCCATCGCTGCCGCTCAGCCTACCGAGGCCGGGCAGTACATTGGAAAGATGGCCGCCCTTCAGGACGCGCACGCCGCGCCGGCTGGACGCGCTGAGCGCGACGGCGCCGCCGGCGAGGTCGTGATCCGCACCTCTGCGCTCACGAAGGTCTACGCAGGCACCGACTTTGCGGCCGTGGACGAGCTCGACCTGAGCGTCTACGGGGGCGAGATCTTCGGCCTGCTCGGACCCAACGGCGCGGGCAAGACCACGACGGCGGGGATGCTCACGACGCGCGTGATCCCCACGTCCGGATCGGCGTTCGTCGGCAGCGTGGACGTCGTGGCCGAGCCGACGCTGGCCAAGCAGCTGATCGGGATCGTCTCGCAGACGAACACGCTCGACCGGCAGCTGACGGTGTGGGAGAACCTCTACTTCCACGGGCGCCTGTTCGGTATCGGCGCCGCCGAGTCACGGCGGATCGCGGACGAGCTGCTCGAGCGCCTGCGCCTCTCGAAGTGGGCGAAGGCGTCCGTGTACGCGCTGTCCGGCGGCATGGCTCAGCGTCTGATGGTCGCGCGGGCGATATTCCACCGGCCCGCGGTGCTGTTCCTCGACGAGCCCACGGCCGGCCTTGACCCGCAGAGCCGCCTCGCGCTGTGGGAGATCCTCGGGGAGCTGAACGGCGACGGCCAGACGGTGCTGCTGACGACCCACTACATGGAGGAGGCCGACCAGCTCTGCGACCGCGTCGCGATCATGGACCACGGCCGGATCCTCGCCCTCGACACCCCCGCAGCGCTCAAGCGCTCCCTCGGGGCGGAGAAGATCGTGACCGTCAAAGCCCTCGGCGACGGCGAGGAGCTGGCCGCCACGCTCGCGCGCGAGATCCCCGAGGTCACGCGCACGCGTGTCCTCGACGACGTCGTCGAGCTGCACGTCGTCGGGGGCGAGCGCCTCGTGCCCCGCGTCGTGCTCGCCGCCGAGCATGCGGGCCTCGAGATCGCCGACCTGTCGGTCTCCGAGCCGAGCCTCGAGACGGTCTTCATCAGCCTCACCGGCAAGGAGCTGCGCGACTAGTGGCCTCCTCCACGCTCACAACGCCCGCCCGGGAGTCCCGTGCGATCGCGCTCACCCCGTCGCGCTCGAAGCTCGCGGCAAGCCGCTCGGCGCTGCGGGCGCTGGTCCTGCGCGACCTCGTCGTGCTGTGGAAGCACAAGGTCGAGTTCGTGGTGCGGACGCTCGTGCAGCCGTTCCTGCTCGTGTTCGTGTTCCTGTACGTGTTCCCGACGATCGGCCAGGGGGTAGGCGGCGGCGGAGGTCACGTGGCGGAGTCGCGCTTCGCCACGGTGCTCGTGCCCGGTGTGGTCGCGATCTCGGTCATGTTCCAGGGGATCCAGGCCGTGGCGATGGTGCTCTCCCAGGAGTTCGGGTTCACGCGCGAGATCGAGGATCGGGTGCAGGCGCCGTGCCCGATCTGGCTCGTCGCGGTCGCGAAGGTACTCTCCGGGGCGACCCAGGGCCTGATCGCGGCGCTGATCGTGTTCCCGATCGCCGCCGTGATCCACGCTCACGGCGTCGAAGCGCATCTGAGCGTGCACTGGCCCATCGTCGTCACGCTGCTGCCGCTCGCGTGCTTGACGATGGCGTCGCTGGGACTGTGGCTAGGCACGGTGTTCGAGCCCCGCAACCTCGGCCTGATGTTCGGATTCGTCGTCCTGCCGCTGACGTTCCTCGGCGGCACCTACTACCAGTGGACGCGGCTGGCCCCGGTGCAGGTGGGCGGTATCCACTGGCTGCAGATCCTCGTGCTGATCAACCCCCTCATCTACATCGCCGAGGGCATGCGCGCGGCCCTCACCGAAGCCTCCCACATGCCCCTCTACGTCATCTATCCGGTGCTGATCGGTTTCTGCGCCACGTTCCTCGCGCTGGGCCTGCGGAGGTTTCGCGGACGAGTGCTCTCCTGAGGAGCGGCCGACCGGCCGCGTCAACGGGTCAGCGCTCGACGGTCTCGATGCGATACCCGTCGGGATCGTGGACGGCTTGCAACCCATACAAGGCGCGCGCCCCGTCGGCTGCCGCGCGCGACGCGGGCAAGCCCGAGTTGACCTGAATCTCAGCTCGAGATCCTTGCTCGCAGGTCGGACACCTCTGCTGCGAGCTGCTCTCGCGCATCGCGCTCATCTTTGATCGCGTTGTCTACGTCGGCGCTGGTCGGGGCGACCGCGAAGGCCCGGCGCCCGACGACGACCGTGCCGATCAGCGCGAAGAGCGCAACCACGACAACCACGGGCCATGATGAGCTTTCGCCCCCGGGGGTGCTTTTCACGATGTTCCCTCCGAAGATGCCGACGAACAGGACGGCGAGCCACATCGACGTGATCGCCACGCCGCCCCACAACTCCCTCGCATGCAGCCACGATCCGGACGGCCGGGACACGCTGATGGGACGATTCGAAGCCACGGACGGTGTCGACATGGCGCGCTCCTTTCCAAGCGGGAAACCACCCTCGCGCGCCCCTTGCCGCGCAGCATCCGGAAAAGCCCGCCGTGGTCGCGGGAATCGGCCGCAACGGAGCCTCCCGCTCGTCGCGCCGTGGCCCCCGGGAGCGCGTGACGATCGCGCTGCGCAATGGTCCGGCATGGGCGCCCGTGACGTGGCGACGACGGTAGAGCGCTCAGCCGTGGGTCTCGGCCACGCGCGGCTGCTCGATCAACTCGATGCGATACCCGTCGGGATCTCTTACGAAGCACAGGCGCGAGCCGCCCTCTCGTACCGAGTAGGGGGGCTTCTCGGGCTCGATGCCCTGCTCGGCAAGGCGCGCGAGCGTGGCGTCGAGGTCCTCGGCGGTGATCGCGATATGCCCGTAGGCGGTCCCGAGCTCGTAGGAGTCGACGCCGAAGTTATACGTGAGCTCCAGGCGCGGCATGTCCCCGTCGCCGGGCTGGTTCATGAACACGTTCACCGCCTCGTCGCGGATCGGGATCCGCCCAATCTCCTCGAAGCCGAGCGCGTTGTAGAACGCGACCGAGCGGTCGACGTCGGTGATCCGGTAGCAGGTGTGGATCAGGGCCATGGAGAAAGTCTACGCGCGCGGGATGCACCGCCACCGGTCAGGCCGGCCGCCTAGATGTAGTTCCCAAAGACGTTGGTCAGCCGTGACGCGGGCGGTTGGTGGCTGAGGGAGCCGTGTGGTCGCCTGAAGTTGTAGCGCTCGAGATAGAGCGGGA
>Ga0209040_10000079_pt1 | contig 57954 bp, 44 predicted proteins | sample BogFormECP12_OM3_FD_188240 | JGI IMG/M metagenome (GOLD analysis project Ga0209040, IMG submission 188240) | Bog forest soil microbial communities from Calvert Island, British Columbia, Canada - ECP12_OM3 (SPAdes) (version 2) | ecosystem: Environmental > Aquatic > Freshwater > Wetlands > Bog ... | reverse complement strand
GCCTTCGAGCACTGCGACATGGTCGCGGCTACGCTCTGCGGCATCACTGATCCCAAGCGCGTAAAGCGCAGTATCTGCGCCATGGGACACAAATGGATGTGGAACGCACAACTGGGCGGGCTTCCGCCGGAAAACTTTCTGATCAAAGTAGACCCTTTGTTGAAAGGAGTTCGCGCTCGATTGGATGGCGAGTATGCCACGTCCGACCAAATTGCCGGCACACTCTCCTCCCATTGGGCGGAAAAGCTTGGACTCAAGGCGGGGATTCCGATCCCGGTTGGCGCCTTCGACGCACATTGGGATGCGATCGGCGCAGGATGCCGAACCGACGACATGGTGAACGTGGTCGGCACCTCGACTTGCATCATTGGCATCACTCCGTCGGTGAACTTGGTGCCAGGAGTTTGTGGCGTGGTGCAAGGCAGTGTGCATCCTCTGCGCACCGGAATCGAAGCCGGACTCTCTGCCGTTGGAGACATTTTCAGTGCGATCGCTTCTCGTGCAGGCACTGACGTAGCGGCATTGAGCGCGGGCCTGGAAAACTATCGCGCCGGCCAGACCGGGTTGTTGCGCATGACCTGGGACAACGGAGACCGCACCGTCCTGGTAAACCCCAACCTGCGCGGCGTCACCTTAGGATGGAACCTGCAGAGCACGGCGCAAGACGAACTCTTTGCTGCGATCGAAGGAACCGCGTTTCATACCCGAGTGATTCTCGATCGCATGGCTGAGCATGGAGTAGACATCAAACGAGTGATCAACGCTGGAGGCATTCCTCAGAAGAATGATGTTCTGAACCAGGTCTACGCCAATGTGCTGGCGCGCCCGGTATTGGTTCCAAGCAAGAGCGTGGTCAGTCTCGGATCTGCGATCTTTGCATTTCTGGCGGCTGGCACTTTCAAGACGATCGAGGAAGCACAGGATAGAATTTGTCCTCCCTACCGCGCGTTCTTGCCGGACGATTCGGCGCAAAGGACCTACGGCACTCTGTACGCCTTGTACAGCAAATTGTATTTCGCATTAGGACAGCGGACTGGCGACCTGGGAGAGGTCCTGCCGACATTAATCGCCGTGGCAGAGTCTGCCAGAGGCGCTGCCTAGCAGTAGAGGCATAAAGAAGGCGTTAATGGATGCCGGAATACCTTTCTGCCGGAGCGGTCGTGCACAACAGGAACAATAATAATTTCGCGCTGAAAAAGCGATTCCCATCGCGCAACTCGCGCAGTGGTGGGAGGCGGGAGCGTATTCTGTCGTCCGTTGTACTCCTCTTTCTGCTAAATCCCCTGTGCTGGCCCCAGCAAGCGTCGCAGAACGTGAGCATCCAGGCGCACTTCGACCAACCAGACGGACAAGTCTCGCCTGTCTGGAATTACTTCGGGTACGACGAGCCCAATTACACCTACGCCCCCAACGGCAAGAAGTTACTCGGTGAATTGGCGGCCGCGAATGCTGTGCCGGTGTACATACGCACTCACAATCTGCTCACGACCGGCGACGGATCCGCATCTCTGAAATGGGGATCGACGAATGCATACACGGAAGGTTCATCCGGTCATCCCATATATAGCTGGGACATTCTGGATCGAATTTTTGACACCTTTCACGCCGCGGGCGTCAAGCCTCTGGTGGAAATTGGATTCATGCCGAAGGCGCTCTCATCCCACCCGGAGCCCTACCGTCATGATTTTCCCCGGGGCAAGGTCGGCGGCATTTACACGGGATGGGCCTACCCTCCAAATGATTATCAGAAGTGGTCGGAACTAGTTTTCCAATTCGTTCACCATCTTCGCGAACGATATGGAGATGCCGAATTGAAGACCTGGTTATGGGAAGTGTGGAACGAACCTGACATTGGCTATTGGCAGGGAACGCCAGAAGAATATTTCAAGCTGTATGACTTTTCGGTCGATGCGGTCCTGCGAGCTTTTCCTGAGGCGCGAATTGGAGGGCCAGACACCACGGGCCCGGGCAATGACAAAGCAGCAACCTTTCTACAGGCCTTCCTCGAACACTGCGCGCATCAGAAGAATTATGCGAACGGCAAGGTCGGCTCGCACCTCGACTTCATCAGTTTTCATCCCAAAGGATCTCCCACGTGGCAAGCAGACCACGTACAGATGGGCATCAGTCGCCAGCTTGCCGCCATCGAGAGAGGGTTCAAGATCGTGGCATCGTTTCCTGAGTGGAAACAGACTCCCATCATTTTGGGAGAGTCTGATCCTGAGGGCTGCGCGGCTTGTTCCGCGGAAAAGAATCCGCAGAACTTATACCGCAACGGTCCGCTCTACGGCGCCTACACCGTCGAAGTTCTGAATAATATCCTAGCGTTGACGCGTCGGGAACGGGTCAATCTTCTTGGAGTGGTCACCTGGGCATTTGAGTTTGAGGACCAGCCCTATTTCGCAGGTTTTCGAGAGTTGGCGACCAATGGCCTGGACAAGCCCGTCTTGAACGCCTTTCGGATGCTCGGACTCCTGGGCAATGAACGCGTGAAGATAACCAGCTCAGCAGGATTGGCAACCGAAGACGTTGTGCGGGATGGAGTTCGGGTAATACCAGACATCAACGCGATTGCGACTCGCAAGAACCGAGAAATCGAAATTCTGGTGTGGAACTATCACGACGACGACGTTCCTTTCCCCGATGCGCCTATCAACCTGGTCATCACCGGTCTGCCCATGGATGCAAAACGCCCGCTAGTCGAACATTTCCGGGTAGACTCCAGCCACAGCGACTCTTTCACGGTGTGGAAAGAGATGGGTTCGCCGCCGTCACCTTCCCAGACAGAATACACACGTCTGGAGAGTGCCGGTCAGCTGCAGCTTCTGAACACGCCCGAATGGATCGACACAAAGCAGGGGAGTGTTGAGCTGCAGTTCATGCTGCCTCGGCAGGGTCTTTCCCTTGTGCGTCTCGCTTGGTGAGTCTCGAGCGTCCGCTATGTCTGCAGCAGCAGATTCCACACTTGCATTGAGGTCGCCTGCCGGTTGGCCCACGCATAATAAGGAATGAACGTAAGCGGAACCTTTTGCGTTCTCGCTTCCCTGCCATATCGTGAATAGAGCGCCTTTCCGGCAGTACCCCGTTCGTAGAGCGCGCCGGTGTGATGAAGTACGACCATGCCGCCGAGCAAGTCGCTGCGGAATTCGGTTTGAAATTGCTCTGCCGCCTGGCGTCCAGGATTGACCGCAACGTCGCTCAGAGATATGCCGCTGGGTTGATCGATCTCCTCCAGGCAGTAAATCAGTGGTCCGCGCTGGATCGCGACCCGCCCAGTGTCATCCGCTACCCGGGGATTCGCTTCGATGATCTGGGGCGTGACTTCCATTTTTAGCTGGATGACGTCGCCCGGCGACCAGCGGCGGCGGATCGGAAGATACGTTCCCGGAGTCGCGCCCGTCAGTGCTTTGGTATTCACGGTCACTAGCGTGCGATCGGCCCAGCCGGGAATCCGCAGATAAAAAGTGAACTCCGATGGTTCGGCGGGCGTGACCGTAATTTCCACGTTGCCGTCCCATGGATAATTCGTCTTCTGTGTGACTTTGAGACCAACACCGTTCTCCAATCCCCAGTTGAGCTCTGAATTATCGTACAGATGCACATAGATTCCGTCCGCACTGGTGCTGTAGAAATATCCCGGGAGCGACCCGAATGTGCGCTCCAGGTTCGGGGGACAGCAGGTCACGTCGTACCAGGAATTCCGGATCTTATCGCCAGTCGATGGATCGAAGGCCAGCGGATTGCGATAGCAGTAGAGCGTGCCGTCGAGCGACATCCCCGAATTGATTCCGTTATACAGAGCGCGCTCGATGATATCGGTAAACTTTGCGTCCCCGGTTGCGGCAAGCATGCGCCAGTTCCACATCATGTTGCCGATGGCGGCACAACTCTCGCCGTACGCGCGGAAGTTTGGTAGTTCGTACGCGTCCCCGAACGCTTCCCCGTCAGACCGGGAACCGACCCCACCCGTAACGTACATCTTGGTGGTAGTCATGTCGTTCCAGAGAGTATTCAGCGTCTTCCAATACTCGGCATCGCCCGTCTCCAGGTAATAGTCCGTCGCGCCGCAACACGCGTACATCGCCCGAACCGCGTGTCCCTGCATTTTGGTCCGTGCAGTAAACGGAGTTCCACTGAACATGTAAATGGTGCGGCGCTCCGGTAGCTCGATGCGTGCGTCACCCTGCAGGATGTAACCCGCAAGATCAAGCTGGCGCTTGTCGCCAGTGATGCGGTAGAGCTCAATTAATCCCATCTCGATTTCAGGATGCCCGGAAACGATGGGCTTTTTCGGCGCGGGACCGTAATTCGGAATCAGAAAATCGTCAACGAAACGAATGCCGGCGTCGAGCAGCTTGCGGTCGCCGGTTGCCCGATAGTAAGCGATGGCTCCCTGGAGCATGTGCCCGATGTTATACAACTCGTGACCCGTCGATTGGGTTTGCGGGAGCATGCGCAAAGACTTGCGGTCATCCTGATAGTAAGTATTCAGATAGCCACTCGGTTCCTGAACGGCGACCACTTCGTCAACAAGCTTGTCAGCGCTTGCCCGAAGTTCAGGACGATCACCCGATTGCAGCACGAATCCCACCGCCTCAGTCCATTTGTAAACATCGGAATCCGAAAACACGGGACCGATTTGTGCGGCAGTGCTCTTGCCCACCAGACGGCGGAAGTTATTCATGCGGCCGTTCGCTTCCAGCAGGTCGTGCATGGTGGGGATACTTTTGGTCACGTTGATCTCGCGGCGTGGTCCCCAGAACCCTCCGGTGATGCTCACCGCACGCACTGGAATATCCCGCAACTTGGCGTGAGGTGATTTGGCGAGATTTTCGACGCCCTGGTCTTTCCACCCGGGCGAGTCCGTCAGCGCCACCTGAGTTTGCGGCATGGCCTTCCCGACGACTCCTGCCTCAGCCAGAACTGAATGAGCCGGCAGCGACGAGACGGCGGCCGCCGAAATTGCCGTAGCGACAAACTGTCTGCGCGAGATGCTTCCTTTGTCTGCCATATCGATTCACCCTGTTTCTACAAAGCCCATTGCAAGACGGTGTAAGAGTGCGCCGGAACCTCAAATCTGGTTCGTCCGTCGCTGCTGGCGGGCGCCGAAAACGGCTGCGGCACCACTCGTCGCGGTGCGGCAAATGTGTTCGTAGCCTTCAGATCGTCGCCGGTCAGCGCCGATGCCGAGATCACACGGGCAGGAACTGCATCCTCCCACACTATCTCTACGTCATGAGCCTTCGACAGGTCGCGGTTCAGAATAAAGAGCGCGAGCTTGCCGGCACCGCGGTCCAACGAACCAGCGACATCCACATGTCCTACCTGATCTAACCCGGAAACGTCATAGGTCGAAGACTGCACCAGAAGATCGAGCACCGCACCGCTGGCAAATTGCAATGCCCAGCTATACGGATAGTAGATGGTCTGCCGCAGGATGCCGTTCGCATCCGTCATAATCGGAGCAATTACATTGATTAACTGCGCGAGGCAGGCCAGTTTTACCCGATCCGCATTGCGCAGCAATGAATTGATGAGTCCCCCGACCAGCAGCGCATCTTCCAGGTTGTAGACCTCCTCCAACAAGTGCGGGGCTTCCTGCCGGTGCCCATCCACGGCATCTCCCTTGTTCGTGCGGTACCAGACATTCCATTCATCAAAGGACAACCACAGTTTTTTTGAGGACCGCACATGCCCGCGAACCAGGTCGCAGACAGCAATCGTTTCGGCGATCTGCCGCTCCATACTCAGATTCATGGCGAGATATTTCGAAGTATCGCCGCCCGTGTCGCGCTCATTGTTCCCAAAATAGCGGTGCAGAGAGAGACCGTCCACATATTGGTAACACTGCTCCAGGACCTCGCGATCCCACTCGAGATAGGTCGGCATAAAGGGACCGCTCGAGCCACACGCGATTAGCTTGAGAGAGGGATCCACGTATCGCATCTGCCGCGCGGCATCGGCGGCCTTCAGGCCATACTCCGTGGCTGACATGTGTCCGATCTGCCACGGGCCGTCCATTTCGTTACCCAGGCACCAGTGCCGCACTTTGTAAGGATCGGGAATGCCATGCTGCCGGCGAAGGTCGCTCCATTTGGTTCCTTTATCGACGCTGCAGTACTCGACCAGTGCTGCCGCTTCTTCCGCCGTCCCAGTGCCCAGATTGAGCCCCATGAGCGGCTCGGTGCCCGCGGCTTTACACCAGGCAAGAAACTCGTTGGTTCCGAACTGGTTCGACTCGGTCGTGTCCCACGCCTTGTCGAGCACTCGCGGCCGGTCTTTCTTCGGACCAACGCCATCCAGCCAGTTGTAGCCGGAAACAAAATTCCCTCCCGGATAGCGAATGATCGGAACTCCGAGTTGCCGGATTTCGTTCAGAACGTCTTTGCGGAATCCATTGGAGTCGGACAACTTGGAACCAGGATCGTAGATCCCCTCGTAAATTGCCCGGCCCAGATGTTCGAGGAACGAGCCGAAAAGATTGCGATCGAGAGGTGCGATGGTTCGTCTGGAATCGACATAGACGCGGGCAGGTGCGCTGGCGCTGGCGGAGGACACAGCTTGGCCCGGGCGACCCCATGCCAAGACGGAGTTTCCGAATAACCCCGACGCGGAACATGCCATCCCGACGTTGGAAGCTCGTTTTAGAAAACGGCGCCTTGAGGCGGAAAACTGATTCATGGCATCCCTCAATCGCTGAATATCCTAGAGTACTCGTTGATACGCGCGCCGCGAAACACGACTTTCCAGTCTGAGGCAAAACTCCAAGACCGTAGGCTCTGCCACAGCTGCGCTCATTGCGTCTTTTATTGCCGGGCAAAAAACTAGCGAGCCGAAGTTCGACCCTCCGGCTCGCCCTGCAATACCCCCCTCAAACCCAACTAGAACGATACCCTCACACCCAGCTCAATCTTTCTCGCGTCGAATGGATTGAGAGTGCTGGTAACTTTGCCGAAAGTGCCATCCGCCATGTTCGGATCGACAGTGCCCAAGTTGCCATGGTTGAAAACGTTGAGAAAGTCAAAACGGAACTGCAGGTTGCCCTGCTCCCCAAGCCAGGGCAGTTTGTTGTTCTTTAAGACGCTGGCATCCGCCTGGAACATGCCCGGGTTGCGGTAGATGTTGCGGGGCTCATTGCCTTCCGATCCTTGAGCCGGCCGTGGAAAATCAGCAGCCGTGAATATTCCCTTGATGTAGGCCGAACGGCTATGCGACCCAGTAAAGTTTTGACTGGGCAGGTTCGGCACGCTGTAATTGACCCCGCTAAGGGTGTAGTCACCACTGTCGGGCGCAAGCACGTTCGGCGTGATTACGGGACTCCCGGCTGCAGCACTGGAACACGGAGTCGGCGTGCCACCTTGGTCGCACATCACGTCAGGCGGACGGTTGTCGATCACCCAGAACGGAGTGCCCGTCTGGACGGCAATAATGCTCGACACCTCCCAGCCTCCGGTCAATATTCGCCCAACGCCACTCTTGAGCCCAGGTATCGTGTACACGCCAGAGAACGAGAAGCGCTGCCTCACATCGTAATTAGCGTCCCCGAAATAGCTAAAATAAGCATTCTGATCGGGGATGTTCGCACCCCCATTCTGGCCGTCCTGATCGAAACGAGTGTTCGCTTCAGGATAATTCTTGGCATGGGAGAGAGTGTACGAAGCCTGGAAGCTTCCTCGGTGTCCGGCTCGTCCGCGGAGGGTAAGAATCATTGCGTTGTAAGTAGCCCGGTTGGCATTGTTGACATAAATGATTTGTCCAAAGTTGGGGTTCGGGCGGGCGAATGTCTCCACAACGCTGCCTGCGGCCCCCGAGAAACTCACGTCGCCGGGCACACGGTTCACATCCGCTCCCGTGAGGCCGTTGTAGCTGCGTGAACCGGAATAATTGGCGCCCGCCACCAAGTTTGCTGGCAACTGGTGCTCTACACCGATCACATAGTTCGCGGCGAGAGGCGCCTTCATATTTCGATCAAGGGAGTCAACATTGGTCGGCACCCCTACGATCCCGCCAGCGGCATTCAAACTCCCTGCCGGAATCGGGGGCAAGACAAATCCCCAAGGATAACTACCGGAGGGCGCAATGGAAAAGTAGTTACCTAGCGGTTGACCCGGTACGCCATTCACGGTTGGTGCGACGTCTGTGAACGTCTCGCTCAACACTCCGGGAGGATTGTTGCGCGTTTGGTCGATGGTCTGGCCCATCGCGATCCAGTCATGATACACACCGACTCCACCGCGCACGGCCCACCTACCAGTCTTCGTTGGATCCCAGGCGAAGCCGATCCGCGGGCTAAAGATGGCTGCCATGGCGTGGGCAAATACGGCCGGAACTGTCCCGACGGTGGCGTACTGAACCTGTTCGTTGAAGTTGCCCGCGGTTCCCAGGTTCAGCGCGCTAAATTGGAAGTTGCTGTTTCCCCAGGGAGTGTGATTGGTAAAGTCGTCCCAGCGCATGGAAAGCGTCAAGGAAAGATTCGATTTTACCTTCCAGTCGTCTTGCGCAAAAAAGCCGAAGGGGTCTTCCTTGCCGCCGAACTGCACGGTCCCGGCTAACCCGGTCAGCGGGTTATAGGCGCCCACCGACTCCTGGTGGACATTGTCCTGCACGAGGTCGAGCAGGTTGTTGAAGGTAAAGCCTGGACGAATGTTGGCTGGAGTGAAATCACCATGCTCGATGCCCCTGGCACCGTCATAGCCGAACTTGAAAGTGTGTTCTCCATGCACCCAGTTCAACACCGAACGCCAGTTGTACATCGGACCCCTGTACTCGCCCGGTCCCCAGCCACCTCCAACCGACCAACCGGTGAGATTCCCGGCGACGGAAACGTTGGGTACACTCAAATTGGCGTCCTGACCATTGGCCCCACCCACGCTGGCAAAAGCGAAACTCGATTCCAACAGGAGACTGGAATTAAACGTATGGGTAAAGTCAATCTGGGCATACCGGTTTCTCATGATATCCAACGAGCCCAGCTTCGGCCTCGGAGACTTCTGCTGCTGATCGAACGAGTCGTTATAGTAGCTCAGGTACAACCGATCCCTATCGGTGAAGTACTGATCGAGCCGGAAGTTGTATTGCAGTGCATTGTAGTATTCGGCGGCGTTGAAGCTGCCGGTGTCCACCATTGCAAGGCTGCAGGGTGGTGCTCCCGATGTACCGCACAACCCAGCCGGAAGGTAGGTCTGCGCCGTTTGGGCAACCGTGCCGCCAAACAGATTCGTGGCCGGCCATCCCGCGAGAACCTGCGTCCCAACGGTGTTGGGATAGTTCGCTTGCGCCCATTGCACAAACGCCGGATCCTCAAATAGCTGTTGCCCCGTCGCACCGGGCACGGTTGACCAGAGTTTTTCGAAATCCGCGAAGAAAAAAGTCTTGCCTTTACGAATCGGTCCACCGAGCGCACCTACCAGATCCTTACGGGCATAGGGCAAAGCTGGCCCTGAGACAAAGTCCGGCGTCGCCTGCAAATCTTGATTAGCGAAAAACAGGCTGCCCGTGCCGTGAAATTGGTTGGTCCCCGACTTTGTGGTGACCTGAATCAGAATTGAGCTGCCCAGATTGTCTTCAGCGGACCATGAGTTAGTTTGCAGCGAGGCCTCCTGCACCGCATCCGGGATTGGCGCAAGAATGATATTGCCGTTTTGGACCGGGCTGGTCACATTCAAGCCGTCCACCATGACGACGTTGCCAGTGTAACTGCGTCCATTGGCGCTGATTTGCGGAGTTTGAGTTCCAAAGTTGTCGGGCAGACCACCGGGAGCTTCTCCAGCTAGACGCGTGCCTACGCCCACCACGCCGGGGGTGACGGCCAAGATATCCCAAAGGTTGCGATTCGCCGACGGCAGATCGCGAACGGTATCGGCTGACAGAGTCGCCTGCAGGCGGCTGTCATCGGTGTCCACCAACGGAGCATGCACTTCAACGGTGATCGTTTGCTGGGCGCTAGCGACCGGCAAAGCCAGATTAATGCCCTTCGTCTCCGAGGTGTTGAGCGCAAAGGTGGATTCCGTCTTCCTGAAACCGTTGGCCTCGGCGGACACTGCATAGTTGCCCGGCGAAAGGCTGCTAAAGCGGTAGTTTCCAGAATCACTCGTAGTGGTCGTGGCCGTGACCCCGTTATCCAGGTTGCGCAATACAACGGAAGCTCCGTTGATCGCTGCGCCTGCAGGATCCGAAACCACACCCTGCACGTTGCTGCTGTATTGAGCAAAGCCGGGAAGACCGCAAAACACTAGAGTCAGAAAGGACAACATCTGCAGAATAGATGAAGGCTTCGAGTTTGCCACAGTGTTCCCCTCCACAGCGCGGTGGTTAGGTCAACAAAGTAAACGATTTCTCGCCTAATCAAAACAGGTTATAGCCTTGCCCCGGAGGGGCTGTCAAGAAGTTTTTAACCGCACCCACTCGCTCTACACTGAGCCGCAGAGGACCTCGCGTGGACGTGCGCATTCCGAGTCTCACCTTAGGGGAACGTGCAGGCAGAATCGAGGACGGCTTTGGACGGCGGACTTCGGCAACACCGCTCCCAGACAACAACATTCGCCGAAAGCAATCTAAGTAAGCTTATATATATCAGCAGCTTACAGTTAATTGCCGAGGATTCCTTCCTTCAAACTCATGGCACACGGTCGTCCAGCGGGCTGCCAGTTGAACCGGCTCAGTGGCGCATGCGAGCGGATCAATTCGGCCTTCCAAAGGACGCACCCTCAGCGACACCCATCATGAAAATGGCGGACGAGTAGGCCCTCCCGGTTGCACTCTGGGTTCCCCTTTTGTTTGTTTCCAGTTTCGAATTCCCGGCAAGCTAACGTCCCGTTTCTTGAGATTATTGAGCAAGCGATTTCACAGTTGGTATATGCTTCAGCCCAAACGCACACCAAGGTGATTCTCTATGGAAAAACGGCAACTCGGAAACAGCGGCCTCTACATTACGCCCGTCGGAATTGGCGCTTGGGCTATTGGAGGAGGTGGTTGGAACGGGAGCATGGGACCCCAAAACGAAAACGACTCTATCCCTGCAATTCACGCTGCTATAGATTACGGTCTCAACTGGATTGACACGGCCGCACTCTACGGTCTCGGCCATTCAGAAGAAGTAGTGGCGCGCGCGCTAGAAGGATGCACTCCAAAGCCCTACGTCTTTACCAAGTGCGAGCGGGTTTGGGACGCCAACGGAACCATTGGAGCGTGCCTCAAAGCTCAGTCGATTCGGCGTGAATGCGAAGACAGTTTGCGCCGGCTGCGAACGGATGTGATCGATCTCTATCAGATCCATTGGCCCGAGCCGGATGAGGACATCGAGGAAGGCTGGACAGAGCTAGCGCGCCTGCGGACGGAAGGTAAAATCCGATATATCGGCGTCTCCAACTTCAGCGTCTCCCAGATGCTGCGGGCACAAACCATTGCCCCGATCACATCGCTCCAGCCGCCTTATTCCATCGTCACCCGTGAGATCGAGAAAGAAATCCTGCCTTTCACATCGCACAACAACATCGGTGTCATTGTGTATTCGCCCATGTCCGCCGGTCTGCTCACCGGGGCGATGACGCGCGAGCGAGTAGCCAACTTCACGGCTGAGGATTGGCGCAGAAATCTCCCTAACTTTCAGGAACCGCTGCTTTCCCGGGATCTAGAACTAGTGGAGCGCCTGCATGAAATCGGAAATCGGCATGGGCGCACTCCCGGAGAAGTGGCCATTGCCTGGACCCTGAATAATCCGGCGGTAACCGGCGCGATTGTCGGTTTTCGCAGCGTAAAACAAGTCTCGGGAATCATCGGAGCAGCACAGTTCCGGCTGCTCCCGAGCGACATGTCAGAAATCGATGATGCGCTGAAGACGATGCGCTGAAGCAAGGATTTGGCGCCTGAGTGTATTCCGGTCACTTTTGCTGCCTATGATTTCGTTAGTCTGGGTGAAAAACATGAAGAAGCTCCGCAGAGATAGAGTTGACAAATAAACGCCGGAGGCGGAAGCTGGATTGGTAAACGTTTGCTACAACTTCCCGATTGCGACCCTTTGCTCAGGAGGTGGAGAAAATGTCTCCCCACGTCAGCCGCAGAACCTTTGTGAAAGCAGCTACGGCTACGACCGCAGCGGCTTGCGCAACTCGTATCGTTCCCGCATGGGGGGCATTGGATAAAGGGACGGTCGCGGTTCAAACTCCGCTCGCAACTTTTGCCTATTCCGACGTGGAACTGCTCGACGGTCCCATGAAACGTCAGTTCAAAGAAAACCATGCCCGTTTCCTGAATCTCGACGACGACCGCTTGCTCAAGGTCTTCCGTCAGGTTGCGGGCTTGCCTGCGCCGGGCGAAGACATGGGCGGCTGGTACGATCTGACTGGCTTCAGCCTGGAGCGCAATGATTTTCATGGCTTCATCGCTGGCCACAGCTTCGGACAATATCTCTCCGGACTGGCACGCGCCTACGCCGTGACGGGAGATGAACCTACCAAGGCAAAAGTCAATCGCCTGGTGAAAGGCTACGGGGAGACACTCGATTCCAAGGCTAAGTTCTTCGCGGGCTATCGGCTCCCGGCCTACACCTATGACAAGCTTTCCTGCGGCCTGATCGACGCCCACGAGTTCGTCCACGATCCGCTGGCCATGGATATTCACGAAAAGCTGACCCACGCCATGGTCGCCTATCTGCCTGAAAAAGCACTTTCACGGCAAGAACAACGCTCCCGCCCGCACAAGGATACTTCCTTCACCTGGGACGAGACTTACACTCTGCCCGAAAATCTGTTTCTCGCCTATCAACGCAGCGGCCACGCCTTCTACCGCGACATGGCGAAGCAGTATCTTGAAGACGACACCTATTTCAATCCCCTTGCCGAAGGCAATAACGTACTGCCCTTCGAACATGCCTACAGCCATGTGAATGCCTTCAGTTCGGCGATGCAAGCCTACATCACGCTGGGAAGCGAAAAACATTTGCGGGCCGCCAAAAACGGGTTTGAGATGCTGCTGACGACAGAAAGCTTCGCGACCGGCGGCTGGGGACCTGATGAAGCGTTTGGAGAGCCCGGCCGCGGTCAACTGGGCGACAGTCTGGCGTCCACTCACGCCAGCTTCGAAACCCCGTGCGGCGCTTATGGCCATTTCAAAATCACGCGCTACTTGCTTCGTGTTACCAAGGATTCGCGCTACGGCGACAGCATGGAGCGCGTCCTGTACAACACGATCCTCGGGGCATGGCCGATTCAGGCGGACGGTACTTCGTTCTACTATTCCGACTACGCCACAACCGGCAAGAAGGTGTGGTACGGCCAGAAATGGCCGTGCTGTTCCGGAACCTTCCCGCAACTGGCGGCCGATTACCACATCAGCGCGTATCTGCGTTCCGCCGATGGCGTGTATGTAAATCTGTTCACGCCTTCGCGCGTGCAATGGAATGACGCTGCTGGACGGTACGGACTAAAGCAGGAAACTAATTATCCCTTCGATAACAAGATCCAGATCCAAGTGTCGGCTTCACAGCCCAAGGACTTTACGCTCCGTCTCCGCATTCCCGGTTGGGCTACGCCGAACCCAATCCTTTCCGTCAATGGCAATCGAGTTTCCGATCCAGTGCAGCCGGGCACATTCGCCAGCATCCGGCGCAGTTGGAAAGACGGCGATCGCGTCGAACTGGAACTCCCCATGCCCGTTCGGCTGGAAACGGTCGACGCAAATCATCCCAACGTAGTGGCTTTGGTGCAAGGCCCGCTGGTGTTATTCGCCATCGCCGATTCACAACCCAGTTTTGATCGCAACGCATTGCTGCAAGCCAAGCCCGCAAACAACGCCACGGGAGATTGGCTTGCCACGGCCGCTGACGGAAGCAGCGTGGCCCTGCGTCCGTTTATGAAGATCGATAAGGAAAGTTACAGCACGTATGTATTGCTGAAAGCCTGATGCGTCGCAAGGTCGAACCGCGAGGTCGACTCCGCAGAAGTGTCGGCTACTTGGGTGGGGCGTCTTCTTCCACTAATTTGTACTGGTAGCGCTGGCTTTCTTCGTGCGCTGTTTGTTTGCGCAGCTGCGCCAGTCGTTTCAGCAGGTCAGGGATCTCAGCTTTGTCCCCTGTTTTCCGCAATCCCTGGATCAGGTGATACAAAGCAGTCTGATCCTTCGGATCCTGCTCCAGAGCCTTCCGGCATTGCTCGACAGCCTGGCGGTAATCGCCGGTCTGCAGATAAAGCTTTGCCAGCACCGTCCGAGCCCCGCTCAGCCCCGGCCGCAAGGAGACGGCTCGCGTGGCGGATCGCATCGCCAATTGAAATTCCGGTGTGCCGGGCTCGACACCTCTTTGCGAGAGGAAGTCCGCCCGCAGGTAGAGCAGAACCGGATCATTCGGTTTTTCTGCCAGTTTTGTCTGCACCTTCGCCAGTGCACCCTCCAGATTGTTCTCCTGCTCCGCCAGGAGTCCCTGCGCGGCAGCGCTGAGAGACTGGTGGGGATCCAGTTGGTGGGCTGTTTCAAAGTCGGCCTCCGCCTTGTCGTACTGGGCCAACTGAACGTAGAGAACGCCACGTGCCAAGTAGAGCGGCACCGCCTTCGGCATCTGGCCAATACCATCGCTCACCACGTCAATGCCCACTTGAAAAGAATCATGCGCAGAACTCAGGTTGGCAAAATCCACGTAGAGGTTGACGTTCTGCGGGTCGAGCAAAATCGCCTGGCGCAGAGCACTCACCGCCTGTGGCGTGTCCTTGGAGTCCTCATACGCGCGGGACGCTAATTCCAGAGTCTCCACATCCGGATCGGTTGCTTGCAGCATCGGCTGCAGTGTGGCAAGCGCGTCCTGCGGCTGGTGAGCCATCAACTGGACGGCGGCGAGCAGATGACGCTCTCGCCCGTCTTGCGGGCTGAGTGCCAAGCAGCGCCGCAAAACCTCGGCCGCCTTATCGAATTGCCTGAGCTTCACCAGGCACGCGGCATACGCATGCAGCCCGTCGGGGCGAGAGTCAAACAACTCTCCGGCCTTCTCAAAATGAGCAATCGCGACCGCGCAATTTCCCTGCTGATACTCGAGCACCGCCAGCATGCCGTGGCTCGTTTGGTCGGCAGGATGACCGCGAAGCATACGCTGGAGGAGTGGAATTGCGTCCTTGCTGCCACCCTCGTATTCGATCTGGATGGCGCCTTGCAAGGCTGGAAGATAATCGGGCGAAATCTTGAGCGCAGCGCGGAATGAAGCCAAGGCGTCTTGCCTACGCCTCTCCCCCGCATAGGCCGCACCTTGCATCGCCCACAATTTGGGGTTGTCCGGGGATTGTTGCAGCGCCGGGCGGAGCAGTTCGAGAGCCTTTTCAAATTCTTGGTTTCGCAGCGCCGAGGCGATCGGATCAGGGTCTCCCGCGGTTTGAGAGAACACACAGGCCAGGACAAGAAACGGAACTAGAAGGATGCAAATCCTCCGGATCGGATGGATGACTGTCATCGTCGGCCCGTCTCTCCCACCAATGCTTATACTTCACGAGCCTGTAGCACAGCCAATGTAAAAGCCTCGTTTTCCGTTCCCAAACGAAAAAGCCGATCCGCCTCAGTCGAAGCGGACCGGCTGTTGCGCGGCGGCTTGCCGTGGCTCAGAATGAAATCTTGCCTCCCAGTTCCCAGAATCTAGGCTCGTGCGATGAGGTCGCTTGGCCGAAAGTCCCATCCGGGAGATTCATGTCGACACCGCCATTTTGGATGTTTGAAAAGCTGGTGAAGTCCACGTAGTTTGCCCGGTTGAAGGAATTGAAGATGTCAAACCGGAACTGGAAAATGACCCTTTCCGTGATGTGCGTGTCTTTGTAGAAGTTGATATTCGTCTCCGCAAAATTTGGTCCGCGGAACTGCATCGCCTTCTCATTTCCATTCGCGCCACTGTTCGAGAAAGTGGGTACGGCGAAGTCACTCTTCGGTATCGCTCCCGTCAGCCAAGACCTATTGGAATGGGACTGGCTGTAACTGACAACATCCGGGTAGGCGAGATTATCCCCGTCACCAAGGTAGTCACCGCTTGACGGGCCATAGCCGACCGCCGGGTTCGCTGCCGACGGGCAAGGCGGGGCACCCGTCCCGGTATTTGCGCAAACGGGCTGGTAGGAGTTTACGTTCGCGGGGGTCAACGGATACCCCGACTGGAAGATGCTGGTACCGCTGATTCCCCACCCGCCAGTCAAATAGCCCACAGCTCCCCTCCCGCCATTCAAGCCTTTCAGTTGGTAGTTGAAACTGAGAGAGAAGCGATTGGGCACATCGAAGATGGATGGCCCGTAATACTGCTGAGGATTCAGCCCTTCGGAGTCGGGGTAGTAGAGCGAATCATCTTGGGAACGGGAACGAGTGTAAGAAGCATCCACGTACCCTCGTGAAAAGCGCCCCCGAACGTCGAAGATCACCGCATTGTAGTTGCCATGGCGGTCGTTGTCGGCATACGTAATCGCACCAAAGCTGGGATTGAGCCGGGTTGGAGTTGTGCTGTTGTTCAGCATCAGATCGCCCGGGAAGGCATTGATGTCGACTCCATAGGAGACGTTCCCAATCGAGTTGCCGTTGCTGACGATATTAAAGGAGTGAGATCCGTTGTAGCCGACGCTGGCCGCAAAGTTGTGGCTGATCTTCCGTTCCAAGGTTACGGACCAGACATCAGATTTCGGAGACTTCAGGAGCGGATTAATGGCGCCAATGGCGAAACCAGCTCCGACAATTCCTCCTTGCGCGTCAAGCCCGCCCCCAGATTGCGGCGTGGAACCTGTCCCTGGCCCGAAAGTCGGGAAGGTAAATCCATAGGGAGCCTTGTTGCTGTTTCCGAGAACAAAAATAGGAGCTTGCGCCGACGCTGTCCCGCCCGCGTAGAAGGTCGGTGCAACCTCTCCCGGCGGGCTGCCGCGGAATTCTTCCTGCACGTTGGCCTGGGTCAGCCAGTTGTTGTAGAGGCCGAAGCCGCCGCGCACTACCCAATCGGCATTCCCCGTGGGGTCCCAGGCAAAACCTATGCGGGGACTAAACAGATTGTTGACCGAATGCAGCAAGGCGTTGTGCGTGGCCTTGGCGTAGCCATTGGTCACTTGCTGTTGCTCGGTGGTGCCAGTGCCCAGGTAGAAGTTTCCAAACACTGTCGACGGACTCTTCGACCACGGATTGCCGCTATCGTCATAGCGCAGACCCAAGGTCACGGTCAGATTTTTCCTGGCCTTCCAGGTGTCTTCTACAAACAACCCAAAGGTCCTGGACGCCGCATCCCAACTCCACAGCTGCTCCGTTCCGGTCGAGGGGTTGTAGTAGATTCCATTCTCGACCGTGGGCGAATCCTCTGCCAGGGTCAGCAGATTGTTGAAAGAGAATTTTGGTTGGGACCATGGCCCCTGAAAGGGCTCGACGTCATCGCCATACCAGCCCTCATAACCAAACTTTAGAGTGTGCGCACCCTTTACGTGCGTGAGGACGTCGCGCCAGTGATAGTTGTGCTGAATGAAATCTCCCTGGGCGAAGCCCACGCCAAAGGCTTGGCCCGAATCCACATTGATGCCGTTTACCGATATTGAAGGAACGGAGTAACTCATGGCTGGCGCCCCACTGCCCAGCACGCCCTCCACCCGGCTCTGACCGGCAGTGAATTCATTCAGCAGCGTCGGCGAAAAAGTGTGCGTCCACGACGCCTGCCCCGCGACCTGCCAGGTGTTGTTTAAGGCGGAAAACTGGGGCATGGCCGATGGTGCGCCAGTCAGCAAAAGAGTCCGGAAGAGGCTCACGTAGATACGGTCGTTCTTCCAATTCTTGTCAATGCGAGCGAAATACTGCGTGCCATTACGTATCGAGGTGGCGCCAAATGAAGCGCTGTCTTCCACGTTCGTATCGCAGGGAATGTTGTCGACCGACGCTGGATCCGCCTGGCAAATGGGAACCTGCGCTGCATTGCTGCCGAAATAGGTCGCCGCGTTTATCGGCGTGACGCCGGTCAGGTTGGCGGGCCGATAGTTGGTGAGTACTCCAGTGCCTACTGTGCCTGCGGTCGCGACCGGAGCGTTATTGCCCTGAGCCCACGTTATGAACGCCGGATCTGCGAAAGTCACTTTTGAACCGGAGCCAGCCGAGGAGCGCAGCGGTTCAACCGAGAAGTAGAAAAAGAAATCGTGATGCGGGATCACCGGGCCGCCGATGGCAAAATCCATGTTGTTGGAATGGAAGGGCAGGTAGGGGTAGCTCACGAAATGCTGGCTCGCGAACATCTTCTCGTAATAGAAGTAGTCCGATGCTGAACCGTGAAATTGGTTGGTGCCAGATTTCGTGGTGAACATCGTTTGCAGCCCGGCCGCTCGGCTGTACTCGCTGCTGAACGTGTTGACCTGAACGCTGGTTTCCTGGATCGCCTCGGGCTGCGGAGTAAGATTCAGAACGCCTTGGCGAATACCGCTGGTTACATCGAGCCCGTCCACAACGTACTGGTTGTTATTCCCGCCCTGACCGTTGGCGCTGGCGTCAACCTGCTCTTCGGTGGAGAAGTTGTCCACGCCTGACGCAGGGCTGCCCGCCGCGCTCGTCCCCAGGCCAGAAACTCCCGGCGCCAGCGTGACCAGCGTGACCAGGTTACGGCCGACGATGGGCAACTCCGCCACCGCCTGATTCTCGAGAGTGAGTTGCGAGCGGCTGTCTGCGGTGTCGACCACAGGAGCTTCGGTCGTGACCGTAATCGCCTCGGAGGTCGAGCCCACCTTGAGCGTGACGGGCACTGACAAGTTCTGCTCCGTCAGCAGTTCAATGTCGACTTGGCTCTTGGCGAAGCCTGTCGCCTCGACGGTAATCTGATAGCGACCCGGGGCGAGACTCACGAAGCGATAGTTGCCGGCGCCGTCCGTTGTGGTTTCTCCGGAGACTGCGGTGTTGACATTGACCAGTCGAACCGTCGCCTTCGGAACACCCGCGCCGCTGGGGTCCTGCACGACGCCTTGAATGTTGGCGGTGAACTGCGCGAACGCAGCAGTGCTGAAAAGGACGGCAGACAATACCCACAGTGAGCTACGCGGCTGCACTCTTCCCTGCATAAGTTGCCCCCAGGCACGCTTCGACGAAGAAGCGAATGAGAAAACGTTTACTCAGAGCAGTAATATATAAATACTACGAATTTCAGTTGTCAAGAACTTTCTTGTACGTCGGTGGGGAAACATCTTTAACTCCATGCACGGCGGAACGAGTGCCATGTGCGCCGGAGCCCGCGCGGGGAGATCAGCCTCGATTCCAGCCTTTGTTCTCCACAATTCCTGATCCTTCTCGCAGAGTTGTAAGCCGGTTCACCGAAAGCCCTTTATATTTTTCGTGCAGACCATTGGGCCAGTAGATGTCGAGGTCGACCGAGTTGAATCCACCCAGGCCAAAATGCAGCCGGGAATCGTTACAGGAGTAAAAGCTCGACTGGCTGAGCACCGCTTGCGCCTGGGCCTTGTCACCGTAGTGGGCCACCACCCGCGCTCCAATGGCACTGCGGTTTGACTTGACTCCCTCGAGTTTGATTTTGATCCAGTTCTGCGCTTTCTTCATGTCATTGCGCAGCAGAGACGGCGGCTCATTCATATTGACGATGAGAATGTCGAGATCCCCATCGTTGTCGAAATCTCCGAATGCGCACCCTCGGCTGCAGTGTGCGTCGGTCACCCCTGGACCAGCCTCCTGGCTCAATTCTTCGAAGGTACGATTGCCCAGGTTTCGAAACAGGATGCGCGGTGTCTTGTTGGCATATTGCGGCAACTTGCGCTCCACTTCCGGATAAACATTGCCCGTGCTCACAAAAAGGTCCGGGTAGCCGTCGTTGTCCAGATCGACCATTCCGGCTCCCCAGCAAACGTAGCGGGTATCGACGGCGACCCGCGAGGATCGTGTGAGGTCATCGAAATTTCCCTTGCCGTCGTTGTGATAAAGGGCGTTGGCATCTTCGGCAAAGTGAGTCTTGAACAGATCCAGATGGCCGTCCAGATCGTAATCGCCCACTCCCACGCCCATTCCCGCCTGCTCCATGCCGTCATCGCTGAGCGCTACTCCGCGCACTACGCCCTCTTCACGGAACGTTCCGTTGTGGTTGTTCATGAATAGCAGGCTGGGGGTGGAATCGCAGGCGACAAAAATGTCCGTCCAGCCGTCCTCATCGAGATCGGCGGCGACCACCGTCATTCCGTAGCACCCGGTTGCGCTCGCAATCCCAGACTCCTCGCTCACATCCGTAAACGTGCCGTCGCCATGGTTGCGGTACAGCGAATGTTTTCCGGTGGGCAATCCCCGCGGCCCGCACTCAACCGGGACACCCTTCCAATTGCAATTCACATTCTCCCCGGGCACGGGCGCGTGCTCGAAAGAAAACCGCACGTAATTGGAGACGAACAGATCCAGGTGCCCATCCCGGTTGTAGTCCAGGAAACTGCATCCCGCTCCCCAGCGTGGCTGATCATTCCAAAGGCCGGCGGCTTTGGTCACGTCGGTAAACGTTCCATCCCCGTTGTTGCGGTAGAGACGATTCTGCCCAAAGTACGTGCAGAAAATGTCCTCGAACCCGTCGTTGTCGTAGTCGCCAATGCAAACGCCCGACGCCCACCCCACCGCTTTCAGTCCGGCCTTCTCCGTCACATCGGTAAAGGTGCCGTCGCGGTTGTTCTTGTAGAGGCGGTTGGTCGCGTCCGGCGGATCTCCCTCCAAACGTGTACCGGACAGCAGGAAAACATCGATCCATCCGTCGTTGTCATAGTCGATGAAGGCGCACCCACAACCGGTAGCCTCCAGAATGTATTTCTTGCTTTCCACTCCGCCGTAAATCACTGGAGCGTGCAGCCCCGCGGCCGCTGCGACATCGACGAAGTGCGCGTAGAAGGGACGCCCCGACGGCGCCGGACGCGCCACCGGCTTGACCGTGTGAGCAGCGACCCCCTGGGCCAGGAGCCTGGGTGCCGTCGTCAGGAGAGCAGAACCAAGAGAAAGTCGCACAAAGTCGCGGCGGTTCATAGAGATGGTCAAGGCCGTTGTGGCTCCAAGGATTGAGTTTTCTCTTCCACCAGCTTGTAACGATTGTGTTCGGCTTCTTCCTTGGTGCCCTCCATGCGGAGGTCGGCCAAGTGCTTGAGCAAGGCCGGAATCTCGCCCGTTTTCCCGCTCTTACGCAGCCCCTGAATCAGGTGATACAGCGCCGTTTGGTCCTTGGGGTCGCTGCTCAAAGCTTTGCGGCACTGCTCGATGGCGGCTTCATTCTGTCCTGCCTGCAGGTAGAGCTTCGCCAGAACATCATGCGCCGCCGCCAACGAAGGGCGGAACGAGATGGCTTTCTTGGCGGACGCCATGGCTTCGCGAAATTCCACACTGCCCGGATCGGGCCCGCGTTGCGTCAGAATATCCGCCTGCAGGTAAAGCAGAAATGGATCGTTGGGTCTCTTCACCAATTTTGATCGCACTGTAGCCAGCGCGCGCTCAGGATCGTTCTCCTGCACGGCGGCTAAACCCTCCGCAGCCGAACCCACCGACTGCCTCGGATCCAGCCTGTCAGCCGCTTCGAAATCAGCCTCGGCCTGGTCATATTGTGCAAGCTGCACGTAGAGGACGCCGCGCGCCACGTACAATGCCGCCGCCTTCGGCTCCGCTCTCAGTCCAGCGTTGATCATATCCACACCGACCTGGAAGGACTGGTGGTCAATGGAAACGTTAGCAAAATCAAGATAGAGATTGACATTGTGGGGATCGGCCACGATGGCCTGCCGTAGAAGTCGAACCGCCTCGGGAGTATTTCCATCCGCTTCGTAAGCGGAGGCTGCCAGGTCGAGGATATTGGCATCCGCCGGCTCTTGTTGTAGCAGCGGCTGCAATGTGGCGATCGCATCTTTGGAATGCTGCGCCATCATCTGAGCTGATGCGAGCCGACAACGAACGCTCGCATCAGAGTTCGACTGCGCCAACGCGCGACTGAAGATCAAAATCGCCTTCTCGGTTTCTTTCAGCCGCACCAGACAATCGCCGTACGCCTGCAATGCTCCGGGTTGCGATTCCAGTAGTGCACCACTCTGGTTAAAGTGAGCAACCGCAGCGTTGCAGTCGCCGCGCCGGTAAGCCAACACGGCTAACATGGCATGAGTGGTTGGATCGTTCGGACGCAACTGCAGAATATGCTGCAACAACGCAACCGCATCTTTCCCCCCGTTCTCGTACTCGATCTGCGCCGCCCCTTCGAGGGCGGGCAGATAATCGGGCGCATTCTCCAGTGCGTGGCGGAAGGCGCCCAACGCTTCCCTCTTGTCTCCTTTTCCGGAAAGAGCAATGCCGCGCAAGGTCCACAATTGCGGATTCTTGGGGCTTTGTTGCAGCTCGGGTTGCAGCAGTTGCAGTGCCTTGTCGAATTGCCCCGATTGCAACGCGGAAGTAATCGCTGCCACCTGCTCCTTCGCGGTCTGAGCCGCGAGAAAGCAACCAGAGATGAACACCGCAGCCAGCACACCAAGCCGAATAGAGAAACGCATACCTGCCATCGTCTCTCGCTTCACTCGCCACCGACGTGGTTATGGAAAATGTTTACCCGCATAAGGCCAGGCGGAGGACCGCTAATCTTCTTGCATCCGCCGGATTGCTTGCAAGCGATTCTCTCATTTGAGGCGGCAAATCGGCTACAGTACAATCCGTTGCCAGGAGATTCCAAATGGGGTTCTGGGGAAATCGTTTGCTCATTCTTTCTGCCCAACGGCTGCTCCTGGTTGCAGTTCTCATGCTGACCGGCATCGCCACCGATTCCGGAGTCCGCCAGCGCTATCCCGAGGACGATATGGGCAGGGATGCTCTTCCTGCCCGCAAGAAAGCTCAGATCGAAGCGGCCAAACAGTTCAACGTGTTTTATCAATTTCAATTTACGGACCGCCTGAAGAAATCTGGGATTACCTTCTCTCATCATGCGGTTGACGATGTTACCAAGCACATGAGGATGGGCCACTACGATCACGGTAGCGCTGTCGCGGTGGCAGACGTTGACGGTGACGGACTGTACGACATCTATTTTGTAAATCAAGTGGGCGGTAACGAACTGTGGAGAAACCTCGGTGGTGGCAAGTTTAAGAACATCACCCAGGAAGCTGGCGTCGGATTACCGGGCCGGGTCAGCGTGGCAGCCGCCTTCGCCGATATCGACAACGGCGGCAACCAGGACCTTTTCGTCACCACGGTTCGTGGCGGAAATGTGTTGTTCAAAAACGACGGCCACGGGCACTTCACGGACATCACCCAGGAAGCAGGTCTGGGACTGGTCGCTCATTCTTCAGGCGCATTCTTCTTCGACTACGACAACGACGGCCTGCTGGATCTTCTGGTCTGCAACGTCGGCGAGTACACCAACGACGACAAGGGACCGAACGGCGAGTACGTCGGCATACCCAATGCCTTTGATGGTCACCTGCACCCGGACCGTTACGAATATCCCGTGCTCTACAAGAACATGGGCCACAACCGGTTCAAGGACGTGACCGCTGAAGTTGGATTGAAACCGCACGGCTGGTGCGGCGATGCCACATTCGCAGACGTGAATGGCGACGGCTGGCCCGGCATCTTCTTCCTTAACATGCAAGGACACAGCCACTACTATGAAAACCAGGGCGGCAAGAAGTTTGTCGAGAAAACCGATCAGTATTTTCCCAAAACTCCGTGGGGCGCCATGGGAATTAAGTTTTTCGACTACGACAACGATGGCCTTATGGATCTCTTCATCGTTGATATGCACTCCGACATGAGCGATGAACCCGGACCTGAAAACGAAAAAAAGAAATCCAACATCACCTGGACCGATTCCTATATTCAAGGAACTAAGTCCGATTACATTTGGGGAAATGCCCTCTATCACAATCTGGGCAACGGGAAATTTGAAGAAGCTTCTGATCGTCTCGGAGTAGAAACATACTGGCCGTGGGGACCCAGCGTGGGAGACGTAAACGCGGACGGGTGGGATGACATTTTCATTCCCTCCGGGATGAGTTATCCCTACCGCTACGGCATCAATTCCCTCTTATTGAACGATCGCGGGAAAAAGTTTGACGATGCCGAGTTCGTTCTCGGAATCGAGCCACGCAAGAGCCTCTACACACCATGGTTTGAAATCGATTGTTCTGACCCACAAGAGAGGCAGGCGCAGGAGAAACTGAATAGCAAAGTTTGCGTCGGCCAGAGCGGCAAGTCGATCGTCATGGCGCCACGATCCAGCCGCTCTTCCGTCATATTCGATTTGGATAACGACGGAGACCTCGACATTGTGACCAACGACTTTAATTCCGAGCCGCAGGTGCTGGTCAGCGATCTGGCACAGCGCAAGAGAATTCACTGGCTGAAAATCGTACTTGAAGGCACCACTTCAAATCGTAACGGGTTCGGTGCAACCGTGCGAGTGCACGCTGGCGGGCAAACTTATACCAAGTACAACGACGGCAAGTCCGGCTATCTGGCTCAAAGCGTTCTCCCGCTTTACTTCGGTCTTGGGGAGGTTGGCAAGATGGACCGGGTAGAGGTCGATTGGCCCTCCGGGCGCAAGCAAGTCTTGACGACCGGCATTGAGGAAAATCAAACGCTTCGGATCGCAGAGCCCAAGTAGCTGAGAAAGGCTTGCGAGTTTTCGTTCTTTGCATCGCACTGAATCCAACGCACGCTAGGAACCGGCAATTGACTCCACGCCCAGCGAGGCCAAGGCGATGTCTTCCTCCGACGATAGGCCGCTGACCGCGACGGCGCCTACCACTTCGCCGTTCTTCCAAACGGGAATCCCGCCGCCCCACCCCACGTATCTCGGATCGCCGTAGTACGCGATGTCGTGCCCTTTCTCCGGATGCTTCACCTTCTCCCCGACTTCCTTTGTGGGCTTCCGCTCGCGCGCGGCCGTCCAAGCCTTGTTCTGGGCGATATGGATGGAAGACACGGGTGCGCCGTCCATCCGCGCAAAGCAAATCAGGTCGCCGTGCGAATCGGCAACTCCAACCGCAACAGCCTTCCGCATCTGTGAGGCTTTGTCTACGATCAGGTCCACGGCGCGCTTGGCTTCGGAATAATCAATTGTGGATACGGTTCTCATAGCCGGGAAGGATACACCAGTTCCATGGGAAGAACGGGAAGCAGGCGCTCACGATGGCATTGTTTCCGCAACGCGCACATCGAACACCCGGTTCACGGTCTTAGCGGCGCAGCCGCCGAGGATGTGGGCCTGCCGAACTTGGCATCATCCATCGGAATATTTTGCCGGATCTGCTCTAGTTGGATGGTCGACTTCTCGCCCGGACGAGCGACCGTCCGCCGATACGGAGCCTGCACCCCGTCAACCGTCCGGTAGTCATCATAGTCAATTCGGGTGGGAACCAGGCCCAGCGGAGACTGAGCGTAGCGCACAAGTCGCACCAGCAGTCCTGATTGTTCATCGAAATACAACTTCACTGGAGGCTGCCCCACTTTCTTACAAGAAATCACGTAGGCATCTCGATCGCCAGTCTTTTCCGGGTACTCCACCTGCAACTCATCAAAGGCCTGCTTAATGTGCACCGGGAAGTGAAGGTCCGCGTCCATCTGAGCAGCATCCAGGTCGGAGCCGTGCATATCACGTACAAGCCTGCCCGGCATGCTGAACCACCCCGCATGACCATCGAACACAGTCATGCTGTCTCCTGCGGGCATGTGCAGGACCACTGCCTGCCTATCTGGATCCTGATCGAAAACCTCGATGTGGACGACTTGTCCAGCCAGAGTGGTCGTGCCCTGCTCCTCGCGGCTGGTGATCTTTTCGATCGCCTCCGCTCCTCCGAGAGCACGAAGGTAGTTGTCAATCAGTTGGTCTGCGGTAGGCAAGTTGACGGGGAGTTTTTCTAGCCCAGAAACCATAGCCGCTCGCGGCCTGGACTCCGCTTCACTGTCGACAACGGGAATGCCTTCCGGTTTGAGCGAACCCCTGTGGCAGGAGTAGCAAGTGACTTCCCGATTGCCTTCGAAGCTGTCTTTGTCGATCGCAAGCATCATTCTCATCATGTCACGTGCGATCTGTTTTGGCTTCTTGTCGTCCTGGTCAAAATGATCCTGCACGTGGCAGTAGGCGCATTCCACGCCCAGTGACGCAGTGATGAATCGCATGGCGGGAATCAATTGATCGGAGGGAACACCTTTGAGTACCTGGATGTTCTTGAAGGCCGCCTCGGCCTTTGCAGGCGAACTGCCGGGCGAGGCTTTCTGCGCAGCCTCGTCGGATTGCCGATCCACAACTGCGCTCACTTTATCGGCCAACTCGGCGGCCTTCGCCGCATTTCCCTGGCGCTTATAAAGATCGATGAGCGGCATATCCGCCGGCAGATGTAATGGATCAATGGTCACGGCATGCTCCAGGTGTGCCACCGCGCCAGCGATGTCGGCAGCTTGCAAGTATGCTGACGCGGCGTTGGTCTCGCCTGCAGCCGAGTTCGGATCGAGTTGCAGGGCGCGCTCGAAAGCCAGTTCCGCTTCCGTCGATTGCTTTCCCAGGAGCAGTGCCGTACCCATGGCGGTGAAAACTGCGCTGTCGGTGGAGAACTGGTCTTGCACTTCCGTCAGCATGCGGTAACCGCGGACCACAAATGGCGGGGAGCGTCGTTCCGCTCCGATATTCACGTAGGCGATACCCAGATTCCGCTTCTGCAAATCGGGCGCAGGCTCGCGCCAGGCAGCAATGTCGGTAATTTCCGGCAGCTTTTGTTGCTCCTCGGGACGTCGCCGGATTCTGTGGTCGGTGAATGCCGTATGCCCTCCATCCTTGGCATCCCGTCGAGGCATGTGGCAGCTGATGCAATTACTCTCCTTACCTGGATGCGACCCGGGAAACTTCTCCATGTGGCAGGAAAGGCATTTCGACCGGAAGAACTCGACTGGTTCCACGGGCTTATTATGCGGATCATGGCAGGTTCCGCACCACAACCGGCCATTGCTCTTGCGGGCACAGGTACTTCTCGCCAGTTGCTCCACGTGGCTGATGACCTTGAATTTTTCGCCTTCTGCATCGGGAGGCGAGACATTGCGGTAAGTGGTGAAAACATCTTCCAGGGGCTGTCCCGGCCGAAAGTCGCCAAACTTCTTTCCTGGATTCAGCACCCTGCCAACTCCTAACAAGTGGCATTGTTCGCAGATGCTGTCGCGAGCGGCAGGTTCGAGCTTCGCCGGATTGATAATCGTGCCTGCTCTGGGATCGCTGACATGCTTTTCAGCCGAACCATGACAACGCTCACACGTGATCGCTTCCGCCGAAAAGGCAGGAGAGCGATATTGGTTTGAGGTGCCAGGAATGTGTAATGCGGCTCCTGAGTGGCAGAAAAGACATCCTTCAGCGACGGGTCGAGTGAAATCCGGATTGGCCAATCCCTCGTATCCGGGCGCCAAGTCATAGGCATGGCGACTCGTGTAGTAAGCAACCGGGGATTGAAATAGATGACCGGCCAAGTCGAGCAGGTAGCCGGAGGCGTGATTGCCGGAACCAATCACGTAATCGATGCGGTAGTTCGTTACATCTTCGCCACTCTGCAGGCGCTGCCAATATCCACTCGGCGATGAATTCATCGTGATCTTTGCGCCGGGCGCATCGACCGTGCCCTCCGGCTCTTGCCCCGCGCGGCGCAGGGAGTGCGCCATCGCAGAGCGTGCGTACCCCTCGACTTCAGCAGAATGGCAGAATTGGCAGCGGCTCGCACCAGCCGGCTCGCTCGCGATTTGCGGCGCCGTGATTTGTGCATCGGAGCGTGCACCGGCACTGTTGCTGGATTGTCCTCGCGCAGCGGAAACAATAGCCACGAGAACGCCCAGGACGGCCAGCAGCCACCGAGGACTACGCTTCGGATCCATGGGCCTAACGGCTTCACTCAAACGGCGTCACCAGTCTAAGAACAGGTGGGAATTGTACCTCGGTCCCCTCGCCTTGGCGGGCTCGTAACTAGCTAGACTCGCCGCGCGACCGATGGTCAATCACGCAAGTCCCCTCAGATGAGCTCGAGGTGGTTCTGAACCCGGCCCGTAATCTCAGCCGAGCCTCGACGCACCAACATATTGATTTCGCTGCGGAGACCAAACTCTGGAAGATAGACCCCCGGTTCAATTGAGAAGCACGTGTTCGGGAGCAGTTCCCGCTCGTCTCGAGATTCGAAGTTGTCCATATTCGCGCCGTTGCCGTGAGCCTCTGTGCCAATCGAATGCCCGACCCGATTGTTCAAGTATTTTCCGTATCCGGCAGCCTCAAGTACGTGCTGTCCCTCCCCGGTTCCCAACACATTGCCGGCCTTCGGTCCGTCACTCGGAGTGCCCGCCTCCTGATTGTCAATGCGGAAATCCGAATAGTACGCGAGGAAGTCGAACTTGTCTCCCAGAGCGGTGATCACCGCGCAGGATAGACCTGACGAAACCTTCGACACCAATGTGAAGGGTACGATCTTTACGGTCCAGAAGGCGCTGCCGCTGATGGGCAAGGGCGGTTCGATCATTCTGACGGGTTCGAGCGCCGGCACCACGGGCGCGCCGACAATGAGCGTCTACAGCGCGAGCAAGGCGGCAGTGCGCAACCTCGCGCGGACCTGGGCGGAGGACCTGAAGGGCACCGGCATCCGGGTAAACGTGCTGTCACCCGGGCCGACGGCGACCGAACTCGCGAAGGCAGCGCTAGGCGAGGAGGGCCAGAAGGTCTACGTCGATGACTCCGCTCCAGCGCATGGCCGATCCGGCGGAGATCGGGGCGGCGGCTGCCTTTCTCGCGTCGGACGACAGCAGCTTCATGACCGCCAGCGAGCTCGCCGTCGACGGCGGCCTAGCGCAAATCTGACGCACTCGCCCTACGGCGCTCCATTCGATGATTCGGAGCGCCGTAGGGTTCGGTAAACCAAAGGAGAATATATGAGCTACGCAATTGTAGGATTCGGCAAGATCGGCCAGGCCCTCGCCCACGCCTTCGCCCGTAAAAACATCAACCTGACAGTCGCGAGTCGCCGGCCGCCCGAGGCGCTGGCACCGGAGGCTCGGGCGATTGGACCCACGGTCGTCGCCAAGTCGCTGCGGGATGCGCTCAAGGCCGACACAATCATCTTGGCGGTCCCGTTCGGGGAACATCGTGAGGTTGCGAAGGCCCTGCCGAGCTGGGAAGGCAAGACAGTCATCGACGCGACGAACGCGTTCGGAGTGGGTCTTCGACATTACCGTTCGAGATGGCAAAGTGACGCACATCAAGGAGTGTCTCGACACGCAAGCACTGGCGCGGGCCTCCGAGATGCCCGCGAGCCCCAGGCTTTAACCCATCTGAAATTGGCGGATCTCGGTTAGTGCATGTTCGCCAGTGCATAGGGAAATAATCAAGATATGAACCAAACCCCAGTTCAACTCCAGGCTGATCTGATGGCGGACACGGTGGCTTTTCCGGTTCTCTCCGCAGCCGGGTTGGCGGAATGTACGGAGTTCGGCACACGCTGCTCTTTCGCCCCGGGTGAGGAAATCTTTGGTGCGGGTAGCCAGTCCTTCGACTGCTACGTGATCGTCTTGGGCGATGTTTGCATAATGGATGTCTCGACGGACGAGCCGACCTGCATAGTCCGCTTAGGAGCTGGGCAGTTCACGGGCGACATTGATTTGTTCACTGGCCGCCGTGCGGTCGGTTTCTGTCAAGCTGCCACCGTGGTGGAAGCTATCCGCATCGCGCCTGATAGAGTCCGTGAGATGTTGGTGCGCCAGCCAACGTTGGGAGCCCGTATTTGGCGTGCTTTTCAGCGCAGACGCGAGTTGTTGATGACAACGGATTTCCAAGGGATCAGTGTGTACGGCGCCAAGGACGACAAACAGACGCTGGAAACGGTCGAGTTACTCTTTCGCAACGGCGTGCCGCATCACTGGATGAACATCGCCGAAGAAAAAAACGCCACGCGACTCCGAGAAATCGCTGGTAGTGAACCCCGCTATCCCGTCATCATCTGGGGCAAGAACTTGCTCTTCCAGAATCCCGGGCTCTCGCAATTGGCGGAGCACATCGGGCTGCGCCATCGTCTCCCGCGGAAAACCTATGATGTCGTTGTTCTCGGGTCAGGGCCGTCGGGACTGGGCGCTGCCATCTGTGCGTGCTCCGAAGGCCTCTCAACCCTGGTGCTCGACGGAATCGGGCCGGGAGGACAGGCCGGCTCCAGCTCGAAGATCGAAAACTACGCGGGTTTCCCCAACGGTGTGACTGGACGCGAACTGGCGCAACTCTCCTACTTGCAGGCGCTTAAGTTCGGCGCGGAGTTCGTCGCACCTTGCCATGTGACGGAATTGAACCGTTACGGCGACGGCCTCTACCAAGTGCGTACTAGCGAAGACGACGTGGCCATCGGTAAGACGGTGATCATCGCGACGGGTGTTTCCTACCGCTTGCTCGACGTGGAAGGATCAAACGACTTGCTCGCTTCCGGCCTTTACTACAACGCTACGGCGGTCGAGGCGCGGATGTGCAAGGGCTGGCCGGTGCATGTCATCGGCGCGGGCAACTCCGCCGGGCAAGCGGCGATGTTCCTTACGCAGTACGCGCAAAAAGTTACGCTAGGAGTGCGAGGCGGTGACCTGCCAAGAACATGTCCTCGTATCTCTGCGATCGGGTGGTGGCAAATCCGCAGATCGAGGTTCGCTACCATACGCAAGTAACCGCCATCGAGGGCGCGGAACACATCGGAGCCGTTCATTTGCGCGACGAGGACGGAAACGTTGTCCGCGAGGACACTACGGGCCTGTTCATCTTCATCGGCGCCAAGCCGAGAACGGATTTCCTGCCGCCCGAGTTGGCGCGCGACAACAAGGGTTTTGTGTTGACTGGCCCGGCCGTCGCCAAGTTAGCAAGTTGGAAGGAGCGGCGGCTACCCGAGGCACTCGAAACGAGCTTGCCGGGAGTGTTTACTAGTGGCGATTGCCGCAGCGGCACCACCAAGCGGGTGGCCTTTGCCATCGGTGACGGGGCTCTGGCGGTGACTTGCGTCCACAACCTGCTAGGAACCTACGCCACTCGACGGATTGATGGTTTTGAATGAGACAAGTGCTGATAGGTCGGACGAGTCGCATTGAGGCAATCGACCTGTCGGCGATCTCACCGGCCCCGAGTGCCAGTCGGGTTTTGGCGAGTGATTGTAAGTTAGTGGGAAGCCTTTCTAAGAGTGCCGTGGTTAACAGAAAACGCGAAGTAATTGGCCTGTGACGCTTTGACAAACAAAGGCGGCGCCGATTCGAAGAATTGGCGGGAGCGACGGGACTCGAACCCGCCAAAGTTCCGAAAACTAGCTAATCTACGGTCCTTTGAGAATAGGTTTCCGACGGCCGCGAGGTGCGTAGAAGCTGTCGGAAACGGAGAACAACCGTTCGAACGGGATTACCAACACGCCCCCAACGGCGACTCGAGAACTCGAAAAAGGGTTTCACTCAGATGGGCTCAATACTGCAGAATATTAAAAACAATAGCGATATCGGAGATCGCGACAATTGTACAGTTCTAAGTTATTTGGCCGTGCCATAGACCCAATAGAGTCCTGCTGGGAACGAAACCAATCGGACAGAGTTGTGGTTTTCACCGCGATAGATCGTAAAGCGATAATCGAGATCCGCAAGCTTGAGTTCAGTCAACAGATTAGCGAATGCGGTGGCGTCGTCCGTGAAGTCGTTCTCATCTCCTACGGAGATGTCGAGAGTCACATGCGCAGATAGGGTGCGCAGGCGGGTATGCCGAACAAGAGGCTGGCACAAAGCAAACTGGTTCGGATGGTGCTCAACAAGGGAGAGGCACTGGCCTAACTGGACCATGACGCAAATTGCCAATTCCTTGCAAGTGTTTGAAAGAATTGGCGGGGACGACGGGACTCGAACCCGCGGCCTCTGCCGTGACAGGGCAGCGTTCTAACCAACTGAACTACGTCCCCACGCCTTTATTACTGTAGCAGATGCGAGGATTTTCCGTCACTGCTCCGATCCAAGAACAATCCAAGATCACGAAAGCGGCAATTTTATTGTCGCTCATGATTGTCTCGGCTCCTCCCACATCAAGTCGGCCAATTGATCGGGAGTCAACTTGACCTTGACAGCACTGGCTTCGTTGGCGAACTCCTCCCGGCATTTGTCATTGCAGAACCGCTCAGACTTCTTGATGAGTTTCTTGCTTTCGAGCTTCTTATCGCACCTTTTACACTTCATTGGATTTGTACCCCTTCTCCTAATACCAAGCCGAGGTACTTTTCTTGGGCTGCGATCTGGTTGTCGTATTGCCTTGCGTGTAGAGGTCGAGCGTCGTTTGCACCTTCGCGTGCCGCAACGAGGTCTGCACTGTCTTTACATCCGTACCTGAATTCACCAGCCAATTGCCGAGCGAGTGACGCAGGTTGTGGAGTCCGAAGCGGTATCCGTCTGGGATCGTGACACCAGCCGCTTTCGCGGCGGTGCGTAGATAATTCCTGAGAACACCGGATAGATTCCAACCTCAAAAGCTAGCGCGGAGGTGGAGCTGAAAGTATCGCGGACTGAACTGCCCGGTTGCTTGACCAAAGTTGCCGGCCGACATCGAGTTTGAAACGTTATTCAAGTTGACTCGATTGAACAGATTAATAGCTTCACCTTTCACCTCGAATTTCAGCTTCTCCTGGAAGAACCACGGAGTCGTGAACACTTTCTCGAAGGAAATTGAGGTTATTGTATCCCGGGTTGTCGTAGGTGTTCCGACCAAGGTTCCCTTCCGTTCCAAGGGGAGGTGCCGGAAATTTTTCCGCCGCAGCGCCACCTGCTGGTGGGCCAAAGACTCCGTTCAAAAAACCTTTCTTGCTTTCTCCACTCAGGTGCCGGCCAAACGAGGGCACATCGGGCATGTCCAGGTTGTCGCCATCTGCGTTGTAGTCACCGGCGCTATCTCCGACAATGGGCTGCCCACAGGACAGCTACCGTTAACAGGAGTTGTATTCCCGCTGCTCAACTGAAAGGCACGTTTGAGTTCGATAGCGAACCCGGCCGCGGAACCAGAGTGACGGTGACGGTTCCCTTTCGACCCGCGTCCCAAGTCCCCGGGCAGCCCTCATGCTAAGCGTCGAATGCGCCTAAGCGGATCAGCAAGCCCACTTTCACCGCTCCTGAACCGGGCGAAGGCGCACCGGCTATGGAGTTGCAGCGGTCACATGGACGGGGAGCGCATTACTCACTATAATGCCCCTTCCCGCTATGAATCCCAGCGGCACGCCCGCGCCTAAAACGCCGACAATTGAGAACGCAGTCCCTCCGGCAACGAACCGTCCGAAGCTTGCGCTTTCCGACTGGCGGGTGTCGGTGCTGGCGCTGATCGCGCTGTGGGCGGTCATCTACATGGCCGGAATTACGCGCCCCCCCTTGCTCGACGACGTCGACACGGTACACGCCGAGGCGGCTCGCGAAATGCTGCTGCGCCACGACTGGGTGACGCTCTACACCAACGGCTTCCGCTACCTGGAAAAGGCTCCGCTCATGTATTGGAGCCTGGCGACCAGCTACGAGATTTTTGGCATCAGCGACTGGAGCACGCGGCTGCCTCTGATGCTCGGGGTGCTGGCATTAGTTCTTGCGACCTACCGGCTGGGCCGATATGCCTATGGGGAGGCTGGCGGACTGTATGCGGGGGTAGCGCTGGTCACATCGCTCGGCCTGTTTATTTTCACGCGCTTTCTGATTCCCGAGGTTCTGGTCGCGTTGTGGCTTACCCTCGGCTACCACTTTTTCCTGCAGTCGCTCGAACAAGAGCAGCCCTCCCGCCTGGTGTGCTGGGGATTCGCGGCGATGTGCGCCTTGAATGTACTCACAAAAGGCCTGATCGGACTGGTGTTTCCCGCGGGAGCGATCGGACTTTATCTTCTGCTGACGCGGGATTTGCGGCGCTTGATGAGGCTGCGTGTGGTTTCAAGCACTCTCGTGTTCTTCGTGATCGCCGCTCCATGGCACATCTTGGCGGCGCTGCGCAATCCGCCACAGGGCCAGGCGCGCGGGTTTCTATGGTTTTACTTCATCAACGAACATCTCATGCGCTTCCTGGGCAAACGCGTGCCTCCGGGGTACGACACCGTTCCGCTCGCCATCTTCTGGGCGCTGCTGCTGGCGTGGCTTTTGCCCTGGAGCGCATTCCTGCCGCAAGCTTTGCGCGACGTTCCGGTGCGATGGCGGGAACTTCCCGGCCAGCCCGGGAATCCACTGGACCGGCGCCGGCGCGCGAATCTTCTGTTCTTTCTATGGGCGCTCGTCATCTTGGGGTTCTTCAGTTTCTCGACGCGGCAGGAGTACTACACCATCCCCGCCTTGCCGGGCGCGGCGCTTCTGGTGGGCGCTTGGCTGGCCCGTGAAGGTGGAGCGGAAGCGCGTGCGTCCGATCGCCGCGCGGGGAAGATATCTTCAGCCGTTCTGTTTGCTTTTGGTGTACTGGCTCTTACGGCCGGAATGTATCTGCTTTCGGTTTCGCATCGGCCCGCGCCCGGGGCAGACCTGGCGGACCTGCTCAAGAAAAATCCGCAGGATTATAACTTCTCGCTGGGGCATGTGTTGGATCTGACGCCGCGGGCGCTGGGTGCGTTTCGCGGTCCGCTTTGGGGAGCATCTCTCGGTCTGTTTCTCGGTACCGGATTGAACTGGATCCTGCGCCGCCGCAGGCGTCCTTTTGCGGGCAATGTTGCACTCGTCGCCATGATGGTGGTGTTGCTGGCCTGCGTGCATTCCTCCTTCATCACGTTTTCGCCGATTCTCTCTTCTTACGATCTCGCGGAGGCGATTCGAAAACAATTCCGCCCCGGCGATGTGATCGTGATCGATGGCGAGTATAGCGATGCCTCCACGCTGAATTTCTATACCGGGATTCAAGTGCACGTGTTGCACGAGCCGAGCGGCAACTTGTGGTACGGGGCAAAATTCCCTGATGCGCCGCATATTTTCGAGACTCCGGAATCACTGGCGGCATTGTGGAACGGTCCAGCGGACATATTCCTGTGGACGGACCAGGAAGAACCGAAAGAACTGCGCGGCCTGAAGGCTTTCCCGCTGGCGCGCAGCGGAGGAAAACTCATTTTCACCAATCGCGACCTGAGGCAATAACCGTAGGCAGGATAAGACGAAACACCCTCGGCTCGTTTCTCCCGCCCTCGTTCTGCTAGAATAACCACCGCGGCTTTGCTGGATCGGTGCAATCCATCCTGCAACCTGTGAGAAGGCCATTCCTGCCGCGTTTCCACTGCCCACGGTTTCGAGGAGCACGCTTGTTGATTGCATACATTATCTTAGGGGTGGCCGTTATTGGGACCATCTCTTCGACGATCGTTTTTGTTCTTGCCTTTTTTGGAGTTCTCGAATTCCGGCGTATTGCCGATCGGGATCGAAAAGTCTATGCAAGCTTGCCGGCGAAAATGCCTCCGGTTTCCGTTCTAAAACCGGTGCATGGCAATGAAGCTCGGATGAGAGAGAACATCGAGAGCTTTTTTCGCCAGAACTATGCCGAATTCGAAATCTTGTTCGCGGCCGATGAACCCGACGACCTCGCGCTGCCCGTCATCCGGGAAATTTGCGCTCGCTACTCCCACATCCCAAGCCGAATCCTTATCACTGGGCAGCCGCCCTGGCCGAACGCACCAAACTATTGCTTTCATCGCCTGACCGAAGTCGCGGCACATGACATTCTGGTCACCAGCGACAGCGACGTTGAAGTTGGACCCGATTACTTGCGCGATGTGGCCGCGCCCTTGCTCGATCCTGCGGTTGGCGCCGTGACCTGTGTGTTTCGCGGCAAAAACGCTGGCGGGCCCTGGGGCGCTCTCGACGCCATCGGCATGTCCGTCGAATTCACCGCTGGTGTATTGATCGCTAATCTTCTGGAAGGCATGAAATTTGGACTGGGACCGACCATCGCGCTACGCAAAGATTCCATCGGGAGAATTGGCGGCTATGCCGCAGTCCGCGAGTACCTTTCGAACGACTTCGTGGTGGGCAATTTTATCTACAAGGCCGGCTTCCGCATAGTGCTGTCCAGCCATGTGGTCGATCATGTGTCCCCGCGCTTGACGTTCCGGCAAATGTGGGAACGGCAGCTGCGTTGGGCCATGGGCACTCGCTATTCGCGTCCTAAAGGGCACTTCGGGACGGGGCTCACGTTCGCCGTCCCCTATGGAATTCTGGGCCTGATCGGCGCGTCGCTGTTGGGCCATCCGTGGTGGGGCGTCGGCCTGTTGGCGGCTTCGCTGCTGAACCGTATGGCGGAGTGCTGGATGGTCGGCTGGTGGGCCGCCCACGACCCGGTTGCGCCCGGCTGGGTGCTGCTCTACCCGCTGCGGGACCTGCACGGCTTTATCATCTGGTGCGCCAGCTACCTCTCCAAACGCAGCCTGTGGCGCGACAACAACTATGAGTTGCTCAAGGGTGGCAGACTCGTCGCCCGCCGTGCCAACGGCTCGATCGTCCTGCCTGGGTAGTTGGTTCCTGAAATGAGCAGGCGGCGCGAGCGCCATCGGCAATGCGGTGATCGCACGAGAGAGTAAGCGTCATCATGGGCCGGACTTCGGGCCGGACTTCAGGCCGAACTTCGACCCGGACTTCGACCCGAACTTCGGCCGGGCCCCGCGACGACCCGGTCGGCGATGCCACCCACCGCGAGGATCGCGGCCTGCGGCGGCGAGCCGGGTTGGAAACAGCGGTGGTCACTTCTTGTCGACTGCCGTCAAGGGTGTGGTGACGCCCGACATGGCGGCCAGCACGTCGAACATGCAGGCAAAATCGTATTTCGTCCAACCCATGCCGCGGGCCGCCGTCAGAAACTCATTGCTGACCGCCGTCGTCGGCAAGGGTACGTCGAGTTGGCGGCCCAGTTCCATGGCCAGTACCATGTCTTTCTGCATCATGTTCACGTCGAACCAGGCTTCTTCCGGCTGTTGCAGGACGAACGGGCCGCGGTACTTGATCATCGGCGATGCGACGGCGCTGTTGACCAGCACATCGACGGCAACGTCGCGCGCGATACCGCTTTTTTCCGCCAGCAGCACGCCTTCGGAAAACGCCAACATCTGCACTGCCAGACTCAGGTTGATGGCGATCTTCATGGACAACGCCAGCCCGTTGTCTCCCACAAAACTGACCTTCGGGCCGATGTCGAGCAGCAGCGGTTTGATGTGGTCGAAGGTCTCTTTCCGGCCCCCGACCATCACCGACAACTTTCCTTCCTGCAGAGTAATCACGCTGCCGGAAACCGGCGCATCGACCATGTCAGCGCCCACGGCGCGGACCTTTGCAGCCAGCGCACGGCTCACCGCCGGACTCACCGTGCTCATGTCGATAAACGTCTTGCCCGCGCTCAACCCCGCCAGCAATCCGTCAGGACCTTCGCTGATAGAAGCAATCGCCGCGGCATTGGTCACCATGGCGAAGATATAGTCCGAGGCAGTCGCGACCGCGCGCGGCGAGTCGGCCCACTGCATGCCCTTCTCCACCAGCCACTCGGCCTTCGCTCGCGTGCGGTTGTAGCCGGTTACCGCGTGCCCCTTGCTCAGCAGCCGGTTCACCATCTGGCTGCCCATCACACCTAGCCCGATAAATCCTACGTTCGCCATCAGTTTTCCTGCGCGGCTGAAGCCGCTATTAGTTTCTTTCCCGCTGACGGCGCGGCTTGAAGCCGCGCCCTTTCAAAGCATCGAATCTTTTCAGCCCTTTCAAAGCATCGAATCTTTTCAAAGCGCTCGAATCTTTTCAGTAATCTGCTAATGGGTGCTCTGTCTGCCTGGAGCGCGTTTCGCCGCCCGCGCCTGGCTGTCGTCGCGCACCTGGCACAGATGGGCTCGCATCGCTTCGCGCGCCTTCTCTGCGTCGTGATGCTCTACAGCGTCAAGAATTTGCTTGTGATGAACCTGCCCGCGCGCCGGTCCGCCCGGAACCTTGAAGATTCGCAGCCGCTGCTCCCGCAGGAGTCCCACAATCGAGTCGAGCAGCGAAAGAATCAGCGGGTTGCACGCGCCCTCGGCCAGCGCCAGATGAAAATCAAGATCCGCTTCGATGTAGGCTTCCGCATCCTGCCCAGCCTCATCCATGGCGGCAACCGCCTCGCGCATAGTTGCGAGTTCCGGCTCCTGGATGCGCACCGCAGCCAGCGCCGCAATCTCCGGTTCGAGGATGGCTCTCACTTCCGCCAGATGGGTCGAGCCTTCCGGTTGACCGATCTTCACCATCAGGTCGAGCGACTGGCGAACTGCCTGCGTGGTACCGTCGGTGATGAAGGTACCGCGCCCCGAATACGCCTCGACCAAACCTTTTTCGCGCAGAGCTTTTACGGCCTCGCGCACAGCGGTGCGGCTCACGCCAAAGCGCTGCGCCAGTTCGCGTTCCGCGGGAAGTTGATCGCCCGCCTTCAGACTGCCCTTGACGATGGACTCTTCGATCTGCTGAACGATTTGCTCGTAAAGTCGCGACGTTCGAACGAGTTTGTACACAACATCGTCCCCCGCACCGTGTGACGCGCAGCCAGCCCACAGTCCGGCTATGGTCCGGCTACTATACCGCATATCCACAGAGCGTTGGCGCGTTTCTTGGGAGAAGGACATGCTGCCGTGTAAAGGTATGTTGGTATGACCAGATGCAATAGGCCACTATCCGTCCCGCCGCAATGCAATCCTTACAAATCCCCAACTAGCGGCAATTTTATCCGATAGTGGTATGGCTGTCGGACCACAAGTGGGAGGGGGTTCCTTAGCCGGCGATCACTTGTTCTGACCTTATGCAGACCTGAGAAACTAGTCAACCCGTAAGTGATTGAGGGGATGGTGGGCAGTGCAGGACTCGAACCTGCGACCTCCTGCTTGTAAGGCAGGCGCTCTAACCAGCTGAGCTAACCGCCCATCGTGCCGGGCGCGATAGCGCCGGATGGGGACCCATTTTGGGCACGCGGAGCAACTTGATGAGTATACGCGAGCCGTTGCAGAAAAGCCGCAATACATCCGCGATCGACAGCGCGCACCCGGTTGATTTCGTGCGGATAGAAACTCACTCATACCGCCGCCTCTTCGCCCCTGCTAGACTGGCGAGGTGCGGCGTTTGATCGTTAACGCGGACGACTTTGGCTTTACTGCGGGAGTGAACCGGGGCATTGTTGAGGGTCACTCGCACGGCGTCGTTACTTCTTCGACGCTCATGGCGAACGGTTCGGCCTTCGTAGAAGCAGCGGAACTGGCAAAGACGCTCCCGAAACTCAGCGTGGGCTGCCATGTTGTGCTCATCGATGGCCAGCCCGTGCTTGACGCAACGGAACTTCCCACTCTCACCATTGGGACGCACTTTCGTGACGGGATGAAGACTTTCGCCGCGCGTGCAATTGCCGGTGCCATGGCCCCCGACGAAATTACCGTCGAAGCGGCCGCGCAGATTCGTAAGATTCAATCCGCGGGCATCGTCGTTTCTCACATCGACACTCACAAACACACGCACTTGTTCCCCAAGGTTCTGCGCCCTTTGCTGCGCGCGGCCGCGGATTGCGGGGTTCGCGCCCTGCGCAATCCCTTTGGACCTCGCCTGCCTCTGCAGTCGAGCCGGCTGCTCTCACGACCAGGCCTTTGGGTGCGTTACGCCGAGGTCCGCGTCCTGGGCAGCTTCGCGGGAAAGTTTCGTGAGGCGGTAGACCGTGAGGGCTTCATCACGCCCGACGGCACGCTCGGCATCGTGGTCACCGGAGCGCTCGACGAGACCTTGTTTTACGCGATTGCCCGCAGCATTCCGGAAGGCACCTGGGAATTCGTCTGCCACCCCGGTTATAACGATGCGGACTTACAGGCGAGCAAGACCCGGTTGCGCGAGTCGCGCGCGACCGAACTTCGCGTCCTGACGCTGCCCGCCGCGCGCGAGGTGCTGGCGCAGGAAGGGATTGAGCTCATCTCCTATCGGGAACTTGCGCCTAAGGCCTCTTCTTAGCGGGATTCCGATTCTCTTATGCTCCGAAGTTCTCAGGGATGCCTTAGCCCGCCGAGCCCTGGCGGAATCAGGTACTCTCGTAACCTACTGACTCAACTGCAAGTAGTATGATATTTTTCAGATCACCCGATTCTTTGGGTTTTTCTAATCTGGAGGTTTTGTCGCTCATGTCGGCCCAAGGATCAGCTCCGCGCGCAACTCTGGACATAAAAGTCCGGGTGTGGGGTATGGGCTCTAATAACCAGCCGTTTTTCCAGAATGCCATGGCGCAAAACATCAGCGCGACAGGCGCTTGCCTGTTCGGCATTGAGCCTGAGCTGAAGGTGGGCGACGTGATCGGCGTGCAGTACGAAACCCGGAAGGCGCGCTGCAGAGTGATCTGGGTAGTGGACGCGGGCGCGCTCAAGAAAAACCAGGTCGGAGTGCAGCTCGTGGTCGACCAGGATTGTCCGTGGGCATCGGTACTTCCCGTGGACATGAGAGCCGATGAACGGAACCAGCAGAGCCAGGACAATCGCCGAAGATTCCTCCGCCACAAGATTTCGTTTCCCCTGGAACTGCGCGACGAGCGCGTAAATACTCCGATGCGGGTGAATGCCACCGACATCAGCGGGAACGGCTGTTATGTTGAGACCGTCATGCCGCTGGCCATTGGCACTGCCATTCGAGTGGACTTGTGGATCGAACAGGAGCGGCTCTCGCCCAGCGCCGTGGTGCGTACTCGCGATCCCGGCGTGGGCATGGGGATCGAGTTCACGGGCCTGCCCGAAGAAGCCAAGAAGCGTTTCCAGGCTCACCTCGACAAGATCGACCCGGGAATTACCTTCGGCCACAAAGAGAGCGAAAAAGAAGGCGAATAAGCGAGAGAGCCGCATAACAGACGGCCCACAGGGTCCCGCCTAACGCCTTCCGCTAGTGTAAAATCTGCAACCGCGGCCCAATTCCAGCCATCGAATGGCGTCAGTAAAGAGAAACGCCCGCTCGCACACGTCTCGCACCTATGAAGATCGGAATCACCTGTTATCCGACGTACGGCGGCAGCGGTGTCGTTGCCACCGAGCTGGGCCTGGAGCTGGCGCAGCGCGGACATGAAATCCACTTCATTTCCTACGCGCAGCCAATCCGCCTGCGAGGCGAGGAACCCAACATCCATTATCACGAAGTGGAGGTTTCCCGTTATCCGCTGTTCGACTATCCTCCCTACGACCTGGCGCTGGCCACCCGCATGGCCGAGGTCGCGCAGTTGTACGATCTCGACCTGCTGCACGTGCATTACGCCATTCCGCATTCGGTGAGCGCGCTGCTGGCCCGGCAGATGCTCGCCGCCGGGCCGCGCCGGCAGAAACTGCCGTTCGTCACCACGCTGCACGGCACCGACATTACGCTGGTCGGCCTCGACCGCTCCTACCTGCCGATCACGCGATATTCGATTGAGCAGAGCGATGGCGTCACCGCCATTTCAAACTACCTGCGGGACCGCACGCAGCGCGTGTTCGACGTGAAGAACAGCATTGAAGTGATTTACAACTCGGTGAACGTCGACGTTTATCACCGCAATCCCGATACTTTCGCACAACTGCGGGCGGAGTACGCGCCCAACGGAGAGCGCGTGCTGGTGCATCTCTCCAATTTCCGTCCGGTGAAGCGTCTCACCGATGTGATCGAGATTTTCGACCGCGTGCATAAGAAGATTCCCTCGCGGCTGCTGTTGATTGGAGATGGCCCGGACCGTTCCGTCGCCGAGTGGCTGGCCGTGCAGAAGGGCATTCATGATGACGTGTTGTTTCTCGGCAAGCAGGATCAGATCCAGGAGAAGCTTTCCATCGCCGACGTCATGCTGATTCCGAGTGAGCTGGAATCGTTTGGGCTGGCGGCGCTCGAGGCCATGGCGTGCGAAGTCGTTCCTATCTCCACGCGGGCGGGCGGCGTGCCGGAGGTTATTGAACACGGCAAGACCGGTTATCTCGCCGACGTAGGGGATGTCGAGACCATGGCGCGCTACGCGATTGAACTGCTCAGCAACGAGCAGCAACTGCGCGAAATGGGAAGGCAGGCGCGTGTGGTCGCCAAGGAGCGTTTCGGATCCGCCAAAATCGTGAAGCAGTACGAGGATTTTTACCGGCGCGTGCTCGAGCGTTCGGCGTAGAAGCCTTCCGGAACCGAACTCGCCGCCTCCACCAGCGGCAAGCGGATCCGGATCAGCGTTCCCTTCCCTTCGTGACTGTCGATGGTCATGCGCGCGGTGTCGCCGTAAAGTACCTGCAGCCGCTCCGAGATGTTGGCCATGCCGATGCCCATCCCCGACCAGCTACTGCTCTCTTCCAGTTGAGCCTGGCCCATCCCGACTCCGTCGTCCTCGACTTCAATGACGAGACGGGAATCGGTGACGCGGCTGCGTAAGTAAATGCTGCCGCCCTCCACTTTCGGCGCCAAACCGTGCTTGATGGAGTTTTCGACCAGCGGCTGCAGCAGCATGCTGGGAACGACGACGTCGAGTGAGGCCGGGTCGAGTTCCTTGACCACACGCAATTTGTCCCGGCCAAACCGCACCACTTCGATGTCGAGGTAGTTGTCGATGAATTCAAATTCCTCCCGCAGCGGCGCAAATGCCTCCCCGCTGCTGAGCAGGCGCCGCAAGATGGTGGCCAGCTTGAAGATCACGTCCCGCGCCATGTCTGGGTCGAACCGCACCAGCGACGAAATTGAATTCAGCGTGTTGAATAAAAAATGTGGATTGATCTGATTCTGCAGCGCCTCCATGCGCGCATGCAGCAGAAGACGTTCCTGCTCTTCCAGCTTGATCTGAATGCGGACGCTGTTGAAAATCTTCAGTTCGATTCCAATCGCCGCCACCGTTGCGGCATAGATTGCGCTATAGACCCACCAGTTGTCGGGACTCTCGACGCTGAAAATCGAACGTGGGAAGTGTTCCGCCAATTCCGTTTGCACGAAACGCAAGCCGATCACGGTCCAGAAAAATACGATCTGCCAGTCGAACAGGCGCGGACGCAGCAGATTGCGGCGAATCATGCGAAAAATGCTTTCATCGATGAAGGGAGAAAACGACCAGATGTTGTCCTTGTCGACAGCCCAGGTGCGCAGTTGGCCGGCGAGAAAACCAGAAAGCACCTCGAAGGGCATGGCGGCCCACTCGCCGTGCAGCAGCGCGGGGATGCCGATCAGCACGCCGCCCAGCGATCCCGCCCAGCGACCGCCGATCACTCCCAGCAGCAGCGCGGTTTCGAAACTCAGGTCGCCCGCCGCAAAGGCCTTCTGGAAAATTCGTATTCCGACGCCGCCCATGATCGGCAGGCCGAACCACAACACTAAGTACAGCTTCTGCTGGAAAGTGCGCTCTTCGCGAAACAGAAGACTCTTGAATTCCTTGGAACGCACCAGAGTGCTGGACACAGCCGCAGCTACACCCAGCTTGACCAGCAGATTGATAAGGATGAGGCGCGATTCCATAAGTTTTGTCGTTCCAGTAAATTGCCGAACTGCGGCGGTCAACTTCGCGATCAGCTTCGCCCAGCAAAACTGTAGCACGAAGTGGGGTTCCCAATAGCCCTTCTGCTGGCCAGAACGAAGGGCAGCCCCCGCGGCACCACGATGAAAATGAAGAAGGGAGAGAAATTGTCCCCGATTGTTCTAACCAGACCAGGAACTTCGACGCCTTTTTCGGAGTCTGAGAAATGTAGAATGTACTGCAGCGCGGCGTAGGACAGCGATTCCCCGGAGGGTACTCATGCGGAAGATCTGTTTGGTTGTGTTCGCCAGCGTCGCGGGCAGCGCTCTGCTGTTGGCACAGACGCCGGTCCAGAATTTCACGCCCCCACCGCCGCAGTCGGCCCGGCAGGCGTTGATCGAAATGTTTTTTGGCAAGGGCGAGAACGATTTCACGAAACATCTTCCCGAAGACGCTCGCGAGGTTCTAATTCACAAGGGTGAGACCCCGGAGACCTCGGTGGTGCTCCGCATCTCGGGCATCGGCCGCCAGATGGCCGCGCAGGGCGGGCACATCGAGACCTTCGATGTTGGCCCCACCCTCCTGGCTACCGAGCCAAATCCCGGTCACGAGAAAATCGAAGCAGTGGTCGAGCATGACAGCCTGCTCGGCGAGGCGGACGAGATTGAACTCTCGTTTCACTCTTACAAGGAAGGAGAACTGCAGAGCCTTCCCGTCGTGCCCCGCTTGATCTTCACGTTGAAGCAGGAAAAGGAAATCTGGCGGCTCACGGAAGTCACCGTGGCGGCGCACATTCCACTTACCGATCCCGACTATCTCAAGGAATTGCGCCGGGAACAGAACGAAGCGAATGAGACCGCGGCACAGAGCCGAGTAAGGATCATCGCCAACTCTGAGACGAGCTACGCGGCCGAGCATCCTGACGTTGGCTACACCTGTACTCTAGCGACTTTATTTCCGCAGGAACCGCCCGTAGGGGGCGGGATTTCCTACTTCCCGGAAGACTCCAATGAGGAATCCAATGGATATCGTTTCGCGCTCAGCGGTTGTGGAGGGACGCCGGGTTCGAAGTTTCGCGTCAGCGCCGTGCCCACGGACACAGACGCGGGGCAGAAAACTTTCTGCAGCGACGCATCGGGAGTATTGAAGTTCACGACCGATGGAAAGAGTTCAACTTGCTTCAGCCGGGGAGAGCTCGTGAACCCGCCAGCCCCAAGCAACGATGAATGAGAGGACGATTAGGGAATTCTATCCGTAGGCCAGTTCCTTCGCGCGCTGCGCGGCCTTCACCACCGCTTTGATCAGCGTGACCCGCAACTTGCCCTCCTCGAGTTCCATGATGGCGTCAATGGTGCAGCCCGCGGGGGTAGTCACAGCGTCCTTGAGCAGGGCCGGATGGTCGCCGGTCTCGAGCACAACCCGCGCTGCGCCCAGCGTGGTCTGCGCGGCCAGCAGCGTCGCGATATCGCGCGGCAGCCCCACCTTCACGCCCCCCTCCGCCAGCGATTCGAGAATGATGTAGATATAAGCCGGGCCGCTGGCCGAAAGCGCCGTCACTGCGTCCATATGTTTCTCGTCGACCACGACGGTGCGTCCAACCACATCAAACATGTGGCAAGTCAGGGCCACATCGTCCGCGCTGGCGTGCTTGCCTTTGCAGATGGCAGTCATGCCCGCGCCCAGTAGGCACGGCGTATTCGGCATGGCGCGCACCACCGAAACATTGGGTGGCAGATTTTTTTCAATCATCGATGTAGGCACCGAAGCCGCCACCGAGACAATCAACTGCCTTGAGGTAATGTGACCGCTGATCTCGCGGATAACCTCTTCGACGACCTGCGGCTTCACTCCAATCACAATAATGTCGGCACCCTTGGCGGCTGCAACGTTGTCGGTCCCGACCTTCACTTTTAGTTTCGCGGCCAACGCCTGGGCGCGCTCCTCATGCGCCACGGTCGCGCACGTCGACTTCGTCGAGAGCATCCCGTTCTTCAGCAGTGCTTGCAGAATAATGCCGCCCATCTTGCCCGCACCCAGGAACGCGACTTTCTTCCCCGTCAGATCGTTTCCCATAATTTCCTCAGGACTTCAGAATCTTAACCACGGAGGCCACAGGGTACACAGAGAAAGCGAAAACCCTCAAAGAAGTTCCTCTGTGCTTCTCTGTGTCCTCTGTGGTTAAGGATTTACCTCGCCACGCTCGCGCCCTGCCGCTCCATCCAATTCCACGCGGTCGCTACCACCTCGCGCAGCTCGCGGGTCGCTTTCCACTGCAGCAAGGCCTGCGCTTTCGCCGGATTTGCCACCAGTATCGGCGGATCCCCTGGTCGCCGCGGAACTGTCTTGCGCGGCACACGCCTGCCCGTCGCTTCCTCGACGGCGGTAATCACTTCCTGCACCGAGGCTCCGGTTCCGGTTCCCACGTTGACGGCAAAGCTTTCCCTCCCCGCCGCCAGGTGATCGAGCGCCTTCAAATGCGCGCTCGCCAGGTCGTTCACGTGGATGTAGTCGCGCACACAAGTTCCGTCGGGCGTCGGATAATCCGACCCAAAGACTTGCAACTCCGGACCCAGCCCCGCGGCCGCACTCAGCGCCAACGGAATCAAGTGCGACTCCGGTTCGTGCATCTCGCCGATTTCTCCGCTTTCATCCGCACCCGCCGCATTGAAATAACGGAGGCTGGCGAAGCGGAAACCGTAGGCCCGGTCGTAGGATTCCAGCGCCTGCTCGAAGAACAGTTTCGATACACCGTAAGGATTCACCGGCTGCCGCGGCGTGCTTTCCTCGATGGGAACTTTCGCCGGCTCTCCATACACGGCGCAGGTCGAAGAAAAAATGATCTTCTTCACTCCCGCGTCGAGTGCGGCGTTGAGCAGCGATAGCCCGCCCTCAACATTGTTATGAAAGTACTTTTTCGGATTCGTCACAGACTCGCCGACATAAGCATGGGCGGCGAAATGCATGATGGCGTCCACTCGCGGCAGCACTCGCGCCAGCGCGGCGCCGTCCAGCATGTCGCCCTTGATCAGTTCAAACCCGGCGGCCAGGATTTCATAGCCGGTGCTGAGATTGTCAAAAATGATCACTTCATGCCCCGCGCGCTTCAATGCCCGGGCGGCATGGCATCCGATGTACCCCGCACCACCGATGACCAGAACGACCACGTGATTTTCCTTTCCGAATCTTCTGCCAAAACTTCCTGAAGCTTGACGTTAATGAGCGCGCAAGGCGTCGTCCGCGGCGATTTCCAACGGCCTTATGAGTCGCCGGAGTACGGTCCAGAACCGGGAGGGGAGTAGAACCACATTGTACACAGAACGGAATCGAAATTACTTCCCCCTGGGCGATAGCGGATCGACCTTCGCCGCTCATCGTTTCTACCGGCCTGCTAGGATATGCTTTCTCCTGGTGATGCTTATGACCGAAAAACTTGCCGACAAAAAATGCGTGCCCTGCCGCGGAGGCGTTCCTCCGCTAAAGGGAACCGAAGTGGAAAAGTTACACAACATGGTTCCCCGGTGGACCGTCGTCAAGGATCATCACATTCAACGCGAGTACAAGTTCCCCGATTTCAAAGAGGCGCTGGAGTTCGTCAATCGCGTCGGAGCGCTGGCCGAAGAGCAAGGACATCATCCGGATATTCTGCTCGCGTGGGGCAAGGCCGAGATCACGCTCTGGACCCACAAGATTGACGGCCTGACCGAGAGCGACTTCATCATGGCGGCGAAGATTGACCGCCTGAGCGGCGCTTGAGGCCGCGGCGATTAAGCCCTCGGCGTCCGTTCACATGCCTGCTTCAAGTCCTCGAAGAACAGCCTCGTGCTTCGCTCGATGGCGGTATCAATCGCAAAACCTGCAATTCGCGAAAACACACCCACGAACTCCAGTTGCACATTGATCTCGGTCCGGTCATCAGAGATCGGCCGAAAGTTTACCCTGGTCTGCAGCGTAACGCCCCCGAAATGGCTGAGGAAGTCCGCGCGGCGGTAAGGCTCGAAGCGCATCAGTACCTGATCCACCGTTCCGCCCGGGCCATCGATTTCGATCTGCAGGCGGCTTTCCTCTTCCCACGGTCTTCCACGCACCCAGCGAACCGCGCGCAAGTACGAGCACCACCGCCAGGTATCAGGCTGGGTATAAACCGCAAACACAGTTGCCAGAGGACGATCTATCGTGACACGGATCTCAGAAGAACGCATCGAGGTGGCACTCGCAACGCCCCAAGCACCAGGCCGGTCAAAAATCGATGCCGTCAGTGTAGGAGAAGACAAACTGGAGGGCAAACGAATTCGCCTTCAGAGCGATCTCCGAGTCACGAGTTGGTCGCGCCCGGTGAAGCGGCTTTGCAAGCCTTGCTCAGTTTCCCGGTGCGCGAAGTGCGGGAGAACACTACACAGAAGAGCAATCATGAACCAGCGCGGGCAGTGCTGGATCGAGCGGCACGGAGCGCCCACGCCAGGATCGCAGCGGGCACCAGCATCAGCAGTCCCGTACTGGTCGCGACCGTGCGCGCCGAGATTCCTGCATCGAGGAACAACCCGGCCAGATAAGCGGTGACCGCGAACGTAAGACTGCCCAGGCCAAGATCTGCGGCAAACACGCGACCGCGGAAGCGGTCGTCCGTGTGCAGTTGCAAGAGCGTGGTGGAGAAGACCCACACCGTCGAGCCTCCCGCATGGGCCAGCATGGCGCAGACCGCAGCCATCCACACGCTGCGGCTCGCGCCCAGCACGCCGTAGCCGAACGCGATGGTGAGATAGCCAAATAAGATTCCGAGGCGAAGGCGATGGTCGCTCTGGCCCGCCCAGCGCGCCGATACGAGCGGGCCCACCAGCGCTCCCAGACCGCGTCCTCCGAGCAAAATGCTCATGCCGAGCATGGCTCCGCCGGCGGCATCGATGCCGCGGCCGTGCACGGCAAACTCACGCGCCCCCATCACGGTAAAGATCACCCAGCTCGGTCCCACCATGAGTTCTCCGGCCTTGGCAAACACCGCCGGAAACAACGTCGGATGACTGCGGATGTAGCGAATTCCCTCCAGCACTGGAGAGAAGTCGACAAGATCGCGCGGGCGCAGCGGAGCTGCCGCTTCGGCATGCGGCTCGGAAAACTTCATTCCGCTGATCAGAAGCGCCGAAGTAAGAAACGATAGCGCATTCAGAATGAAGACCGTGTTACGTCCGTAGAACGCAGCCACCACTCCGCCGACCGCCGCACCAATCAGCAGGTTCACCGACCACGTTGCCGACGACAGCGTGTTGGCCACCAAAACTTCACTCTCGGCCGTAATGTTGGGAATCACCGAACTGCGGGCCGGCTCGAAAAAGGCGGCCATGCTGGTTTCCGCCAGCAGCAAGGAATAGACCAGCCAGACCATCGAGCGCGAACGCACCAACAACATCGCCAGCACCACGCCGAAGCGAACCAGATCAGCCGCGATCATGACGTGCTTGCGCTTCAGCCGGTCGTTCACCACTCCCGCCGTCGGGCCCACGAACGTCTGCGGCAGAACCTGCAGCATCAACGCCAGCGCCACCGAGCCTGCATGTCCGGTCAGTTGCAACAGCAAGGTGTAAATCGACAGCGTGTAGAACCAGTCCCCAATCTCACTGACGATCTGGGCCAGCCAGAGCCGCCGGAAATTACGGTTCCCGCGCAGCAGCCGCGCGTACGACGTAAGCGAGATCGTGGACGCGCCGTGCTCCGGTTCGGGTTCCATGGGAGTGCTTAATCTACCGATTGGAGGGACATGGGCCCAAGTATTCCGATTTACCCGAGCGTGCGTTCACGGGCGCAGTCCGTGGCCGCTAAGGCCGCAGCTTGCGTTTCAGGTCATCGGCAATCTGCTTGCCGTGGAAGCGGCCATTTTCAATGAAGATTTCGTTGGTGCGCGATCCCGCAACGATCACCCCGGCGACATAGACTCCCTTGACGTTGCTCTCCAGCGAGACTGGATCGCACACCGGACGATGTTGCTGTTCCGACAGCTCGATCCCCACACTGCGCAGAAAATCGTAATCAGGATGGTAGCCGATCAGTGCGAGCACAAAATCATTCTTCAGCCGCATCGGCCCGCGCGGCGTGTTGATGACCACGTGGTCGATGCCAATCTCCTGCACCGAGCTGCTGAAGTAAGCTTCGATCTCTCCGGCCTTGATGCGGTTTTCGAGATCCGGCTTGATCCAGTATTTCACGTGGTGGTGCAGCCGCTCCTCGCGGTGCACCAGCGTTACCCGGGCTCCGTGACGCCATAAGTCGAGCGCGGCGATCGCGGCGGAATTCTTGCCGCCAATCACCAGCACATCGGTGTCGTAGTAAGGATGAGGCTCGCCGTAGTAGTGCGAAACCTTGGGCAGATCCTCGCCCGGAATGCTCAGCTGGTTCGCCAGATCGTAATAGCCCGTAGAAATGATGACCTTCTTGGTGCGGTAGTCATGCGGCCGCCCCGCGCGGTCAGTTGCCGTGATGCTGAAATCCCCGTCTTCTCCCATGACGGTCTTCACCCACTCGTATTGGCGAACGTCAAGGTGATAATGCTCAGCAACCTTGCGGTAGTACTCCAGCGCTTCTTCGCGCGTGGGCTTCTGCAGGGCCGTGGTAAAGGGAATGTCGCCGATCTCCAGCAGCTCCGGCGTAGTGAAAAAGACCATGTTCGCGGGATAGTGGAACAGCGAGTTCACGAGACACCCTTTGTCGAGGACGATGACTTTGAGCCCGACCTTCTGCGCCTCGATGGCGCAGGCCAGCCCCGTCGGCCCCGCGCCGATTATCAGAACGTCGGCGCGCATCTCGGCCTGAGGCTTGAGCTTAATTTTCGGAAGCGTGTCGAGCTCTTCGGAGGCAAGGAATTCAGGCATGGGACGCGATTGCGGAGTCGGTCGAGGCAACCAGGGTTCCAGGCCAACTCGGAAACCGTTGATTCTAGCATGGGCCGCGCGGCGGAATATTGCGCGCAGTAGTCCCCACTCAACAGTCACACACGCCGTCAGTTCCTCGTGTTGACGTAAGCATCGATCACGCCGGTAAATGTGATGGGATTGGTTTCCGGAAGGCACAACTGCGGATGCGGCTCCCACGATTGAAACAGCGCGTAGTCGGGCCGGCCTCCGTTTTGTCCTTCGTAGGTCTGAAAACGCGCCACGACCTTGCTGGCCCATTCGGAATCGGAAACATCCGTCAGATCGCCGATATAGATGATCCCGAAATGTAGCCCCTGCTGCCGGGTGGCATTCTCCATCGCTTTCACGATGGTCGGCCACGCCGGGTTGCTGAAATCGATATCGGCAAAGAAGAACGGCAGCGGTTCGCCCGTGACCGTCTGGTAAGTATCGTGCCATTGCCCGATCGCTGTCACCACGTCGGGATCGTAGGCGCTCGCAATGATCGGCTCGACATCCCCCACCTCCGCATTCGGATAAATAGTCTTGACCAGTTGCACATACTGTCCGACTTCCGAGGCGACTTCCGTCACGGAGAAGTGGCACGAGCGCGGATCATTCACCACACTGCCAAAGTAGTACGGCTCGTCGACTTTGATGAAGAGTACTTGGGCGCCCAGGCCCTTCAGTCGCTGCAAGTAGGCGAGAGTAAAATCGTAAAGCGACTGCCCATACGGTACGTAGCCCTCAACGCCCGAACCGCATGAAGCCTGAGCCTGCAGTGCCGGAGCCTCAATCTCGATCCCCACATTGTGGGCATTCAGAAACGCCACGACCGACTGCAGTTCGGGATCGCTGGCGGCCGTGATCCAGCCGGCGTACATGCCGAAAACCTGCGTGTGCGCCGCGGCGAGCGGCCACGGCGCGTTTTCTTGGAACAACGCCAGAAAGTCCGTTGCCCCCCCATTGGGAGACCCGCCCGGCCACGCCACAGCCGCCGGCAATGGATGAAACCAGACGCTCGCCGATGACGGCACCTGAGCAGCCGGTTGTCTTCCCGAGCCACAGGAGGCCGATACGGCGGCCAGCGCGGCGCAGACCAACGCAGTCCGCCATCGGCAGTGAGCGAATGGAGCACTCATGAGGAGTGGTGTCGCAGCTCCATCAGCTTGTTCTGCTGCGCCTCCGTGAGCAGGTTCTTGATGCGGACCAGCAGAGAGATCTGCGCCTTCTTGATCTCGCGCTCCCGGTTCAGCACCTGGTCGACCTGGGCGAGAACTGCGCTCTCATCGACGGGTCGAGCCTTCAGCAACTGGACCAGCTTTTCCGATTCCGACTGCATGTCCCACTGCAGGTCGAGGAACTTCGCCTGCGCCTTCTGGATCAATTCCTTCATCGCCTTCGACTGGCCGTCGTCCAGGTTGATTTCCTGGCGGTACTTCATGACCAGTTCCGGTGGGAACAAGTTCTGGGCTATGGGATCGTCGGCTGGCTTGGCCTCCTGCCCCCAGCACGCAGCGCCCAACAGTACCGACGCGAGCAACACCAAATAAGATTTCAAGTGGCTCCTCCTTCTTAAGGTGAATTTTGTTTTCTGAGTTGCGGACGTTCTTTTCCCGGCTTTGAAACTTGGGTGTAGTCATGCCACTCTCCGATGGCCGGCACGGTGCGCAGCATATCCCGTCCGGGCGTCTCCAGCAGGAAGTCCGTGGGCGCTTTCCACTCCGTAATTGAAGCGACGCGATTGCCGTCCGGTTTCGGCGAAACCACTCTGAGCCAGATGACGACTGTCACAATCGTCACCAGGCACGCCGCGACGGCGATGAGCTTGCCCGCACGTCGTCTTCGGCCATGATCAGCTCCACGCCGCGCCGGAATACTGAATTCCGGGGCCTGCGCTTCTTCCACTTTCCGCAACACTGCGAAGCGGGCCCGCAGGTCGTCGTCGCGAAAGTCGTCGCCATGAAGATCACGATCGTTGTCATTGCTCAACATATTGTTTCCTCTGGCTGCGTAAGTCTCTGGCGAAGCCGAGCCTTGCCCCGTTCAAAGTGGGTGCGCGCCGTTCCCACGGAAACCTTCAAAACCCGGGAGGCTTCCTCAACCGTGAGGTCCTGGTAGAACACCAGGTGCAAGACATCCCGCTGTCGATCCGGCAAGTCCGCCAACGCTTGCAGCAGCGCTCGCCCACTCTCTGATCCACGCGCCACGGCCTCCGGATCGGGCGTGGGCAACGGCCCGGGCTCGCGGGCCAGCCAGCGCCCAAATATCTGGTCGCGCAACCAGCGCCGCCGGCGGCGCTCCCAAGCCGTGCGGCGGATGACCCCGAAGAACCAGGTTCGCAGGCTCGAGTTCCCGTCGAATCGGGCAGTTCCTTCCAGCACTTTTAAGTAAGCGGTTTGCAAGACGTCCTCGGCCTCTTCCCTCCGGTGATCGCAGCAGCAAAGCGCCCAGCCGAAGCTGGCGGGGTGCAGTCGTCCGAGTTCACCCTGGAAATCGGTTTGCTTCATGCTGTCCCGGGGGTTACCCCGCGCTCGGATCGAGTTCGTAATATGAGTGTCCTGAGATGGCCGCGTATATGACATAACGGCTGGAACGAAAACGGAATTAGAACGTGCGTGCCCCAACCTTGCGCCATCTTTGCGCAATGGCGGCAACTGACCAAACCGCGGGCTTTACCTTTCACGCCGCCGTATAATACTCGGTTCCTCATACCCGCCGAAGCGTCCGGATGCTCGCTCTTCGGTTGCACGCTGGAGATTTCATCATGTCCACCCTTACCGAACCTGCCACGCCCGCCGAAACAAAGACCCGCATCGAATCCGACAGCATGGGAAAGATCGAAGTTCCGGCGAATGTTTACTGGGGCGCGCAGACGCAGCGTTCCCTGCTGCATTTCAACATTGGCCGGGACACCATGCCACCAGAGTTGATCCGCGCCTTTGGCACGCTCAAAAAAGCCTGTGCACTGGTGAATCAGGATCTGGGCAAGCTTCCCGCCGACAAAGCCAAGCTCATCGTGCAGGCCGCCGACGAAGTCATCGCCGGCAAGCTCAACGACCAGTTCCCGTTGCGCATCTGGCAGACCGGCAGCGGCACCCAGACCAACATGAACGTGAACGAGGTCATCTCCAACCGCGCCATTGAGATTTCTGGCGGCGAAATGGGATCGAAGAAGCCCATTCATGCCAACGACCACGTCAACATGTCGCAGTCGTCCAATGACACGTTCCCGACGGCCATGCACATCGCGGCGGCGGATCGCGTAAAGAATTCATTGATTCCGGCCATCAAAACCGTGCACCATGCGATCGCGGCCAAGGCGAAGGAATTCGACAGCATCGTGAAAATCGGCCGCACGCACTTGCAGGACGCCGTGCCTCTCACGATAGGCCAGGAATTCGGCGGCTGGGCCAGCCTGCTCGAGCGCGACATTCATCGCCTGGAACAGGTGCTCGACGGACTTTACGATCTGGCCATCGGCGGAACCGCCGTCGGAACTGGGCTGAACACCCATCCCGAATTCGCCGAACGCGCGGCCAAAAAGATCGCGGAACTCACAGGCCTTCCCTTCCGCTCCCACGGCAACAAGTTCGCGGCGCTTTCGGCGCATGATGAAATCGTTTTCGCGCAGGGCGCGATGGAAACTCTGGCCGCCTCGCTGATGAAAATTTCCAACGACATTCGCTGGCTCGCTTCCGGCCCGCGTTGCGGCCTGGGCGAGTTGTCGATTCCCGAGAACGAGCCGGGGTCCTCCATCATGCCGGGCAAGGTCAACCCCACGCAGTGCGAAGCCATGACCATGGTCTGCGTGCAAGTGCACGGCGCTACGGCCGCCGTCGGATTCGCCGGCTCGCAGGGCAACTTCGAACTCAATGTGTACAAGCCGGTCATCATCTACAACTTTCTGCATTCGGTCACGCTCATCACCGATGCCTGCCACGGCTACGTCGAATACATGCTCAAGGGCATAGAGGTCGATCGCGCCAAGGTGGACTGGTACGTGAAGAATTCGCTGATGCTGGTCACCGCGCTGGCCCCAAAAGTCGGATACGACAAGGCCGCGCAGATCGCGCACACCGCGCACGTCGAGCATTCAAGCCTGCGCGAGGCGGCGCTCAAGCTGGGGTACCTTACGGGCGAGGAGTTTGATCAACTGGTAAAGCCGGAAAAGATGACGCATCCGTAAGAATAAGCTGCGCGAGATCCCTCGCCCCGCTGGAGAAAACGCGGGCTTTCGGGATGACGCATCAGGTTGGTTATTGGAGAAACAGAGAGTTTATTTCTTCAGCAGGCTGGTATGGCTGGCCACGCACTGCCACTTGCCGGCGTCCATGACCCAGGTGTCGGTGAAGCGGCCTACGTGGTCATAGGGCTTGCCCTGGTAGGTTCCCTGCGTGTGATAAATCCCCGTGACCACCGCCGTGTCGCCAAAAAAATTCATCTTCACATCCTGGATGTTGAGGACGGAAGGTTTGAAACGCGGATCTCGAATATCGGCAAGAAACTGCTGCTTGTCGCTCAGCTCGCCGTCCCACTCAGTGTTCACGAACCGGCTCGAAACCAAGGCATCGAGCGCCGAAGCGTCGCGGTTGACCTGCGCCTCATTCCACAGGCGCTCCAGAACCAGCAGCTTGCTCTCGCGTGGATCCGCTTGCTGGGCGGCCAGTCCGGCCGCTCCCAGAGCCAACAGAAGACAGCAGCAGATGGTGGTGCGAATCATGGCTTACACTCTCGCCGGCATCCCTACGTGGGGCAGACGTTCCAAAACGATAGCAGCCCGCACCCGGTCGTCGCCATGGAAATACACGAAAGAGAGGTTACGAACGTCTTGGACCGGACGGCAGACCTCGGACCTCAGACCTTAAAAGTAAGATCGGAGGTCTGAGGTCCATGGTCTGAGGTCTGTCTTTAAAATCCCCAGCGCAACAACGTCGCACCCACGGTAAACCCAGCCCCCACCGAGGCCAGCATCACCAGACTTCCCTTCTTTAGCTTGCCTTGCTCGATCGCCGTATTCATCGCCAGCGGGATTGTCCCCGCCGTGGTATTGCCGTAGCTCTCGATATTTATGACGACGGCCTCAGGCCGCAAGCCCAGCCGGTCGGCGGTGGCATTGATGATGCGCAGGTTAGCCTGATGCGGAATGAACGCATCAATGTCGGAGCCTTTCAATCCGTTGCGTTCGAGTAATTTCTGGCAGAGCTCGGTCTGCTTGCGGACGGCAAACTTGAACACCTGCTGGCCGTCCTGATGAACGTAATGCATGCGCTTTGCAATCGTGTCTTTGCTCGTCGGGTGCAGGCTGCCTCCGCCCGGCATGTAGAGAAACTGCGAACCCGAACCATCGACTTCGTGAATGTAGTCGATCAGCCCGACCGACTCATCTTCCGCAGGCTCCAGAATCGCCGCACCCGCACCGTCGCCGAAGATCACGCACGTGGCGCGGTCGGCGTAGTCGATGATCGACGACATGACGTCGGCGCCAATTACCAGCACCCGCCGGTGCGATCCGCTGGCGATGAACTGCGCGCCCACCTGCACGGAATAGAGAAAAGCCGAGCACGCAGCCGAAAGATCGAATCCCCAAGCTCCCTTCGCGCCCAGCTTGTCTTGCACCAGACAGGCCGTCGAGGGGAAAAACATGTCCGGGGTCACGGTGCCGACAATAATGGCATCAATGTCGGTGGCCTCCAATCCGCGCTGGGCCAACGCCTTCTTCGACGCTTCGACGGCAAGGTCGCTCGTGGCCACGCCCTTCTCCGCGATGTGGCGTTCGCGGATTCCAACGCGGGCCATGATCCACTCGTTGTTGGTGTCGACCATTTTTTCCAGGTCGGCGTTGGTGAGCACGCGCGGCGGCACATAGGTGCCGAGGGCGCTGATTTTGGCGCGGATCGGTTTCGTCAACAAGAGCTCCTAGGGATGAAGGCTCAAGTATTTTGAAGGATTAGGAGAAGAAAGTCTAACGGCGGACGTCGGACCTCAGCCCTCGGACCTTGAACCCCTACAGCGGGCCCGAGCACAGAGTCGGCGCAACCACTGCAGCGATGACACAGGAATGTCCGAGGTCTGACGTCTGAGGTCCGAGGTCCGGCCTTTAGAACGCCCAGCGCAGCAGCGTCGCCCCGGAAGTAAACCCAGCGCCGACGGTTGCAATCAGCACGCGGTCTCCCTTCTTCAATCTGCCTTCTTCGATCGCCGTCTGCATGGCGATCGGAATCGTCCCCGCCGTCGTATTGCCGTAGCGGTCAATGTTGATGATGACTTTCTCCAGCGGCATCCCCAACCGCTCCGCCGTCGCGGTAATGATGCGGCGGTTCGCCTGATGTGCGATGAAGCAATCCACATCCTTGCCGGTCAGCTGATTCTTCTCCAGAATGCGTTCCGTCATCTCCGCCATTTTCTTCACCGCATACTTGAAGACATTCTTGCCATCTTGATGAATACAGTGCATTTTTCTGTCGACGGTCTCATGCGTGGCCGGATTCAGACTTCCTCCTCCTGGCATGAATAAATACTGCCCGCCGATGCCCTCAATCTGCGCCACATGATCAAGGATGCCCAGTTCTCCATCCTCCGACGGCTCCAGCAAAACCGCGCCTGCCCCGTCGCCGAAAATAATGCAGATCGCGCGGTCGGTGTAGTCGGTCATCGACGAATTCACGTCCGACCCGATGACCAGCACCTTCTTGTACTGCCCCGACTCGACAAACTTCACCCCGGTGTTCAACGCGTACAGAAACCCAGAACAACCGGCGGAAACGTCGAAGCCCCAGGTATTCTCGATGCCCAGCTTATGCTGCACCAGGCATGCGGTCGACGGATACATCATGTCGGGCGTCACCGTGCCCACGACAATGAGGTCAACCGTCCGCAAATCGAAGGGATGCGACGCGACCAACTTCTTCACCGCTTCGACCGCCAGGTCGCTGGCAGCGACGCCCTTATCCACGAGATGGCGCTCGCGAATTCCGACGCGCTCCATGATCCATTCATTGGTGGTGTCAACCATTTTTTCGAGGTCGGCGTTGGTAAGAACTCGTGGCGGCACATAGGTGCCAAGAGCGCTGATTTTGGCGCGAATCGTTCTGGTCCAGATCGGTGCAGTCAATGAGGCTCCTAAAATATGAAACTCAATATTTTCAACAATTAGGAGCAGAATGTCTAACGCGGACGGCTCGTCTAGCCACCGATTCCCTTCAAGCAGCGGCGCGATCCCTCTCGTGCTCGATCCAATCACGGATGAAACGCGGGCAAAAGACTATGCCGAAATTGCGATCTTCGCCGTCGATCAGATAGAACAGAGCGGCCCGGTCCAACTCCTCCAGGCACGAGAGATTTAACAGAGGCCACAAACGGCATTCGGCCGCAGAGCCGACCAAGTGGTTCAGATAAGGCAGATGTCCCTCGAATAATTTTCCAGATACGCGGATGGTGACATGGGGAGTGAACTTGGGGGAAATACCACGACTCTTCATCATCTCTCCTTGCGGGCCGAGTCAAACGATTCTGCCGAGCCTGCTTTCAGTGGATGCTGCGAGAGGACGATTCTTGCGAAAAGAGTCGTAAAGAATGTGTAAATCTTGGTAATCAGAAGGGCAGGAACTAGTCAGAGCGGAAAAATTAGCCAGGCACCGGGGACCCACTGCACACGCAAGAGCCCGTTACCGTTGCTTCCTTCCGGACCTGGCGGGGTTGGCGAGAGTACGTCGCGTGAGACCG